>Ga0326512_10000157_pt1 | contig 58456 bp, 85 predicted proteins | sample 1_2617_0518_D_FD_203652 | JGI IMG/M metagenome (GOLD analysis project Ga0326512, IMG submission 203652) | Bovine rumen microbial communities from UC Davis, California, United States - 1_2617_0518 | ecosystem: Host-associated > Mammals > Digestive system > Stomach > Rumen | place: USA...
TGGATTTACCGACATTGGAGAATATTCTGCATATTTAACAGACGGCACAAATAGAACGATGTCGTGTCAATGGTCTGTTGTTGCAGAAGATTCTGTGTGGACATAACCGAACTAAACGGGCATTTAGGTGATTTATAAAAATAAGTAAAATTATGTTAAAGTAAAATTATATTAGGTAATGTTGACAAAATAAATATTGCGTCTGTTGTTAATCAAAGGCAGAAAGGAGCACATTATGTCAGATGCATTTGTAAATGGATTTTGTTTAACGTTAGTTGGAAAGGTTCCAGATAGAAAAATGCATATTATAAGGGATGCATTGAATAGTTACATTTTAGGTTTTGAAATAAAGCCAATAACAACAAATTTAATCACAACATATTATAAGTTGCCAGACGAGTATTACATTTATATGGCAGCGAAAGCACAAGACGGCAAGATGCGTAATGGTACAAAATATCAATATGCATCTTGTATCGAAAAGATGTTGTATCGTTTTTGTATACCGTTGAATGAATATACTGTAAACCATATACGTTGTTATTTGTCAGAGATAAGTATAAACTTAAAAAGTGGTAAACGATTAACGGTAACGACACTAAACCAAAGGAAAGCAATAATAAGGTCTTTCTTTCAATGGCTCTATGAAGAAGAGTATATTGATAGAGACCCATCTGTTAGGATAAAATGTGAAAAATCAGATAGTAAAGTTAGAGAGCCATTTGAAGATACACAAATAGAAGCCATTAGGATAGCATGTAAAGATATTAGAACGCTTGCTATAGTTAATTTAATGCTATCCTCTGGTATAAGAGTTCAAGAATGTTCAAATTTAAATAAACAAGATATTGATTTTAATAAGAGGAGCGCAATTGTATATGGAAAGGGTGGAAAATGGAGAATTACATATTTTGATGCTGCAACAGTCATGTCATTAAAATCTTATCTTGAAACACGAGTTGATGATAATGATTCATTATTTGTTTCAAAACGCTATCCACATGATAGATTGTCGACAGGCGCTATAAGAAAGTTATTACATGAGTTGCAGGATGTATCTGGTGTTGATAATATAATTCCACATAAATTGAGGCATACAATGGCTACAGATGCATTAAAATCTGGTATGCCAATAACGTCAATTCAAACGTTATTAGGACATTCAAATGTAAATACAACGATTCACTATGCACATACTTCTGTATCTAAAGCAGAACAAGATTATAAACACTATATGAGGTAAATATGCTATATAATATATATAATGTTACAGAAAATCAATTAAAAAAAATAGCCAGATTATGTTATCAGGAACAAGGAACAATATCAGGAATAAAAGCCGAAGCATCATTGGCAGCAAATATTCTGGAAACAAATTCAAGATATAAAAAGGAATTTGGCGATAATATTTATTTATTTATGCGAAATTCAGAATGGTTTTCAAGGGCATCATATTTTATGGATAATGGAACAGCAACAAAAGAAATGATTGAAGCTGTGAGAGATGTCTTGGTAAATGGTAATAGAACATTGCCACAGTTTGTAAATGAGCATGATTGTTTTTCTGATATTCTATATGTTTCTAATAATGGTGTAAATTTTGATAAAAGAGATAGAAGCCAATATAAAAGGGATGTTACAAAGATTGTAAATAGATGGTATTCTGTATATTATTTTTGGGAGTTTCCTGCTCCAAATTCAGACCCATTTGGCTATACATCAAAAGAAGCAAGATATGCTGATAATAAAGATGATGAATCTGTTGTATATCTGAAAGTAGGTGATTAAATTGAGTGTTATAATTGGTTCGGCAAGAATTGGTGAAAATGGTAGTGTTAATTATGGTCGTTCTGGAGACCAAACCGGTGGAGAAGTTTCAAAGCAGGAATGGTATCAACATTCTAAAAGATGGAACGTATTAAGACCAAAGAAAGAAGAACATGCAAATAAAATAGCTTTTGCTATGAATGCAGCTTGTGAAAACAATCATATTGGTTATAGTCAGAATACAAGATATGAGGCATGGGATTGGTGCAGGAATCATAATACATATAATCCACAGCATATAACAGAAAATGTAAATACAGATTGTGCTGCATTGGTTAGGTTGTGTTTGGCATATGCAGGTATTTTTGTTGATGATTTTTATACTGGAAATGAAAAAGAAGTAATCATGGAAACTGGTTGTTTTATTGATGCATCAGGGACAGCATCAGTTAATCCAGAATATCTAAAAGCCGGTGATATTTTAGTTACTCAAACAAAGGGACATACAGTTGTTGTATTAACAAATGGTTCTAAAATGCAAGAGCAAAAAGATTATGAAGTGGGGGTGAAAGTTTTGAGTCAGATTTATAAGCTTAGAACAGTAAAAATTGGAATGGAAGGTCCAGATGTTCTTTTGGTTCAAGAAATATTGAAGGCCAGAGAGTATAAAGGAAGGGATGGAAAACCGCTTGTTTTAGATGGGCAAACCGGAAGTGATTATGATAAATCAAATACGATGTTTGCAATTGGAAATTATATTGATGATAGAAATAAGCAGGGTGCAGATTTGGGGGAAAGAACAGCATGGGGTCCAAAATGTTGGGCTGACCAGAATTTAATTAAGGCAGGTAATTGATATGTACAATAATAGTTTTCCACAAAATATGTATAACAATTATCCGTATGCGGTACAGCAAAATTTTCAACAGCAGCAACTTCCACATTATGAAGTAATTAAAGTAAATGGAAAGCCGGGTGTTGATGCATTCCAGATGGGGCCAAATAGCTCAGCTTTACTTTTAGATGAAACTCAGGATGTGGTTTGGCTTGTACAGACTGATGGTGCTGGATATAAAACACCAACGCCATTTGCAATTTCGCCTTATGTTGAAAAACCACAAATTGATGTAAATGCGTTAAATGATGAAGTCAATAGTTTGAAGGCTATGGTTATTGAGTTACAGAATGTAATTGTAAATAATAAAGAGGTGAATGGTGATGGCAAATCTAATCGTACAAGCAATGCAAAATCAATCAGCAACTAATAATCAAAATAATGCTCTTGGCATTATTGGAATGTTAAAGAGTTCCAAAAATCCAAATATGATGTTACAGCGGTTAGCATCAAGTAATCCAGTTGTAGCTAATACCATGAATTTGATTAATCAGTATGGCGGTAACCCACAGAAAGCTTTTTATGAAGAAGCTAAGAAAAGAGGTATCGACCCTAATCAGATTCTTGGTATGCTAAAATAAAGTCCGGCCAGACTTGTAACCTATTAACCTATCACAATTATTTTTAAGGAGGTAACTTATGACCGATGGTGGTTCTCTTTCACCGGCTGATGTAGTGGCTATGTCAAATGACGGTATGGGCGGAAACAATGCTTTCTTCTGGATTTTTGCTTTGCTTCTTCTCGCAGGTGGTTTTGGAAATGGTGGTATGTATGGTGGCGGTGGTTATCGTCCGCAGTATGCTACTCAGGATTTTGTCCAGAATGGATTTAATTTCAATGACCTTCAGGACCAGAACCGTGACCTTATGAATGCTGTTACTGGTGGCACAGCTCAGGCAGTTGCTGCTACACAGCAGGCAAAGTATGATAACATCAATGTTATGAAAGATGTCCAGATGGCTCTTGGTCAGCAGATTGCTGATGTGAAAACAATGGAGCAGAATATTCTTGGTAATCAGAATGAATGCTGTTGTTCCACAAAGATGCTGATTGCAGAACAGGCAGCAAATACAAATGCTCAGATTGCCCAGAGTAGATATGATACGTCTATGCAGCTTGCAGGTATTGAGCAGAGACTTACTTCAAAGATTGATGCAAATGAAATTCAGAATTTGAGAGATCAGCTTCAGAATGTTCAGATGCAGCAGGCATTGTCAGGTGTTGTAAGGTATCCTAATGCATGGACATTTAATGCCGGTAATTTCCCGTGTGGTTGTCAACAGTGTGGATAATTAAGTGAGGAGGTATTGATATATGCTCCAAGCGTACAGTATTGGTAAAGTAGTGGCTGCTGATGGCATTGTACCATTTGATAATGTTGTGGTAGATAAAGGCTGTGCAGAATCATTGACAGGTGCCGGTACAATTGAGCTTAATAAATGTGGTGCATATTTGATTTCTGTTGATGGTTCAGCTGCTGCGGAAACAACTATTCAGTTACTCAGAAATGGTGTAGCATTGCCACAGGCTCAATCAACGGGTACATCACTGGGATTTACAACAATTGTTCAAGTTGGAAAGAATAATTGCCAATGTAATCCCTGCTCATCACCAGTTACAATCCAAGTATCAAATACCACAGCAACTACATTGAATAATGTAAATATTGTTGTGCACAAGGTCGCATAAATGTTTATTGTATTTGTTAATGGCGGAGCTTAGTCTCCGCCTATTTGATAAATGGAGAACGTATGGCTATTGAAGAACATTATACTAACGTAATAACAAGACTTCTGGATGGAGTAATGTTTCATGAACAGATGTCTATATATTATAATTTTTTAGGTTTAAAAGGTTTTAGTAAATGTCATAAATATCATTATTTAAGTGAATTACATTCATATAATTGTTTATTAGAATATTATATAAATAAATATAATAAGTTAATAAATATAAAATCAAATACAGATATAAATATAATTCCTCAGACTTGGTATAAATTTACTAAATTAGATGTAGATGTTTCAAATATAAGAGGAGGCATAAAAACAGGTTTATCAAAATGGTTAGAATGGGAGAATGGAACATTAAGCATATTTAAAGAATCATATAAATATGTATTTGATGAAGATGTAACGTTTGGTGGCTTGTTAAAAAACTTTATATCAGATGTTGAAGATGAAATAAAAATAATAAATGAAAGTATTCTGAGAAATAAAGCCATAGATTATGATATTATAGTTATTATGTCAGAACAAGATGCTTATTGTAAAAAATATAAAAATAAAATAAAACACTCTATTGACTTTTCTGATATGGGGGTATAATATGACAATCAATATAGATTCAGATACTTTGATGAAAATATTTTTAGCAATATTTGCAAGTGCAGGCTTCTGGCAATTTGTAATAACGATATTGCAAAATAAATGGCAAAGTAAACAAAAGAAAGAAAGTAAACATGATGTAAATGATAGATTGCTATTAGGATTGGCATATCGTTCAATTTGTGAGTTATGTGAAAAATATATAACAAGGGGTAGTATAACAAAAGATGAGTACGAAGACTTATTAAAATATCTATATCAACCATATAAAGAAAAGGGAGGCAATGGTACGTGTGCAAAACTTATTGAAGAAGTAAATAAACTACCACTTTCAAATAACTGAGGTTTTTGAAAAAATCCTTCTTATATTAATATACGCGTAAGAAAAATATTTTTACATCTTATTGACGGATTAAATTAAATATGATATAATTTATTTGTATGATGATTGAGGCACAATCATTAAGCAGATAGTCCTCAGTAGAGGAAGTTTAATTAATAATTTTATTGTTAAAAAATGGAGGTAGCACAGAGATGCTTACAAGAGAAGAATTGGGAATGCTGAATGTTGAGAATCTTAGAAAGTATGCAAGTAGTATTAAGGTTAAGAAAATCAGAACTTATAAGAAACCCGAACTTATTGAAGAGGTACTTAGAGTTCAGCATGAAATTGAAGAAGAGTTCGGTACAGACGAAGAACTCTTAGCACTCAAGACCGAATCAGAAAAAGAGTCAGATACTATTGATGAATCGAATGATGAGGTCGAAACAAATGTAGTTGTAACAGAAGAAAATACAAATACAGAAGATAAGCATCTCTCTTATATTGAGAATGCACCTGTAGGTACAATAGTTGCTTTTAAGATTGGCTCAAAAGTAAAGTCAGCTAAGATAGTCAATAGGTCTTCTGGTCGTAGAAAACTTAAACTCGAAACAGCCTATGGAAAAGTATTCGTTGTTGATTATGATGATATTCTTTGGGTTAGAACATCAAAAAGATGGCCTAAAGGTATCTATCAGTTGTTCGGTAAGAATAAGGCGGTGAATACAGATGGGGAAGAAGGATAACTATTTATCAATTGCCATAGGTATTGTAAAAGAATACTATGAGCATAAATATTCTATTGACTCTTTAAAAATAGAATTTGATGACGTTAAAGAAAAGTTTTCAAAAATAATGAATATGTGCTTTGATGATATATCAGATGATGGTAAGCATATATTTATTGAAAGTGAAGGAATAGATGATGATAAGTTTGTTGTAACAAGGATTATAAGTTCTAAGGTTACATGGGATATAAATAAACTTAAAAAAGTTATTCCTAAAAAGTATAGAAAATCTGTTGTAAAAAAGAAGTATAATGTAACAGATTGGCAGGGTATGTTTCAATATCTTAAAGATATAGGTGTTGATTTTGATGAGTTTAAAAAGTATCTTGATTGTGAAGAGTATGTTTTAGAATCATCAATAGATAAACTTATAGATTTAGGGTATGTAGATTCAGATAGTATAAAAGAATGTAGTATTGTTGAAACAAAAGAACCTCAATATAGAGTATCCAAGAAGAAATAATGGCAAATGAATTAGCTAAGGTGTTAAAATATTATGGTCTATTACCATATTCATCTGTAGCTGTTCAAAAGATAGTTTGTCCATTCCATGATGATGCTAATCCATCATTATCTATTGACCTTGAAAATAATACATGGTATTGTTTTGGTTGTGGTAAGTTCGGTGATGCTAAAAGGTTTGTAAAACTTATGGAAAAAAAATATCACAACTTAAATGATTTGGATGCCTTAATTCTATATAATAAGGTTATAAAATCAGAACAGTATAGTGATATTAGTTTGACAAGATTTGTTAAAACTCGTAAACCTAATCGTCAATTATATGATGAGGCCTATGATTATTATCATGGGTTATCAAAAATAGACTGGCGGAACCAAGGGGAGTCCATAGAGGTATTAGAGGCTCTCAATTATATGAAATTAAGGGGGTATTCATCGAATACACTTAATAAGGTTAAAGCAAAAATTACATACAATAGTCAATATGGTATAATATTTCCAATGCTTGATAACGGCAAGTTTAAGGGTTGGGTTTGCAGAACAATGAGGAAGGATATTGAAGCAAAAAGAAAATATCTTTATAATACAGGTTTTAGCAGAGCCTCTACCTTATGTGGAGATTATGGTAAAAAGAAATATGTCATTATTGTAGAAGGCTATATGGATAGATTGAAGTTTATTCAATCTGGTATTGAGGAAGATAATGTTGTTGCAATACTTGGATGGAAAATATCAGATGAACAGTGCAACAAATTAAAAGCCAAAGGAATTGATAGAGTTATCTCTGCTCTCGATAATGATAAGAGTGGTAGAAAAGGAACAAATTATTTAAGAACATTATTTAAGGTTACAAGATTTAGATATTTAAAAGGTTATAAAGACCCAGGTGAAATGTCTAAAGAAACCTTATATAAGTGTTATAAAAAGACATTGTTAGATTTTAACAAAAAGTAAAGGAGATTTAAAATGGGACTGTTAGACAAGATTAAGAGTGATGCAAAGAAGTCTGGTCAGAATAAGAGTAAATTTATTTACTTTAGAGAGGGTCAGAAGCAGCGCATCAGATTCTTACAGGATATGGATGAAGGTATGGAGATTGTATTTCATGATAGTTTTGAACAGGGTATAAATGTACCGTGTCAGGAATTGTTTGGAAGAGAGTGTCCATACTGTAATGATGATTCACTTAGGACAAGAAGTCAGTATTGCTGGTCTGTATGGAATTATGAAACATCAGAAGTACAGTTGTTTATGTTTGCTGTTAATAATTGTTCACCTGTTCCTGCCCTTGTGTCTATGTATGAAGCGTATGGTACATTACTTGATAGAGATTATGTTATTTCTGTTAGTGGAAAGCAGCAGAATAAAACATTTTCTGTTGTACCTATGGATAAAGTTAAGTTTCGTAATACAAAGGCTAAGCCGTATTCTAAAAAGGCAACACTTCAGTTTATTGATAAAGCTTGGCCGTGTGATGAAAATACAGATACATCAGATGAGGATGATGAAGATGATGTACCAGTAAAACGTGCCAATAAAAAGGCAGGTAAACCTAAAACAAAAAGAGAGGTTTATGAAGAAGACGAAGAAGATGTAGATGATGATTATGATGAGGATGTTGCAGACGAAGAGGAAGATGTAGAAGGTTATGAATCTATGTCTGCAAAGGAATTGTTTAATCTCTGCAAAAAGAGAAAGATAGATGCAATGCCGAGAAAGAGCCAGAAGTATTATATTAAATTACTCGAGGATTATGATGAAGCCCAGGATGATTGGGGTGATGAAGAAGATGAGTGGGAAGACGAGTGAAGTACCAGATAGTGATAAATGGCTCATAGATGGTGATTGTTCTAAGTGCAGAAGAAAGAGTTATTGTAAAAAATCATGTACAAAGAATAAACGAAGAATACAAAGAAATATGCAGATGATTGTTTATAATTCTTTAGGTTTAACAAGTTTAACAAAGTTCTTAAATAATGTATAAGAGGTGTAAATATGTCAGATGTAATAGATGCTATGATAATGGCAATGTATGTTTCAAATGATAGTCTTGAACAGTATAAAGAGCATTATGGAAAAGAAGCATGTGATAGCAATGGCGATTCTGAAAAGTTAGATTTTAGAAAACTCTTTGATATTCAGGGTGAAAATCAGAGAGAGATGCTCAGACACGGTATGTATAATGGTGAGTCTGCTGATGTAGAATTACCTATTGATAGTGTAGAATTAACATCATATCATGTACAGCAGTTAATGTCAGAAGTTGGTGAGTTACTTGATGCAGATAAGAGGTGGAAAAATTTCAGAAATGAGAAGTATGACAGAGAAGCAAAGCTTGATGAACTTGCAGATTGTATTATTGAGCTTATGAATATTTCTATGTTTTCTGGTTTTGATGCCGATGATATTTATAATGCAATTTATAAGAAACTTGCTACAATAAAAGACAGGGTTAATGAAGAGTCAAAAAAGAAAGACAAGAACGCCAAAGATAATAAAAAGACAATTATAATTGATGGTAAAGTATATGATATTCCAGATGGTATGGATGTTGGTGAGTTTTTATTTGGTATAGATAAATAATCAAGTTAATTTTTGGGATGGGTTTTACCCATCCCATATCTGTATTAATGGAGAAAATAAAATGGTAATTATTATAGAAGGCATAGACAGGGTTGGTAAAACAACACTAGCTAATAAAATAAGTGAAGAGTTTGATGTCCCTATATATAAGCAGGATAGAATTGGTGGTAATAAACTTTTAGTTGATAATGGTGAAAGTAATACTATAAAGAACTATAGAGCATGTAATATATGTGAAAATTATACAAGAACAAAAACCCTTGTTGATTTTTGGAATTGGCCAGGTTTTACTCAAAATATAATAATGGATAGGTTTCACTGGACAGAAGCAGTTTATAGTCTTATAGATAGATGTAGTAGAGAACAGTATGATGCGATGAAGTTAATAGAAAAAAATATGCTTCAGTGTCCAGATAACTATATTATTATATATGTTATGCCGGTTGATATAAAGTGGAGTTCAAGACAACACGGTAAGGATTTGACAAGACATAATGAAGAGTTTTATAAGTTATATAAAGATAGTAAATTGAATAAATATATGTGTTCATTGTTTTCTATTGATATGGCTATTGACAAGGTTAGAGGTGTATTAAATGGCAAGGGATAAAAAGTTAATACAGTTTTATTTAACATCACGTTGTAATTCAAGATGTAAGACATGTAATATATGGAAGGGAACAGGTGGTAGATATGAAGATTTACCTTATGAGAAGGTTGCAGAAATATGTTTAAAAAATAAAGATGCAGATTTTGTTTTTGGTGGTGGTGAATATACGCTATATAGTGGTAGACATAGATTATTACATGCATTAGATGGAAAGGATGTAAATTATACAATATTATCTAATGCTGTTAGTTTACCATTATTAAAAAGTGTTATACAGCAGCATTATATAAAGAATTTAACAATGAGTTGTGATGGTGTATTACATGATGAAATAAGAGGTGTTCATGGTAATCTATTTAATATAGCAACTATATTAGATAAATATAGAGATAAGATACCAAATATAAAATTAAGCTATACATACAGTAAATATAATGAAAAGTACTTTATTGCAGATATGGATTACATAAAAAAAGTTTTAGGTTTTGACAAGGTATATTTCTGTATAGCCCAGGATATGGATTTGCTTTTAAGAAGTGGTGAAAGTGTAAAACCAAATAGCTTAGAACAGATATTAGAGAGAAGTGATATGCTTTATGATAAAGATAGGTTATATATTGAATCACTACTCAAAGGTAAAAAGAAACCGTGTGATAGTACTGGTTCTGTATTTACAGTTTATTCAAATGGAAATGTTGTTTTATGTCAAAGCTTTATGTCTAAATGTGTTCTTGGTAATATATATGAAAGTGACTTCAATGATATAATTGACAATGTAAAAGTTATTAAATGTTCGTATGATAAAAAGTGTAATCTGTTATGTCAGAGGAGGTATGATTAATGGTTATAGGTTATAGTTATTGGGGTTATCTCGGCGATACAAAATATGATATAGATGGTAACATCGCAAGTACTCCAGATGGTAATGCATTTTATAGTTGGTCTATAATTTATGGTTTATTAAAAGCCGGTGATAAAGTTATTCAGGTAATGCCAAATAGAGATTATGAAGGTTTCTTAAAAGAAGGTGAAAATTTATTTTCATGGTGTAAGGAAAGAAGATTATTTGCATATAATCATATGTCAAAAATGCCAAGTACAGGATATGTAAGGTTATTATCAAAAGAGCAGATTTTTCAGTTATGGGATAATCGTAATTTATGTAATAGTGATATTATACTTCATGAATGGAGAATGCCTATAGTAGGCAGAAATGACAATCCAACAAGGCTGTTTGCACTGAAGGATAATTGTAGTATTGATTATGTAAATTATCAACCTGATTATTTTATACAAGAATGTTTATGTGAATATTGTGCAAAAAATAATATACCAATGATTATATTTGATTTAGATTACAAATTAAGTATGTATATGGTTGATGATTTACCGAATAGAGATAATGTATATATATTTGAACTTGGTAATAAGTGGGGCGGTAAAGAACGTGCAATGCATGTTGAGATTCCATTTGACTTTGAAAGGATATTTGAGATACCTATAAATAATACAGGTATGTTAGAGAATAATATTGTATATGTCGGTAATAGATATGAGAGAGATTGGTGTATAGATAAGTATGTACCGACAGAATTAGATAAAGTAATAGTATATGGTAATTGGTTAGAATCAGGTAGAGATAGTAAAAAGAAATGGCCAAATATAACGTTTGGAAAGAGATTACAAACTAAAGATATGACAAGGGCATATAATGATTCTGTATGTACTTTGTTACTTGCAAAAGAAGAGTATACAAAACGACAGTTTATGACAGCAAGAATTATAGAGTCTATATTTTATGGTTGTGTACCGTTATTTATAGAAGAGTATGGGGAAGAGTGTATAAAGAGATATGCAGGTGTATATAGTTCATTATTAACAGTTGGTTCAAAATCAGATGTTATAGAGAGAACAATGTTGTTTAAGTATAATAAGGATATGAGAAGTAATGTAATATATTATTTACGAGAGCGTCTTGCAGGATTTATGGATGTAAGATATTTTGTTGATGATATACATAAAGTTATAGAAATAATGCATAAAAAGTAAAATAAAATTAAGGAGAGTAAAATGCTTAGTGATAGGTTTAATGTTACTATCGTTGCAAATACGATTGATGAATTATTTGAAGATTGGTATGAGCTTTTATATAAGCAGAATATTGATGATACTTCAAGGGATGGAAATATACATGGCGAGATAATAAATGCAGTATCTGTGCTGAATTATCCAATAAATAATATAATGAAAAGTAAGTTAAGAAACTTACCTATGAAATATGCAATAGGTGAATTGTTATGGTATAATTCAGGTAATAATAGTTTAAAAGAGATACAGAAGTATACATCAGGTTGGAATAGGATGTCAGATGATGGTGTAACTGTAAATTCTAATTATGGATGGTGTATAAAAAATAAATATGGGTTTAATCAGTGGGAATGGTGTAAGGAAGAGCTTAGAAAAAATCCAAACTCTCGTAGAGCTGTAATTCATATTAAAGAACCATCAGATAAGGAAAGTAAGGATGTAAATTGTACAGTTTGTTTACAGTTCTTTATAAGAGAAGGTAAGTTATTCTGTACGGTATATATGAGGTCAAATGATATATGGATGGGTTTCCCATACGATGTTTTTCAGTTTACATGTATGCAGATACAAATGAGTATGGAATTAGGTGTAGAGCTTGGAACATATACTCATATAGCAGGAAGTTTACATCTTTATAATAGGAATGTTATTACTGAATAAATTATAAGGAGATGTAGATGGGTGTAACAGCGGTTGCGCTGCTATCTAATATAGAATCAAATCAAACTGAGATAATTGCCGCAATGCTAAATCAATTATCTCAGTTTATTTCTGATTTATTTATTGTTGATTTTTATAAAAACAATAAAATATATAAAGTTCTAAATACAGATTCTATTATTACGGTTAAAGCAGAGCAGTGGAAATATGATACATGGAATCAGATGTATGACCATTATAAATATATGTTATCAGAATGTGATAATGTTATTCTTATAAAAACACCAGTATTGAGAGATAATAATTGTGTGTTAGATAAAGATATGCTAAAAGATATAAGTAAAAATATTATAAAAGACACGCAATGGAATATGCAATATGATTTCATGAAAAGACTAATAGAAAGACTTGTGTTTGTAAAGGCTTGTAGAAAAAAGAATGTTATACAGTTTATGATTGACCCAGACGAGGTTGATTTTAGTTCTGTATGGAGGTTTAATAGTTATAGCAGATATGCAGTTTGTAAATGGGGTGATATAGAATATGCTCCAATATATGAATGGGCTTTATATAATACATTTATTCAGAATATACCTAAAGCTCAAGAATTATATTTTATAGCATCAGCATATACAGATTCGAGAGAAGACTATTTAAAAGACATAACAAGTGAAATAAATAAAAAGCTTGGTAGAAGAAGGGTAGGTTTTATAAGAAACAACCCATCAAGAGGTAAGGCTGATTATTTTAATGCTAAGGATAGAGATAATAGAGTAAAACAAGATACATATTTATATAATCTAATGTTATCAAAATATACACTGGTAAATCCAAGCTATAATGAGGATAGGTTTAATATAGTTAGGTTTATGGAAGCAGTTATTTGTAATTGCGTTCCATTGATTTTGAAAGACGTAAATATAAATGACTTAATATTGACGTTTCCAGATATATATGATATAATAGATAAAAGGGGGTTGATTATAACCCCTGATAAAGTATGTGTCAGATTGACAAAGTATTTTGAAGATTCACTAAATGGTTCAGTTGTTAAAGAGAGGTATGAAATGGAAACAGGCGATTTTAAAAAGCCAGATATGGAGGTGTGTGATTTAATAAAAAATACAGATAGTTTTAAAATGATTGTTGATGAAGAGTATATAAGAGGGTTTTATAACGATATTCTTATATAAGAAATGGAGGCAGAAATGTTTGATTTGCATAGACATGATGAATATAGTACATTTGATGGGTTTGGTAAACCTGCAGAGCTTGCTGTTATAGCAAAGGAATTAGGTTATAAAACATTATGTACAACAAATCATGGAAATACAAATGGTTTAATACAGACTTATAAAGCCTGTTGTAATGAGGGTATAAAAGCAATACTTGGTGTTGAAGGTTATTTCTTACCAAAGTGGAAAGAGAAAGAAAGAGGTTACCATTTAATATTAATTGCAAAGAATTTGAAAGGTTATGGTAATCTAAATAGGATTCAGTTTGAAGGCGAGAAACAAAAGTATTATAATCCAATATGGGATTTTAAGTTATTAGAAAAATATCATGAAGGTTTGATTTGTTCAACTGCATGTGTCGCTGGATATCTTGCACAGTGTATTATAAATGGTAAGTATGAAAAGGCAGAAAAATACTTATTAAAGATGCAGAGCATATTTGGTGATGATTTTTATGTAGAGGTTCAACCTTATAAAGTTTCTGAGGAAGGATTACAAGAAAAGGTAAATATAGAGAGTATAAGGTTAGCACAGAAATTAGGTATAAATATTATATTAACTTCTGATAGCCATAGAGGTAGAAAAGAAGATTGGCAGAGCTATTTAAAGATGCACGAGATTGCAGGTCATAATCTTGAACATATAGAAGAAACGTACAGAGAACGTTATATGCCAAGACCGGAAGATATGTTTCATAGGTTTGTCAAAATGCATAAAGAACATTATGGTATTAAAGAGGCAAGGCATTTGGCAAGTGAAATGTATAGTAATTTAGATGAGATAGAAAACAAATGTGTTGATGCATGTGAATATTTAAAAGAACTTCCACAAATTTTACCATCTTTAGGTGATGGTATAGATAATTATAAAACTCTTGTTAAGCATGTTAAGGATGGATTAAAATTCAGGGGCAAATATAATAAAGAGTATATTGATAGAGCAAAAGAAGAATTAGATGTAATTCACTATCATGGGTTTGAAGATTATTTCCTTATGGTAGAAGATTATGTAAATTGGGCTAAAGATAATAAAATTGCTGTTGGTCCAGGTAGAGGTTCAGCTTGTAACTCCATTGTATGTTATGCTCTTAGAATTACAGAGGTAGATAGTATATATTTTAATCTTGAGTTTAGAAGGTTCTTAATGAAAGAAAGAAAAAAGATGCCCGATATTGATTTAGATTTTGAAACAGCAAGGAGAGGCGAGGTTATAGATTATCTACTTAATAAATATGAAGGTCATTCTGCTCAGGTTTGTTCTTATGGTTTATATAGGGTTGAGAACCTCCTAAATGACTTAGCAAAGGTTTGTGGATTACCAACAGATAAATCTTTAGATAAAGATGATATAAGGATAAATAAGTCAATTATAAAGGAAATAAAGGCATATGTACATGAGTATATAGATGAAGGTTTCCTTCTTGTTGATAAGTTGAAAGAAGATAGTAGATTTAATCAGTATAATAAGAGTTATATGGATATAATGACACACTTCTTAAAGCTATATGAGAAGGTAAGATTTATAGGAACTCATGCCGCTGGTGTTGCAATAACAGGTGGTAATATACTTGATTATACAGCAATAAAGATAGATTCAAAAACAGGTAGATATTTTACAAACTATGATTTGGTAGATATTGAAGATATAGGTGTAATTAAGTTTGATATACTTGGTTTAACAACAATGTCAGAGTTAAGAGACTGTAGAAAAGTTACAGGTACTCCAGGTTTTGATATATCTATGATAGAAGATGAAAATGTTATAAAGGCATTTTCAGAAGGTAGATGTAATGGTGTTTTCCAGTTAGATAAATCTTCTGTACAGAAATTATTACTTAGTATTCATACAAATTGTTTTAATGATGTTGTGGCTGCAACAGCCATGAATAGACCAGGACCATTAAAACAAAAACAGCCAGAAATATATGCGGCAAATAAAGAGGCATACGAATTAGGTGAAGAAGGTACAAGAATAGCAGCTCTTGATAAATATTTACAAAAGACTTATGGTACAATTATTTATCAGGAACAAATTATGAGAATGGCCGTAGAGATTGCAGGTATGTCATGGGATGAAGCACATGCTATAACAAAAATGAAGATAGGTGTTCCAAAGTTTAATTGGTACTTTGAAGGTGAGTATCCAAAATTTGAAGCAAATTTTGTTAAAGGTTGTGCAAAGATAGGAGTACCAGAACAACAGGCTAAAGATATATTTAAAAAGTTTTATGATTATTCATTTAATGAAGGTCATTCAGTTGGTTATACTCTAATATCTGCAGAGCAAATGTATTATAAGGTATATTATCCAGAAGTATTTTGGTATAGTAAAATAAAGTATGCTAAGGATGATGCCAATTTCCATAAGTATTGTGAAAATGCGGTTGTAGATGGTGGTGTTGTTTTCTTACCACATGTAAATTATTCAAAAGAGAAAACATCACTTAGAAAGATAGATGGTGAATTTGCTATACAGCAAGGGTTAAGTGCAATTAAGGGTGTTGGTGAGGTTGCAGCTTCTGTAATTGTAGAAGAAAGAAAAAAGAATGGTATATTTACAGATTTAGATAACTTTATTGATAGAATTAATAGTAATCCACGCGGTTCAAAAGTTAATAAAAGAATTATTCAGTTGCTATTAGAATATGGTGCACTTGATTTTAATAAAAAGTTATATATTTCAAAGGTTAAGAAATATAATTCAGCATTATATTCGAGAGGTCAAAGAAAATAATTTATACATTATATTGATTTTTATTATATTATATGATATAATAATTATAATAGTTTCTAACGGTAGTCTATAAAAGTAAAAGGAAGGTGTATAAATTATGACAAGTTTAGAAGATATAGTAAAAACATATGGTATGCATGATTATCTCGATATTAGCACCGGCAGGGTTTATAAATTGTCAAAGGCTATTGATGTTGGTAATAATGAATATAAAGTACCCGTTGTATCATTTAATGGTGTACTTATTGGTTTTGCAACAATGTCTAAGGAGGATGTAAATGTATAAAAGAATTTTAGAAACAGATTATAGTGAAGAGTTTGATAAACTTAGAAAAAATCGTGTAAATGTATCACATTTTAAATATGGACCAGCAAGAGATAATTTTGGTTCTGGTAGAGTAGATGCTTTAGCTACAGCTGAACTTTGTATTGAGGCGTTTAAAAAGGATAAGAATACAGAACACCTTGTTGATGCAGCAAATTATATGATGTTCAGATATATGTATCCATTACCTGGTGAATATTTTAGAGCTACAGGTTCAGATGAAAGTGTAGGGACAGTTGGTACGCCAATTAATATGGAGTAGTATTGTTTATGGCTAAAATAAATAAGAATATTCAGTGTGTCATAGGTAAAGAATTTTGTGCAGGATGTGATTTATTTGATGGACATGAATGTACAAGAGAAAATACAGATTGTAAGAAATGTTTAAGATGTGCAAATTTTGGTGTAAATCCTTGTGGATGGGGTGGTGTAACATATGTCTGTAAACAAACAGAAGATAATTCAATTATGTAGCGACATAAATAAAAAAGAAGGTGAAGGTACTATTTATTCGATAGGTTCAAAACACGCCAACCTTAAGATTAATCGTTGGAGTACAGGTATAGAGGACCTCGATGCTATAATCGGTGGTGGTATTCCAGAGGGACGTGTAATCGAAATATTCGGTCCAGAGAGTTCGGGTAAAACAACGTTATTGTACCACCTGATGGGCATGAATGATTTAGCATTAGATATACCTGTAGAAGGTACATTTGATGCTGATAGAGCATCTGTATTTGGAAATAGACCAAAACAATTACTTGTTTATAGGGCAAGGTTTGGTGAGGATGCTTTAAATAAAACAATACAGTTTGCAAAAGCAGGAATACCAATTATAGGTATTGATTCTGTACCATCATTGGTTCCTAAAGAAGATGCTGAGAAGGTTCTCAAATCATCAGATAAAGATAGTATCGAAGAACAGAGAATCGGTGGAACAGCTCGATTACTTAATAAGTATCTACCAACAATTGAGGAAATTATCGAGGTTACAGGCACGTCTATTATATTCATAAATCAGGTAAGAGATAAAATGAATGCTATGATGTTTGGAGAGAAGACAGATACTCCAGGCGGTAGAAAATTAAAGCATTCAGCAAGTTTACGTATTCAAGTTGCAAGACGTGCCTGGATTGAGATACCTAATAAGAATCCAAAAAATTCTGCATCAACAGAAAAAGTAGGATTTATTATGAAGTGTAAAGTTGTTAAGAGCAAGGTATGCAATCCCATGGGGGAATGCGAAATACCTTGTTTCTTTGACAGAGGCTTTGTTAGTTTTGATGATGTTAAAGATATAAGAAAGGAGTTAATGAGGCAGAGAGCAGAGCAGTTTGGTAGAAGAATAAGAGACATTTCATTAGAAGAAGATGAGGAGTAAATAAAATGATAATTAAAGTTTGTGATAGATGTGGAAAGCAATATAATCCGCCACTGCTCTTTATGCAAGCAAAGTTACCAAGTTATAGTATTACTACTGTTGAAGGCGGGTTTCCTCTTAATTGGAGGCAGGTTGATTTATGTAATGAGTGTCAGGATGATTTTGAAAAGTTTATGAATGAACTTAAAACAAGTAATTTAGAGGTTTTAGAGATTGGAGATATAAGTAATGAAAACACCGAGTTATAAATTTTATGAAAAGCCAAAAGAAGTTGGAGTAATTCATTCAAATACACAGGTAACATATTATTGTCCAGAGTGTGGTGATACAATAGTTACATGGAATGGTAATTGTGAAAAGCCAATTATACCAAAGTTTTGTGGTCATTGTTTTTGTCCTGTATTTGACCCTATTGATGATATTGTTGCAGATATTAAAAAGGCAATTGCAGAAAGTGGTGAATAATAAATGGAAAGAATATCGAAAGATAATTATTATGTAGGCATCGCAAGGGCTGTAAGTGAACGTTCAACATGTTTAAAGAGACATTATGGTTGTGTTATAGTTAATAATGATGAAATAATCGCAACCGGTTATAATGGTAATCCAAGGGGTTTAATGAATTGTTGTGATTTGGGGTATTGTAACAGGTTAAATAAACCTCATAATTCTGGTGATTATTCTGATTGTCATTCTGTTCATGCAGAACAGAATGCAATGTTATCAGCTGCAAGACGAGATATGATAGGTGCAACAATGTATCTCTATGGTGAAGAGGTAGAAATAAGTAAAAACAGCGAAAGGCATATACTTATAGAATCGCCAACTCCATGCCCAATATGTGAAAGAATGATTATTAATGCAGGTATAAAGTATATAGTAAATATTAATGGAAGGACAATTATATAAATATGTTTTATATGACGATACCATACTTTAATTTAAGCAATATATATAATTCTGGACAAACAATTGGGTGGAGAAAAGTATCAGAGAATAAATATATTGTTACACATAAAGATAAAATAGTACAAGTAACACAGAGAAAAGAAAATTTTTCATTCTCGTGTAGTGAAGAAGAGTTCTATAATACGTGGTATGATTACTTTGATTTGGGTACGGATTATTCATTGTACTTTAATTTTTTTAGAACAATAGATAAAGAAGATTTAAGACCAATGTGTAATAGATGTAAAGGATTACATATATTGAAACAAGATGCTTTTAGAGTTTTAATATATAGCATATTTTATGAGAAAACAAAATCATTTTCACAAGCAGATATATTATGTGAGATATTATCTCAGCTTGTAGGTAGAAAAAGAAAGAAAACAATATCTGGCCAGGTTATAGATTGGTTTGAGTTTCCTTCTGCCGAAAGTATATTGAAAAAGAGAAAAAGATTAGATGAGTGTGTAATGTCAAAGTTTAAAAATGAGATATTGTATGTATGTGAATTGATTGTAGATGGTTGGTTAGATTTAGATTATTTACAAACATTATCACAGTATTGTACAAGAGAGGCAAGAGAATATTTAACTGGATGTGAGATACCAAGAGAAAGTGTAAAATTGGTAATGGTTTTGGGTTTACATAAATTATCATACTTTATTGATATAAAAAATGTAAATGAGTTTATAGAGTATAATTTTCAAATGTTTACAAATGACTTTATAGATTGGGCCAGTAAGAAAAGTAAAAATATACGTTATTGTAAAAGAAATATTAGTTATTTGAATTTTATTTTAGTATATAATTGCTTATTACCGGTTGAATGAATGGAGATGTATTAAGTGGGAATTGTAGATGAAATAAAAAAAGATGCTGTCGGCAATAGAACAAAAATACAATCATCTGATGCTGCAAGATTAGAAAAAATACTTAACAGGATGTTTTTCTTGCAAAAAGATATAGATGGTGAGACAGAGTTTATCAAGCAGGTAATGACAAGGGGTGCAGATACACAAGAGAGAATAGGCTTACATGCATCTGCTTTAATTAAAGGTGAAAAAGAATTTTGTTTAAGGCAGCAGGTTTTAAGTTTGATATATAGACAATTGCAGGGTGAGCAAATATCTGTTGGTTTAAAGAGGATATTTGAAGAAGGTAATGCAATACATGAGAAGTGGCAGAGAATGTTTATAAGGGCTGGGTATAGTACAGCAAATGATTTAGATGTTACAAAGTTTAATGAAAAGTATAGAATAAGCTATACACCAGATATAATATGTGAGATACCAGAGTTTCATAAAGGTAAAATGGTTGGTGAGTTAAAGTCTGTAAATACATTTCAATTTCAAAGAATGACACGTCATCCATCAGCATGGAAACAGTTACAATGGTATATGTATCTGACAGGTATACATAAAGGTTTTGTATTATCAGAAGATAAAAATACTCAAGATATAAAACTTGAAGTATATGATTATGATAGTAGTATAGTTGCTCCATTTATAGATAGGGCTGAAGAAATAAAGTATAGATATAAGAAAGTAATGTTAGAAAGAAAAATGGTTAAACGTCCATCAGATGCTAAGACGCCAGATTGTAAGAGATGTAAAGAATGTGCATTGAGAAATGCGTGTTGGAATATTGATGGTGGAGGTATAAAGATATAAATGGGTGTAGAGCAATTTAAAAATAATATAAATACTATTATTAGAAAAAAGGGTCTTACAAGAAAGTATGTTGCAGCAAAATGCGGTACGTCTGAGGCAGAACTTAGTATTATAATGAATCTAAAAAACAGTAGGGGTGTAAATGCCGTTATGTTAGAAAAGTTGGCTGATGCACTTGATGTTACAATGGATGAATTATTTAGAGGAGAAGTAAAAAGTGACAACAACTAGGGTTTGGTTAATAATTTTAATAGCTATTGCATGTGTATCTGATTTTGCAAGTATCACATTTTCTGGTCATGGGAGCTGGCAGGAAGGATGGGCATGGATAAGTGCTATTTGTATTAATTGCATTCTGTATATCAATAATACCAGCAACAATTTAAAATAAAAATAAAAGGAGAAGTAAAAGAATAAAAGAAAATGAAAATTGATGATATACAAAATATATTAATTATTTTGAATTTGTGTTTGAATGTAATAATATTTTATATCATGTTGATTTTATATGAAAGGACCAAGAAATAAAATATGAGTTATGCTGATTTAGTATTTATCAATATGTGCAGAAGTATATTGAAAGATGGTACAGATACAAAAGGAGAAAAAGTAAGGCCGCATTGGGAAGATGGAACACCTGCTTATACTATCAAGAAATTTGGTGTATGCAATAGGTATGATTTAAGAAAAGAGTTTCCTGCATTAACGCTTAGACGTACAGCTTTAAAAAGCTGTATGGATGAAATACTTTGGATATGGCAGCGTAAGTCTAATAATATAAAGGACTTAAAATCACATATCTGGGATGAGTGGGCAGATGAAGATGGTTCAATAGGAAAAGCTTATGGATATCAGCTTGGTGTACAGAGTAAATATAAAGAAGGAATGTTTGACCAGGTTGACAGGGTTATTTATGACTTAAAAAATAATCCATTTAGCAGAAGGATTATAACAAGTATTTATAATCATCAAGATTTACATGAAATGAATTTATATCCATGTGCTTGGTCTATGACATTTAATGTAACACAGAGAAAAGGTGACGATAAGTTAACATTAAATGCAATATTGAATCAACGTTCTCAGGATGTATTAGTTGCAAATAATTGGAATGTTTGTCAGTATTCAATTTTGCTTATGATGTTAGCTCAATGTTGTGATATGTATCCGGGCGAGCTTATCCATATGATTGCAGATGCACATATTTATGATAGACATGTACCAATTGTTAAGGAATTAATTTCTCGTCCTATTTACAAGGCACCAGTGGTTACATTGAATCCAGATGTAAAAGATTTTTATCAGTTTACAACTGATGATTTAATTGTGAGAGATTATATATGTGGTGAACAGATTAAGAATATACCTATTGCTATTTAAGGTGATGTAAATGACAAAGTATAAGAAAATTTGTATAGGTATTGACCAATCATATGTCAACACAGGTGTAAGTGTATCTGCCGAAGGAGTTTTGAAAAAGGTAAGTTCAATTAGACTTGATAAATATAAAACAAACTCAGAGAAAAGAAAAGTGTTAAGGAATGAATTATTTCATATAATAAATAGAATAGAACCGTTGGCCGATGAAGTTGTATGTGTTATAGAAAGAATAAGACTTAGAAGTCAGGGTTTTATAAATATAGATTATATAAAGTCAATAGGTGCTCTAAATTCTATAATTGTAGATGTTATGAGTGAATTTGATATAAAAGTATATTCGGTAGATACACGTTGCTGGAAATCACAAGTTATAGGAACAAGTAAACCATGTAAAAATAAATATAATGTACCAGATGAAAAATGGCCTACAGTTTTATGGTGTATAAAACAAGGGTTTAAAAAAGATATATTAGTAGATATGTCAAATTCAAGAAAAACAAAAGGTACATTTATAAATAAAGATGGTAATAAGGTAATGTTTAATAATGATGCGGCAGATTCAGCTGCAATATCACTGTTTATATTTAAAGGCGATATAGGTAAGTTAAAGTTGGAGAAATGATATGTCAACCAGTTCAGGTATTTTTGATATACCAAACATTGGAGATTCACCTTGTGTAAATTGTAAGGAAAGGTGTATCGGTTGTCATTCTATATGTAAAAGATATATAGAGTGGAGAAAATTATTAGATAGTAAAAAAGTAGAATATTTAGAATCAAAAACAAAGAATAAAGTAATATATAAAGGTGACTTCTTAGGCGATGAAGGTTTAATGAATAATAGTAAATTTAGAAGTATAAAAAAGAGATATAAAAGATAAGTAAAATTAAAGGAGAAGTAATATGGATATACATGAAGCAATTAAACATTGTAAAGACGTTGCAAAGAGTAATAGAAAAATTTTTGAAATGTGTCCGCATACGCCGGAGCATGAAAATGGTATTTGTTTGGGTTTAGGTGATTGTAGGTTAATAAAAGGTAAAAATAATGGTTGTCTTAAATGTGCAATAGAGCATGAAGAACTTGCAAGTTGGTTAGAAGAATTAAAAGAGCTTAGAAAGTTTATAGAAGATAATAAGTTATTGTATGAAGCTGATATTGAAGATGTGGTTAGTACAATGAGTCCGTTAGCAGGTGTAAGCTGTATAACATGGTATAATATATTGAAAAGTTTACAAAAAGCTGGATATATTATATGTAAAAAGAAATAAATAAAATTTATACATTATATTGACGTACTTGATTTTATTTGATATAATCATAATATGGAATAGTAGATATACAAAAAGTGAGGTATGTCATGAAAGTTGATAGAATCAAGTATAGTGGTATTGATATTGATGTAATATCATATAAGTCAATACATGAATTTTACAATTATCTTATAAATACACCTATTAATAAAAGTTTTAGATGGGAAGAGTTAAAGTCTGTAAAAAATGGTTATTCTTTTACAGGCACAGAATCATTTGATGAAGCCGTTGATTTACTTAAAAATGGTTACAAAGAAGGTTCCTCTAAGCTTCAGAAAAGGCTGAAAGCAGAAGAAACAAAAATGGCTTTAGTTACCAAAAGAAAAACAGTATATGGTGTTCAAGGATATCAACCGTGTGTTCCATTATATCTTAATGGTGTACCTACAAATATGATAGCAACGGTAAATAAACCTGTAAAACAAAAGGTTGTTGTTTTGAATAAAGATATTTCTTATAATGCTTTTTTTACAAAAGAAGAAATTGAAGAAGAGTCTATAAAGGCATTTAGAATAATAAGAAAGCTAGAATCGCAAGGGTATAGATGCGAATTAAATGTTGTTTTAGGAACATCCGAAAGGTTTAAATCTAACCCAAGGGCATTTGCCTGTAGGGTTAGAATTAAATCTGCAGATGAAAGATTAAATGTTTCTAAAATGGCATTTCCATTGATACATCCTTCTATGCTTCGTAGATTATATTTTAGGTTTATAGAGGTATATCCAGAGGTTACAAAATCATTTACATCTGGATATGGTTCTCCATTGAGTTCAGATACATTGAGAGAATTATATGATGGTTATTTACTTCCAAAGAAAATAGATATAGATGTAGATAAGATTAGAAGTATTGACGACTTGAAAAATATTTAAAAATCTTTAAACATCTTATTGACAAACTCTAATATTTTTGATATAATTATCTTGTATCATAGATAAGGCCACATAATAAGAGGTGAAAGAGATGTCAGTAGACAAAAACAAACAGCCAGTTGATTTAGAGGTTATCTCTATAAAGAATGGCGATAAAAATGGAATTGCAAGAATTGAGGCAAGATTTATCAACTCTGAAAAAGTATACACTTATTATAGAAAGATGTCTTCGGATGGATTCAATAATTATGCTATAATAAGTGGATGCAGAGTTTCATTCTCTAAGTTTCCATCTACAGAAACAGGTTTGTATGAGTTCAGAAATATAACTCGTGAATATAACACAAAGGGTGGGTATAGAAACTCTACAGAATCTATTACAAAAGCTTTGAGGAAAGCGGTAGAGAAAAATACAGCACCAAGTGTTGATGATTTTGTTGAAGAAGAACAGACAGAACCTATAGTAGAGGTTGTAGAAGAAAAGCAAGAAGAAAAGCCAAAGGAAGATGCTGAAAAACTTCCTATTAAGAAGATAAGGCATCCAGAATATCCAACAATATGTGCCTGCCTTGATGCCGGTATTCCAATATATCTTGTTGGTCCTGCAGGTTCAGGTAAGAATTTTACCCTTGAACAAATAGCAAGAGAGAGAGGTTGGAATTTCTACTTTACAAATTCTGTACAGCAAGAGTATAAATTATCTGGTTTTATTGATGCTGGTGGTAAGTATCATGAAACAGAATTTTATAGAGCATGTACAGATGATGAAGAATGTATGTTCTTCTTAGATGAGCTTGATGCTTCTATATCAGAGGTGCTTGTTCTACTAAATGCGGCCATTGCCAATGGCTATTTTGAGTTTCCAACCGGTAAGGTTACAATGGATTTGAATAAGTTACATATTGTTGCTGCAGGTAATACAATAGGTCATGGTGCTGATGATTTATATACAGGTCGTCAGGTAATAGATGCCTCATCACTTGATAGATTTATGCCGATTGAGTTTGATTATTGTAGAGATATTGAACTCAAGATAACAAAAGGTAATGTTGAACTTGTAGATTTTATACATGACCTTAGAAAAACAACAGAGGGCTTAGGTATACGAGCAGTATTTAGTTATCGTTGTATGATAATGACAACGAAACTTGAAGGAAAATTACCACTTGATAAAATAATGTATATGTGTATCTTAAAATGTATGGATAAGGATACAATAAATACAATTAATATGTTTGGTAATAGCAAATATTATCAAGCTTTAAAAAAGTGTCAGATGTAACAGTCTGATACATGGGTATATAGTTTATGGAAAACAATTATATGAGAGTGGAGTGCTAACAGCGAAGAGCCAAAGTATAAGAGACGTGGTTCGATTCCACATATACCCTTTGTGTAAAAATAATATTACACATATAGTTGCTAAGTGTAGCAAAATTGCCAAACAAAATAAAATATGTAAAGGAGAGAAAACAAATGGCAAAGAATTACACAATGACAGAGGTAGCAGAGATTTTCGCAGCAGGTACAGACACAGAGGCTATGTCCGATATCGGTAAGAGATATCCGATGCTTGCAATTAAGATGTCGGCACTTATGGCAAAGGCTGCAGATGAGGTTAAGGATATTTTCAGTTATATGCCTGAATATCTGTCTGCCAACAAGGTTAACAAGGCCATCAAGGAAGGTGTCGGTGCTACAGATTCTGATGATGATGCTGAGGAAGAGCAGGAAGAGAAGCCGGTAAAGGCTGCAAAGAAGAAGGAAGAGGTTGACACATCTGATACAGATTATGCTCATATGCCGAACGCCAAGCTTTATAAGCTTCTTGGTGATTATGGTGAAAGAAAAGCTTGCAAGGAAGAGTTCGGAGACCTCTCTAAAGCATCTATGGTCGCATTTCTTGAGAAGCATCATGGTGATGGTGCAGCTGAAGATGCAGAAGCTGATGAAGAGTGGACAGAAGAGGCAGAAGAGAAGGATAAGTATGAAGGCATGTCTGCACAGGAACTTTTCAAAGAGTGCAAGAAGCGTGGTTTGAAGGCCGCTCCCAAGAAGGCTGCTAAGGTATATATTGAACTGCTTAAGAAGGCAGATGCCGAGGCAGAAGAAGTAGAAGATGAGGATGTCGACGACTGGGGCGATGAAGAGGATGATGTTGAAGAAGAGAAGCCGGTAAAGAAAGCTACTGCTAAGAAAGCAGCAGAGAAGAAATCTGCTAAGAAAGCTCCGGCTAAGAAAGCTACTGCTAAGAAGGCAGAAGTAGAAGAAGATGATGCAGACGACGATGATGATTGGGACATCTGAGATAGGTTGGCAAAACAAATAGGGTTACAGATGAACAGGCCAACCATACATCATAATTAATTAATTTGTTAGGCTGGTTAGAGTTATAACCAGCCTAATGTGTATTAGAGATATGAAAGTAAAAATAAGTATTAGAAATGTTTTAGAATTAGATTGTAGAATAGATGGTAATAAAATATTACTACAAGACGCTTTAAAAACAATAAAACCACTTTCTAAAATTAAAGGCGATGTACCATTACAGAAAATAGAAAGGGTACTAAAAATTATATGTACAAAGTATAATTATTTATTTAAGCTTTTTCCTGATTGTTATTCTGGTGAAGACAATTATATAATATGGAAAAGTGAGATAATTGATTATAATAATTTAGATACTGTATGTGATATATATGGATGTACAGTATATGAGTGTTTAGCAAAAACAGCAATTAAATTATACTCAATTCGTAGGGAGGTGTAAATGTTAACTAAGATATACACAGATGGTGCTTGCTCTGGAAATCCAGGTCCAGGTGGTTGGGCAGCAATATTCTTTAGTACAAATGGTAGAGATGTAAAGAAAGGTTGGTGTAAATGTACAACAAATAATAGGATGGAGTTAAAAGCTGTAGTATCTGCATACGAGTATATAATAGAAGATGAAAATTCATGTAAGGATGAGTATATTATATATACAGATTCTGCATATGTTGTAAATTCTATTAACAATAAATATTTAGATGTATGGTCTGTAAATGGTTGGAAAACAACAAGAGGTGAAGACATAAAGAATAAAGACCTGTGGACAGAGTTATTAACATTGTTTGAAATAATAAGAGAAATAGGTATAAAGGTAACAATAGAAAAAGTAAAAGGTCATTCGGGTAATACCTTTAATGAAGATGCCGATAATAATGCTAAGGGTATGAGTGCATATGCTATGAAAGAAGGGATTGCTGATGAAGGCCAGTGGTAATAATAAAAAGTATTGTGAAGAAATATACAGGCTTAAGTTTACATCAAAAACAAGGAAAGATGCATATTTTAAAGCCTGTACATGGTATGCCAAAAATATTTTAAGTAATGATGAATTGCAAGATATTCATTGTGAGTATATTAAAGATAAGCAATCTCCATCAGTTACAATATGCTTATATGTAGTAGTAATTGAAGATAATATAAGAGTAAGGCATTGTCAAATATGTAAAGAATCTCATAATATGTTTTTTATGAATGATAAATACAATTGTGATAAATGCAATTTAAAAGCGTATCAGTTAAGAGTTGACCAGGGTGTAAGTATAAAAAGAGAACATTATAAAAAGTTATTGTTAGAAAACGGGGTAATATAAATGTTTAAGAATAGTATATTAATTGCAATAATTATTGAGTTTGTAAAGTCATTCAAATATAGGTTGATTAATAGTGTATATTTTATCGCTACAGTTTGTGAGTTTATATTACCATATGTAATGTTAGAGATAGGATATCATTTGTATGCCGGAAGAGGAGGTGTATATTATGGAAGTGAATTATTCTTACCAGCAATTGTATTGGTATTAACATCAACTGCAAAGGAATATGTAAAAAGAAAAGGTGTCGTTGATGATATACCGATACCTAATGGAAGGTTTACAAGAGTCGATGAAGATGGTAACGTACATATGGATAGGAATAAGTATATGGAAATGATGATATATGTATCTGATGTAGAAGATTATCTTGAAAGACATGGAAGGTTATAATGGAGGTACTATATGCAAGGTGGTTTATATGTTCCATCAGATTTAGATGTTGAAGAATGTGAATCAGGAAAAGGATGTAGATATGGTATCTGTAGTGAGTGTTCATTAATTATAAAAGCAGAGGAAAATGATGAGTAGTATAAGTGTTGAAAAAGTAAAAAATGCATTTATGAAAAGAGGTGTAAATTTGTTACAGAATCAAAATAATGTTATAGATGAAGATGATGAATCACTTGTATTATCAGATGAAGAAGTTATGACACTTGGTGGTTATTTATTAGATGCAAGAAATGCTATAAATGAAGCATTAGAGATGCTCGGTGTAGATGAGTCTGATGGTTCAGAGTTGATGGATGGTTCACTTATGTAAGGAGATTTATATGTCGGGAATTAAAATGAGGGTAAATAAATCAGAATCTGCAAAATGTGATTGTTGTGGATGTGAAAAAGAAAAAGCATTAGATATGTATGATATTAGATTAGGTATGGCCCAGGCATTTGTAATTACAATATGTGATGCTTGTAATGAAGAGTTATTAAAGAAAACGCTTAGAGCATCATGTATGACAAATAGTAGAACAAAAAGTAATATTGATATGCGTATAATAAAGGCAAGGAATAGGAGAAAGCATGAGACATAATGATTTATAAGTTTGATACAATGCCAAGTAGATATTGGAGTGATAAAGTAAAAATAGAATACATTCAGAGACGGGTTATTATAGCTTGTATAATGTATTATAAATTAAATGTTAGTTGTTTTAGTGATAAAGACTTTGATGAGTTTTCAAAACAACTTATAGAATTACAAGATTGTAAAAAGGATATTGTAAATCAAACTTGTTATTATTATGCTTTATATGATTATGATGGTTCTACAGGTTTTCATATTTACAATAGGCTTAATAAAAGTGATAAAGAATATCTTACACTGGTTGCAAATAATATATTAAAAGCAAAAGGGTTAATTTGATTACATAGTTATACCGGCCGAAAGGCCGGTATATTTTTAGTATTTTAGAGGTGTAAAATGATAGAATTAAAAGAGTTAAAAAATAGAGAATATGTAAATGGAGTACCAATGGCATGGGATTATTATTTAGATGTGGAACTTGGTAATGAGGTTTTCCAGATAAGGTATATGTATAAAAAAGTAGATGAAATGCTATACGAGGTAAAATGTATAATTCCAAGTAATCCAGCTGATAATAGAACAGATAAAGTATATACAGGTATGTTTCATCCATTTAAAAATGATATGCCAATTACATTAGTTACAGCAATAGGTTTATCTTGTATTCAGAGTATGCTTAAAGAAGAAATACAATTGAAATCATGTGTTGATTTTAGTATAGGTGATGTAATTAGAGGTATGTAAATGAAAAGGTCTGGTAAGTTTTATAGGAAAAATGAAGCATCTGTTATGGAGATGCTTGGATTAAAACCAACACCAAATTCTGGTGCAGGTTGGATTGTGAAAGAGGATGGAGAGAGTGAAGATATAATATGTCAGTTAAAATCAACCGATGCAAATAGTATAAGGGTAGATAAGAAAGATATAGATACATTAATATATCATGGCCTTGTATCACATAAGGTTCCAATATTTGCAATTCAATTCCTGAAAGATAATGAAGTATATTTACTTGTTAGACCTGATGATTTATATGATGTATCACAATTAATGCAAGGTAATAGAATAGAAATAAAAGAAGTTATTTTAGAAGTACAAGAAAAGCGAACAAAAAGAAAATGTATAAAATCTTCTTATGATGCAAGAAGAACTTTTATTGATGAAAATGATAGTAAATTTAAGAAAAGGAGCAAATCTGCAAAATGAAAGTAAGAGTAAAACAGATTGTAGCATATAATGGTCATAGTATTAAAGCTAATGGTTCTGTTGATTTTAATTTACTTGCCTCTTATTCAGAGCTTGTGAATACAATTAAGTTAACACAACTTTTAAATGAAGATATTAACATTATTGTTAAAGTTGATAATAAACAGCTTAAGTTGGGAATGTTTAAAATTAAGAATATTGTAATTGATGGTGATGGGGAGTCAAAGATTAGGTTTAATGGTTTATCAGATTATATTGAAATGGATAACTTAAATTCACTTCCCCTTAAATCAGATGATGTTAAAGAGTTTCCAATTATGTATGTATCTGATGTAGAAGACACAGAAGATGATGAATGATAAGGAGTTATAAATGGCAAATAATATTGAGTATAATGAAATTGCTTCGGCAAAGGTATCTGATACGAGAAGTATTGTAATAAGTGAGTGTTCTAAGGGTGGGTATACTGTTGCACAGAGAATAGAGATAGAGGAGAGTAATGGCGTAACTCCTGTTTACATGAAGGGTGCGTTCCATGTTTCTGATATAGAAGGATTGTGCAATATAAGAGATGTAATAAACCTTTCTATTGATATCATTAATGAAAGAGAATCAGAGAATGAAGTTTGGGATGATGAATGATATCAAATAATAAATAGTGATATCAAATAATCAATAACTCTGGACCTCCTAAATCCCCTAGGATTGATTTTATCATATTAGATATATATTTCTATTAGAGAGATATAAAAATCAATCCTAGGAGATTCTCGTCAATCCTAGGATATATCTATTCTTATATTCATATATGAAAGAATCAGAAAATCTAAAGTCATATTAATTCTCATAGTTATTTCACATCTATTAAAATAAATTTATAACTTATCCTAAACATTTCCTATACATTTTCTGTATAAAAATTTTTCCATTTTTATTATACTTCATATTGACGCCAATCTGATTTTATGATATGATTTATTTGTATCAATAAATGATACAAAATTAAATCATTACAATTTTTATGAATACCAAAAAGGTATTAGAAAGGAGTTAGTATGGCTACTACAACATTATTCACAAAGGCAGATTTCAACGACATGATGGAAGCTGAGAACAGAAAGTTCAATGATAAAGGAGAAGTCGTTTTTACAAAGGCAGCCTTTGAGAGGTTCAAGAAAGAGAATGAGGAGATGTTCCAGGTTATCAACTCCAAGAACGATGATACCAGATTTGCAATCGTGAATATCGGCATCGAGAAGGTAACAAAGAAAGATATCATCGGTGTTATTCGTCTTACTCCTCAGGTTCACAAGAAGACAGGTGAGACAGCGAAAGTCGTATCTGGTAAGGCTCCCAATGGTGCACGTTACAAGGTCATTTTCGTAACATCTAAGAACAGATATGAGATTTGGAATGCGTTTGAAGGTAAGAGAAAATGTGTGGCAAGAGATGCAGATAAAAAAGTAATCCTTGCAGAGTATGAGAGATTGATTAAAGGTGGAGAAGTGAAAACAGCATAAATTAGCTTAACTATTCACCACTTAGGGCCATGATAAATGGCCCTATTAATATACACAAAAATATTTACTTGAAAAACCGAAAAGGTATTTGAAATTAAAATAACATTGGCCGAAAAGGTCTTTGAAATAAAGGTAAAGGAGTCTAATATTATGACAGATGTTACAACATTTAAAAAGTATCTATGTATTAAGAGTTTATATGACCTTGATGGTAGTTTATTATTAGAAGCAGGTAAAATCTATTGGTTAAGTGATGAGAAATTAGATAGAGCAATAATATTAGCTTTAGAGAAGGGTGAGATAGAAGAGTATCCGAATTTTGATAATGCATTTACATTTAGATTCAAACCAATAACATAAATAAAGTATGATACTTCTTTTCTTTATATATTTCTTTTCTTAAGTATAATAAACTAAATAAAGTAATTATTTATAGTGTTTTATTATAAGTATTTTGTTTTGTATTTGTGTTTTGTTTATTGTAAAGTTTATTATTTATTGTTATTTTATTCTTAGTGTTATTTTATTCTTAGTATTAATTATTTTTAAGTGTTTTAATTTACAAAAGTATTATTGATAATAAGTATAGTATTTTGAATTAATAAGTATTTTTGAATTATATAAAAATAACATAATAGTTTAAACAATTCAAACAATTAGAACTATTCATTATGTATAAAAAATTTAAAATTCTTTTTACTTTATATTGAATAACTAAGGCTGTGTATGATATAATATAATTAGGGAAGATATATACACATACCGATAAGTAAGTAAAAGGAGGTATCTAAAAATGTTGAAGAAAGTTGAATGGGAAGTAAGAATTGTAAATGTTTGGGATTACAGATGCCGGTTATTGGCATATAAGATGATGGTTAATAAGTTTGATAAGTTTGAAGCTGAACATGATATTAAGAAAGCTTGATATCTTATTATACTCGATTAGAGGTAAAAACTCTAATCGAGGTTGACAAGGTATCAACCTTGAATAAAATAAAGTCCTAAAGAGGAGGTATTAAATATGAGTAAGTTTTTAACAGAGTTCGGTATTGATGAAAATCTTGCAATCGAGGTAGGTGGTCTCAAGGTTAAGAAAGCCTTTGATGTTGAGATATTCGATGAAGACTATGGGTTTATAAGTATAAGAGTTCCAGAAGGTTATTATACTTACAGAAGATTAGATTTCTTCGGTTTTAGACCAACTCAGATAGGTTATGATTTAGAAATGGCAATAGATAATATGTGGTATAAAGAGTCTGGATGGCTTGATATCGCAGGTTATTTTGATGAAGAATATGTAGATACTGAGAATATTTATTCGGTTGAAGTTATAATAAATGGAGTAAAAGAGATAAAGGTCAAAGACGTAAGTCAGGAAGAGGCTTTTAGATGTTATTACAATATCATATCTAATATGTATCCAGAAGAAGGTGTATTAAAGTCAGTTCACCTTACAGACGGAGGTGATGATATTGATGATTATGTATGTAAACATGAAAATGATAAGTATAATATCATAAATTTACATACAGGAACTTATATGAATAAAGGTCATGAACCGATTGATTTAAGTGATATGAAACTTGAAGACGTACTTGATGATATAGACGGAGGTGAAGATTTCGAGTTATTAAAAGCACTTTATGATGAAGATTTTGAGTTTGAAGAAGTTTAAGAAGAATAAGTTTTCTATAAAAGTCTTTAAGAGAAAGGAAGTAAGAAAATGAATAAAACATTTGAAGAACTCATGAAAAGAGTTGAAGAAAGAGAGAATGAACTCAGAGAAAGTGGTAAGGTTATTGATGATGGTGGTCATAAAGTCATAATAAAGTCAATAATTAAGAGCTACATTTCAGAAGAAGAGGGCAAGTTCAGACTTGCAAACCTCAGAGGTAAGAGAATTAAGTGGAATGAGGTGTATGAATCAGAAGAAGAGTTGGTACAGGCTCTCAGAGATATAATACCTGGAAGTCAGTATCATCTTTCAAGTATACCAATATATAAAGGTTATGATTATATCAATAGCTTCTCATTATGGGTACAGGCAGGTAAAGAACTTACACCAAATCAGATGAAACAAGCAAAAAGAAATGCTTGTGAGATTAAGAAAGCACAGATTTTAGGTTTAGGCTTTAGAGAGATTGCAAAATTAGATAGATAAATGTTTTATAATCGAGTCTTCCTCATGATGTTATTATCATGAGGTCGACTGAGTTATAAACTCAATAAAAAAGTTCTTATGAAAAGGAGTAAAAACATGAATGACAAAACATTTAATGAACTCATTGAAAGGGTTGAAGAAAAAGTGAATGATTATGTAAAAGAGATTCTTGATGCTTATGATTTAGAATTACATCAGATATATTATCTGATACATGCTTATTGGTATGGTTCAGAAGATGCAAAGGATGGTACAGTTGATTTAAGTCTTTCTTATGAAGAGTGGGCAACAACATGGATATGTGAAGTTAATCTTGGTGAGTTTGAAAAACAGATGTTTGAGGTGTTAGAACATTATTATGATTTAATGTTTGTAGAGGCAATAAGACTTAATGAAAGATATGAGGTAAAATAAAATGACAAGGTTAAAAAGTGTTTTAGAAAACAAAGGTATAATATTTGATAATGCTGATAATGATTGTTATGAAGATTATAATACATTCTTTGCTTGCGAAAAGGGTTTTGTAATAACAATATCTGGTAACAATATGTTAGACCCGATGTTCAGAATATATGATAGAAATCTTGAGTTAGTTGCAATTCAAGATTGTTTCAAAGATAAATATTACAACCCAAATATGCATGAAAATTATTTTAATCCATTCGGTTCATATTGTATTTTTGAATAATTTCACATTACCTTGACAGATAGATAAAGTTATGATATAATATATAAATGTCAGTACTTAAGAAAAGGAGAGTATATTATGAGTATTTTAAAGCAGAAAAAGAGATACACAGACCAGGATGTAACAGATGCTTTGATGTTTGCCGAAAGTAAAGGCATCGGTTATTGGGACTTATCAACGGTGTATATTTATAGATTTACATCAATGATGTCTAATAAAGAGTGTATCCAGATAATAGAGAGAGAGCTTAATAATAAAGGTTATAGCTTATTTTGAAAGGAGTAAATAAGATGTTCAAAGCAGGTATATTCAGAAAAGATTATGAGTATGTAACAATATATGATAAGAATGGTGCTCGTAAAGGTTATGTAGAAAAGTGTCATTGGATGAGTGAAGAAACAGGTGAAATACTTCCAGATTTATGTTCTGTAATTAAAACTGCAATAGAAGACTTATTCAAGTATCATATGATAAATGTAAGATGGAAGTATTCAGAAAATGGTAAGTTTTAATTAATAAGTAACAAAAAGGATTTTGAAAGTAAAGGAGAAATACTATGTTTAATGAAGCAAAATATTATGAAGTATTAGAAATATTAAATAACACAAGTGGTACATATAGATATACTAACACTGTTATAGCAACTGCATTTGCAGAAAGTAAAGAAGATAGATTAAGTGATGATTGGCTTATAAGTCATTTAACACAAAATGTAGAAGTCGGTATAATGACATATGCAGAAGCATTCAATTCAGAGGATGTATATAAGAAAGTAATAGAATCTATAAAGAGTGGTAAAAAGTATAAAGTGAAGAGTACATTTGATTTTAATACTTTATATTTCGCTTGTAATAGATATCATTGGTTTACATGTGGTGATAATACTCAGTATAATAAATTGTTTGAGTTAAATGAAAATGGTGCTTCTGTTGAAGAACTTGCATTAGTAATATATATATGTTCTGATGTACCTAGAGAAGATATACTTAATAAGCTCAGAGAGATTAAGCAGAAAAGAGTTTGAAATATAGACTAAAGCTTCCAGTTTGACCCTATTTGAATTAGACTTATATACTTGATAATAAGACCATAAGATAATAAAGTATCAATATAGCTTAGAATAGTAATAATAGTGAGGTATGATAAATGTCAAGAAAAGGAGAATTTAGAGTTAATACTTCAGATATCGAAGGAGAAAAGTTTGGAAAGTTAAAAGTAGAATGTCTGAATAATGACACCTACGAGAGTACAGAAGGTGGAGAAAAACATAGGTATTACTATAAGTGTACTTGTGAATGTGGAAACCAGAAAGTTATTAGGAGAGAGAGTTTAAGGTTAGGACTTTCTAAATCTTGTGGTTGCTCAAGAAAGTCAAAGCATAAAGTTGCAAAAAGGATATTGTAAATTCAGAAAATGCCTGCCAGAAAGGTTTTTGGAATTGCCGAAAAGGTATTGGTAAGTATTATAATATTATAGTTTTAATAGAGTTATATTAGTATATGATTACATCATAATTATAAAATAACATATATTACACTATAATATAAGATGTCATAATAATGTGTATATCATGATATTATAATTGTTAACGGTCATGATATACACATAGATATAATAGTTTTAATTACTTATAAATATATTGTATATTAGATTTATATATGTAAATAGATTACAATACTATAGGCACAAATATAAGTAATTATAAAGCTTATTACAAATAGATACAAACGAAATGTGGTTATTATGTTAAACATATTAAAAAATATATTATATAACTTATAATAAATATAGGATATAACATTATAGTATTAAGTTTAAAATGCATTTAATGCGAGTGTAAAAAGTGTGAAAAATGCATTTGAACAATTTGCATGATTTTTTGATATTGTTCAAAAAGTATAAACAATTTGAATTGTTCATATAATTAGAACTTTTCAAACAATTTGAATTGTATATACTTTATATACTTTTTGAACAATTCAAACATTTTAAATTGTATGAACAATTCGAACAATATATACTTTTTGAATTGTATGAATAATTTGAACATTTCAAACTTTTCTAAATGTATATACAATTAAAACATTTTGAATTGTTTAAAAATTTCAAACAATTAGAATAACATAAATTGTATATATTATTTGAACAATTTATACTTTTTAAAAAGTTAGAATTGTATATATTTTTCAAACAATATAAATAATATAAAAAGTTTAAAAAGTTCAAATTGTTCAAAAAGTATATACAATAATATACAATACATCGTTCATATTTCGTTCATAATCTATTTAAAAACTATTCAAAATCTGGTCACGACCAGTTCATATTTCCAGTCTACTATATAATCAGAGGGAGGGAATAGGACCTCACCTCAAGTATCCAATATCAAGTCTTATAGAATAAGGAGGAAAACACTATGGCAGCAACAGCAATCATGACACTCGAGGCATTTGTATCCAAGGCAGAGGAGGTCAAGCTTGACCTCACGAACACGAAGGACGGAGTCCTCACATTCAACAACACGAAGTTCGAAGCCCTCAAGTCTATCATAGGCGAGGCCAACATCAAGCCTAAGGAAGGGGTCGAAAACATGTTCACATTCAGACTTAAGGATGGCAAGAAGACAATCACCTATGAGGCCAGACTTCAGAAGCAGGTCCATGAAGCCAAGGACAAGGACATTAAGGTTTGGTCAGGCAAGGCAGGCGAATTCGGAGTCAAGGTCATCTATCATAGACTTAAGGATGGCGAGAAGCAGTATAGAGTTTTCATCTCCTACAAGGCCAATGGGAAGCTCGTCCGCAGAAGACTTGTGAACGATGAGGTCAAGAAATTTGAGTCTGATGAAAAGGGCATGGTCGAGTACGCCAAGGCTCTCAAGGCAGAGGCTCTCCAGAAAGTGAAGACAGCATAAACGAGACTCAGTCTAATTGTTAGACAGGGAGGTCCGAAAGGACCTCCTTTTTTGAATGTTTTGAATTTTCTGACAATTTATATTTTGTGTATATATTTTCTGAATAATTAAGGTAATATTTAAAGTTGTCAGAAAGTTCAGATAATTATGTAAAAAGTATGTAATTATCAGATAATTAAAGTATATTGAAATATTATTCAGATAATTGTGGTATATATTGCTAATTGTGAGACAATATATAAAATGGGTATATATTAACCATACAATATATATATGGTATATAAGTTATCAGAATATTTATGTATAAAGTGGAAATATTCTGTGAAAAGACACTTAATGTATTAATTATCAGATAATATATATATAATGTTAATATATTCAGATAATAATATATGTTACTATCTAATTGTCTGATAATATATGATGTATAGTTAAATAGTAAGAATATAGATATAAGTATGATATATTATCAAATAATAATAATAAGTAAATATAAATATTCTGATAATAATGATGTAATGATATAATAATCAGAATATTCATACAATAATGATGAGTGAGAGGAATTGTCTGACACATCCATACATCTCTGATAATTTTCAGACAATATAATGTGTTTTTTCTTATTGTGAGAATATTCTGACAATTTAAATGTCTCTTCTCTATTATCAGACAATTAAGGGGCATACCATCTATTGTCAGAATGTTCAGACAGTTCCTCGGCATCTACCAGTTACCAGCTGTATTCCTGGCAATAATACTTTTTATTTTTTCCTATAGCATTAGTAGCCACACACACACACGAATCAACAAACAAAAACCCAAACTAACATAAAACATAAAACTACTGCTGTAAAAATTTTTACAATAATAGATGCCATTTTTCTAAACAAGTAAATAAAAGTAAATTGGGTATTGACAAATATATAATATATATTATATAATATTACTTATATAATTATAAATAATTAATAAGTATTTTTGGTATAAATAAATTTAAATTTATGGAGGTATAAATATTATGGTTTCTAAAATAAGAAGAAACTCAAATACCAAGGTAGAAGATTGGTTGAAAGATGATAACCTCCTACTTATAGAATCTTGGGTAAGAGATGGATATAAACTAAAAGATATAGCTTCTAAGATTGGTATAGATACTCAAACATTATATAGATGGAAGATAGAATATCCTGATATTGCAGAGGCTTTAAGTAGAGGTAAAGAATTAATAGATTATAAAGTTGAAAATGCTTTATTACGTTCAGCATTAGGTTGTAAAACAAAACGTACAAAAATCACAACAACAATGAGATTTGGTAAAGTGGTAGAAACAATAAGAGAAGAAGAAGAGTGTGAACAGCCGCCGAATGTTAAAGCCATTGAGATGTACTTATATAATCGTTCAAATGGTAAGTGGAGAAATATGTCTGGTAAATCAAATTTCATTGATGAGTTAGAAGAAGATTCTAAGGTAGAAATTACAGTAAGACGTGCTTCTAATAAAAATGAAGAAGATTTAGAAGCATACGAAATAGATAATAAAGACATAGAGTTAAGAAAACGAACAAAAGAAGAAAGAGAAGAATACAAGAAAGAGAAAATGCAAGAAGCAGAAGAAGCAAATGATGAAGTTGATTTTGAAGAAGAATGGCCTGACGAAGAGGATTATTGAGTATGAAAATAACAAAGGAAGTTAGTCCCGCATTTGAAGATTTTATTTTTAATTGGGATTATGAAACATATCTTCTTGTCGGTGGTTATGGTTCTGGTAAGAGTTATCATATAGCTTTTAAAATAATATTAAAGTTATTAGAAGAAAAGAGAAAGTGCTTGGTAGTAAGACAGGTATTTGATACTATATATGAAAGCTGTTACGATTTGTTTAAAGAAATATTAGAAGATATGAATTTACTTTGTTATGAGTTTAATGAATTTAAAAGGAAAACAAATAAATCAAAATGTATAGCTCTTAAGTCTCCTTTAAGGATATTGTTTGCCAATGGTTCGCAAATAATATTCAAAGGTATGGATAATCCAGAAAAAGTAAAATCAATTAATGGTGTAAGTATAGTATGGATAGAAGAATGTTCAGAAATAAATCCAGATGGTTATAAAGAATTATTAGGTCGTATTAGAACACCAAATTTAAGTATGCATTTTATATTATCATGTAACCCAGTAAACAGAGAGAATTGGGTATATACAAGGTTCTTTACTCGTGTAGATGAAAACGGTGAAGAACATGTTATTATGCCAGAAGAAAAATTCTACGAGAAAAAGAATTTAATAAAACATGGTATATATTATCATCATAGCACACCAGGAGATAATCCATGGTTACCATGGCAATATATACGAAGATTAGATGATTTAAGAGAATATGACTATCCATTATATCTTGTAGCTCGTTGGGGTAGATTTGGTGCTTCTGGTACTCGTGTATTGCCACAGTTCAGGGTTGCCTCAAATGCTAAGGATTTTGTAAATGCTGTAAATAAATTAGGTGTAGAAAATCAATATTTTGGTTTTGATTTTGGTTTTGAAGAAAGTTATAATGCTGTATTAAGTATGTCTGTTGATAGTAAGAATGGTATATTATATATATGGGATGAGATATATATAAATCATGTTACAGATTCTCAGATGGCAAGACTACCAGAGATGCAGAAGCTTAAAGACAGAATAGATTCATACTATTCAAATGGGTATAATAAGTATATCGTCGCAGACAATGAGGACCCAAAGGCTATACAGTTTTATAGGCAGATGGGTTATTTAATGCGTCCCTGTAAAAATAAGTTCTCTGGCTCTAGGTTATCTAATACAAGGAAGGTAAAAAGATTTAGAAAGATAATTGTTAGTCCAAAGTGTAAGAATACAATAAAAGAACTAAAAGATTTAACTTATAAGAAAGATAGTAACGGTAATGTTCAGTATGATGAGTTTAATATAGACCCTCATACGTTTTCTGCTATTTGGTATGGTCTCGATACTGTAACTGTAGCAGATATTAAATACAAGAAGTACAATAGTAAAACAGGTGAGCCAAGTAACGGGAGAAAATATAAAAGAAGATATATGTTAGGAGGTTGAAATGGATAGCGAATTTAAGATTGATTGGAAACGTAAGCTTACAAGTAGAAAATTTTGGGCTGCAGTTGCTTTATTTGTATCTGGAATTATGACAGCCATGGGTAAACGTTCTGAGGCTGAAACTGTTGGTGGTCTTATTATGCAGGGTGCTGCTGTTGTTGCATATATTATTGGAGAGGGCCTCACAGATTATGCAAATGCTGGAGTCATTGATGTTGACTCCAGTGAAGAGGTTGAAGATAACTAAATAATTGAGATAACTAAATAATTGGAGGTAGCTATCTTGTTGAATGAGGAACAAAAAGTATATGCAAATATAGTAGAAGAGTATGATGAGTATATTGAAAATACGTATATACTTTCTGCATATAATAAAATACCGTATGCTTTAATTAGAGAAGAAATGGATGTAGGTGTCCAAGAATTATTTGATGAGTTTGGTTTAATTTTTAGACTTTATAAGATTTATAAAAGGGGAAAGAATTTCCTTGTAGAAGGTACAAACGGTGATTATGTACCAGCCAAACTAAAATACAAGATGGCTGCATCCTTAATTAACAAAGAAGCTAGATTTTTATTTGGCGAACAGCCAGACATTACTGTTGAACCAAAAGGCGATACAAGTGTATTAACAGAAGAGTCTAAAAAGTCTTTAGCTGTTATGAATGACCTAATAACTACTGTCTTAAAAAAGAATAGGTTTCAGGATATACTTATAAAAGCAGCAAAAGATTGTTTTATAGGGAAGCGTGTTGCAGGCCTTGTTAATTTTAACGAGGAAGACGGCGTAACAATAACGTTCTTAAATAGTCTTCAGTTTATATATGAAACAAAGTTAAGTAATCCAAATTTCTTGACAAAATTTGTATGTTTCATTATAGCCAAAGATTGTGTATCATTAAAAGACAGAAGAATATTTAAAAAGAAATATACGTATGATGAAGATAGTGATGTAGTTTATCTCGAAGAGGATATGTATGACGGTACAGGTGTTTTGGTTGAACATATAGCAGAAAAGCAACCAATTAAACTGAAGAGAATACCAGCTGTTGTGCTTATAAATGATGGTCTTCTTGGTGAGGTAAGTGGAGAATCAGAAGTAGAACTTTTACAAGATTATGAACAGTGGTATTCAAAGCTTAGTAATGCGGATTCTGATGCACAAAGAAAATCAATGAATCCCACAAAATATACAGTAGACATGGAGTCAAATTCTACAAAGAATCTATCTACAGGTGCTGGAGCATTCTGGGATTTGGGTTCAGACCAAAACTTAACAAATGCCCATCCAGAAGTTGGACTCTTAGAGCCAAAGATGCATTACTCAGAAGCATTGAAAACCTCTCTCGATAGAATAAAGACAGCCGGTTATGAACAGGTTGATATGCCAAATATAACCCTTGATACAATGCAGGGAGCAATAACATCAGGAAAAGCATTGAAGGCAATATATTGGCCATTAATTGTTCGTTGTAAAGAAAAGATGAAAGTCTGGGGTCCAGGTCTTTCAGAAATGACAGAAATAATAATTGAAGGTGCAATTGTATATCCTTCATGTGTTACAAAATATATATCAGAGAGAATAACACCTGTTACATATGATGTAGAAGTTGTACAGAATACACCGCTTCCAGAAGATGAGATAGAAGAAAAGACAACAGATTTGGCTGAAGTAGAAAGTGGTGTATTATCTCGTAAAACATATATGAAAAAGTGGAGAGGCTTAACAGATACAGAGGTTGATGATGAACTTAATCAGATAGCTTATGAACGTCAGGTATTAGAAGAAGCATCATTTAATAATGGAATGAATGGTGATAATAAGCTTATAAATCCAGGTACAGATGATTTTAATATGATGGGCGTAAACTCTATAAAGAAAGATGGTACTCAGGATAGTCAAGGTGATAATGGCGATAACTATAATAATCAGAATACTAATCAAGGTAATCAAGGTAGCCAAAGTGGTCAAGGCGGTTCATCGTTTAATTTAGTAGGAAATCTGCAATCATCTGTAAATTCACAGTTTAATAATCAAGGACAATCATCCACAGGTGGTATATCGAGATTAAATGGTACTCAGATAAATACACTTATAAATATTTTAAGCCAGTATACACTTGGTGGTTTCTCAAGACAGCAGGCTATAAATATTATGACTGCAATGGGATTAAGTGAAACGTTTTCAAATATGTTGCTTGATGAAGAGGATAAAAAGAAAAAGCAGGTGAAGTGATATGCCTGATTTATATTTTAAAGATGCTGAAGTTGCAAGAAATGAAATAACAACAAGACAAAAGCGAGAAATAAGAAAACTATATAATCAATGGGCAAAAGAGATTAAACAGCTTGCTGGAAATTTTTCAAAGGGTTCTATAAATGATATACAAAGACAAAGGGAGCTTACAAGTTTGTATTACCAGCTTCGTCAAGGTTCAAGAAATATATCAAGCGAACTCGATAAAACAGTTAGGCAGAATGTACAAAATATAACAGATATAACTGTTAGAGTAAATAATAGATGGTTAAGTAGTCTTGGTTTCACAAATGGTTCTTTAGATTTAAAGTTTAATCCAGTAAAAGAATCTGTTATAAGAAATGTTATATCTGGTGGTATATATAATTCTGGTTATTCTCTAAGTGATAGAATTTGGAATTTAGAGAATAATACAATGAAAGATATATATACGGTTATTGCAAAAGGCTTAGCTGAGAATAAAAGTATGTATGATATAGCCAAAGAATTAGAAAAATATGTAAATCCAGGTGCAAGATTACCTTGGCATGTTAGTGGTGGTAATGTTGTTCATAATAGGGTTGTTGATTATAATGCCCAGAGATTAGCTAAGACTTTAGTACAGCATGCATATCAACAGGCTATAATAGGTTGTACTAAAGACAATCCATTTGTAAGAGGATATTTATGGCATGCAGCTGGTGGACATCCTTGTAAACTATGTGAAGAAAGGGATGGTAATATATATTCTGCAGAAACAATTCCACTTGACCATCCAAATGGTGAGTGTACAATAGAACCAATAATTGATGGTGTAAAGTCGATAGTTGATATGGCAGATTTTATAAATAATCCATTTAGATATCCAGGTTTATTATCATTTATAAGTGATTTAGAGATTGATAACGGTTGAGGCTAAGTGATTACCAGTTAGATTTTTATAGGTATTATTAATATAATATAGGTCAAAATATGATATACCCTTAAAATCGAAAATAGAGGCTTATAGAGGTATATCATATTTTTGATAATTTTTCAAATATATATTGACAATTGAATATAGTGTGATATAATATAAGATAGGCATGTGGAGGTCGATATGTCTGATAATACATTAAATATAAAGTTTAGATGCAGTAAATGTAAAACATTAATAGATGTTCACCAGAGAAAAGATTATATTTATAAGATAAAATGTACTACCGGTGATGGTAAAGATTTGTGGATAACGTATACCGATTGTCCAGAGTGCAGACATAGACATTATGTACAGATAGATGATGTAGAAACAAATAGAATAAAAAATGATTGTTTATCTGTTATGTCTTCTATCCTAAAAAAATCTGTAAATGGGAAGGAGATACCACAGCAACAGCAACAAAAGTATAAAAAATTAAATAAAAGGTTAAATGAATTACGGTCAGAGCTGGTATTAAAGTTTGTAGGTAAAGAATTAACAGATTCTGATGGTAATAAATTTATAGTTGATGAGTTTACTATTGTTAAATAAAATAAAAAGGAGAAAGTAGTAATGGAAAATGATAAAAACACCAGTAGTGTAGATGAAAACGGTACACAGACAAATAATGGTACTAATTCAAGTAATAATGAAGCCGGTGTAAATGATGTAAAGGATAAAACTTTTACACAAGCCCAGGTAGAATCAATTAAGGCTGTTGAGAAACAGAATGCAAGAGATGCTGTATTTAAAGAGTTAGGTCTATCACCAGATGATACAAAAGTTGTTTCTATGTTTAAGGCTTTTATTGAAAGTCAGAAGTCAGAAGAACAGAAGGGTGAAGAAGAAAAGGCACAAGCTGTAGCAGCTGTTGCAAAATCAGAACACAGGGCGAGAATTGCAGAAGCAAAAGCAGAGGCACTTCTTGTTGGTGCAAATCCAGAATATGTTGAAGATATTATTACACTTGCAATGTCAAAGACAGCCAACAATGAAGGTGTAGATATTAAGTCAGCAATTAATGAAATTAAAACAAAGTATCCTACATTTTTTACTGTATCTGATGATTCAGATAAAGATGGAAAAGGCAGTGTTGGAGAAAGAGGTACCGGTACATCTATAAAAGGTGATAATAAAGGTGGTAAAGGTAAGAAAAATGAGGTTATAAGTGGCCTCGGTAAAAGATTGGCTCAGGGAAGAGCAGGTAGCCAGAAGAAAAGTAGCTTTTGGTCATAATTTATAATATTTGGAGGTATATATGTTTAATAGAGATACGGTTAGAAAAAGTACGTATGGTGCACCTGTACAGATTCTTGCGAATGTAGAGTTCCAGTATTCTGTAGGATGTATTGTTCCACAGTCTATTGGTGTTAATGTTACAGCAAATGGTGTTACAAGAAAAATTGCAAAGGCTGGTACACCTATCAATATTAACCTTGATAATATTAACGCGGCGGTAACAGCTGCAACAACAACTGCAAACGCTGTGCTTCTTCATAATGTAGATGTAACAGATGGTGCAGCCAATGGTACGGCTCTTATTTGGGGCTTTGTAAATAAAAACAGAGTTGAGTCTGATGTACTCACAAAGATTAATGCAGTTACAGATTCTGGAATGGTTACGTTCCTGAAGGTATGATAATTAATAAGGAGGTATTTTTAAATGACTATTTTCGATTTACTCGATAGTGCCCAGATTGTAGCATATTGGACAGAGCTATCGCAGCACGAAGCGCCATATCCCTGTGAAGAGCTTTTCCCGGTTGATAAGAAAAGAGGCCTCGACCTGAAATGGCTTAAGGGTGCAAAAGGTCTTCCCATTGTACTGAAGACAAGCGCTTTTGATGCTGCGGCTATTCCGAGAGGAAGAATTGGCTTTGAAAAGCTTAGTGCAGAAATGCCGTATTTTAAAGAATCAATGTATATTGATGAAGAACTTAGACAGGAACTTAATATTGTGCTTGAAACTGGTAATCAGGCATATATTGATTCTGTTATGACAAGAATTTTCGATGATGAAGTTCAGCTGCTTAGAAGCGCAAGAGTTTCTCGTGAGAGAATGAGAATGATGGCACTTACAACTGGTGTTATTTCTATGGCAAATAACGGTCAGGCATTTACATACGATTATGGTATTCCTAATACACACAAGGTAACAGTACAGACATCTTGGTCAAACCATGCCGCCTCAGACCCCATTAAAGATATTAATGATGGTATGGAATTGATTTTTGATGAGACTGGTGTTAAGCCGAAGAGAGCGATGTGTGATAATGCAACATGGCGCCATCTTAGAGCTAATGAAGGCATTGCAAATGATATTTATGCAAGAAGAGATAGAGTAGGTCATATTACAGATAGTATGCTCAAAGAGTATATTTCTGATATGTGTGACGGTCTTGTTATTTATGTAAATGCTAAGAAGTATAAAGATGAAACAGATACAGCGACACAGTTTATGCCGCAGGATACTTTTGTTCTGTTCCCCGAAGGAGCACTCGGTAAGACATGGTTTGGTACAACGCCTGCAGAATCAGATTTGATGTCTGGAGCTGCTGCAAACGTATCAATTACAGATACAGGTGTAGCTGTTGTTACAGCAAAGAAAGTTGACCCGGTTCAGGTTGAGACTATTGTGTCAATGATTTGCCTGCCGTCATTTGAAGAGGCTGATAAGATTTATATTCTTGACACAACTGCTTGATTGTTATTTTGTGGGCTGGTTTTTACCAGCCTGCATTGTTATAGCTGGAGGTATTAAATAAAATGGTAAAACTTACAAATGGTGTAGACACTATTATTGTATCATCTGGTGCGGCAAATATATATAAAAGAATGGGTTTTAGACCTGTAGTTGAACATATGTCAGGTGATATTGTAATTGATAGTGTTGATGATAATAAAACAGAAGAGCATGTTTCAGATGATGAAGTATATGTAAATAATCTGCTTGAGAAACCTATTTCAAGGTGGACAAAAGAAGAAGTGAAGAAGTTTGCTGCTATTAAGGGTATTAATCTTAATGGAGCAAAGACATTTAATGATGCTAAAGATAGAGTAAAGAGCTATCTCAACGAAGAGGATAGAAACAATTCATTAGAGGGTTAATTTATGAGTGATGTTAGTGGTAATGCTGATGCTATAAATTCTATAATGATAGAGATTAGAGAGGAGCAAGCCCCATATTTCACATTTGATGAAATTTCTTATTATTATAAGAAGAATAATGGAGATATAAATGCCACTATATATGAATTGCTTATAATAAAGTCAGAAGATTCATCAATTACAATTTCTGGATTAAGTACACAAGATACATCAGCATATTTTCTAAGGCTTGCTTCGAGGTTTAAAAAGTTTAATACCGGTGTTCTTACTGGAGGCTGATATCTATGTCAATAATTAATAGATTTGAACTTTATAAAATAAAAAGAGAACTAAAGAGGTCCGGTAAAGAGTTTACATTTTATAGAAAAGAAAAAAATGAGTTTGGTGAACCAATAGATGAATACAGTGAAATTTTAACAGTAACAGGTTTATATCATGAGCATACTGCCCATATGTTTGATACGTATGTAATACCAACAGGTGAAGAAAATGGTATTTATAGAACAGAGAAAATGCCTCAGATATTATGCCTTACAGAAGATATAGTTGATATGCCTGATGAAAATGGCGTAAGGCATTATAGATTAAATGTAGGTGATTTTGTTAATTTTAATGGCCATATGTCAAAGTTAACAGGATTAAAGGATGTTATGGAATGGAACATAGCTACCGATTTATCTTTCGAGGAGGTAGATTATGGAAGTTCGAGTGGTGTTCAAAAATGATAACCAAATTAAAGCAAGGTTGAGAAGGTCGCAAATACAATATGCTCCAGCCATACTTGCATATTGCAGTAGTAAAACAGGTGAGTTTGAGGATTATATGAAATCACATGCACCGTGGAGAGATAGGACTGGCAATGCAAGGAGAGGATTAAAGGCTACAGTGTCACAATCAAAGAAGGGTTTCGTAACAACAATGGAATTGTCGCATAGTGTATATTATGGTGTATATCTTGAATATTACTATGGTAGAAAGTATGCAATAATAGAACCAACAATACGTGTTAAAGGTCCAGATTTGGTTAGAGATTTACAGGGGTATATAGGTTATTTGATGTAAAAGGAGTAAGTGTATGCCAATAGATACAAATACTTTTGTTCCTCTTGAATCAAGAGCACAAGATATTTATATGCATCTTAAAAATAATGGTTTTTCTGTTTATTGGCCTGCACAAAAAGTGGGTGAATGTACAGAGCCATATATTGTAGTCAAGAATGATGGTGGGTATAGACATGTATCATTTAGTTCTAATAGAGATATGTACTCTGTACAATGCTATGTACCAAGGGATAGTTATTCAAAATTAGAACCAATGGTACAAAGGGTAAAGAGAGTAATGTATGGCTTATATCCAATGATACAATATTATGGTCAAGATATGCCATCTTTTTATGATGATACAGTAAAGGCCCATTATGTAGCAATAGAATATGAGAATTACAAGAAATTATATATAACAACAGGAGAATAATATGTCAGTTCAAAGGTCAAGAAATGAGATTCCAACAATTGATGTAAATCTTGTAACCATAGAAAGAGAGGTTACAGTAGATGGTACTACAACAACAGAGGAATTTGGGTTTGATACAGCAAATCAGATTGAAGTTTCTCCTCAGACAGAGGAAGAAGATGCTGTAAAATTAATTATTAAAGGCAAGCTTAAAGCCCAGAAGCCGAAGCAGACAATTATTACAGGACATGAAATTACTCTTCATGATAATGTATTTAATCCAGAGCTTGTTAAGGTACTTCAGGGTGGTGTTGTTCTTTATTGGTCAACTGCCCAGAAAACAGAAACATCAGAGGAACCAACTGATTTTGGTGTAGCAAGTTATACTCCGCCGCTTGTTGGTTCAGATGATAAGGGTGAAGTTTTTAAACTTAATGCGTATAGTGCAATTTATAATGCTGCTGGAATTATTACAGGTTATGAAAAAACTACATATCCGAATTGTCAGGGTGTACCTGTAGCATTTAATTCAGAAGATGGTACGTTTAGGGCACCGCAGTATACAATTAATTCAGCTCCTAACACAGGTGAGGCTCCATATAATATTACTTATGTAGCTGCACTGCCTACATTGACAGGAACAACAAACATGTCTGGTCCAGCAAATAATGGTTAATAGTTAATACTTATGTTAATTAGCCCCGGTTAACGCCGGGGTTAAATTAGTTTTTAGTAAATTAAAATGATAAAACAAATAAGGAGAGTTTATAGTTATGTATGGTGATGAAAATAGATTTGGCGGTAATGTATATAATCAGATGTTTCAGCAGAATGCAATAGATGCAGCAAATTTAAAAGGTCCAGTTGCTCCAAATACTGTAAATGTAACTCGTGATGTCCCGCAGGTTACTCCAATAGAAGAGTTAGTAAAGTATAAGGATGGAATTGTTATTAAGTTACCAGGCTTTGTACCAAATGTACCATGGTATGCGCAGATTAAGCGTCCGTCACTTATGTCGTTGGCTGCTAGTGGTAAGGTACCAAATTCATTAATGACACAGGCAACTGATTTGTTTGCAAAAGGTGCTGGAGCCATGGTTGGTGCAAATAGTACAATCATTAAGGATGTATATGATGTTGTAATGATTGTATGTGAAGCAGCATTGGTAAAACCATCTATGAATGAACTTAGAGAAAATGGAATTGTTCTTACAGATGAGCAGCTTATGGCTATATTCTCTTATACTCAGGAAGGAGTAAAAGCTTTAGAGAGGTTTTTTCCAGAGTGAACAAATAATAAATGTCATAGGTATAGCAAAACAATATAGCTGTAGACCAAGTGCTGTCATGGCAATAGATGATGAGTATACAGCCTTTTGTTTTGATGAGGCATGTTTATATATAGAAGGTAAAATAAAAGAAGGCGAGAAGCCAATATTTAAAATAGAATCAGAATATATAGAAAAGCCACATTATAAAACAGCATCACAAATGTATGATGCATTAGGTTATAAGAATAATAGTTATATAAAAACAAGTTGATAAAACAAATTGGAAGGAGGTGATATAGTGGCTGTAAGTTTAGGTACGGCGGTTGGTTTTCTTGAATTAGATATAACCGGTTTTGCAAGAGGAATAGATGCTGCTGCTGCAGAAGTAAATGCACTCGGTGCAAAGGTAGGAAAGGCAACTGGTGTATTAAATAAAGTTAGTACAGGAATGGTTACGACAGGCAAAGTATTAACCGCCGCTGTCACCGTTCCAATTGCAGCTGCCGGTGCAGAATCTATAAGGGCAGGTTCAAAATTTGATTCTGCAATGTCGAAGGTAAAAGCTATAACAAATTCAACAGAAGTTGATTTGAATGCAGTTGCAAAAGCTGCAGGTAACCTTGGTATTTCATATGAACAAGGTGCAACAGATTCTGAAACAGCATTTAATGCTGTTAGGGCTGCCGCTATAAAGATGGGCAATGATACAAAGTTTACAGCTGAAGAATCAGCAGATGCATTATATTATATGGGTCTTGCTGGATGGAATGCCCAAGAAGAAATGGAAGGTTTAAGAGGTATACTTGATTTGGCAGCTGCATCTGGTGTTGACCTTGGACAAACGTCAGATATCGTTACAGATGGTTTGACAGCGTTTGGTTTAAGTGCTGAAAAATCAACAATGTTTGCAGATACTCTTGCAGCAGCTTCTGCCAATTCAAATACAAATGTAGACTTGTTAGGCCAGAGTTTTAAATATGTTGCACCAGTTGCAGGTTCTTATGGTTATTCTATTCAAGATGTAACGTTAGCATTAGGTCTTATGGCATCTGCCGGTGTAAAAGGTACTCAGGCCGGTACAGGTTTGAGACAGGCACTTGTTCAAATGACAAAGCCAACAGAAGCCAGTGCAGAGTTGATGGATAAGTATGGTGTATCGCTATTTGATTCATATGGAAAAACAAGAAATTTAAGAGATATTATATATGACCTAAGAGGTACCTTTGGTGATTTAGATATTGCACTTTATGATACTGAAGGTAATCTTAAAGATGGTGAACAGATATTAGAAGAGTATGGACACAGTTTACCAACAAATGATTTTGAGAAGTTAAACACAATTGCAAATGTATTTGGTGTAAGAGCACTGCCTGGTATAATGGCTATGATTAATGCATCTGAGGGTGATTTTAATCAGTTAGCATATTCAGTAGATAATGCAAGCCAAGCATATGTAAGATATAATGGAAAAATATATACAATGCAGGATGCACTAAATACATTTGGTGATGCTGTATATAATGATTCAAGTTTTGAGATATTAGGTGCTTCAGCAGGTCAGGCAGGTATAATGCTTGATAATTTACAAGGTGATTGGATATTATTAAAATCAGCGTTTGGTACAACAAAGGTTATTATATCTGATATGGTAAATGGTCCATTAAGAGGGTTTGTTCAGGGTGTAAAGAATATAATAGTAGCATTTAATGAGATGGACCCAAAACAGCAGAAGGCTATTGTTACATTTTTAGGAATAGCTGCAGCACTTGGCCCAGTAATATTTATAGTTGGAAAGTTAATAGGATTAGTAACAACAATATCTGGTGGAATAACAGCTATAACAACACTTGTTGGTGGTTTAAACTTTGCAGGTATAATTACATCAATAGGTGGTGTAATTGCTGCGTTTAATCCATTTACATGGATTTCAAAATTAGTAACAGGTTTTATAACAACGTTAACATCGTTTTCTTCACCATTGGCTATGATACAAGGCTTAGCTACTGGATTTATGGCATCATTAAAATCAGCACTTGCTACAATATTAACTCCAATGAATTTGTTTATAGGTGGTGTTGCAATATTAATAGGTGCATTTATAACACTATGGAAAACAAATGAAGATTTTAGAGATAAAGTAATAGCAATATGGGAACATATAAAAGAGATATTTGCTAATTTTATAGAAGAACTTTCTAGTAGAATGGAAGGTATAAAACAGGCAATATCAAACATTATTAATTTTATAAAGCCGATATGGTTAGGTTTTTGTGAATTATTAGGTCCAGTATTTTTAGGTGCATTTGAAATAATAGCATCAGCATTACAAGCTGTATTAGATGTAATACTTGGTATAATTGATATATTTATAGGTATATTTACAGGTAATTGGGATTTAGCATTAAAAGGTGTTGGAGAAGTATTTGAGGCTGTATTTACATATATTGCAGAATTCTTAACAACAATATTACAGACAATACATGATATGATTGATGTATTTCTTGGATGGTTTGGTACAAGTATACATGGTGTATTACATGCTATTTCTGATTTTATATTTTCTGTTGTCGATTGGATAAGAGAAAAAGTAGGCGACATAATAAGTTGGTTTAGAGAAAAGATACCAGAGCTTGGTGAGTTTATTTATGAGAAAATCAAAGGTGCCATAGATAAGATAAAAGAAATACTAAGTGCAATAAGAGAGAAAATACATTCTGGTTTAACATTATTAAGGTCAAATGTTAAAGACGCTGTAGATAATGTTAAAGATGGTATAACAAATGGAATGTTATGGATAGGCGACAAGATAAAATCTGGTGTTGAAACAATAAAATCAACATTGTCAGATTTTAGAGAGAAAATACATTCCGGTATAGAGTTAATGAAGAGTAATCTACAAGATAAGATAGACTGGGCTAAGGATTTATTATTTGGTTTTGTAGATACAATAAAGAGTATATTTGATTTTGAATGGAGTTTACCAGATTTAAAATTACCACATATAAATGTCGGTGGATATATAGATGTTCCAGTTCTTGGTACAATACCAGACCCAACATTATTATCAATAGATTGGTATAAAAAAGCTATGCATAATGGTATTGTAATGGATAGCCCAACAATATTTGGATGGGATAGTAAGTCTGGCAGATTTTTAGCAGGTGGTGAAGCAGGTACAGAGATTGTTGTAGGTGCAACAAGTCTTATAGATATGATAAGAAGTGCCGTATCATCATCTACATCTGTTATATCAAGAGATATAAATTCTTATTGTTCTGCAATGGTAGATGCTTTTACTTCTGCTATAAATATTATATCATCTACGTTTGTAATGTTGAATGATGGTTTATTATCTGTCAATAAAATGTTTGAAAACGCTGTATCAACATTTAATATAAGTAAAAGTAATGATTTTATGAGTAGATATGGTGTAGATTCTTTGTTTGGTGGAAATACAGATATTATAGACTATTATAAATTATCACAGGTATTTCTTGAAGTGCTAAGGACAGTACAGATAGTTAATAATGTAAATGTTGAAATGGAAGATGGAGATGTTTACCTCGATAATGAGAGGGTAGGTAGAAAGGTAGCTCCAGTTGTATCGAGGATACAAGCGCAGGGGGTGAAGAAATAATGATTAGCCAATATCAAGAAATACAACTTGGTCAAAATGTAATAGTAAACGGAATAAATGTGTATGATGAATTTGATGCAGATTTAATAACTGCAGCTACGTTGCCTCCTCAGATTGATAAAAGTATTTATAAGAGTTTAGGTAAACATAAATATAATATAAATACATTTAATGTTGGTGGTAATTCTTTAGAGTTAATGTTTTATGTAGGCGGTCATACGTATCAAGAGGCACAGCTAAATGTAAATAAGCTTATACAAGAGTTTATAGATAATGTTGTTATTATAAAACTTGATGAATCAGATTTTGAATATGTATGTGTAATTGATAGTTATAAGAGCGAGTATACAGATGTAGAATTTTATTATCTTGTTACAATAATAGCAAGTGCTATAAAAAGATTACCACTTGTAAAATTAGATTACGGTAGTACATATTTTACAGAGAATACAGAGGTAGAATTTACATTTAATAATAGTGGTGTTATAAATTCAGGTCTCGATATAATTGTTAGATTTGGCGGTGATACTTCGTTTACAGTAAATTGTAAGGGTAAGACAGGTAAAACAAATTTAATAAATTTTACAAATATATCATCAAGTAACTATTATTATAAGATTGGAGGTCTTGATGGCGTAGTCCACAGAGCAGGAAATGTAGCATTTAGTACATTTATAAATGTGTTTCTTAATACTAATTTGATAGATTTTCCAATAGTAAAGCCTGGCGATAACACTGTAAAGTTTATACAAAATTCTACAGGTAAAATAAAGTCTGTTTCATTACAATTTTATCCAACTTTTGTAATTTAATGTGGAGGTTATGTAATGGTTACACTTAGATTATATGATACTTCTGTTACACCTACACAAGTATTGCCATTGTTAATAGAGGAAGAAGATGTATATCGTGTTCATAAATATAATGGTGATGATACATTAAATTTTGAGATACAAAGGAATAATCCAATATATGCTAAGATTTCAGAAGAAGTAAAGATTGAAGGTTTTTCAAATAGATTCATAATAAAAAAAATAGATGAGCATTCTGATTTTGTTGTCGTTGAATGTGAATTAGATTATGATGATTGGAAAACGCTAATATTTAAGGATTATAGAAGAACAAATACAAATATAGTTACAGTAATGACAGATGTGTTACCTGTTGGCTGGAATATAATTTATGGAACAGGTGTTGACGTAGCAAAAAGAAGGACTGTAGAAGAAAGTGATGGTCAGGCATTTAAATTAGCAACATCATATGATATGATAGATGCTATAACATCTGCATATGATGTTGTATTTAATTTTGATGTATTAAATAAAATATTATATGTTATAAATCCAGAATCATATGTAACAACTGGTGAGTTTATAATGGAAGATTTAAACCTAACAGATTTAGGTTTTAATGGAGATAGTACTGGGTTTATAACAAGGTTATATCCATATGGTAAAAAAGATGAATCTACAGATGAATATTTAAATATAAAGTCTGTAAATAATAATAAAGATTATATAGATAATTTTCAGTATTCAAATAAAGTAGTATGTGGTACATGGGTAGATGAAAGATATACAGTTGCACAGAATTTATATAATGCTGCTGTTAAAAGACTAGCTGAATTATCTAAACCACAAAGGTCATATACATGTAATGTTATTAATTTTAATGAAGATATTTGGTTATATAAAGTTATAACTCTTATTGATTCAAATAGGGGAATAAGAGTAGATTATAGGGTTGTAGAATTTGTAGAGTATAAAAATCATAAATTAGATAAATGTACATTATCATCAGTACCACCATCTATAGAAGATATTGTGAAGAATAATAATAGAAATGTTTTAGATGAGATACAGAAACAGAAAACAGATATACAACAACTTGTAGATGAGAAAACACAACAACTTTCAGATACGATTACAGGTTCTCATGGTGGACATTTTAAATGGATTTTAGATGCAGATGGTAATTTAGAAGAACTTGTTAATCTTTATGATTCAGATGATATAACAAAGGCCCAAAAAGTTTGGCGTTGGAATGCTGGTGGTCTTGGCCATTCTAATAATGGTTATAATGGCACGTATGGATTAGCATTAACAAAAGATGGTGAAATAAATGCTTCTATGATAACAACCGGAATTTTAAATGCTGGTGTAATTAGAGCAGGTATAATTCAAGATGTAACTGGTAGAAATTCATGGAACCTTGAAACAGGAAGTTTTGTAATGGCAAAAGGTTCTATAACTCTTGGTAATAATTTTAGTGTAGATTCTAATGGAAATCTGTATGCAATCGCAGGACATATTGGGAACTGGAGAATTACATCAAATTCTATCAGAAGGGTTGAGAATGATGGTTATGATGCGCTTCTGCAATGTCCGAGTGCTTCAACGTCAACAGTGCTCTCCATTGGAGCACCGACAGTAGGCGGTTCTGCTAAATGGACGCAAGCACCTTTCGTCGTTAAAGCCACAGGTGCGCTTTATGCGACTTCTGCTAAAATAGCCGGTACATTTGAAAGCACAGACGGAGACCAAACAGTACAGATTGTTAAGGGAATCATTAAAGGTAAAGCCGGTTCGACTTCAACAAGCCTTATTGATATGTCTGCCTATTACTCGTCTGGCGGTTCAAAAAACATTGCAATCAAAGGTGAGTACGGTAACTACATTCAGGCCGGTACGTTAATCCGTTTTGAAATCAACAACACCCTGATTGGTAGAATAAATTCTAACGGATATTATGGAGATGTGTACCCGTCTAACGGAATTAACTGCGATGGGGTTGTATTGCTTCCCGCTTCTATTGGGAACGGTGGTGTTGTCACAGGTTGGTATGAAGTCCATGTTCGTAATGGTTTAATAGTATCGTGAGGTGTGGGATAAAATGAAATACTATATAATAGGCGACTATGCCGAAGAAAAAGAACTCGTTGAAACATCTGACGAAAACGAGGACGGTGTGATTGAGGTCACGTACAGCACGATTACAACGCAAGTACCGAAAAGGCAGTACATCACAAAAGCAGAAGCGGACTACTACTCTTTCAATTCGCTGTACACAGTCTATGAAGAATCCGATGATGGCACAACGGTAGAAGAGTACCACTATATTGAAGAGTTGGATGCAGGAGAGGAACAGGTTGTTGGTTACGAAAGAGCAGATGAAATATCGGTTGCTTCTAACTATATAATAGCCACGACAACCTATTCTATATCCATTGATTCAATCGAGAGTAATGCGAATTTCACCACAACCTTTACTCCGACAAAAACGGGATATACGCTAATCGGAGTTATCGGTCATACATTTGCCGGAACGGGGCAACTCATGCTTTTTAGAGCATACGTCAATAACGGAACGGTCAGTGTTGCTTGCCGTAATATGAGTTCGGTAACTCTGACTGATAAAACTTTAACACTTACTCTTCTTTGGGCTATGACAAGCCTTGTTGACATCGGGAGTTAAAAAGCACCAATACGGAGGATATAAATATAAATGGATAATAAAGATAGCGTAGAATTACCATTATCAAATTGGATTGCAATGTGTGAAAATAATATTTATATATATGCAAAACAACAAATGAGTCAAAGTGGTATTCCGGTAGATTTACAACCGACTGTTATGAAATGTGTTTTATTAAAAATGCAGCAGGATTATATAAATGCATTGGTTAATCAAAATGCAGAATTAATAATAAATAATTCCGGAGGAAATGACGATAATGATACAGGCTAATTTTGATTCAAATTTTAATTATTGTATTGCACCTGGATTATGGCAATGGGACTACGGTCAAATACTCCAAATATTAGGAACAAATATAAAAGAAGATATAGAAGTACATTTTTCGTTATTTGAACGTGGTGGTGAATCCATTGTTTTGATAGGTGTTTATGATGATGGTGAAAATGTTCTAAGTACACATATTCCGGGACATCTTTTAGCGCATCAAACAAATAAAGATTATAATATATATGCGTTTATTTATTTTAATTCCGGTAGTGAAGGGGAAACGGTTTATAAAATAGTTTTTCCAATAAAGGCACGTCCAAAACCTATTGATTATGATGATAAAGAAGATGATGCTTTTAATGCTACACTTGCAGAAGCTGTACAACAAGTGAATGATGCAAAACAATCAGCACAAACTTCTGCATCAGAAGCAAGACAAAGTGCTGATGAAGCATTGGAATCTGCAAATAGAAGTTCAGAGTTGGCAGAAGAAATTGAAAGTCAAGTTGCTGTGGCAGTTAGTTCTGCTGAGAGTGCTGCTAATTCTGCAACGCAAGCCGATGAATCCGAAGCTAATGCAAAAGAATCAGAACTTGAAGCAAAACGATATGCGGAATTGGCAGAACAGGAAGCATCAAAAGCAGGTTGGATTTTTGCAGATGTTAATGATGCAGATGGCCATTTATATATAACAACAGTTGGTGATTTAGAGGAAGAATTATCTTTTACAATAAATGAAGCAATAGGGAGTTTGGAGGTAGGTTATGAGTAAAACACATAATGCCGGAATTGTCACCGCTTATGGTGCCGCAGTTCGTGGTGGTTATACTGGCACATATGAAGAATTTTGTGCCCAGCAAGCCCAGTATGCTGAAAACGCAAGACAGATGGAACAGGCTGTAAGTGATGTTAGACAAATCAAAACATCTGTTGAATCAGCAGTTTCGGAAGCTGAGGGTTACGCCAATAATGCAAACCAATCGGCAACAAATGCATCTAACAGTGCTACACAAGCAAGTGAATCCGCTTCAAATGCAAATCAATCTGCTAATAATGCGTCTTCCAGTGCTGATAGTGCAAGTCAGTCCGCTTCATCAGCACAAACAAGTGCCAATAATGCGAGTACATCAGAACAAAATGCACACCAGTCTGCTGAGGACGCGCACCAGTCAGCGGAAGATGCACAAGATATTTTAGAGTCGGTACAGACAGAAGGTAATACTCAGATTGGCCGAGTACAAGCAAAAGGGAATGAAATTATTGATTCTCTTCCAGATGATTTTACAGAAATCCAAAATGAACTTAGTGTATTAAATGGATCTTTAGTGAACATAACAGGTTGGAAACAGTGTGATTTTTCCGAATACGATACAAAAGGGGTAGGCATTACTAATAAAAACGTGTGGAACAATAAGGCAACATCTTATTTAATTCCTGT
>Ga0326512_10000158_pt1 | contig 58309 bp, 74 predicted proteins | sample 1_2617_0518_D_FD_203652 | JGI IMG/M metagenome (GOLD analysis project Ga0326512, IMG submission 203652) | Bovine rumen microbial communities from UC Davis, California, United States - 1_2617_0518 | ecosystem: Host-associated > Mammals > Digestive system > Stomach > Rumen | place: USA...
CCTCAAAAAATCTCCGCAGGGATATTTTGAGGAAAGTTTTTTATACCCATCTTATATTTGGCGAGGTAAAACTGTCTGTCAATGATGCTCCGGTAACAAAATTGCTCGAACATGACCCTTTAAACTAGGCATAAAGGGGAGCAAACTCCTTTCGAAGCCGTTGTAGCTCATTGATGGACAGCTTTATCTCTCCAAAAGCCTAGTGAACCATATTCGAACTGGAGTTGAATTCATATGCCAAGACGTAAAAAGACCAATGCTCCTCCCTTTCCGGAGCTACCTCCAGCCAAAACGCCAGAGGAACGTGAGAATCAGCTAATCTCTCTAGCCGAGAGAGAAGCTGAACGAATGATGCGAGAGCATACCGCTCCTTCGCAGGTTGTTTGTCATTATCTCAAGCTCGGTACATCTCGTGAACAACTAGAGAAAGAAAAGATCCGTCAGGAGACTGAACTCGCAAAGGCTAAAATCAAAACCACAGAATCTGTTGAGAAACTTCAGAATCTCGTTGCAGGAGCAATGGAGGCATTCAAGACATATTCTGGTAGTGAAGACCTGGAGGATTATGATGCTACTAACTGATTCAGTCATTCGACGAAAGTGTCAAGAGATTGGAATGATCTCACCGTTTAATGAATCACAATTGCAGCCTTGCAGTTATGATGTAACTTTGAGTCCTTCGATCATTCGATATTCTGGAAATGGAATCATCGATGCGTCGTCTCGTAAGTTTGAGAATTCATTGGAATATTTCAAGTTCAACATGAATGATGATGGATATGTTCTGTCACCAGGTGACTTTATTTTGGGTAGTACCAATGAGTTCATTAATCTCCCCGATTATTTGGCAGCTCGTTATGAGGGCAAATCGTCTATGGGGAGAATTGGGCTGGCGTCCCATATAACTGCCGGATTTATCGACCCTGGTTTCAGAGGTACGATAACTCTCGAAATCAAGAATGAAAACAATCACTATATTCGGATACGTCCGAACATGCCGATTGGTCAATTCTGTTTCTTCGAGACATCTCCTGTCGAAAGACCCTATGGCTCCGAGGGACTGGGCTCGCATTATCAAGGACAGATCGGCACTACGCCATCTGCTATCCGGTATGCCTAAAATTCGTACATATACTGATTTGATTCAGATTCCAACATTTGAAGAACGATTCAAATACCTTAAATTAAATGGTACGGTTGGTGATACTACGTTCGGATTCGAACGATATATGAATCAAAGATTTTATTCTTCCGCTGAATGGAAGCATGTTCGTGACCAAGTAATTGCGAGAGATAATGGTTGCGATCTTGCATTTCCGGACCATGAGATTTATGGGAAAATTCTGGTTCATCACATATGCCCGCTGACACCTGAATCATTGGAACAGAGCGATATCACTGTGCTCGATCCGAATTTTCTCATATCCTGTTCTCTGAAAACTCACAATGCAATCCACTTCGGGGATCTTATGCAGGTGCAAAGTTTCATTGAACGAAAACCTGATGATACCAAACTTTGGTAATCGGGTTCTATTCTTTTATTTATCCGAAGGACAATTATGAGTAGTATTCTCGAAGATATCAAGCAGATGCTAGGATTCCAAAAAGAATATGATGCTTTTGATACAGATATTAAAATCTATATTAATTCTGCATTCGGGAATCTGCATCAATTGGGTGTTCTTTCATCGAAGTACAGTATTTCATCATATGATGAAATATGGGACGATGTTCCATTGACACGAGCTCTTGGTAATGAGATCAAGCCTTATATTTATTTGTATACTAGGCTCCGTTTCGATCCGCCTTCCAATAGTTTCATTACCGAAGCTATTGAGAAACAGATTGCCGAGGCCGAATGGCGAATGAATGTAGAATCTGAAGGAGCTTTTGATAAATAAGGGGCACCTATGGTTTTGTCAAATACCGCGACTCCAAAATATTATGGAGAATTCCGTCAAAAAGTACTGAATGGCGAGATACCGGTATGCAAAGAAATCTCAATGCAAATGAATCTTATAGATGAACTGATTGCAAATCCTGGAATTTATTATGATTCAGAAGCAGTTGAGGGTTGGATCAGCTTTTGTGAATCAGAGTTGACGCTTACCGATGGATCTCCGCTCCGTTTACTTGATTCATTTAAACTTTGGGCTGAGGACGTTTATGGTTGGTATTATTTTGTCGATCGTTCGGTTCTTGTCCCGAATGTCGGAAGACCTGGAAGTCATTACGAAACCAGACATGTGAAGAAACGTCTCCGTGAGAAACAATATTTGATAGTTGCTCGTGGTGCTGCTAAATCCATGTATTCGTCATGCCATCAGGCATATGGGTTGACTATCGATACTTCTACTTCTGACAACATCACAGTCGCTCCGACAATGAAGCAGGCTGAAGAAATCATGTCTCCGATACGAACTGCATTGGTTCGTCATCGTGGGCCTTTGTTTAAGTTCTTGACCGACACAAATTTACCAAGTATTGATGGCAAGCCAAATCAACAAAAGATGGGTGCCACCAAGAAAGGTATCGAGAACTTTATGACTGGATCGCTTCTTGAAATCCGACCCATGTCTATCGATAAATTGCAGGGTGCTAGACCAAAACGAGCAACTGTCGACGAATGGCTTTCCGGTGATGTTCGAGAGGATGTTATCGGTGCTATCGAACAGGGCGCTTCCAAACTTGGTAATGGAAATTACCTTATTATTGCCACTTCATCAGAAGGTACTGTTCGTAACAGTGTTGGTGATAATATCAAGATGGAATTGATGAAGATACTCAGAGGGGAATATGTAAATCCGCATGTTTCCATTTGGTATTACAGGCTGGATGATGTTTCTGAAGTGAATGATCCAAATATGTGGATTAAAGCAAATCCGAATATTGGTCTTACCATTTCATATGAAACATATCAGCTAGATGTTGATCGTGCGGAACATTCTCCATCTACTAGAAATGATATTTTGGCAAAGCGATTTGGTATTCCTATGGAAGGTTATACATACTTCTTTACATATGAAGAGACGCTTCCACATAGAAAGCAAAGTTTCTGGGGGATGCCATGTTCTCTTGGTGCCGATTTGTCGCAAGGTGATGATTTCTGTGCGTTTACATTCCTATTTCCGCTTTCTGGTGAACGATTCGGAATCAAGACCATTAATTATATTTCGGAATACACGCTTTCGAAGCTTCCTGGTGAAGCGGTTCGAAGCAAGTATCAAGAATTCATAAATGAAGGATCGCTTCGCATCATGCCTGGAACCGTTCTTGACATGATGCAGGTTTATGAAGATCTTGATCGATATATTTCCGATATGGATTACGATGTTCGTAGTTTCGGATATGATCCGTATAATGCTAGAGATTTTGTCGAACGCTGGGAACGTGAAAATTCACCATTTGGTGTGACTAAAGTGATTCAGGGATCAAAAACGGAATCGGTTCCACTTGGTGAATTGAAGAAGCTTTCGGAAGAACGTCGTCTCATTTTTGACGAATCACTTATGCAGTTTGCAATGGGTAATTGTATCACCCTTGAAGATACAAATGGTAATAGAAAACTCTATAAAGCTCGTCGCGAAGATAAGATTGATGCAGTTGCAGCAATGCTTGATGCTTTTGTGGCTTTTAAGCTTAATAGAGATGCATTTGAATGAGGTGATATAATGTGAGCTTCCAATCTCAATATATTCAGAATGATATTTCCGAAGATGAATATTCTATTGCTCATCATGGTATAAAAGGCATGAAATGGGGTGTTCGTAAGAAACATTATGGTCGTAGACCAGATGATGTTATCCCTAAAGGGTCTAATATATATAGAGTAAGTTTAAGTCCCGAAGATCCAACTTATGATAATAAAAAGTATGTAAGTACTAATAAGTCAGATCATAAAAAATGGAAAAAATACATGGGTCGTGGTTATGCGGCTAGGGGTCGTAAAACTTATGATATTCAATATAAGACCACTAAACCTATAAAAGTAATGTCTTCAAAACAAAGTGGCGAACATTTTGGAAAAATGCTTGTCGATAAAAAATTTGCTGATCAAGCATTGATCGATACAATGAATGCATTCACAAAACTTAATGCTTCTTCTAAAGACTATGATGATCCGGCTCAACAAATTTCATATAATATAGCTCTTCAGACTAAAACTGGTAAAGAATTTGTTAATTCGATACGTGATCTTGGATATGAAGCGATAGCCGATACCCATGGTCGAAATACATCTAAAGATCCATTGATAATTCTAGATCCTGATAAAACTCTATATAAAACTAAAGTTAAATATCTAAAGGGTTAATGTGATCATCTAACATAATGTTAAAATAGATAGGACGTTTTAAATGGCCGATTTCATTGATATGGATCAGCCTGTTGAAGACTTCATTGCTCATCATGGTGTAAAAGGTCAGAAATGGGGTGTACGTAAAGCACGTCCAACTTCTGGCCGAATTTCTAAAGCAAAACGATCCCTCATTACAATAAACATTAATAAGGGGTCTTCTGCTAAGAAAGAAAAAGTTGCTAAAAAAGCAGGAATTCTGAAACGAGCTATAGAATCCAAGAAACAATCTAAAACTGAATATATTCATAATCTTTCTGATGAAGATCTTAATGCTCGAATTAATCGACTTCAGCGAGAAAATCAATATCGTCAGTTGATGCAAGAGAATGTATCAAACATTCCGCAGCCTTCTAAACAATCTAGAGGATATGCTGACCAGTTTAAGCAGCAACTGGCAAGTGCATTAATTTCCGGTGTAACTGGTGGTGTTGGTGAATTTGCCAAAGCCGCAATCAAATATCAATTGAGTGCACGTACTGGTATTCCTACTGGAAAAGATAAGAAGAAAGATTAGGAGGTGTAAATGTGTCGAATCTACCGGACCGATTAATTAATGCATGGAACGCATTTTTAAAGGTTCCAACTTCATATTCTCCTAATATTGGATATGGAAGCAGTATTCGACCGGATCGAAATTATTTGTCTCCTCGAAACGAACGATCAATGATTTCGGCAATGTATAATCGTATTGCGATTGATGTTGCCGCTGTTAATATTGAACACGTTCGTGTCGATAAGGAAAGTCATTACGAAGAGACGATAAAAAGCGGTTTAAATGAATGTTTGTCATTTAGCGCTAATATTGATCAATCTGCTAGAGAATTCATCATGGACATTGTATTGACCATGATGGATGAAGGATGTGCAGCGGTAGTTCCGGTCGATCTTGATGTAAATCCAATTGAAAATAATTCTTATGATATCAAAACCATGCGAGTCGGTAAGATTCGAGAATGGTTTCCTGACTCGATTCGCGTTGATCTTTATAATGAGAAGACTGGAAATCGAGAGGACATTATAATTCCAAAGGGTATGGCAGCTATCATTCAGAATCCGCTTTATGCAGTTATGAATGAGCCCAATTCTACCCTTCAGCGTTTGATTCATAAGCTTAATTTGTTGGATGTTGTCGATGATCAATCAAGTTCTGGAAAACTGGATTTGATTATTCAGCTTCCATATGTAATCAAAACCGAAGCTCGCCGTCAGCAAGCTGAAGCTCGACGAAAAATGATCGAGGATCAGCTTTCTGGCTCAAAGTATGGTATTGCATATACTGATGGCACTGAACGTGTTACTCAGCTCAATCGAGCTGTTGAAAATAATTTGCTAGAACAGGTTAAATACCTTGAGACCAAGCTTTATGGTCAAATGGGTGTTTCTGAGAATGTTCTCAATGGTACTGCGAATGAAGAAGAGATGCTCAATTATTATAATCGAACTCTCGAACCGATTTTGTCTGCAATCACCGATAACATGACTCGAACCTTTTTAACAAAGACCGCTCGAAGCCAAGGTCAACGAGTCAAATTCTTCAGGGATCCATTCCGTTTGATTGAATCCTCGACGCTTGCCGATATGGCTGATAAATTCACTCGAAACGAGATTATGTCTTCGAATGAATTCCGAGCAGTTATCGGTCTTCATAAATCTGATGATCCTAAGGCTGATCAGTTGGTAAATTCCAACATTAATCAGGCTAAGGATCCAGAGGATAGTGGTTATGATGAATACGGTGAGGAACCTGATGCGAATGATGAGATAACTGAAGACGAATACAATAGTGCCAATGATCAATTGGATCAAATTGATAAGTTGCTTGACGAATTGACCAAGCAGGTGCAAAGTGCATGATGAAGATGATTACATTGCCCATTATGCTAGTCCATATTACGATCCGGTAAAAGCTCATGAATACTATGAACGTACGAAGAAGCTTAAAGGTCGTAGGATTGGAACTTTAAATGATAAAGGTAAAGAAGCAAAGGCATATGTAAAAACAAAGATCAATTCAAAACGTGATTCTGATTTAAAGAATGCCGAAACTCAGTCTGCAAAACGGATTGAGGAACGTAAGCAAGCATCAAAGCGTGAAACCTATGATCGAATCAAGAAAGAATCCGATGAACTTGGACAAAAACTTGATAAGCTTATTTCGGCAGTCTCTAAATTAGATGGTCCGGCATTACGTGCTAATAAGCAGCGCATCCTCAATGTGGTAAATCAATTAGCTTCGAAGAATAAACAATCTAGAACTGCATTGATTTCGATGTATAAGTCCAATAAGACTAAGATCAACACTGAGGAACGAGAACGTCTTACTGCTGAGAAGAAGAAAATTCGTACAGATGCATCTTCTTCATACGAGAAAGAACTTTCCAAGATTCAAAGTGATTCTAATTTCTTGAATGTTAAGAAGACAAGGAAGAAGAAAAGTAGTAAGAAGAAATCTTCTGCTTCAACTTCTAAGAAATCTTCAACTAAGAAATCCTCAACTAAGAATTCCTCAACTAAGAAATCTTCAACTAAGAAATCGAATAAGGAATTCAAGGCTCGTATGGAAGCTGGGCATAAGAGGGCCGCTGAGAATTATGCACGTATTGAAGCTCGTCGAGCGGAACTTAATAAACAGAAAGCAAAGAAATGAGTAAACCTGACTTTAGTGGTTATGCCACTCGCAACAACATTCGTTGTGCGGATGGGAAGATCATTGGTAAGGATGCATTCAAGGATCAGGACGGAGCTAAAGTTCCACTGGTTTATATGCATGACCACAATGATCCTAATAATGTATTGGGTTATGCCAATCTTGAAAATCGTAACGATGGCGTTTATTGCTATGGATATTTGAATAATAGTCCGAATGCCAATGCGATTAAGGAACAGTTGACTCATGGTGATCTGAATAGTCTTTCGATCTATGCCAATCATCTCAGTCACAATGCCGATGTGATTACGCATGGTCAGATCAAGGAAGTTAGCCTTGTTCTTGCCGGCGCTAATCCCGGGGCATATATTGAAAATGTCTCTATCCAGCATGGAGATTATTCCGATGATTTTGAAGAGGCTATCATCTATGGAAACGATGAAGTTGATCTCGAAGAATCGGACGAAATTGAACACTCTGATGACGAAGAAGATTCTGATGAAGATTCTGATGAAGATTCCGATGAAGACATCACTGTTCAAACGGTCTTTGATTCCATGACAAAGGAACAGCAGGCTGTTGTTCTTTCTCTCATGGATATGGCCAAGAAGGGCGAGAAGCCGAGTAAAAACAATTCGGTTGAACATGCAGATACTAAGCAAGATGAACTGACTGTTGGTGATGTCTTCGATTCGATGACTGATCTTCAACGGAAGGTTGCATATAATTTGATCGGTGCAGCCCTTAATAATCAGGACTCTGATTCGGACGATCAGAGCGATGAACAAAATGAAAAGAATTCGTCCGATAAGGTAGAACATTCTGATTTCGAAGGAGCAGACAACATGCATCAGAATATTTTCGAAAGTTCCGTTGAAGAGGACGCCATTGAGTATGATGCCCTCAGCCATGCCGACATGAAGCAGATGATTGATGAAGCCGAACATGTTGGTTCCATGCGTGCATATTTTAAGAATCATACCGATCCTGATACCGGTGAACTGACCATTCAGCATGATGATACTCACACCTATGGTATTCGCGACATCGATATTCTGTTCCCTGATGCCAAGGCAATCCGAAATACCCCGGATTTCTATAAGCGTCGCACTGAATGGGTGAATGCGGTTCTGAACGGTACTTCTCATGTTCCGTTCTCTCGAATTAAGTCCATGTATGCCGATATTACCACGGAGGAAGCCCGTGCTAAGGGTTACACCTTGGATCGTAACAAGAATAAGCGTAAGACTGAAGAAGTCTTTAATGTTCTGAAGCGTACTACGGAACCGCAGACCATTTATAAGAAGCAGAAACTCGATCGTGATGATATTCTCGACATCACCGATTTCGATGTGGTTGCTTGGCTCAAGGTCGAAATGCGTGTCATGTTCGATGAGGAAATTGCTCGTGCAATCCTTATTGGTGATGGCCGAGATTCTTCTTCCGAAGACAAGATCCGTACCGATCGTATTCGTCCGATTGCATTCGATGATGATCTTTACACCATCAAGAAGACTCTTACCAAGAAGTTTGATCTGACTGGTGACAATCAGACTCGTACTACTAAGGCACTGGAGCTTGTCGATGCTGTTACCGAAGCCCAGGTCGATTATCAGGGTTCCGGTACTCCGACTCTCTATGCTGCTCCGAAGATGATCGCTGCTATGCTTACTTGCCGCGATACCCTGAACCATCGTCTGTGGAGGACTCGTGCTGATCTTGCAGCTGAGTTGAATGTTACCAACATTGTGGATGTTCCGGTTATGGAGACCGCTAAGGATTCCGATGGCAATCCGTTGCTCGGCATCATCGTGAATCTTCGTGATTACACCGTTGGTGCTGATAAGGGTGGATCGATCTCGATGTTCGATGATTTCGATATCGATTTCAATCAGCAGAAGTATCTGATGGAATCCCGTGCCTCTGGTGCTCTTACTTACCCGAAGTCTGCGATCGCACTGTTCTCCCCAAAAGCGTGACGCCTTCTGAGCCGTCTGTAATTGGTACTCTGGATGTTAAGGCAACTGCCGCATCTGGTGGCCAGACGGTTACAGTGACTCCGAAGGCATCTGCTCCTAATGCCAATCGATATAAGATTACAGCTTCTGGATCTGAGCCAACTGTTGCGCTGAATACTGTATGCTCGACGTCTGATGGCTGGACTGCACTTGGATCCAATGGTAAGGTCACTGGACTTGCCGGACAGGTAATTACTGTTGTTGAAGTAGATGCTTCCGATAAGGCAGTTAAGAAGGGTAAGGCAACCCTTCCGACTCCTGGTGAGTGATCTTATATGAAGTTCTGCGGTAAGATTGGTTATGCACCCGAAACGGTTGAGGTCACGCCGGGTGTTTATGAAGAACAGATCGTGGAACATATTTATAGAGGTGATGTTATTCGTAACACTCGTCGTCTTGAATCAGATGACAAGGCTAACGATGACATCACCTCTAATAATAGCATCAGCATTATGGCCGATGCGTATGCATACGATCATTTCTATGACATGCGCTATGTTGAATGGCAAGGGTCAAAATGGAAAGTTACGAATGTTGAAGTACAGCGACCTCGATTGATTCTTACGATTGGAGGCATTTATAATGAGCAATGATCGTAGAATTAAACTTCAACTTGAGCTTGAATCTTTGTATAAGGAAGCATATCCTAATGCAAAGAAAGCAGCTGTATATTTCCAACCTCCATCCAATATCAAGATGACCTATCCTTGTATAATTTATTCAAGAGATAGTGCCGATACTAAATTCGCCGATAATCGGATCTGGCATTACACTCAACGATACCAGATCATTATTATCGACAAAGTTCCGGATACACCGTTGATTGATAAGATTACAGAAAAACTTACATTCCGCTTTGATCGGCATTATGTTGCTGATAATTTAAATCACGATGTATTCGATATTTTTTATTAAGGATTAAAAATGGATAACGATACCCAAGATGAGGAGAATACCGTGGTAGAAAAGATTGTTTGGGACAAGTCTGGTTCCCGTTATTACGAAACTGGTACTTCTAAGGGCGTTCTGTACCCGATGGATGCTGCTGGCGCTTATGGTACTGGTGTTGCTTGGAATGGTTTGACGGCCGTTACCGAGTCTCCGTCTGGTGCTGAGGCTAATGACCTTTACGCTGATGATGTCAAGTATGCTACCCTTCGTTCGGCTGAGACTTGGGGTGGCACTATTGAAGCCTATACTTATCCGGAAGAGTTTGCCGTGTGTGATGGTTCTGCCACTCCGGAAGGCGTCAAGGGCGTCTACCTTGGTCAGCAGAAGCGTAATGGTTTTGGTTTCTCTTACGTGACTCAGGTCGGTAATGATACGGCTACCGAATCGGATGATGGTTATAAGCTTCATATCATTTATGGCCTTACCGCTTCCCCTTCGGAGAAGTCCTATGCCACCATCAATGATTCCCCTGATGCAATTACTTTCTCTTGGGAAGTGACTTCTACGCCGATTAGTGTTACTGGCTATAAGCCGGTTTCCACCATTACGATTGATAGCACCAAGCTTGATGAACAGGGCAAGAAGAATCTTGCCAAGCTTGAAGGTATTCTTTATGGTGGGACTGCCGCTCCTAGGCTTCCGCTTCCGGATGAAGTCATCACCACTATGAAGGCTTCCGCCTGATAAGGAATAAGATATGCTAAAGATTCAATATACCATACCTGAATCGGAATACTATGATGAAGGCATCAATGAGTTTATTACATATCCTCAAAAAGTATTGGATATGAATCTTGAGCATTCTCTTGTATCGATCTCTCGATGGGAGGCAAAACATCATAAATCGTTTCTATCCAGTAAAGACGTTTCCGAAGAAGAAATGGCTGATTATATTTGCTGTATGGACATGAATGATCAATTGACTCTCAGTGATGTGAAACGTCTTCCATTTAAAATCATCAAACAGATCCAAGATTACATACAGGATCCGATGACTGCGACGACGTTCTCTGATAATAAACAAAAAACGTCCCGAGAGATCATTACATCTGAGATCATATATTATGATATGGTAGCTGCGCAGATACCATTCGAATGTGAGCATTGGCATATAAATCGATTGCTCACATTGATTCGTATTTGCAGTATTAAGAACGGACCTCCGAAGAAGATGTCGAAGAGTGAAGTCATGGCTCGCAATCGAGCTCTTAATGCACAACGTAAAGCTAAATACCATACCAAAGGTTGATCAATCGAAGGGTTCAAAATGGGAATAGAAGTTGACTCAATTGGTAAATTTGAAAATACCTTCAAATGGCTCAACGACATGTCGAATAGATCATACATCCGACAACTTGATCAGTATGGTCGTCAAGGTGTCGATATTCTGTCGGCTTCTACTCCCATGGACTCCGGCCAAACCGCTGCTTCATGGTCGTATGACATTCAGCAGAGTACTTCCGGAGTCACTATTAATTGGTATAATTCAAACATTAATGACGGCGTTAATATCGCTATTATAATTCAATACGGTCATGGAACCGGTACTGGTGGATATGTTCAAGGTCGAGATTATATTAATCCAGCATTGCGACCTATTTTCGATAAGCTGTCTGAGGAAGTTCGAAGGGTGGTGACAAATGGCTAAGAGTGTTGATGAGCGCGTAGTCTCACTGAAGCTTGAAGATGGCAATTTCCAGAAGGGGGTTGCCCGTGTCAATAAATCCCTTGGTACTCTCAAGGGTAATCTGGAATTCAAAGATGCCGACAAGGGTTTTTCGAATCTAGAGAAATCATCTAAAAAGGTCAAATTTGACCAGATGAATCGGAATGTCGAAAAGGCAGATCGTAGTATTTCCGACATGACTAAACGAGGAAGTAAGAATTTTGATAATCTTGCTTCTAGTACATCGAAATCTGCAAAACAAATGCAGAAGTCTCTTGACGATGTAAAAATCGACAAGATGAAGGAATCCACCGATAAACTTGGAGATTCCGTTAACAAACTTGGCACCAATACTCAAAAAAGCGCACAGACAACATCAAACAGTTTGAAAGAATTGAATAATTCAGCTGCTCAAACTGGCAAATTGTTGTCGAATATAAACGTCGATACTCAGAAACCGACAACTGCTATCGGGTCTATTAAAGCTAAAATTTCAGAACTTGGTGCACATATTTCGTCGATCATGGCGAACTCCAAGATCAAGATTCCGACAAGCGGTGTTTCGCAATCGGTTGCTGCCATGCAGAAATCCGTTGATAGTTTCACCACCGAGCATATGAATTCTTCGATTAATTCGCTTGCCGGACGGTTCGAACAATTCGGAATTGTTGCCGTTGCTGCCATTGCTACATTAACCAGTAAAGCAATCGATTACGGTGGCAAATTCATTAGCGGTTATGTTCAGCCAATGAAAGATGGTTTGTCTGAGTACGAACTTCAGCTTAATTCTGTTCAGACGATTATGGCCAATACTGAGCAGATGGCCGAATGGAAGGGTAAGTCATCAGAAGAGCGACTTAAAGCCGTAAATTCGACTCTTAATGATCTAAATAAATATGCTGATGAGACTATCTATAATTTCTCTCAGATGACTCACAATATTGGTACCTTTACATCTGCTGGTGTTGGTCTTAAGGATTCTGCATCTGCAATTAAAGGTATTTCAAATTTGGCAGCAGTTTCAGGTTCGAATGCTCAGCAGGCTTCGACTGCAATGTATCAGTTATCCCAAGCATTGGCAACCGGTACTGTAAAATTGCAGGATTGGAATTCTGTTAACAATGCCGGTATGGGCGGTCAAGGTTTTCAGAATCAATTGATCCAGACCGCTAGAGTTTTGGGTGAGAATGTCGATGAAGCCATTGCAAAAGAAGGATCTTTCCGAGAGTCATTGGCCGATGGGTGGCTTACCGATAAAGTTCTTATTGAAACTCTGAAACAATATGCTGGTGAACTTAGCGAAGCCGATCTCCGTACTGCTGGATATAATGAAGATCAGATCAAACAAATTACTCAGCTTGGTAAGACTGCAACAGATGCCGCAACTGAGGTGAAGACTCTCACTCAGTTGATGGATACATACAAAGAAGAAGTCGGTTCGGGATGGACCAACTTTTGGGAATATATATTTGGTGATTTTGATCAGGCTCGTAAAGGATGGACTTCCGTCCATAACCGCCTCAGTTCGATAGTCAATGATAGTTCGAATGCTAGGAATGCAATCGCAGAATCCTGGAGTAAGCATGGTGGGACTGAAGATCTTTACAAAACTATAAATAATGTTCTTGATGCATTTATAAAACTTAAGAGTGTTGTTACAAATGCATGGCGTAAAGTATTTCCGCCTAAAGATCTTGGTGGAACGATATATAAAGTAACCCATTTCATTGAGCAGCTTACTGGGAAATTTATTCTTTCCGATAAAGCAGTACAAATACTCTCAAGTGGTCTTGAATTTATATTTAAGATATTCAGGGGTATTCTTGAGATTATTAAGAATGTAATTACAGCAATTGGTAATTTTGCTAATTACATAATGAAAGTCGTAAAGACATTTGCGGCTTGGGTTCTTGGCCTCAAATCGGTTCGAGAAGCAATAAAATGGGTTCAAGATGAATTCAATAAAGCTAAAACGATCATTGATAAGTTCAATGAATCTTTTAAGAACTTTATTGAATCTTTCAAGAAGAGTAAATCCGTTGTTGGAAATTCATCGGCTTCTGATAATCCAGTATCTAAATTTGTTCAACAGCTCCAATCTGCATATGATGGTATTAAGTCGGCATTTGCTCCAGTTGCTAAACTTATTAAGACTTTCGGGAGTCAAACACTGGATGGTCTTTACAAGAACTCGCTTAAGACCAAGGATGCGCTCCATGCAATCGCTGAATCTTTCACTAATCTTGGTGACAAGATCAAGGAAGGCGGAGAGCAGATCGGTCAGACTCTTAAAGAACGGCTAAAGCCAGTTCAGGAGTTTGCTGAGAATATTTCCAGTTATATTCAGAAGCTTGGGGATGTTATCACTAAGGTTACTTCTTGGATCAAAGAGAAACTTAAGATTCTTGCACATTACATTGTAATGTTCTTCTCGGATCTTAATGGACACATTACTGCTGATGAGATTTTGAGTCTTATTAACAGTGGTTTTATTCTCAGTCTGATCAAGAATCTCAATAAACTTGTGCAGTTCTGGCTTAAGTCCTCTAAGGATCTTAAGAAGAGTGAAAACCCAGTGGAAACTGTGACTAAGTCGATTGATAAACTATTCAAAAAGCTTGGCGATACTTTTGACCATCTTAGTGATACTATCGATTTTAGTAAGATCGTTATATTTGCAGCTTCTATGAAGGTTCTCGCTGATGCGCTAATGGAGCTTTCGAATATCCCTGCAGATTCGATTGCTACGTCACTTGGCGCATTGACCGTTGTAATCAGTGAACTTACTGGTGCATTGCTTATCTTGGCGAACTTCGGTGCGAAGAAACAGACCAAGAAACACGCAATGAATGCTGGTGAGAATCTATTTGATTTCTCGGCTATAAATGATCAGCTTGCGGTTGGAATGTTCGCACTTAGTGGATCTGTTCTACTCTTGGCGAAAGCGGCATCATATTTTAAGGGTATGAAACCTGAAGAGGTGGGGTTGGCAGTCGGTGCTATAACATCGTTGATGACTGTCATCACAGCCGCACTTCTTACGCTTGGTCGATTCACTAAGGATAGCAAAGCATTCGTCAACATTGGATCTGCTCTTCCAAAATTTGCACCGGTTATTATTGCTGTTTCCATTGCACTGCTTGCAATTGCTGGTGCAATGAAAATTATGGATGGTCTCGATGCTGAGGGTATGGGACGATCTGTTGCAGCTATGGTCGTTGCGCTTGGCGCCATTGGTGGATTGCTATTTACAATGTCCAAGATATCCGACATGTTTACATTCATGTCTCAAACCGAGACATTGCGTGGAAACGTTGTCGACAAAACCGTAACCACGATCAAGGGCTTCGGATTTGCCGTAATGGAAATAGCTGCTGCAATTGGAATTCTTGCAGTTGCCATGCGAATAATCGGCAGCATGGATTGGGCAAGCTGGGGACGTGCCATGATTGGTATGTCTGCCGGTTTTGGTCTTATGATCGGTGCATTTGCTGCAATATCCATTATTTCCCAAAAGAATATGATGGGAGCGCATCAATTTACATCAGCGGTTCGAGATATGATTGTAATGGCATCTGCAATGATGCTGTTGGCAGTCTCGATGCGTGTAATTGGTTCAATGAAGTGGGAATCCTGGTCCAAGGGGCTTATGGGAATAGTTTCATGTATGACTATTCTAACGGCAGTAACTACTGTTCTGTCCCGAATGGATTCAAGTAAGTCGATCGGAACGATTATGGCATTTGCCGGAGCAATAACATTGCTTGTTATTCCGTTAATGCTTTTGGCTTCACTTCCGACTGATCGACTCGTTACTTCTGTACTGGCTGTCGCGGCTTCTATGGCAATGATGGCAATCACGATCAAACATTTGGATGGTGTTGATGCAACCAAGGCTGGTCTTGGTATGATGGCAATGGCCGCTGGAATTGCAATTATGGTTCCACCATTATTGCTTCTAGCAGCGGTTCCATTTGATGCATTGATGAAAGCACTTGGCGCAATGGGTACTGTACTTATTGCATTCATCGCAACGGTGATGCTTCTCGGTCCTTCCCAAGCAGTGCTTAGGGAGGTATCGATTGGTCTTCTCCTGTTTGGTGCATCTCTAAATGTAATCGGACTCGGTTTGATTGCCATTTCTGCCGGTGTTGTTGCTGCCGCAGCATCTGTAGATGCTCTTATTGTTCTATTCCAGGGCGGACTAACTGCTTTGTTTGCAACTATACCAGTTGTATACAAGGCTCTTATGAATGCATTCCTTGGAGTGCTTCAGGTATTTACAGCTGCACTTCCGCAGATCCTCGATGCCCTCGGTAAGATCCTTGCCCAGATTGTGGCGTTCTTGATCAAGAACGTTCCGATGATGGTCGGCGGTATCGTTGAGATGATCGACGAAACACTGAAACAAATCGCAGCACGAGCGGATTCGATAGCTAAGAATGCTGTAATTATTCTCGTTGCTATTATGAATGCCCTTGCTGATAAAGCAGATCAATTGGTTGGAGCCGCTGGAAAGGTCGCTCAAGCTCTGATCAGTGCAATCGTCAAGGCATTTGCCAAAAGCAATGTCAATGCTGTTGCCGATATGATTCTGACGATGACGGCCATGGCATTGCTGTTCAAGCTGATGTCCAAAATGAAAAAGGATGTTGTCGGTGCACTCATTGTTGCCGGCTCTATTCTTATTATCATGACTGGACTCGTTGGTGTCTTTGCCCTTATGAGCAAAATAGATACCAAAACGGTTCTTCCATCAGCAATTTCAATGGCTGCGGTTGCAGGTGCATTGAGTGTCGCGATGATGGTATTCAGTAAGGTCCCGATTGCCTCAGTGCTTCCGGCTATGGGAAGCTTTGCAACAGCAATGGGTCTTATGACAGCTATCATTACAGCAGCTGCTGCTATCATGTCAATTCCTGGATTGTCGAAATTCCTTAGTCGAGGAGTCAAGCTATTCTCAATCATTGGAAAGGCATTTGGTTCACTTGTCGGTGGATTTGCTGGAGGCATTGCAGAAAATGCACTTCCTGGAATCAGTGCTGGTTTGTCTAAATTTATGATAAATCTCAAGCCATTCCTTGATGGCGCAAAGCAAATCGATGAATCCACATCTAAGGCAATTGAAATATTAGCCAGGGCTATTGGTACCCTTACCGCTTCTAGCTTCCTGGATTCAATTACCAGTTTCTTTACCGGTGGAAAGGATCTCGTAGCATTCGCGGATTCGCTTTCCGGTGTCGGAATGAGTCTGAAGAAATATGCGGATTCTGTTAAGGATCTGAACAATGATGCGATTGTCAAGTCTGTTGATTCGCTCGATGTTCTGATCAAATCTCTTGGTAATATGCCAAAGACTGGCGGCATTGCAGGATGGCTACTGGGCAATGTTAAGTGGAGTACACTTAGCAATAACCTAGGTGGTCTCGGAACCTCGATGGTCAATTATTCAAAGGCCATTGACAGTGCCGAATTCAATGCCGAAGCCATTTCAAATTCGATTCCCTCGGTCGATGCCTTGATTAAGATACTCAAAACTGTGCCTCGAATCGGCGGACGTATTGGTGACTTCTTTGGTAACATCAAGTGGTCTACACTCTCCACTGGTCTCGAAGGACTCGGAAAGGCACTAGTTTCTTATAACAAGGCAATCGGAAACAAAGGTAATAAAGGCGCTATAAACGTTGGTCGAATCAAGGATTCAGTAGGTGCTGTCCAAGGCTTGGCTGCTGTCATGAATGTATTGCCGGGTGATCCGAATAACTGGTTCCTACAAATGACTGGATTGTCGAAGAAGTGGTCTACACTTTCCGATGGTCTCGAAGGTCTTGGTAAAGCGCTTTCGGCCTATAGTAAATCTCTCGGAAAGAAAAAGAAAGTCGATGTCGATAATGTTACAAAATCCGTAACTGCGGCACGTGCTCTGGCTGATAATCTTTCTGAGATGAAATGGAAGGATGGCACAAAGCTCGTTGGATTCCAGACAGCAGCTAAGAATCTCGGTAAAGGTTTGATGAACTTCTATCAAGAAGTTCCTCCGAACAATTGTATTGAAAATATCAATCTCGGAATCAATGCTGCCGATAAACTGATCAATACGATCATTGATCTTCCAAAGTTGCCAGATCCGCTTCCGGACTATACTGGTCTGAAGAAAGTATCAAAACAGCTCGGCGATGGTGTCTATGAATTCGGTAGTAACAAAGGATTCAACCTTATCGATTGGCCGATGGTTTCCAATGCCGTAAGTGCAATGGATACTCTGGTCAATGCGATCAAGACTCTCCCGGCGCTTTCCGATCAGGATTTCAGTACATTCCCGACCCTTTGTCAGCACCTTGGTGGCGGTCTTTCGACTTATCACCGGTATGTGTCGAAAATTGCTGATTACGATCTTATTACAAGCAGTATCGAACCTCTGAAGTCACTGCTTCGTCGAGGTCGTGAGGATGATGTTTCGACTAAATTCGAGGCTTTCCCAATAGCTGCTGGGAACCTTGGAAGCGGTCTTTATTCATTCCAACAGTCTCTCGTTATTTCTGATCTTGCTGTTATTTCGAAGGGTGTCAAACCCGTCGATGACATGCTTAAAATGATTCGAGATAATGTTGACGATCCGAATAAGACATTCGTTTCGTTCCCGACTGCTGCTGCAAACTTTGGTGCTGGTTTAAAGGCATTTGCCGATGCGATGAAGGAATATAGTAAAGCAGGTCTAAATAAACTTGCATCTGCAGCACAATCCTTTAAACTCATAACCGATAGCATCAAAGGTCTTCCTAGTGATTATACAAACGTGTCTTCACTTAAAGAAGCTATTGAGATGCTTGAATCGATCGATCTGCGGAAATTCTCTAATACTCTTGCAGATGTCGGAACGACTATTTCTCAGAACATGTTGACGCTTACCAACGATCTTGGTGATAAATGCACAGTTATTAGTGGAAAGATTAACACTCTGAAAGAAACCATTGCTACTGATTCTGCCAAAATGGCGACTCCGTTTGTTGATCAGATTTCAGCAATGCAGGGTGCAGCTGGTAATGGATTTAATGGTATTTCGAATTCGCTTGACGGACTTGAAGGTACTGTTTCATCCTTCGCTTCAACTGTAAAAAAGGAGATTGGAGACGCTGCCAGCAACATCACTAAGAAACTCAATAATTGCATCAAGGCTGTTACAGATGCCAATCCTAAGATAAGTGAGCAATCAAAGGCATTTGGTAAGGCTGTCAAGGATGGAATTATCAATGGTTCCAGAGGTATGGGTTCCGCTTTGAATGTCGGGCTTCGTCACATCAAGGAATCTCTTGATGGTGCAAGTAGTGATGCTTTTCAGAGCGGTGTTTATCTGACTCAAGGATTCGCCGCTGGTATAAGTAGTCCGATTGCAGTTGGTGAGGTCGCATCGGCCGCTGCCAGTGTTGCTCAGACTGCTCTTGATGCAATAAAGGAAGTCGGTGTTGAGCATTCACCTTGGAAGACAACAATCCAGAGTGGTCGCTATGCAGCTCAAGGTCTTGCAATCGGTATCAGGAAGGATTCCAATCAGTCGCGTATTGAATCGGTCAAAATGGTAAGTAATTTACTGTCGTCTATCTCCGATACGATTGATAACTACGATCTAAATACTGATATGACCCCAACAGTTACACCGGTTATGAATCTATCCGATATGAAACGTTCGACTGCATTGTTCTCGAATCTTATGGATTCGACTGCAAATGTCGGACTCGATTATCATACGACCAAGGACCTTGCTCGCAAGGTCGGTCAGGTTCGTAGCAATGGTGATGAGCTTCGTCAGTATCAGTCAGATATGATCGATAGCAATAAGACCGTAACCGATGCAATCAATGCCCTGAGGGATGACGTAAACAATATCGATCTCACCAAGCAACCTCCGACTGAGCTTTATATCGATGGCAGGAAACTCGCCTCGACTATCGCAAAGCCGATGGATCGCCAAATGAGTATTCAACGTCGTAGAGGAAGTTTATAATGACATATCCGGATTATCCTAACAATCGTTTGATTGTTAATAACGTGGACCTTAGTATACGTTTCCGGTTGTTTCTCGTAGACGGTTTCACTCTTTCTCCACCGGAACCTAAAACCTATACGGTTGATATTCCCGGTGGAGATGGTGTGATCGATCTAACAGAATCACTAACTGGAGATGTTGCATATAATAATCGAGAGATGGAATTCACATTCATTTCTCTCGATACTGAAGATTACGAGTATGCAAAGACTCGACTGAGTAATTTCCTGCATGGAAAAGAATATGATTTCAAAATGACCATGGATCCGGATTATACATACCATGGTCGTTTTACTGTCGAATCATATTCGCATACGATGACATCGAATCACGGGGTCGTTGGAACATTTACTGTAAAAGTAAGTGCCGATCCTTATAAGACGAAAGGCACACAGACATATCGTCTCAATGCTACAGGTGGCGTTATGTTCCGTCTTGAAAGTGGTCGAAAAAAAGTTCATCCAGTGATTGAATCCGAACAACCATGTCATATTCGATATGGTGATGTCATAACAGATATTGGTGCTGGAACCTATCGTTTGAATAAGATCCTGTTCCACGAAGGAATGAACGAAATCTATATTAATAGTTATCGTTTCTGGAATGTTATGTGGAAGGATTTTGGTGAAAATAAACTTTATCCAATGACTTGGAATGATGCAAAAACAAAAAGATGGGATGATCTTCAACGTCTAGATAGCACATTACATCGAAACCCACAAAAGTGGTCCGATGTTTCCAATTATCGTTGGAGTGATATGTCAACAAAGCATTGGTATGAAGTTGACACTCGAAAAGTTGAAGTTCCAGAAACAAATGTATATGTTAAGTATGAATGGAAGGATCTCTAATGGCTAACAATTCTCCAAAAATCAATTTGACAAATATCGATTCAAGTGATTATATTTCTCCCGATACAATAAATGCTAATTTCAAAATTCTAGCAAATGCTTTGAGCGTCGACTATATTGTTGAAGCTGGACAGAGTGGCGAATGGTGGTATCGCAAGTGGAATTCGGGACGAATGGAATGCGGAGTCGATTCTAAAGAATTTGCCAAGTCCGAAGTTCACGGATGGGGTGGTGCCAGCTCTGGATTGTATGCGACTAATCAGTATGCTTTCTCAGCATACCCGATTGCATTCAAATCCAGGCCGCATACATCAATTCGATTCCAGCATGATAAGGCTCGTGCAGGACGTGGATCGACTATTGTTCAATTTAATAATGATTCTCCTACGACGAAACCACCATCATTCGAGGTTGTTGATTCGTGGAATGCTGCCATCCAACCGATTTGTTCCATCTATGCTTGCGGAACGTGGAAGTAAGGTTATAAATCATGTATACGATATTCTACAATGACTCATATATCTATGATCCTTATGAGAATCAGGAATGTGTAACTGATGTCAAATTAACAGCCAATGTGAATGCGGCTGCGTATCTCGATTTCACCATTTCTCCAAAGCACCCATTGTATAATATCGTAGAAGAACGGTCGGGTATCGTCAAGGTCTACTATGATGATGAAAAACTATTCGAAGGTGTTGTCGATTCCATAGAAATGGACATGTATGGCTATAAATCCATTTCATGTGTTTCCGCACTCGATTACCTTGGCGATACCTGTACCCGTTCATATCACACTGGATCGGTTGAACCAACCGATAAAAGCAAAGGTGTTAAAGCACCTGAAAGTATAGATCAATTCTTCCAATGGTTGATCGATCAGCATAATCAACATGTTCAAAATAGTAATAAAACATTTGTAGTCGGTGTAAATCAAGGATCGTCTTTCTCCGAATCAAACATTATTGATGTTGAAAGTACCTCTCATGAATCAACTGCTGATGCAATAACCAATAATCTTATAGATCGTTATGGTGGATATCTAACTCTTACTTATGAGGGTGAGCAACGGGTTCTTAATCTGTATTCTGATGTTCATGAAATGAATGCCCAGATAATGGATTTCGGTGTGAATATTACCAATTTCACGAAAACTACAACAACTGAAGACCAATATACTGCTGTCTATCCGATCGGTGGAACTCCGGAAAATAAAAATGAAAACGATAAGAATAAGTATCCTCCGATTGATATATCATCGCTGCCAGATGGAACAACTGAACAAGATGCCGATATTGTAAAAAGTGGAGATGTTATTTTCTCAAGATCGGCAGTTGCTCGATATGGGTATAAAGAATATTATTATAGTGAGAACGACATCCTTGATGCAACAAATCTTCTAAAAGCAGCTATAATTGCTCTTCGCAAGTCGATGTCGCCAAAAGTTTCGATCGATGTAAAAGCTATAGATTGTGCTTTGTTTATGAAAGGCTATCACCATTTGGCTGTTGGTGAAGCTGTTCGAGTTCGGTCCAATCCACACAAAGTCGATGAATATCTTATGGTATCCTCGATTGACTTGGATCTTCAGAACCCAGAGAATACCGAATATACTCTTGGCACGTCATATGATACCTTGACCGGGCAGCAGTCATCGTATCTTCGTTCCCTTAATTCGACAATCAATTCAGCGGTGGACTCGGTTGGTGCTCTGGATAAAGCATCAAAAGAAACTGCAAAAACTGCACAAGAAGCAAAAGCAAATTCAATAGTTGCTAAAGATACTGCCAATACCGCTAAAGACACAGCAGATACTGCAAAGAACACGGCTGATACTGCTAAAGACACAGCAGATACTGCAAAGAACACAGCTAATACAGCCAAAGACACAGCAGATACTGCAAAGAACACGGCTGATAAGGCCCAAACTACAGCAATTGCAGCATCCAATACCGCAGCCGAGGCCAAGACAACTGCCGACTCTGCAAATAATGCTGCTGCGGAACTGCAGAAAAAGACAGCAGAGATCGACAAACAGGTCGAAGCGGCATCCAATGCTGCAGATGCTGCATCAGCTAAAGCAGATCAGGTGAGAACCGATCTTCAGAAACAAGTTGATGCAAATAAAGAGGCCGCAGATGCTGCATCGGCTAAAGCAGATCAGGTGAGAACCGATCTTACCCAGCAGGTTCAAAATGTGAAGTCCGAAATGGATTCTGCAGTCGAAGCCGCCCAGACGTCCGCTAATGAGGCACAGTCCGCAGCAGATGCAGCCCAGACGGCAGCCGACAAAGCCAATGCAACCACCGTCGATCTTGACAAATCCATCAAGGCCGTCGATGCAAAAGCCATTGCAGCGAAACAGGCTGCGGCTGAAGCCCAGTCTAAGGCTGAGAACGTCGCATCGGATCTCGATTCCGCGAATGCCGTCATTGAACAACATAGCACCGAGCTGGGCGAACTGACGACGAAAGTCACCAATGCTGTAAATGAGTCTGAGAGTGCCCTGAGTGTCTCGACTGAGGCAAAGCAGACTGCTACCGAGGCTTCGACTACTGCCACATCTGCATATGCTGACGCGCAGACCGCTCTTACCCAGAGCACAACTGCGACCCAGACTGCAACCACAGCAAAGACCACCGCCGAATCGGCAAGCAAGACCGCAAGCGATTCGCTCAAGCAGTCTTCTGCAGCTGTGCAGACGGCCAATCAGATCAGCACGACTCTTAGGACCGAGTATCAGACCAAGGCGGATGCTGATAAGCTCTATGCAACCCAGTCTAGTCTGAAACAGACTTCGGATTCCATCACGGCTTCGGTCTCTAAGACCTATGCGACCAAGGACGCACTGTCTGCTCTCCAGAACGTTGCGGATAATGCCATCGAATCGTGGCGAGGAACCGGTGTCCCGACACTTACGAACAAGCCGGCTTCTGACTGGACCACAAATGCTGATAAGAAGAAGCACTCCGGTGATTTGTATTACGACAAATCCACCGGCAAGGCCTATCGTTTCGGTTCCGATGATGGCGAGACATATACCTGGGAACTGAACCAGGATACCGACGTCACCAAGGCGTTGGAGAATGCGGCCAAGGCACAGACTTCTGCGAATAACGCACAGGCATCCGCAACTGCAGCAAACACTGCAGCCGATAATGCCCAATCGACGGCAAATACTGCAGTAAGCAATGCTGCCACAGCGAAGAACGCAGCCGATGCCGCACAATCCAGTGCGAACAAGGCTCAGGGTGATGTCGATAAGCTGAAGATCGATATTCCAGAGACGTATGCAACCAAGAGTTCTCTGACTCAGACCGCTGAATCCATTACGGCGAATGTGGAGTCCGTTAAGGCAACCGCTAATAGCGCCGTGACCGCCGCATCGAATGCCCAGCAGACCGCCGATAGCATTTCCGCAAATCTGACAAAGAACTATCAGACAAAATCCCAGGCGGATACGATATATGCAACCCAGGCGAGTCTGAAGGCGACTTCGGATAGCATTTCCGCAGAAGTCACAAAGGCACAGGGAACCGCCGATGGTGCCGTGACAGCTGCATCGAAGGCCCAGCAGACCGCCGATGCCGTAACTCTGAATCTGTCGAAGAATTACCAGACCAAAGCACAGAACGATGGTCTGTATGCAACCCAGACGAGTCTGAAGGCGACTTCGGATTCTCTTAGTGCGAATATTACGGCAAATGCGAATACCGCACAAAGCGCTGTCGACAAGGCGACAAGTCTTGAAGCAAATCTAAATGGGTTCAAGACCACTGTTGCTGAAACCTACACCACTAAGAACGATGTCGGCGTCGGGAATCTCATCAAGAATGGCGACTTCTCCGATGGGATGACCAATTGGACTACCAACGGAGGAACTTCAAAGATCGTTGATGGTACGTATGGAAAGCAGTTTGTGTTCACACAAACCGGAACGAATACGAATGGAAGCAATCGTATTTACAACGATACACACAACCATATCAATGGTCAAAGTTATGAAGTATCGTTCTATGCCAAAGCCGATAAATCATCGAAATGGCACTTCGGTCCTACAGGATCTTCCAAAGCGGCGTCGACCACACTTGATACCACATTGAAACAATACCACATGCAGTATCAAGCTGATAACACGACCGTATTTTCTGTATGGACCGATAATCCGACGGCGACCATCTATCTCGAACGGGTGAAGCTCTCCATCGCTTCGGGGTATTACGCCACCAACAGTTCCCTCACCCAGACAGCAAATTCCATTAAAGCCGAAGTATCTGAGACGTATACCACCAAGAATGATTTCAATAATCTTACGGTCGGTGGAACAAATCGAATTATTCTTACTGGTGTTAAATCCGGTAGAATAGATATGGGTGGAACTGTTGCAGTTATGAGTGGGGAACCGGATCATTGCAGTACCATTCTAGTTTCAGCAGAACCGAATACGAAATATACAATTTCAGGTTCAATTAGCACACCTGAAAAAAGTTATGTTTCAGTGGCATTTTATGATGAAAATGGGAATTTTATTTCACGTCCTACTGGTGCATATCGTACAGAAAAAGAATCCTGGAAACTTACATTCACAAGTCCTGCTAATGCAGCCACTATGAGATCTTCATTCCCGGTTATTTTCAAAGGTAAAATAAAACTCGAAAAAGGAAACAAACCAACTGACTGGTCTCCAGCTCCTGAGGATCTTCAGCCCGCAGGAGATTACGCTACCAACAGTTCCCTTACCCAGACAGCTAACTCCATTAAAGCTCAGGTCACTGAAGTCTCTAATACAGCAAATAACGCTATGTCCAAAGCCACTACAGTGGAACAGACCGCTAATGGATTGTCCACCAAGATCACTGAACAGGGTAAGACACTCAATGCGACTGTTACGACAGCCAATGAGGCTAAAAGTACCGCTGACAGTAACAAGACTGCTATCAGTCAGACCGCTAACCTTGTCGATGCGGCACTTGCAGGTGACAACCTCATCACAGATGGCGGTTTTGAATCGACTGAATGGTGGAAAGGTCTCAAAGCCCCATTCAGACTGTCCAATGGATCGTTATATCACGGAGCACATGTCCTAGTCTGCGATGCGGCCACCGGAGATAACCGATGCCCATTGACTCATGAGAAAGGCAATGCTGGAGCTTCGACCACGATAACCGTGACCCCCGGACGCACGTATCGCCTGTCGGGTTACTGTGCCTGGTATTTGTCAGTCCCGTCGAACGTTAATCCGTCCAGTGAGAAACTCAGATTGGCAAAACCTGACGGATCATTTATTGCTGAAGCTCTATGCAGCAAATCAACGTCATGGTCGGAAACACATGTCGATTGGAAGTGTCCCGATGATGGTTCGATTACTTCGGTCAAAATCGAGGTGATGCACCAAACCAATGGAACCATTCTATGGGATGACGTCGCATTCCGTGATATCACCGAGGCCGCCGCGACATCTAATCGAGTTTCTTCCGTCGAACAGGATCTTAACGGGTTTAAGACTACTGTTGCTGAAGTCTCTAATACAGCAAACAGTGCACTGACTAAAGCCACTACAGTGGAGCAGACCGCGAATGGCCTTCAGACGACGGTGACGGAGCAGGCCAAGAAGCTCGACGATGCTGTGACCACCACCTCGCAGGTGACGCAGCGCGTGGACAGCCTGTCGAGCACGATCACGCAGGTGCAGGGCGATGTGAATTCGCTGAACGCATCGGTTCGACTGATCAACCCGTCGTTCGAGACCGGCGATACCACCGGCTGGAAGTTCTTCGGATATCAAAACGAACCGTACGTCAACAATGTTGATCCTCGTTCGGGAACCTATAAACTGGTATTCCCTTCGATCAATTACGATGGAAATATCTCGTTGGAGAACGACGCGAAATTCCCAGTGAAAGCCGGCGAAGTGTATCGTATCAGCTTGTCCGTGAATCCCGACCGCACGATCCCGTCGGTGTCAGGCACGATCACGTTGGTGTCGGTCGGTCTGAAGTTCTCGGACGATTCGACTGTGGACTACAATCTGCAGTTCTCGTCCGGTTGGCATGAGTACTCGGGAACGGTGACGATACCTTCGGGTAAGACCGAAGCGCATTTCCGACTCGGCATAAACATTAAAGCCGGAAACACTGTTCGTGTCGATTCCGTGCTCATCGAGAACATTTCCGACGCCAAGACGGCAACGGATACCGCGAATTCCGCCCTCTCGAAGTCCTCGTCCGTTGAACAGAATCTTAACTCGTTCAAGACCAGCGTGACGGAGAAGTATGAGACGAAGTCCGATTCTCTGAACAAGCAGAGCTCGTTGCAGCAGACCGTGAACAACCTGAGGACCGAGGTGTCGGAGACGTACACCACCAAGAATGATTTCGATAATCTTACTATTGGTGGGACGAATCTCATTCGCAACTCCGATTTCAGCAACGGGACATCCAACTGGATCGCTGGTGATGGTAACTCCGAACTCAAATCGGTGACGGACGATGTGTACGGGCATCATGCGGAATTCTCCGCGGTTAATGGCGGTAGAATCTATTCCCTTACGTCGAATGTCTGGGAGAACGGTCAGGTATACGCTTATTCGTTCTATGCCAAGGCGTCCGCTAACGGGGTGAGGATTCAGCCGTCGCAATCCGTCTGGTACTTTGGCAGTACACATTCCCTGACTACGGAATGGAAACACTATACCGGGACGATAACGTGCGGTACAACGAGTACCGGTGGATCGTTGTCGTTTTCAACGAGAGACTCGGCGACGTATTATATCACCCGCGTCAAGCTGGAGAAAGGAACCAAGTCCACCGACTGGTCACCCGCACCGGAGGACATGCTCTCCAAGAATGAGGCCAAGACCACCTACTCCACCAAATCCTACGTCGACCAAACAGCGCAATCGGTGGCACTCGGTGTCGTTCAGAATTACAAGGGCGCTGATGGTTCCGGTCTGGCTACAAAGTCCGATATCACGGTGACAACGGAGAGCATCACCAGCACCGTTGCAAATACTTACGCCACCAAGAGCGGCGTAACGCAGGAGATCTCGTCGAAGATCACTCAGAACAACGACAGTCTGGATGTTAAGTTTGCGACGAAGACTGAAACCCAGGAAGCACAGAATACAGCCAATACTGCAAATTCCAACGCTACTAATGCTCAGTCGCGTGTCGGAAATATCGAGGATTGTATCACTCTAACGTCGAATGGTGTAAGGGCTGGTAAACAATCCAATGGCGTATTTACCGGTGTAAGTGCATTGGTCAATAGCGATGGCAGTTTCGATCTTTTGGATTCAAATGGAGAACTCCTTACACGAGTTAATCGGCATACATTTCGAGTTACTGGTGATAATGGAGTTGGTTCTGGATATATTACGCTATCGCAATCTGGAATCAACATCACGGTCATGCCAACCGATGACCCCGACGAACAATATTACATCAGGATCGGTTCAGGCGGAATTTCAGTTACTTCCCCAGATGGAGCCTATATGAACTGCTCCGCTACCTCCGGTATGATTCTGGATACCAAAGAATATGGAAAACTTGCGATCGGTCCGAAAGGTCTTCAATTTACGAATGATCAAGGATGGGGTCTGCAGCTTGGAGCAAATGGTTGGTCATTGAACTGGGCTGGAAATCACAAGATTGCCACAGGTCCAACTGGCGGTAAGTTATATATCGACGGTCATGAGATCGTCACTAAATAAAAAGGAGTAACAAATGTCCGAATTAACGGATCTTGCATTAGCTGATGGAGTATTGGACCTTCGTCCATCTAAGGACAGTGTAATCTATCAGTTACTTCGCCTTGGTCTCACATTTGATCATCGCGATGCGAGCGGGGAAACCTGGACTGATTACACTAATGGCGTAATCGCAACGTTCGAAAACCGTCAGTCCACTGAAGTGACATTCTCTGATATGGATACCAAGGACTCAAAGGTTATTTTGGTATCCGATATTATCAATGTCACTGATATCAAGACGTGGCGTACCGACGGAGCAAAGTAATCAAAAGGAGGTATATTATGATCGCACTGTCAAATCTTACGGTCCAGACCCTAACTACTGGGCAGTCTATTACCTTTGATAGCACCGTGCTTCGCACTTGCTCTTCCGCTGAAGGACATCGCCAGGCCACACCTGCTGTGAAGCTTCGGGTTCCTGGAATTTACGAGGTTCACTTCACCGGAAACATTTCCTCTGCAACGGCCTCTGCTCCAGTCCAGCTGGCAATTGCCATCGGCGGTTCCACGCTTCCTGGCACCCTTATGGTGTCCACTCCGTCCGCTGCGAATGCGGAAAACAACGTCCATGCGGACACGATCGTCCGTAATGCATGCGGAGAGTACGATACCATCACGATTACCAATGTCGGAACTAATCCAGTGACAGTTTCCGCTGGTTCCGGTCTCTGGGTCAAACGAGTTGCCTGAGGAGGTCAAAATGGGAAGTGTTCTGACGAAGCTTGTCAACGATATGGCATAGAAGGGGCAATGGACTCGATGGATCATGAATCTTTGATAACCATCGTCACCATTGCCGGTAGTGTGTTGGCCTCTTCAGGATTCTGGACATATCTACAATCGCGTCGCGATTGTAAGAATGCCAAGAGCGATGCGAATAGTGCATTCGTCGATCTCCTGAAGGGGCTTGCCCACGATAGAATCGTATTTGTCGGTAATACATATCTCAAGCGAGGATGGCTTACTAAGGATGAATATGAAGACTTTGTTAAATACTTATATGAACCCTACGATCGAGTCGGGGGCAATGGAATGGCGAAAAAGGTCATGCGAGAGGTTGAAAAGCTTCCGTTGAATGAACCAAACAGAACAACACTCTCAGATCAATGACCTTTATTTGATAGAAAAGGACAATAAAATGGTAGATTGGGAAAAAGTAATTGCCGATGAAACGCATATTATGAATACCCATTTCAATGCCGGTCGTTCTGGTGTCAAGATCAATAAGATTGTACTGCACCATAACGCCGGTAATCTGAGTATCATGGACTGCTATAATGTCTGGCAGACCCGAGAGGCCTCTGCGCATTATCAGGTCGATGCGAATGGTCGAATCGGTCAGCTCGTTAATGATTGGGATACGGCATGGCACGCTGGTAACTGGGATGCCAACGTTTCCTCCATCGGTATCGAACATGCGGATATTTCCTCGAATCCATGGCGCATCAGCAATGCCACTCTGGAATCGGGTGCTCATCTTGTCGCTGCGCTCTGTAAGCATTATGGACTTGGTCGTCCGACCTGGCTTGTTAATGTGTTCCCGCACAGCTATTTCAGCTCTACAGCATGTCCAGCATCCATTGCAGGCGATCAGAATGCTGCATATATGAAGCGTGCAGGTGAATGGTATGACGCCATGATGAAGGGCGTCTCTGCTCCTGCTGCATCTCCAAGTGCTCCCGCGCCTTCTGCGCCCAAGGCGACTCCGAAGATTCCGGTGCACTATTCTCTTCGTTCCTTGAACGGTGGATGGCTTCCGGACGTCACAAACTTCAACAACTCTGATGATAATGGTTTCGCCGGCATTCCGAATCAGCGTCATGATCTGCTTGTGGCTTGGGTTGACAAGGGTAAACTGAAGTATCGCGTCCATGTTCTCGGAGGCGGTTGGCTTCCTTGGGTTGATCACGCCGATAAGAATGATATTGTCAATGGAGCGGCTGGTAATCCGGGTCAGGCTATCGATGGTGTTCAGTTCTATTACACCACTCCGGGCGATCTTGCATCCAAGGGAACATATTATCAGGCATGGTATCGTTCCCAGACAACGGATCGTGCCGGTTGGCTGAATGCCTGCAGTGATGATGGAACCAATAATGATGGTGGTGATTCCTGGGCTGGAATGCTCGGTGAACCGCTGGATCGTCTCCAGCTTGCTATTACCAATGGAAATCCGTTCTGATTTAAGGAGTATATTTATGTCTAATGATAATCCTGATATTCGAGGTCTGTTTGGTATGACCGATAAGGTCTATAATATTCTAAAGTGGATCGTGCAGTATATTCTGCCGGCACTGAACACTCTTATCCTGACTCTTGGTTCGATCTGGGGATGGAATGCCACGGTTCCGATTGCGGCTACTGTTGCTGCTTTCGATGTGTTCCTTGGAGTTATTCTGGGAATCAGTGCTAGTCAGTATCAGAAGAATCTGATGAATGATCAGAAGGATCTCGATATTAAGTAATTTATAGATTTCTGAAATAAGAGCTCGTGACAAAATCATGGGCTCTTATTTTTTTTTCGTTCGCGAAATAATCATAGCCCTTAATGAAATACTAGAGTGTATAACCAAAACATATTTGTTGAAAAGCTAAATCGTAATAACTTATCGGCACAAGCAGATTAGAAGGCTGCTGTGGATTAAGTAACTTGAACATTTCAACCAATAAGAACTCGTGACAAAATCATGGGTTCTTATTTTTTTTTTCGCGAAATATACACGGTCTATAATGACAAGTAAAGTACTATCAAAGGAGTTATCATGACTTGCAAACGTGACACCGGATACGATTTTATCGAAGTTGCGAATGTCAAAGTTCGTGAAAATTACGGTCCTTTGGCTCAGTTACTTAGCCGACATCCATATCTTATTACTAGGATTGATAATCTGGGAGAAGCAACTGACGTAAACAGCCGTACCATTCACGTACATATTCGACACTGGATATTCGTACCATACGTCATACATCTAATCAGAAAATACCTGAAGTTCTAATCAAATAAAGAACCTGTGTTTTATACATGGGTTCTTTATTTTCGTTCGCAAATAAAACATTGCATATAATGAAATACACATTAAAGAAGGAGATTGGTATGTATACCGCATATATCTATTATGTATTTTTCGCTGCCTTCGAAATCCTGGCTGGCGATCTTATGCTGATTGGTGGCATCAAGTATATTCTGGAAGCAATAAAGCTTCCGGTTCATACTAATGATGTCATTGGTCACAAGATCGCCAAGACCATTATCGGAGTAGCGTTAATACTATTTGGAATCCTATGCTGGTTCCTAGCCAAAGATCTACTTAATTGTTGATCACTATAAACCCAGAAAACATCTGGGTTTATTTTTGTTCGCGAAAAAATCGCACTCTTTAATAGAAACATTAGCTTCTATTTAAGGAGAATACAATGCGTAAATTCAACCTGAAGACTATGGCTACTGCGATGCGCGATAAGCTTGCTCATACGCCGATTGAAAATGTTGATGCTGAATTGAATCCTGCCCCTCTTACCGAGGAGCAGCAGACTAAGTTCGCAAAGGCAGTTCTCAAACTGGCGTTGAGTACCGCTTATGAGAAGGATCCAGATGCCGCGCTTCGAGTTATGAATATTCTTAAAGAAGAAAAGTTCATCTGAACTATATAAGACTCATGGAAACATGGGTCTTATATTTTGTCTAAGGAAACAAAATGCACAACAGTATGGTCATCCGTTGTTTTAAAGAGGTATTTCCTGGATATTGGAATCAGCGTTCCCATTATCATCTAATAGCATATAACAATGTGATCGTATATTCGGGTAATGGAATGGTCTGTGATTTTAAAGTCACAAGCTATCGTTCGGACAAGGAGTTCAGTTATACATTTCATGAAGCCTGATATTTTTCTGATAGGTCCAATGGGATCTGGAAAGACAACAATCGCCAATGAATTGGTGAAAAAATGGTTTTGTCAAACTAGCAACTCGATCTATATGCGGAGGTTACGAAGTTGTAATATTACTTGATAATGAAGAAATGCTTGAGAACCTGAAACCTAATGAACATGTCGGAATTGTTGAAATAGTAGATGAGGAAAACCAATGAGAAATTTTATTTGCGGTTTTATGTGCGCGGTAATCATATTTGTAATCGGATTGAAAATGGATTCGAAGCCTCTGAATACCGTTGAGCATATTAAGACCGGTGATATCGACTGGGTATGCATTAATAATTCACACTACAATCGTAGTTGCTCCGTTGTTGATACATATAGGTAATCGCGAAAAAATCATATTTCATAATGATACCTATACGTAATAGAAAGGAGAACTAAATGTTTGATTTAATTAAAAAGGCTATCAAATCTGTGCTGATCTTCGGCGCGGTTACGATAATTGTTGTAACCCTGGCAATTGCTGGGATCCTACAAATAATTTTCTGAAACCGCGAAGGTGCATCAGCACCTTTTTTTTCTCGCGAAAAAATCACACTCGTTAATAGAATATTAACTACTATTAAGGAGTATTAAAATGCGTAAATTCATCAACGTCGTTCTTGACATCATCATTGCTATGTTGATCGCTGGAATCGTGTTTGTAGTCGCTGATCTCTGCTACATGGACACTCATAAGGTCTATGAATACAGCTTTGAGACCAACACAAGCACCACCGAGATCCATCACATTGATGGTCGAGTAGACTACATTTACTCGTAATAACCCAACAATTAAATTCTATATAAACCTTGTGGAAACACAGGGTTTATATTTTTCTCGCGAAAAAATCACACTCGTTAATAGAATATTAACTACTATTAAGGAGTATTAAAATGCGTAAATTCATCAACGTCGTTCTTGACATCATCATTGCTATGTTGATCGCCGGAATCGTGTTTGTGATCGCTGATCTCTGCTATATTGACACTCATAAGGTCTATGAATACAGCTTTGAGACCAACACCAGCACCACCGAGATCCATCACATTGATGGTCGAGTAGACTACATTTACTCGTAATAACCCAACAATTAAATTCTATATAAACCTTGTGGAAACACAGGGTTTATATTTTTCTCGCGAAAAAATCATTCGGCTTAATGAAACTATAACTACTACAAAGGAGTCATCATGACTTTCAAGCAGTTTTTTAAGTACTCGTCCTATACCAGTCTTATCTGGACTGGCATTTACACTGTGATCAGTGTGATCGCCATGTTCGGAGTAAAGGCCATTATAGATCGAAGCATGAAGAAGACTGAAGAAGTCGAAGAAGACTGATTTAGTAATCATGTCTCATAATAACCCTATGGAAACATAGGGTTATATTTTTTTTTTCGCGACATTATCATTTTCTTTGATGAAAGGAGGTTGACTATATGTCAGCACATAAGGAAAACAATAAGAAGATGGATGAAGCCATCAATGATTGTTTGAAGTTCGCTAAAGACGGCCATTCCGAAGATAGCCAGAACTATGGCGACACCATCAACAATGCACGAAAGATCGTGGATCTGAAGAATGAGTATAATTCTCAGAAACATGATAAGATCGTAAAGGCTGTTGGTGCTGTAAGTTCTATTATCTGCGTAGGAATGATGCTTGCGTTCGAACGTTCCAATGCAATCACTACGAAGGCACTTCCGTTCTTCCCTAAACCCCGTATCTGATAAACAATCTCTAACAACCCTGTGGAAACACAGGGTTTATATTTTAAGGAGTTATAATGACTACTCGTAAGAATACAAAGAAGGATAAGTGGACTAAGGCTGCTCTTGCTGCTATCGGCGTAGCTATCGCTTGTTCTGGTTATTTGACAATTACTGCAGCATATGACATAGGATATAATCGTGGTAAACGTGACGCCAGCGTTGCGATACATTATCATTTTCTTTAATGAAAGGATTTATATGACTATTGTACAAGCTATTCTAATTGGAATATACGCAGCATTTATCATATTTGTGGCTATGATAACCTTCGTGAGCTTGATGGTTATTCTGTACCTTATATTCCGAATAATACTATTTATTATTGCATTTTTGTATGCGCTGTTGTCTAGACTATTTCAGCACAGATAATTTTAAAGGAGTTGATCATGCGTAAAATCATGTCGATTATTGCAATTATCGTTGCCTGCTGCATTCCACTCAGTGCCTGTGGATCTACAAATACGAAAGAGGTGACTAAGCAAAAAGCTATTGAGAAATCAAAAACCGTAGATTATACTGGTGTATATTCTCAGGACTATAATTCCGATAATTTTCTTGGTGTTTGTGATAACGGATCTGAAATCGGATGCAAGTATGAAGTCACTTTGACCAAGAAGAATATTTCAGTTCATTATACGAATTCTGCCGGAACCGTCTTGGTATGGTATGGTACTGTATCCACTGATGATGTAACTAAGAATTATAAGAATTACGACCATGTAATCGATGTTACATCAAAATTGGATCCCGAATTCACAAGCATGGATAGGGCATCCGATGTAATCTTCGGATATGAAGGCAATCATAAGCAATTCGTATATTTTGAACCGAAGGTCGGTCCTGCATTTGTTTCGATGGATGTTCCAAATCATTCTCCAGATAGAGTGCTCGACACAACCAATGTCAATCTATATTTGATGACAAAGGATACGCAATGATTCATGTAATTATAGTCGGTCCATCGGGCGCTGGAAAGACAACACTTCAACGTTGTCTTGTTGGATTTAATTTCAAAGCAGTCAATTCATACACCACACGACCAATGCGTGCGACTGAAACCGAGAATGATCCATATCATTTTGTAGATAATCGAGAATTCGATCTACTTACCGATAATGGCGATCTTGGACTTATTCGGTCGTATCGTGTTGCAAATGGCGAAACATGGAAGTATGGTTTTCCTGTTGCTGATCTCCGAAATACAGATATGTCTGTATCTGTTCTTGATCCAAGTGGATATTTGGAGATTCGCGATATGGTAGATGATATCTATGGAATCTATATGGACATTCGGGATGATGAACGAAAATATCGTTTGATCACTCGTGGTGATCGTATGGATGAAATTGAACGACGAATGGAACGTGATCGTGAAGATTTTAAATATATTCACACTCACTTTCAGGAATTGTTCAATCTTAGGATTCATGCTGTTCGAAAAACATCCGAAGATGCTCAGCGTGTCATTGATTATTTGAATAAATATCTGGAGACGCGAAAAAATCATTCGGCTTAATGAAAGTAAAACCTCTATTAAAGGAGATATTATGACTAAGGAAAACACCCCTGAAAACGAAACCGCCGTTCAGAACACTGAACAGAAGGAATCGAAGGTTAAGGCTAAGTTCGCCAAAGTCAAGTCTTGGTGCAAAGAGCACAAGGGAGAAATCATCAAAGACGCCCTACTCATTGGAGCAGGAGCTGCTGCGGTTGTGATCGCTAAGATCGCTACTAATGACAGTTCTGACAATGAGTGGTTGCCGTACGTTGCTGACGACTCCGTTGAAATCTCTGAAAAGACTGACGAAGACGGAGACGCCTACTACTCGATTACCGCTAAGTCCTCGGATGGCGATGATTCGGAGGAATCCGAAGCAGACTCTACTGAAGAGTAACTACTTACCCACTAAGGGCTCATGGAAACATGGGCCCTTATATTTTGCAAGGAGTTTATCATGAATATTCAATCAATAGTTAATAATACAAAACATTTCATTCATAAAAATTCATCTGAAATTCTTACTGGATTCGCCATCATTGGTGTCATCGGAGTAACCGCATCTGCAATTCACGATACTCGAATCGCAACTCGTCGACTTAATGTCGAAGAAATTCAGAAGGGTTCCAAGCTTACTAAGACGGAAACCGTTCGCGTTGCGGCTCCGTGCTATATTCCGACAGGACTCAGTGTCGTTGCAACTCTTGTGAGTATTGTAGGTGCCCATAAGTCAGGTAATGCGAAGACTGCTGCATATGCGACTGCATATACCATGGCTCAGGAAGCCGCTAAGAACTATCGTGAACAGGTTAGCAAAATCGTTTCCGATAAGGATCTTAAGAAGATCGACGAAGCGGTTGCTGATTCGGCAATTAAAAAGTCGACCAGCCAACCGATTGTTGTCGGCAATGGAAAAGTCTTGTGCTTCGATCAATTCTCCGGGCGATATTTCGAGTCTGACATGCAGTCTCTTCGAGAGATTCAGAATGATATGAATGAACAGTTGCTCAGCGAGATGTGGGTTCCAGTTAATACCTTCTATTATAAGATCGGATTGGAACCAATCAATGCCGGTGAAGAACTTGGCTGGCGTATCGATGATCAAAAGGTTAAACTGGGATTCAGTTCAAGACTCTCCGAAGATGGACGACCATGCCTTGTTGTTTCATTCACTACAAGTCCTTCTGCCGATTATTATCGCAAATATTAACGCGATAATATCATCGGGCTTAATGAAACTATTAGCTATTCGAAAGGATAATCATGTTTGAAAAACTTGCTAAGAACCTCAAAAGTGACCTGTCGACCAAAGGCCTCGGCATCACCATTCTTGGTACTATCGGAGTAACCGTCATCACTTCCGTGGTGAGGGATATTACCGAAAAGGCTACCAGGAATGCGTTGAAGTCGAAGCTCGATGACAAGGATACTCTTGTGGAGCTTTATGACAAGGACAACCACCCTATTCGAGTTGGCCTTATTTAAGTTTATATAAACCTCGCAAATCGCGTGGTTTATATTTTTAATAATAAAATCTAGAAAGGATTAAATAATGATCAAGAAGGTTATCGAATACCCTGATATGGACGGCAACTACGTTTCCGAGATTGCGTATTTCAATCTCTCGAAGCGCGAGCTCCGTAACATGGTTCGTAATGGCGACTACGATCGTCTCCAGGATCTTTCCGATAAGCTCACTAAGATCAATAATGATACGCCTACCATGGAAGTTTACAATCTGATCGTCGATCTGCTTGAGCTTATTTGCAAGAATGCATATGGTCGTCGTGTCCAGGATGATGATCATGTTCGTTTCATCAAGGATGACACCTATAGCGAGTACTTTATCAAGTCCGAAGCTTATGATGCATTTATTGAATCGATGACCGAGACTCCGAACTCGCTTGTCGAGTTTATCGAGAATCTCTTCCCGAAGGATATTCGTGACGAGATCGAGGCCACTGCGACCAATATCGTCAAAACGGATCCCGATAATGAGACCGTCAAGCGTTATATGGAAGCAAAGGCGGCTATGGAGGCTCGTGGCCTGAACGTTCCCGGAACTCAGGCGATCGCCGATGCCGAGGATACTCCGTCCATCTGATATTTATGACCTAGAACGGCCTGGTCATATTCTGGCTGGGCCGTTCATTCCGAATAGCCTAGATTCGCGAATTAAACATGGCCATTAACGAAGAATGTAAAAACGCATTCTTTATATTTTTTTTCGAAAGGATAATTATGCTTGAAGGCGACCCAAAGAAAATTACACCTGAAGCTCTCGGCATCGAGAAAACTGAAGATGGTGTGACGATCAAAGAACGAGCTACTAAAAATGATGTGATTGTTCATGAAAAGAGCAAGGCACAACAACTTAGCGAAACATTCTTCGGAGGAACTGCTAAGGATGCGGCAAAGTCAGTTGTTAATGACGTGCTTGTCCCTGCATTGAAGCAGACGCTCTATGATATGATCTCTACCGGATTCCAGCGTCTATTGTTTGGCAACACTGTGAGTAATGGTCGACCGGTTATTGGACGACCGAGCTATAGCAATCGTTATAATTATAACGCTGCATATCGCTCAAATACTCGTCAGATGTCAAAAGCTGCCAGGGGCGCTCATGACTTTAATACGATTGTCTTCAAGACTCGTGCAGAGGCTGAAGACATTCTCTCTAGAATGTATACCGCCATCAATGAGTATGGGCAGACCACTGTTGCTGATTTCTATCAGATGTCTGGAGTATCTACCACACCTCAGGACTTCGACTGGGGATGGACGGATGTTCGACGCAGTAGGATTATTTCTACTCAAGATGGATGGATTATTGATTTCCCACAACCAGGAGCATTGAACAGATGATGAGTGCAGAACAGGCCCGAGCAGAACTTACCAAGTGGTATAGTGCACCCTCATGGGCACATAAAGTTAATCACATGTCTGATAAGCAGGTATTTGCAGTTCTGAAAAGATTGCAGAGTGCCAAAGCATATCGTAAAGTTCATCCCGAGGTATGAGGTATGGCGATACGTAACACGAATTTCCATACGTACGATTATACTGTACATGAACAACCAGACAATCAAGAAAAACTCAACCTGGAGATGTGGAGGGATCGATTCCTGAAATATTTTCCAGAAAAGGAAAAACTCATAAAGGAACTTAGGTTCAGAAATTCGGATTCGAAGCATCCGCCCACCTCTCTTATCATCCTTACAACTGATGGTAAGATTCTAGAATTTAAAGTAAACAAAACGGGTTCTGCTGAACTCAAGACGCTCAACTAAGGAGTATATTCAATGAGCATCAAAGATGTGGTTATTTCTAGGGCCAGCCGAGCAGGTCTTATTCTCAAGAAACATTCGCCGGCCATTCTGACCGGTGTTGCAATCGTGTCCGGTATTGCCGCCACTGCGACTGCAATCCATTCGACCCTGAATGTTGATAAGGTCATTGTCGAACATAATATTCGTTCCCAGAAAATCGAAAAGAATTTCCAGATTGCAAAGGATCCGGATTCCGATTTCGATTATTCCGAGGAAACTTATAAGCATGACATTGTTGCCACAAAGGCATGGACCGTCATGTCTATCGGCGAACTATATTTGCCGACTTTTGCATTCACTACGATTGCTGTGGCCTGTACTCTGAGCGCACATCATATTCTGTCGAAGCGCAATGCTGCTCTGGCATCTACGGTTTCCATTCTTGCTGGTAAGTTCATGGACTACCGCTCTCGCGTTGTCGAAGAGTATGGTGCTGATGTCGACCGCAAGTTCTACAATGGAATCGAAACGATCGAAGAAACCAAGAGTGATGGTACCGTCGAAGAACATAAGGAAATCGACAATCATGTTCCTGGTTTCTCTCGGTGCTTCGATGAATACAGCATTTATTGGGATCGTGAGAATCCTGGTATGAATGTTGCTCATATCCGTGCCACACTGGTGAATTTGAATACTCAGTTGGCTGCCAAAGGTCATGTCTTCCTTAACGATGCATATCGTGCACTCGGTATGGAGGATACTCCTGCTGGATCTGTAATGGGCTGGATCTATGACAAGGATACTGTAATCGATTTCGGTGTCAATGTCGGGACCAATAGTGATGATCCGTGGGATTTCATAAGCGATTCTCCATGGGATGGAAAGACCGGACTTTGGCTGAACTTCAATGTTGATCCAGAACCGATCTACAATCGTATCTGATTATATTTTAGGAGTTTATCATGAACGAGCATGACATTGTTATGCTTGCGGTTGGTGCTCTTGCCGGCAGCATCGTAACTGGTGTTGCCGGTTATATTTACGTGAATCGTAAGTACACACCGCTGCATGAACTTGAGGACCGAATCAATGAGCTCGAATGGCGTAAGCGCGAACTCGAAACTCAAAGCGATTATGTGAAGAACGTAATCGATACACAGACTAAAGAGCATAAGGAAGAAATTGCCAAGCTCGAAGATAAGCGGGAATCACTTAAGAACAACATTGAGTCTCTTAAGTATGCAAGTCCTGCAGATCTTAGTCTGGATGAAGGTCTTGAGGATCTCCAGGAAGATGTTCGTCCAAAGAAGCAAGCCGATTACTTCGAACCGACTGGTCGATATGTAATCAATAGCGGTAACCCTCGTTGGGATGGACCTCTGACTGATGAAGAGCAAGAAGAATTCGACGATTGCAATGGCGATGTCGATATGGAGCATACGGTTCTCGATGATATTCGTAGGACTCGTTATAAGAACTCCATTGATGACAACGACTTCATGTATCAGATCACTGAGGAAGAACATCAGGATGCTCCTGATTGGTTTGATCAGATCACTCTCGATTACTATGAGGGTGATGATATTTTCTCAGAAGGAAAGATGCTTGTCGACAATATCGCCGGAATAATCGATGTTCGAGTTCTGAATCATTTCGCTCCAAATGGAACTGTATGGTGCCGAAATGAGAAGCTCGAATGTGACTATGAAATTATTTACCATACAGGAAGCTGGCAGAATGCTGTCTATCATATTCCCGAAGATGAAGCAGCACCAGTTCGTAAGTTTAATAAAGAACTTGCCGATAGATTAGAGGAGTAATTATGGACATCGATTTGAATCGATATGCAAATGGTGAATACGTCAATTGGCTTATCGAGAGAATCGATGCATCTGATTACGATCAACTCGCTATTGTTCTGTTCAATATCGACTACTACTGGAGTCCTGATATTCCAATGGACTCGAACCGCAACGATGACGGTATCTATCTTCGTCAGATCTATATTGAGGAGACAGGTAAAGCCATCGATGCGGTTCTTCCAGTAGGATATTCTACAGTTCTAGAAATGCTGATTGCATTTGCCGAACGTACAAACTTCGTTACTTCGGAAGTGTATGATGCAAATCATTGGTTCATGATGTTTCTTGATAATCTTGACATCGGTTGGTATGACTATAACTATGTTAATGCCAATGGAATCAATCCCGATGATATTTACAACAAGATAAACCACTTCATGAACCGTGAATACAATTACGATGGTACCAATGGTGGTCTGTTCCATGTGAATAGGCCACCTTCGGACCTTCGTGATACAGAGTTGTGGTATCAGATGCAGTTCTGGAATCGCCAATTTGATATTCCGGAGATTTAGAGAGGAGGATATTTTGGATCAAGTTCAGATTCATGAAGCTTATACCGGAAAGAATAAAGTGACCATTATCGCCGATCCAAAGATGCGTGGTTACAAAGATCTTCTGGTAAGAGGCGGCGTATTTTATGCTGTCTATGATCCAGCTACTCATCTCTGGTCTCAGAATATTCAGAGACTTGGTGAACTCATTGATAATGATATTCGGGATTACTACAATGAACATGTAAATGAACTGAAGTCTCAGGGATATTCTGTGACATGTCAGTACATGCAGAACATGTCCAATGGTGCCTGGAATCGTTATATGAGTTCGTTTAAGAATCTTCGAGATAATGATGTAAAGCTAGATCAGAAGATTCTCTTTGCGAATGATGAACCAGCTCGTGAGGATTATGTTACTCACAAAGTTGATTATTCAGTCGCACCAGGTGCCACTTATGGATACGAAAAATTGATATCAAGGCTCTATGCTCCTGAACAGCGTCAGAAACTGGAATGGGGCATTGGAGCCTTGGTCGATGGTAATGATACTGATAAAATCCAAAAGATGTTTGTCATTTATGGCGATCCTGGAAGTGGTAAATCTACGATACTTAATGTTATTGAGAAACTATTTCCAGGTTTCGTCACATATTTTCAGGCTGACGAACTTGGTAATGGTTATCAGTTTGCAACTGCATCGTTCAAGAATTCCCCATTGATTGGTATTCAGTATGATGGCGATCTTTCTCGTATGTGGGATAACACCATTCTGAATAAGCTTGTTGCTCATGAGACAATCATGATCAATGAGAAGGGTGTAAAACAGTATCCGATTCGTCCGAAGACTATGCTGTTTATGGCAACCAATAAACCAGTCAAGATCACCGATTCGAAGTCTGGTCTGCTTAGACGTTTAATTGATATTTATCCGAGTGGTGATAAACTCGAACATGATGAATATTTTGATGCGTTGAAGGAAGTCGACTTTGAACTTGGAGCCATAGCATATCATTGTCTTGAGGTCTATAAGGATCTTGGTCCGAATTACTACTCCGGTTATTCTCCAGTCGCTATGATCGCAAAGACAAATGACATCTACAACTTCATCGAAGATACATATGACCTTGTGTCTGACGACAAAGACGGTATATCTCTTAACACTCTATGGAATGCATTCAAAGAATGGCAGGAGGATTCCAAGACCAACTTTAAAATGAAACGATCTGATTTTATGTATGAGATCGAAACATATTATGATAAGATGGTCAGAACTCGTAAGAATTCAAAGTCGTATGCAACCGGAGGGGTGATGTTCTATGGATTCAAGAAAGACAAATTCGAATCTCGTTATGAGCGAATTGACTTGAGTAAAAAGACATGGCTCACTCTGGACTCGACAGAAAGTGCATTCGATAAAAAATGTACCGATTGTCCTGCCCAGCTTGCGAGAATCGATGAATCCGGAGCACCTAGGGTTTCCTGGGATAAATGCACAACCAAGTTATCTGACATCGACACACATGAGCTTCATTGGGTTAGAGTTCCAGTAAATCATATCGTTCTGGACTTTGATCTTAGAGGTAAAGATGGCGAAAAGTCATTGGAAGAGAATATCAAAGCAGCCAATGATTTTCCACCGACATATGCTGAGGTTTCTAAATCCGGAAACGGACTTCATCTTCATTATATTTACGATGGGGATGTTGAGAAACTTAAGAATCTTTACAGCACTCATATCGAGATCAAAGTCTATAAGGGTAAATCAGCACTTCGAAGAAAACTATCAAAGTGCAATGATCTGGAGATAGCTCATATTTCTTCAGGACTTCCACTGAAAGGAGAGAAGTCTATGATTAATAAAACAGAGCTTATGGATGAACAGCATCTTCGCAACATCATTAAGAATTGTTTACTCAAGAAGTATCAGCCAGGTACTAAACCGAGCATCGATTTTATTTGCAAGGTTCTCGATGAAGCATATGATCAAGGACTTGCATATGATGTTACAGACATGCGAAATGATATTTTGTCATTCGCAATGCATTCATCGCATTGGTCTGATTACTGCATGACTGTCGTAAGTAACATGAAATTCAAATCTGAAAATTTGCCCGAAGGAAAAAATCCGCAAAAAGTCGATACCGTAACATTCTACGATGTCGAAGTTTTCCCAAATTTATTCATGATTTGTTTTATGGACAGCGATAGTGATGAGGTTATTTCCTGGATTAATCCACCAAGAAAATCAGTCATTGCTTTGACTGAAAAGAATCTTGTTGGATTTAATAATCGGAAGTACGATAATCATATGCTATATGCCTGGGGGTTCCTTGGGTATAATAACCAAGATCTCTATGGTCTTTCAAGTCGAATTGTCAGTGGCGATAAGAATGCTTTGTTTGGTCAGGCGTTCAATCTGTCGTATGCTGATATTTACGACTTCTCTTCCACGAAACAATCTCTTAAGAAATGGGAGATTGAACTTGGAATCGATCACCACGAACTTGGTATGGATTGGACTCAACCAGTTAGTGAAGAAATGTGGCCAATTATCGAAGGATATTGTAAGGACGATGTCCGAGCAACCAAGGCCGTATTTGAACACTTGTCTGGTGATTTCGAAGCACGAAAGATTCTTGCACAGTTGTCAGGTTTATCGGTAAATGATACCAATAATACTCATACTGCCAAGATCATATTCGGTAACGAAACGCATCCACAATCAAGTTTTAATTATCCAGATCTGGCTGAACTATTTCCAGGCTATACATTCGACCCATTCGCACCAAAGGACCAAAAGTCCAAGTATATGGGTGAGTACCCATCGGAAGGTGGATACGTATTTGTATATGGTATGGACAATGGCGATGTCGATCAGGATTATATGAATATTAAACATCCATGGGAGGAATAATGAACTATCAAATGATCGAATATGCAGTCCGTCGCTACATCGATGAGAAAGGATATTTGAACGGGAAGAAGGATTACAATCTGTTCATCAAATCGAGTGGATATATTCTTGGAAGCTATTATGCATTTGTTGTAACGGATGAACCTGGCGATGAGCGTATTTATGAAGTAACTCATCTTCAGAGCAATCCAACGTCCACCGCGGTTAGCAGCTATCTTCAAGATGATAGCGAACCATATTTCATCTGATAAATAAAAGGAGTTAATCATGACAGATATTCAAGAAACCCTTCCGAACACGTATAAGAATGTTCTGAAATATATGGACAATGATTTTGTCAGAGTCGAGCATCTTCGTGATTCAACAACATTCTGTAACGATATGTATGAACAGACATTGCAAAAGGTAGTCAATCTCGGAACCATTCGTAAGGATCGAACAGGAGTTGGTACTCTGTCGACATTTGGTCTCCAGATGGAATTCTATCCGTCGCTATATTTCCCGCTGGTCACCACCAAGAAGGTATATTTGAAAGGTGTAATTGCCGAACTTCTGTGGTTCCTTAATGGTGATACCAACATCAAATACCTGAATGACAATGGTGTTCATATTTGGGATGAATGGGCAGATGAGAATGGAGATCTCGGACCGATCTATGGTAAACAATGGCGTGACTGGAATGGCGATCATATTGATCAGATCCAGAATGCCATCGATCTTATCAAGAACGATCCATATTCTCGCAGGATCATTGTGAGTGCCTGGAATCCGTCCCAGATTCCCGATATGGCTCTTCCTCCATGTCATACGTTCTTCCAGTTCTATGTTACGGAATCCGAACGTCTTGATTGTCAGATCTATCAGAGGTCTGCAGACATGTTCCTCGGAGTTCCGTTTAACATCGCATCATATTCTCTGTTGACTATGATGATGGCCCAGCAGACTGGTCTTAAACCTGGACGTTTGATCTGGACTGGCGGTGATTGCCATATTTACCTGAATCATCTCGATCAGGTTGAAACAGAGCTTCATCGAATTCCATATCATTTCCCGAAGATGAAGATCGATAAAGCCAAGGATATTTTCAGCTACAAGCTTGAAGACTTCCATCTGAAAAACTACAAGTGTCATCCTGCAATCAAGGCTCCTGTGGCTGTATGATTGAAGAGATGTTTGAAAACTTCAGTGGCGAGAGATTGATCGGTATTGTTATTATTGTGATATTTCTCGCCATTGCTCTATTTTTCGGAGATGACAAATGACTGACAAACCAATGCTAGGTGGCATGTTCGGTAATGTTGCATTGCTGGATATTGCTTCGATGCATCCGCATTCGATCATTGCAATGAACATGTTCGGACCATATACATCTCGTTATAAGGATATTCTGGATACACGTATCGCAATCAAGCATGGCGACTTTACAACTGCGGAGAAGCTGCTTGACAATAAGTTCACAGATGCTGAACTTCGCGAGAACCAGAAGATCCTGTCAACGGCATTGAAGATTCCGATCAATTCGGTATATGGATTGACCTCGGCTCATTTTCCTACAAGGTTCAATGATGTAGCTGCAGGCAAGCGAGATCGTAATCTGGACAATAAAGTTGCCAAGCGTGGTGCATTATTTATGATCACACTGAAGCATAAGGTCCAGGAAATGGGCTACACAGTCGTCCATATCAAGACCGATTCGATCAAGATTGCCGATGCTGATGATTATATTATCAACTGGGTTGCGGAATTCGGACATAAGTATGGATACACCTTTGAACATGAAGCAACCTATGACAAGCTTTGCATTGTCAACAAATCCACGTATATTGCTCATTCCGCATGGGGTGAACATGCCGGCGAATGGACTGCTACCGGGTTGCAGTTCCAGGTTCCTTATGTCTTTAAGACCTTATTTTCTGGAGAAAAACTTGAACTATCCGACCTATCTGAAACAAAAAGCGTTCAAACAAGTCTATATCTCGACTTTAATGAAAATCTTCCAAATGATGAACATAGTTATTCATTCGTTGGAAAGGTTGGGGCATTCATTCCAGTCAGAAGTGGTTCCGGTGGTGGAGAACTTGTCAGAAGCGATGGTAAAGGCGGATATTCCAGTGCAACCGGAGCCAAAGGCTATCGATGGAAGGAGACATCTTTAGTTCGTGAAAATCATCTGGATAATGAGATCGACATGACATATTATGAACGTCTTGCTGATGAAGCGATTGGCGCAATTAATGAGCGTGGTGATTATCAGTGGTTTGTTTCTGACGAACCTTATATTTCACCGAATCCAGCATCAAACAAGACAATGGAGAAACTTCTGAAATAAGCGCGAAAAAATCATTCGGCTTATTGAAAGGAGTAATCATGTTTAGTAAAATACTGTCTCACACGCTCTGTGCTCTTATTGGCGGAGTTTCTATTATGGCCCTTACTGCTTACATGGTTCCGGATTGTGGATACATTATCCGGAACGCTATTGAAGAGGATTGGTCTACAGAAGATATTCTCACGGCTGTCGATGAAAGCATCGAACGCTGGAGCAAATTCTAAATACATTACCAATAAACCCTGTGGAAACACGGGGTTTATATTTTTTTTCAAAGGAGTTTACGATGTATCAAGAAACAATCGATATCCTTATGGGTTGTGACTGTATGTGCGACGTTAAAATCCTGGATTCATATTTGTATGAAACCGATTATAATACTCGCATGAAGATCATATTTATATGCACCGGTTGTGGAAAAATGGTTTCCGCTTCTGGAAGTGTCGATGAAATCGCAGATGTTAAAATGGCTGAACGAGTTCGTCCTGAACCGATCGAGGATTCAATTGATGATTGACATATTTATTATGATCATAATTGTCACCTTAATTCTAGCCATCAATGCCATCATATTTGTATTATTAGATAATCACGAAAGGAAAAATCATGAAGAACGAGCGAACGTCGAAGATGGTAAAGCGCTATGCGAAGAAAAGCATTGGCTGCCATTGCGCGGAATCCGTGGCGATTTTGACGAAAAACGAAAATAATGATGCAACAGGTACCTATATTTGCTGGTGTCCTGGGTGCAATAAGAAAATGAGTATCGCTAAACTTCGAGATAATCAATATACTGCTACAGCATATTCTGATCAAAAGGATTAAGCGCGAAAAAATCATTCGGCTTATTGAAAGGAGTAATCATGTTTAAAAAAATATTGTCCCACACTCTCTTCGCTTTTATTGGAGTAGTTGCTGGTTCATTTGCTGTGACCCTTACTGCTTACTTAGCTCCGGATTTTGGATTCATTATCCGAAATGCAGCAAAAGACGGTTGGTCTACAAAAGATATCGGCACAGCTCTCGATGAAAGCTTTGAGCGCTGGAAGTAATTCTAAATACATTACCAATAAACCCTGTGGAAACACGGGGTTTATATTTTTCAAAATAAGCGCGAAAAAATCATGCTTCTTAATGAAGATATTCATTCAAATTAAGGAGTTATCATGAATACTTTTGTTGCTATTATTGCTATTATTGCGGCAACCGCTGTGATCATCTTGGCGCTGTCTCTCTATGTCAGTGAGAAGTCTGAGAATCGTAAGACTCTCAAGGCTCTCAATGATATGCGAGTTCAGTATGCCCAATTGAAGACCATGATGCTTGCTGTTCAATATGTTAGCGACGATGCTACTAAGGATATTCTGAACCACCTCGACAAAAATGTCGAACCGAATATCGATTAATCATTACCCATTAAGGGCTCATGGAAACATGGGCCCTGTCTTTTCGCGAAAATATCGTGCTTCTTAATGAAGATATTCATTCAAATTAAGGAGTTATCATGAATACTTTTGTTGCTACTATTGCTATTATTGCGGCAACCGCTGTGATCATCACGCTGCTGGCTCTCTATGTCAATGCGAAGTCTGAGATTCAGAAGACTCTCAAGGCTCTCAGTGCTATGCGAGTTCGGTACGCCCGATTGAAGACCATGATGTTTGCTGTTCAATATGCTAACGAAGCTGCTAAGGATATTCAGAACCACCTCGACAAAAATGTCGAACCGAATATCGATTAATTATTACCCATTAAGGGCTCATGGAAACATGGGCCCTGTCTTTTCGCGATAATATCATCCCCTTTAGTGAACCTCAAACGTAAGGAGATGATATATTGGCATCATTAATCGCTACTATTTTTGTTGTTGCACTTGTTCTCGCAGGCTATGAGCTTGGTGAGATCATTTTCGGATCAATCCGTAGAAGGATTGAAGAACGTGATCGTTACGAAGCTCGGGTCCTGAGAGACCAGTACGGCAATTATAACATCGATGAGATATTCAAACCCAAGCGGTGAGATTCGATCTCTAAGAGACCTCATGGAAACATGGGGTCTATATTTTTGAAAGGATAATCAAATGCCTCAGTATAAGCAGTATACCATTGAAAACGTCACTCTTCCTTTTGGAAAGAACTTCTCGGGAGAAGAAGGTAAGTATAATGCAGCAGGTGATCGAAACTTCTGCATCAGTCTAACCAAAGAAGATGCAGAAAGGCTCAAGTCCGATGGTCTTGGGGTTCGTTCGCTTCCTCCGCGTGATGAAGAAGGCGAGGAACTTTATTATCTGCCGATCAAGGTCTCGTATAAGGTTCGTCCTCCTGAGATCTATATGGTTACTTCCACCGGTAAGCGTAAGGTGACCGAAGCCAATGTCTCTAATCTTGATTGGGCGGATATTGTCACTGCCGATGTCACCTTCACTGGTCGTCCATGGGAGGTCGGCGATAAGCATGGTATTAAGGCATATCTGAATGCGCTTTATGTGACGATTCAGGAATCTCCGCTTGAGGAGAAGTATGCCGATGTTCCCGACTTCCCTGATTCGGCTCTGAATACGATCACGTTCGAAGCCGTTCGCGCAAATTGATATTTTTCATCGGGTCCTGGGAGATTCTCGGGACCCGATCATCTTATCTTATTTTTAAGGAGCTATTATGTCAAATGAATTGGTAAAAGACGAAAACGGCAAACCGATTCACATGAATCTTAATCATGAAGAAATTGTTAAAATTATTCATGAAGGCCATAAGTCGTGGTGTCCCAGCTTTTATGGACCAGATATTTATGTGGATTGGTCTCAGGAATTTGTTATCACAAATCACAATTGGAGACCGAATCCGTATAAAACCCTCGATTTCATGGTCGAATGCCAGAACTGCAATAAAGCAGGTTCTATGAGCCTTAGAGTCAAAGATGAACTATTTTGTCAAAGGAAGTGAAGATGGCACCAGAGAGCGTCGTTAAGAGGGCGAAATGGTCACTTCCATGCGTTCATAGAGATAATTTTGTGGCAGTGACTGATCCATATTTTGTAAACGGCAAATGGATGGTGATGGCATACTGTGGAAAGTGCCCCAATTCAATCTCGATCGAAATCACAGACCGTGAACACGATCAAATGCACAATGATACAGTATATTTTCAGAACCAGGAGTACTGATGACAATACCTCAGTTGTACGAATTTCAGAAAGAGGCAATACGCAAATTACATAGCGGATGCATATTAGCTGGTGGTGTTGGTACCGGAAAGTCGATCACCTCTCTTGCATATTTTCTGCAAAAAGAATGCAAGCATAGAACAGGTGCGAATGCCACCGGAACCACATATCAGCCAGTACCCAATTCTCCGGATCTTTATATTATAACAACCGCTCGAAAGCGAGATTCTCTGGAGTGGGTTGGGGAATTGAACAAATTTGCGTTGTCTCCTGGATCCAATACAGGAATGGGCGGCATATTTGTCACTATTGATTCCTGGAACAATATCGGAAAGTATAGAGATGTTCAAGGTGCATTCTTTATATTCGACGAACAAAGGGCAGTGGGATCCGGTTCATGGGCCAAGGATTTCATAAGAATCGGAAAGGCCAATCACTGGATCATGCTCTCTGCAACTCCTGGAGATACATGGAATGATTATATTCCAGTATTTCTTGCCAATGGATTCTACAAGAATCGAACACATTTCATGCGGCGACATGCAGTCTATGATCGATGGAGCAAATTTCCAAGAGTCACAAAGTGGCTTGACGAAGACTATCTCAAACGACTTCGTGATCATATTCTCGTACCCATGGAAATGCCAAGGGAAACCGAAAGAAAGGTATATCAGGTATACGTACCCTATGACAAAGAAAAATACAAAAGACTCCAAAAAGATCGATGGAACATCTTCAAGGATGAACCTATCGAGAACTTTCCACAGCTCGCAATCAATCTACGGCGGGTTGTTAACATGGAACCCGCTCGTCTTAAAGAGACAGCGCGACTGTGCGAAGGCCACCAAAGGGTAATCATATTCTATAATCTTGAGGTGGAACTTGAGCAGCTTCGCAAGCTCAATAAAATGACTGGAATTCCGGTATTCGAATGGAATGGTAAACGTCATGATCCATTGCCGACTGGTGATTCGTGGATATATTTGGTTCAGTATAATGCAGGAGCCGAAGGGTGGAACTGCATTACGTGCAATACAATCATATTCTATTCACTGAATTACAGTTACAAGGTAATGGAACAGGCTGCCGGTCGTATCGATCGTATGAATACTCCTTATAAACTACTGTATTATTATATGATACGTTCTTATGCTCCGATAGATCTAGGAATTCTAAGAGCACTTAAGAACAAGGAGAATTTCAATGCAGTATCATTCCTTAAAAAGGAAAACAAAACCGACAAACTTACAAAGAGTCAGGAATCATGACTGCAGTATATCTATATGAAACCGGTGAATATTTTGATTCGATTGTAGAACTTGCAACGAGACTCGGAGTTTCACGAACTAATATTCATGATGCATTGTCATATTCAAATCGAACTGCGAATGGAATGCACGTCCTATATTATGTAAACGGTGATGAGCCTGTAAATCCGAATGATCGCGTTACCAGATATTTTGGTCCACGACCAAATACTAATACGATTCTGATGTTCATTGTCGATTATAAAGATATTTATAAAGACGGAACTTCCGAAACTAAGAAACAGTTCATGGATAAATACAATATCAAAAGCAAAAATCAACTTCGAGCGATGAAAAAAATCGCTAGAGTTTATGATATGTATGATCGTAATTCATGGATTGCCCGTGCACATGATGAACATAAGCATTCATTCAAAGTGATTGCCCATTATCTTTGCATGAGCGAGCAAGCGGTTAGGAATGCTTATAAATCCGCCGATTACTGGAAAAACGAATGGCTGTTCGCAAATGGCGAAATTAAGGAATGGAGTTGACAAATGCTTCAAGCAATCGTATGCATATTTATTACTGCAATCGGATTGATCGTGGTATGTGGTTTTCTTATGTGCCTAACTTGGGCTATATTTCTGCAGATATTTTTCAATGCTATAGATAAATATTATAAAGTTTCAAAGAATGGAGGATCTGATGACCAAGTATCAAATGATTGATGTAATGGATATGCTAGACCAGGATGCATATAAAATCGGCTATGATTATGGAAAGCTCGATGCATATCGTCATATTATGACATTCTTCTTCGAGAATGTAAATACATGGGAGGCTGACTATTATGAAAAGCTGCATTCAAAGTTCGAGGGATTCGATAAGCCGATTCATCTTCGTCAATCCGATTTCTTCAAGATGGCTATAGATTCCACGATTAGGATCCGTGAAATTATGGAGAAGGAATTGGCGGAGCGTGGTATGATCACACGTAAGGATCTGGAACAATATATTGACTTCGAAGGAGGGAACGATGACTGATTTTAGCAAAGTTGGTCTTAGCGGAATACCGTTTAAAGCCGAATTAGGACCCGATCAATTCGAGATCCGAATCGCTTCACCCAATGGTGATGATATCATTGCTTATGGTAAGAAAGACGATCTTGTCATACAGCAACGCCATAATGATAATGGTAGTATTCAGATTGTGGTAACCGGACTGCAAGGTTATCGTAGCGAGACCGTCCCGGGTGACATGGAATATACGTCAGAGGATACTTATCCATTCGGTCATTTTCAAAGACTAGACGGACTGTATAGCTAATGAAATACAGAACTTCTGATATTCTTCCCGATTCCTATCGGTATGCCAAGAGGGCGTTGTCCAAAGCTGGATGTACGTGCTCATGGGATACGATAGCATGTCTTGGGATTCATATTTTCGAGGACTGGCTCGATCCTGATGATTCCGATCAATGCAATCAGTATGTTGCCGAACATCCCGATGTAAAACTTCATGCATATTGTATCGGATGTCAGAAGCGAATCTGGTTCTTTTCCGAAATGGCTCAGGTATTCTACGTTTCTCCGTTTAATATTGCGAGCCTACATGCGCAAGCATATTGTCCTCATGGTCCTGAAAGCTGGGATATTTCACCTTGGCTTGCTACGATTCGTGAGGGTGATGTGTTCACGAATACTAGCGTGGCTAGGGAACGTGTGTATAAGCATAAGCTATATTGCCGTCTATGCCGAAAGGTTTTTGACGTCGTATTTCCTTATGAAGATGCAATACGAAGGCACATAAATGTAGCCACTAGAGCCTGGTATTAAGCACAAAATAATCTGTGCAGTTATAATCATCTATGCAGTAAATTACCTAAAATAGGAGTTACTGCATAGATGATGAAATTTTGACACCCGGTTCCGAGGGGTCTAAAATCATCTATGCAATTGTAATCATCTATGCAGTAAATTTTTCGAACTGCATAGATGATGCGAAAATGGCCGAAAAAAGCCCTAAAATGGGCCAAAATCGGACATTTTTCGCTAATTTTTGATTTTTATTTTTACTAATACTTTATTAGCTTTTCTTTTGATTTTAAAAAGAAAGAGAATATATATGTAGAAAAAAGTGCATATAAAGAGAATTGACTTGAAATTCTTATTATGTATTAGTAATTTTTCATGAAAGGATATTTCAATGACTGAATGGCGTGTTATACCTGGTTATCCAGATTATGAAGCATCCGATGATGGTGATATTCGCAGAGCCAAATCTCAGCGAGTATTGAGCCCGATGCAAGCATATACTGGTCATCGATTTGTTCGATTGAATGGAAAGAACAAAACTGTGGCTCGTATGGTATTCTGGGCATTTAATCCTGACTTCGATGAATCGGATCACTATCTTGTCATTCGACATACTGACGATGATCCAGAGAACGACAGTCTTGATAATCTCGAAGTTTACGAGAAGTATGATCTTATTGACGAAATCGAACCATATTATTGGCCAGGTGAACCGAGAGGTAAAGCCAGTCCGAACTATGGTTCCGTTCATAAAGTCAGTAGAGCGGTTCCGATTCGCATCATCGAACTGAATCTCACATTTCCATCAGCTTATGCTGTGATGAAATGGCTGGATAAGAACGGATATGGTCTATATGCTACAGGCTATATTTACCGAATAGCAAAAGATAGCATCCAACCAATTCGCGGGCTTCACTTCGAACGAATGCCACGTCCATGATTCGCGAAAAAATCATGCCCTATTATAGAGAGTGATAAAAGAATATTTATATTCTTGAATACTTTCCTTTGTGAAAGTTTCACTCCAGAACCAAAGAACTATCAACACTCTCGTTCATAGTTCTTTGGTTTTCTTTTTGCCTAGAAAGGATTAAAAATGCCCCGTCGTCCTGAAAAGATGTTCCAACGCGATCTGAAGAATGAAATTGTTGATACCATTCCTGGATCAGTTGTTCTTAAAACGGATCCAACTGGTTTCCAAGGTATTCCAGATCTCTTGGTTTTATATCGTGGTAGGTTCGCTGCACTTGAAGTGAAACGAGATTCGGCCGCTGCCCATCGTCCAAATCAGGATATTTACATCAATAGACTTCGCGAGAATGGTTATGCCACATTTGTATATCCTGAGAACAAGGATAAAGTGATGCAGGATCTCTACGAATACTTTGGAGTTAATCATGATGAAATTCAATAATCATTCTCAGCTCGAAGGCAGCCATGCATTTTTGAGTGCAAGCAAGTATTCCTGGACTAATTACGATGACGATCACTTCATCGAAGTTTTTCGGAATACGCAAGCCGCAGCTCGTGGAACTCGAATTCATGCGCTCGCTGCTGAGTTGATTTCTTTAGGACAGAAGCTTCCCGATACACATGCAACACTGAACATGCATGTCAATGATGCTATCGGGTATCGTATGAGTCCTGAAGTTGTTTTATATTACTCTCCTTATGCTTTTGGTACAAGCGATGCTATTTCGTTTGATACAGAAAAGCGATTTCTTCGAATTCATGATTTGAAGACTGGGGTCATTCCAGCTAAGATGACTCAGCTCTATGTATACGCAGCTCTATTCTGTCTTGAATACGATGTTCTTCCAACCGAGATCGATTCTGAATTCCGAATCTATCAGAATGATGATGTCATAGTTGATGAAGATCCTGATATTGATGAGATCTCACACATCATGGATAAGATCGTTCACTTCGACGATATCATCCGAAGAATCAAACTTGAAGAATCTGGAATTCATGTTTAAGGATTCGCGAAAAAAACATGGGCTATTATAGAGAGAGAAAAATAAAAATAGAATATGAAACGTTTTAACGCCATATTCTATACTCTTTTGCTTTATATTTTCGTTTTACTGAAGGAAAAGTTAAATGAACTTTGTTGGCCAACAAGAAACTTATTCCGAAGATATGAACGAATCCGAAGAATACATCGAGCACTATGGTACGCCGCATGTTGGAGGAACTCCGCATTCCGGTCGATATCCTTGGGGTTCTGGTGATTCTCGTTTCAAGGATGCTGGCAGCTTTCTCAATCGTTACCATGAATTGCGCAAAAGTGGTATGACTGATGCCAAAGCTGCCGAAGCTCTTGGAATGACTACGAATCAGATTCGTGCATATCGTTCCATTGCTACAAATCAAGAGCGTGCTGCGCTTGCTTCTCGTGCATACCGACTTAAGGAAAAAGGTTGGGGTCCTACTGCAATTGCAAAGAAGCTTTCCGAAACAGCAGGACGTGAAATCAATGAATCCACAGTCCGTTCTCTTCTTGATCCTTCTCGTAAGGATCGAATGGACTCCGCAACTAAGATTGCCGAATCTCTTAAGCTAACCATTCCTAAAGATGGAGCTGTTGAGATCGGTAAGGGTACTGAACTCTTTCTTGGAGTTTCTGCCGATAAACTTAAGGTTGCAACCACAATGCTCGAATCCGAAGGATACACTGTAAAGAATATTTACGTGGATCAGTTGGGTATGAAAGGCAAGAAGGTTACAGCTAAAGTTCTTATGGCACCCGATGCTAAATTGGATGATATTTACAATGATCCATCCAAGCTTGCCTATATTGCCAAAGGCATTCCTAAGGAAGATGCCGGCAATCTTGGTATGCAGCCTCCGGTTGCTGTGAAGTCGAGCCGAGTTATGGTTCGTTATAAGGAAGACGGTGGTATCAAGAAAGATGGTACTATGGAAATCAATCCACAGGCCGTCGATCTTCGTCTTTCGCCAAATGGTGTTGATAAGAAATACGCCCAGGTTCGAATTTCTGTTGATGGCACTCATTACCTTAAAGGTATGGCTGTTTATGGAGATCCGAAGTCTTTCCCTCCTGGTGTGGACATTATATTTAATACCAATAAAGACAAGTCTGTTGCCAAGATGGATGTCTTTAAGAAGATGAAAGATGATCCTGATAATCCATTTGGTGCAACTGTTAAACAGTATGACTATGTGGATCCAAAGACTGGAAAGAGTAAGCAATCTCCGATTAATCTTGTTAATTCGGAGGGTACTTGGTCTGAATGGTCTAGAAATCTTCCTTCCCAGGTTCTTTCTAAGCAGACCGAAGCTCTTGCTAAGCGACAGCTTGGTTGGGCATACGATCGTTATAAGATGGAGTATGATGAGATTAATTCTCTTACAAACCCCGTTGTAAAACGAAAGCTTATGAAAGAATTCTCGGATTCTTGTGATTCGGCTTCCGTTCATCTTAAGGGTGCTGCCATGCCAAGGCAGGCCACTAAGGTTATTCTTCCTATTCCGTCTCTTAAGGATAATGAGATCTACGCACCGCATCTTAATAATGGCGAATCTGTAGTTCTCGTACGCTTCCCTCACGGTGGTCGTTTCGAGATCCCAGAACTTGTTGTTAATAACAACAATCGAGAGGCTAAAAGGGTATTGGGAACCAGTCCTAAAGATGCAGTTGGTATCAATTCGCATGTCGCTGGAATTCTTTCCGGTGCTGACTTTGATGGCGATACGGTCCTTGTGATTCCGAACAATCGTAAGGAATTTAAAAGTAGATCGCCACTTCCTGGATTGAAAGACTTTGATCCTAGTGCTGCTTATCCAAAGTATCCTGGAATGAAAGTGATCTCTCCTAGAGAAAAGCAGATTCAGATGGGTAAGGTTTCAAACCTTATCACTGATATGACTTTGAAAGGTGCTGATTGGTCTGAAATAGAACGTGCTGTTAAACATTCAATGGTTGTAATCGATTCTGAAAAGCATGAATTGAATTACAAACAATCTGAAATCGATAATGGCATTCGTGCTTTGAAGGCTAAGTGGCAGGGCGGTTCCACCTCTGGTGCATCCACTCTGATTTCAAAAGCTACATCGGATGCTCGAATTAATGAACGAAAGCTCAGGTCTGCTAAAGAAGGTGGTCCAATTGATCCTGAGACAGGCAAGTATGTCTGGCAAGAGACTGGGTCTTCTTATGAAGTAATTAAGTCCCATACTATAAAACCTTCGGACATTAAGAATGGTAAGGTAGTAGATCCTAAGTCTGGAAAGAAAGTCCCAGTACTTTCCGAAGAGACCACCACTAAATCCGGTCGTACAAAAGTTTCTTACTATTATGAGGCCCTTGATTATAAAGGTGACCCCCTCTTTGATAAAAAGACTGGGGCTCGTGTTAAAGGAACTAAGGCTGCCACCTTAGATTCTGAAGGTAACCCCATTAAAGAAACTAAGTACCGCCAGGTTAAAGTTCCGAAGATGTCTGTAGTAGACGACGCCCGGGTTCTTTCTTCAGGTACCGGCATGGAAGAAATTTATGCAGCCCATGCTAATAAATTAAAAGCATTAGCTAATGAGGCTCGTAAGAGCTATGTGAATACAGAGTTATTCCATGTCGACCCTAATGCTAGAGCCCAGTACTCGAATGAGGTTGCTTCGCTCAACGCTAAGTTGAATCGTGCATTAAAGAACATGCCTTTGGAAAGGCAAGCTCAAATACTTGCGAATCAACAAGTAAAAGCGAGACAATATGATAATCCTAACCTTGACGGTGATGAATTGGAACGTCTGCGTAGGCAGGCATTACATGGAGCCCGTCTTAAGGTAGGTGCTGATAAGAAAGATGTCGAGATCCACATCACTGATAAAGAATGGGCAGCCATTCAAGATCGTGCTATCTCTTCAAGCAAGCTAGAAGAGATACTTCGATTTGCCAATGATGAAGAGGTTAAGCATTTGGCTACCCCTAGAGATGAACCAACGGTTGCACCGTACATTCTTTCGAAGGCTAAGACATTGCTTAATAAGGGTTATACATATGCGGAAGTATCTGATGCTGTAGGCATTAGCGTATCGACTCTTGAGAAGAATCTTTAGAAGTTTGGTGATGCTAAATGTCTGTAGAATACATGCTTACAACTATTGATAATCCTTTTAATCCATTCGTGAACTTTGATGAATGGTATGGCTATGACATCACTCAAGGTCATCATACATCTGAGTACATCGCTCGATTGATGGTTGATTCACAGCTAATGACTGACGAAGAACGTACAGAAGAATACGACTCTGCTATTCAGTGGATCCTTGATAACGACGTTCTTGGTGAGTATGTCCGCATTACTAAGGACAATGCTGATTCAATCATTTCGAAGAACATGAAACGTTCTGAAGATTCTTTAGATAATTCTTTAGATAACTCTTAAGATAAATCTTTAGATGATTTGGAATACTTTCATTTGAATACAAACGAACTGAATCATTGACATTCATTCGATTGCTATTAAAGATTGTAAATCAAATGTTTCTCCTTTGCATTTATCTTTCATTATTCATCTTCAATAGTAATCGATTGTGTGTCAATGATTCACTTCGTTTGCATTTGTATTAATTTTAAATCATAAATAATAAATTAAATTAAATTAAATTAATTTATTATTTAAATAAAAATATTTTATAACATAAATATAAATATAATATACACCAAATATAACCCTCCCCCGGGGGTCCGCGAAAATATACCCCCTCCCGCAT
>Ga0326512_10000159_pt1 | contig 58264 bp, 37 predicted proteins | sample 1_2617_0518_D_FD_203652 | JGI IMG/M metagenome (GOLD analysis project Ga0326512, IMG submission 203652) | Bovine rumen microbial communities from UC Davis, California, United States - 1_2617_0518 | ecosystem: Host-associated > Mammals > Digestive system > Stomach > Rumen | place: USA...
CGGTTTTTGGGGGGGCTTTTTTTTTTTTTTTTTTTTTTTTTTTTTTTTTTTTTTTTAGCTTTTTAAATCAATTTTTTAATTAAATTTTTGATCTCGAGCGACGTGCGCGGCAGAAAAAGAACGTCACTTTAATTATACCATAAAAAGAGCGCTCTGTCAAGAAAAATTTTTTAGCGCAAGTTTTGGGAAAATTTTGCGTATGCGGCGTATGGCCCCGGTTTCACGGAAAAGTTGCGTATGGGCCTGCGCGCGGCGGCACTACCGAATTCGAACACCAGTTCGATAGATATCCCGTTATAGGATTCGAACACCAGTTCTACGAACACTTGTTCGGTAAAAGGGTAGCGCTGGTGGTTATACACGTGTTTTGTCCTGCCGCCCTAAAGCCAAGTCGGTGCCCTACCCGGTTCGGTGTGGCCTATTTGGTCGCCGCCTTGAGCACAATTACATAATAGGGCATTGACCGCATTTGTGCAATAGGTTCACAAAACCTACACAATCGAACATCAGTTCGATAAAAGAGATCGTTTGGAGGATCCGAGAGTTAGCCTTGGTTAACTTCTTAGGCCGGCCAAAAAAGTTAACTCCGGTAAACTACTAGGATTAGGATCGGGATCCTAAAATCGTGCACGATTAAATCGTGCACAAACTATTAGGGCCAAAAGAAGCGAGCCTTTTACCGTCATGCTCGGGACGTTGGTTCTACGCGAGCGCGTAGGTGATGGCCTTACCGTTCACGCACTTGGTGAGCAAACCCATCTCACACGCCACGCGAGCGACAGCGGCCGCCTTTTGCGTGGTCGTGATTTCGGGCATGCCAAGGGCCACAATGTCCTTGGTGGTCATGCCGTCACCGTGTGCACTAACCGCATCGCGAACCTTGCGCGCAAGGTTCTCATTGGCAACGCGAGCCTTGCTAACCGCCTTAGCGCGCGGCTTGGTGAGTTGGTCGTGCATCTTCTTAAGCACGGCCACCACATCCGCGTTGTCGGTGCAACGCTCCATCGCAAAAGCGATAGCGTCGGCGCGGGTAATGCCATTGTTCTTGGTAGCCATAGTGGACCACCTTTCCGCCCCACCTTGGGGCTATTTGTTCTCACGCCCTTGTAGCGTGGGAATGGCATTGGTGAGGGTGGGTAGGTCTTGCACCTACAACTCAGGACTGTGTCATAGCCACATCCAACGTCGTTCTGAATGTTGGCCTACCCTATTCAGGGGCTGCGCTTTCCTTTTAAGCTACCACCCTCAAAGTGGGTTATTCGGTTTTCAAGTCGCTCGGGTTTCTTTCGTCCCCCTTGCTGACTATTAATATACTCTTGTCGGCCCTTGGTGTCAACCCAAAATCGTGCCAAAGTGGCAATCTCCGTGAACGGTAGATTTTTGCGGGTGAGCGGTCGATCGTCAGTCTTTACCGTTCACCGACGTTTTCCTACCGTTCACCGGCACTTTCTTGTTTTTTTGCGCGTGTTGTGGTAAAATTTTTCGGCCACAAATGGCCGTCATTTCTATTATAACACACTAAAGGACCCAAAAGCAATAGTCATTTGCAAATTCGCAGAATCTTCACAAATGCGGCCGGCCCCAAAAGTTAGCCGAGGGTAACTTTCAATCGGATCCCCAAAAAGTTAGCCTGGGTTAACTTTCGCGCAAAAGGTGTGCCCCGCACGGGGCGGGGCGGGTTTAGCCTTACTTGTAGCGGGCTTGCAGTCGCTTCCACTCAGGGCAACGCATGCAGCATGGCATCACATTGGAGAAATGCAACTTACGGCGATAGCTGCGAGCCTTAAACAGGATTTTCCGCTCAATCTCACAGTCGGCTAGGGCTGTGTGCCGTTCCTCAAAGTCAGGGCAATCGCTAATGTAGGCGTACACGGTTTCGGCGTTTGTGCGGATGTTCCCCGCATCAGAAATGGCGCCGTGATTCATCGCCCACAAGACAAACCGCTCAGAGTTGCAAATGGTGTCTAGGGCCGTGTGCCAAATGTCGCACGTGATAGCATCAGGACCAAAGAAGCTACCCAGTCCGTAGGTTTCGGCGTTGTCATTCAGAACGCGAATATCAAAGTCGGCATTATAGGCACAAAATACAACCTCTGCGTGATAGCGCGGGCCGATAGCGTCAAAAGCCGCCTTAATATCCGCAAACGGCATGACGGGCATACGCTGCGCGTCAATCTCAGAGAGGTACCACTCAGATTTACGCGAGCCGTCGGCGAGCTTGCGGCGCGTGAAATTGTCACGGGCAACCAGCTTGCGACCGAATGGAGACGCGACTACATCCGCCACGCAAGCGTTGAAAGACTCAAGAACACGACCCTTAGAGTCGCAAACCAGCCATGCCACATCCCACACCACGCGAGCGTCGCAGATGGTTTCGGTGTCGCAGATAACGAAAACGCGCTTGCTCATGATAGACCTCCAATGGTCCCGAAGGCGAACCCCATGCCCGCCTGACAACTATTAGAATACTCTTACACGTGCCCGAGGTCAATACCTTCACAGGTTCTACACAAACGATCGGAGCCCCAGGCACCAGGCTAAAAGTTAACCGAGGGTAACTTTTCAGGCTTACTCCCCGCCCTCCCTCCCTAATAGGGTAACGCTAAACCTTGGTCAAGTCAATAGCTGCACATAATCTACACATTTGAGGCCGGCTCCAAAAGTTAGCCTTGGTTAACTCTTGGAAGATCTCAAAAAAAGTTAGCCTTGGTTAACTTTTGGGGTAAAGGATAGGCCCCGCTTGCGCGGGGCCTTTTGGCTACTCAGTCTTGGCGATGGGCTTGTAGGTGATAACCTTCTTGTCTACCACCTTCTGCACCAGTCCCAGCTCCTCAGCCACACGCATGACCGCGGCGGCCTTCTGCGTCGTGGCGACCTCGGGCAGACCCAGCCCGACGATAGCCTTGGAGCCGATGCCTTCAGCGGGGAGCATCTCAGCGAGCTTACGAGCGAGGTTCTCGTTGGCGAGACGGGCCTTGCTCACGGCCTTGGCACGGGGCTTCACCAGCTGCGCGTGCATGTTCTTCAAGACCTCGTTGACCTCGGGCAAGTCCTGCGTGCGCTCAATGGCGATGGCGATGGCAGCGGCGCGGGTGATGGTGTTCTTGCTCATTTGGTACCTCCTAGTACCTCGTGGGGATTGCTCTTTTTGCTCTCCCCTCCTGACGACTATTACTATACGCTCATGTCCCCACCTTGTAAAGAGTCGCGAGCAAATTGGTTTCGTCTTCACAGTTCCTTCACAAATGATCGACCCCAGGCTTTTTAGAACACCAGTTCGATAGCCAGGCCCATCCCTCCCTCCCTCCCTTGTAATGGTACCAGTTAAGATTCCAATAGTCAAGATTCATCACCAAATCTCCACATTTGAGGCCGGCCGATAAAGTTAACCTTGGCTAACTTTTAGATCTCAGGTTAACCGTTTAACTTAACTCTTAAAAAAAAAGAGCCCTACCAGAGCTCTTTCTTAAGTTCCTGCTTCAAGACGCGGCGGGTGCGGCGGTTCTGCTTGCGGCGGTAGGCGTTGCGCTGCTTGGTGTGGCCCATGCCCTGCAGGTCGGGGTCGCTCGTGTGCCAGTCGTTGCGGCGGGTCTGCTTGAAGGTGTCGGCCATGGTGTCCTCCTTGGATGGTGTCTCTTACTGTCTTAATAATAAAGGAAGGGAGGGGATTTTGCAATCCCCTCCACAAAACGAGCACATTAGTATTCTTGAATGAAAAATTCTATCATTTTAAAATCATCCGCATAAACATCGCGCATAAGGTCACAAAAGCCCTCGGCTTGAAACTTGCTATTGAACACTACAGAACTACGCAAGCCAAAGAGAAAGAAGCGGACGTGATAAAAACTGTGCAAAGAGTTGGACATGGGACCTCCTAGGTCGTAGGTACTCTTACTGTTTTAATAATAGGGGAAGGAAGGGGGTTTTGCAACCCCCTTCACAAAACGAACACATTTGAATTATAGAAGGCCGCTCCTGTAGTTTGCCCAAATGATAAAGAGCATAAAAGCAAGTGCGATGCCCCACGAGATGAAAAGGGGCGCAAAGCAAAACAGCCAAGAGATAGACACACCGCCCCAAACCTTAGCGATGATAAGAACAAGAGTGAGGACAAAGGCGACGTTAATCTTGCAGCTCTTGCGGGTGGCGTTCTCGTTCATGGGTGACCTCCTAGGTCGTGGGGTTTTTGACTGTCTTAATAATACGCTTGTGGGGCAGTTGTGTCAACCTCTTCACAAATCCTACACAATTGCGGCCGGCCGCGCAAGTTAGCCTCGGTTAACTTTTTTCTTTTAATGTTGTGGGGCCGCAATTGCGGCCCCTTTTAATGTTTTTATCGGCGAGCTTGTACCTTTTTCCATTCCTTGCAATGGAATACGGGCATAGCAAACTGCTTGTGGTGCTTCTTGCGATACTTGCGAGCCTTAAAATAAATATCCGCTTCAATCTCACAGTCTTGCAGCGCGTGATGGGCTTCTACGAAATTACTATCGCGCGTGAGATACGCATAAACAGTTTCCGCGTTGGTCTTGACATTACCCTTTTCAGTAACCATGTTATTAAGTTGGCACCAACGCACGAACTTGTTAGTATCGCAGATGGTAGCAAGGGCCATAGTCATAATATCGACAACCTCATAAGTGCTTTCAAAGAAATCCATGCCATAGTAAGCTTGCATGTTGTCATTCAAGACACTGTAATCAAACTTAGCATTGTAGGCGCACATAGCAACTTTAGCATTGTGACGAACACTAATGTTATCAAAATCGACGCAAATGTCCCACAGAGATGCAATGTCGAAAGAGTTAAATGCAATACCATCCATGTAAAAATCAGCCTTGTTCTTCATAAAACTATCACGACGAATAAGGATAGATGCAAAAGGCGTGTCCATGACCTCACGCACGAGGTAATTACGCTTTTCAAGCGTGTTACCCTTGCTGTCCTTGACAATCCATGCAATATCAAAGGCGAGACGGGCATCGGTGATAGTCTCAATGTCAAGAATAGCGAAAACCTTACGCATGGTGGCCCTCCTAGGCTCGTGGTTGGTGTCCCCTTCGGACAACTGTTATATTACGCTTGTTTGCTTTTGGAGTCAAGCGAGAATTTTAAAATGTGCAGAAATTGTGAAGGTTAAAAATTTACGTCACTTCTATTATATCATAAGCGGCCCCTGAAATGCAATAGCTCCACACAATCTCCACATTTGGCGCCGGCCTCAAAAGTTAGCTAAGGTTAACTTTTTTCTCAAAACAACTACGCCCCGTGCCGCAGGGTCCGGATTGCAGCACGGGGCGGGGACCATTTTTGTCGCGTGCGGTCCCATCACGCCTACCATCTAAGCGGGATACCTCCCGCGCCGTTTCCTACAAACATAGGTGATGCACCTCCTTTTCTACCGTTCCCACATCAAGAAAAACAGAACCCACGGGCAGCAGATGATGATGAAAAGCATCAGCAGGTCGTCGGAAAAATCATTCCATTCCTGCTTGGTCTTAGGCAGCCCCTTGAACTCTATCATTTCTTCCTTCTTTCTTTCTGTCCCTCTGACAACTATTATTATACGCTCTCAAGAATGGGTGTCAAGCATAAATTTCGATTCACAATTCCTTCATAAACCTGAAAATGGGAGATCCAGCGGAAAGTTAACCTTAGTTAACTTTTCGGGCCGGCCTGAGGTGTGGAAATTTTGTGAAGGCTCTCCACAGGCCTTGACTTTTATTCGTTAACTGTTACGCGACCGATTTCAATCTCGCCATAGTCCCACTTACCATTTTCCAAAACATAGAGTTGGAAGAAATAACCCCACGGCTTTTCAAATCGCTCATAGGTCAAAATGTCGCCGTTAGCTTTAGCATTATTAACAATCATAGTAACAGCGCGACCAGCGAGAGCAAGATTAGAATAAACGCCATAGACGTCTACTGTGTCGGAATCAGTACCGTAACCATAGCAAGTAATCTTAACAACATAGACAATCATGATTCCTTCTTTCTTACAGTGAGAACATAAAAAGCAAGAAACAAATTACAAAACCAATGATAGCATACTCACAGATACCAGTCAAGAAAAAGAAAATTATAGCTAGAAAAAAGACCACAACCTCAAACCAACTGTAGTGCATGTTATCCTCCAAAGACAATGAAACAAACCCACATCAGACAATCAGAAATAATCGCCGTTGCAACCATTACCACACCAATAATTATAGCAGGAACTGTCGTGTCCTGATTAAATTCATACCATGCCCACATAAAAGTGGCAACGAAAGCGAACGCGCAGATGATTCCATACATCCAAATGTTCATTTGTTCCTTCTTTCTCTTTTGGACTAATAATATTATACCAAATAATTTAGATTCTGTCTTAAGATTTTCAAGTTCATATTTTCTCCACAATTGCGGCCGGCCCGAGCTGTGGAGATTCTGTGAAGAACCTCCTTAGCTCTTGACTTTTAGTAACTAAGTGACTGAAGCACAGAATTATCCTGCCCTTCATAACGTCCGCCATAGAATCTATCATTGCGAGTAAGAGTAAAAAATTTTTGATAGAAATTCCTAAAACGGGTTTCAATAGTAGTAGCATCTAATCTACTAGGAGTATAAGTAACAAAATACACACTAATTGCATCAATATCATATGTTTTATTTCTTAAATGTTCACGCATGCGTCGATTAAAATCATTACTCATACCAACTTTAAGAAACTTTAGAACATTATTTTTATAACATCCAATAACATAAGCACAATAACCAGCGTGATACTCATTAGTTCCATTATAGAAATATTCGCGTGAGTATTGCGGAAAATCAGGGATTATATCATCAACAAATTTACTAATGGCTTCTTCAAGAAGATTATAATAACGAGTAAAAAACCTCTTGATACCACTAACAGTAAGCTCACACCCATTCTTTTGAATGCGCTCAGCAGAAAAATCATGCTCATAATGGAGAAAAAGACATGCAAGAATACGGTTGTGCTTGTAACTCTTATACGTCAGAGCCTTCAGAGCCTTCTCATAACCAGTCATTTCTTTTGCCTTTCTCTTGGCTGCTTTCGATGATTTAATAATACGGCATACCCCAGGCATTGTCAAGGTCTTCACAATTCCTTCACAATTCGGGCCGGCTCAGAAAGTTAACCACGGTTAACTTTAGGTCTAAGGGTGTGGCCCCTTGCGGGGCCGTCCCTTTAACGGATTACATTCACGCCGTTACGCTTTAGCCATTTGCGTGTAAAATCATCATGTGTTATCACCTCAATGTTGTGGTTTTCAAAAATCGCAGGGTCTTCAATGCACTCAAGATTCTTAGCTTTCAAGTTAACCGTCTTCAACTTGGGCGTCATTTCAAAAGTGTGGTCCCAGATAGCCCGCACACAATACCGCTTACCCTTGACCTTGATTGTGTTGGGAATTGTGACGGTTTCACGATTGGGTGTCTTGCGCACGATAGCGCAACGCTTGTAAAGCACATAGGTGATACCGTTCTTCTTGACCTGCGGGCAATGCCTAAACTTGTAAGGCATGGCGTGCGCGGGTGTGGCGAACATTGCGAGCGCGAGGACGAGAACGGCGAGGATACGAGCAAAACGCTTCATGGTGTGTCCCTTCTTTTGGGTTCCATCTGACAATTAGAATATTACTCTTTTTGACTGAAATGTGCAAGGGCTTCACAGAATCTTCACATTTGGGGCCGGCCAGGCGAGTTAACCACGGTTAACTTCAATTCTAAAAAAGAAGGGCGCTACCCGCCGCCCTTCTTGGTTCCCCGCCCGCGTGTGCGGCGCCCGTTTCCCAGTCCCGCACATACACCAATAACAAAGAGTCCGATAAAGGTTCGACGAGTCATTTTTACCTCACATTCATTACGATAAAGACCGTTGGGGCTACATACAGCATAGCAAACATAGCAATAAAGTCAAGCATACTACCACCTAATCAAGAAAAATCCACGATTCCGATACTCTACGATGTAGCCGTTGGACCGCAGGATGTGCAAGACGGCTTCGACCATTCCCATTTCCAACTTGATAGGCGGCTGGTAGGTTGCGTTAGTGTCACCGTGGGCCGCATGATAAATGATGGTTGCGTCGATAGTTTCAAGCATGGTGAGGATAGCAGACTCATTATGCTCGTGATAGGACGTTGCCTTAGCCCTTGCGTCGGTTGCCTTAATCATTGTTCTATCCTCTCTCTTGGACTGATTACATTCTAGCAGGTCTAGTCACCGGAATCAAGACTCATTTTCGATTCACATTTTCTCCACATTTAGTTTGAGGAAACAGGCTTAATTTTCATTTGTGAAGAGTTTGTGAATTGCCAGGCTGTCACTTGATTTTTCTGGGCGGGCGTGCTAAAATTTTGCGGCCATAAATGGCACCCATTTCATTATATCACGCCTTAAAGGAGGAAACAAGAGTTTTTTTGATTTTCATTTTTTCTACACAAAGGAACGATCGTCATTTTCATTTTAACACATGATCCAAGAGGAAACAAGAATAATTTTGAAATTCATTTTTTCTCCATAGGTTGTGCCGGCCCAAAAAGTTAGCTCAGGTTAACTTTTTCAGATCTCATTCTCGAACTGGTGTTCTAGTTTTGGGATCGCGCCTAGGATCTGCGAAGTTAGCCCCGGTTAACTTTTTTCATTTTCAAAATCAACTCGCCCGTGCGGTCCTAGGCAGCACACGGGCGAGGAACATAAAAAGTTTTCGTTTTGAGCCTTTTAGGGACTTGCTCAGGTCCTGTGCCTACTCGGCAACCACCTTCTTGTACGCGACCTTCTTGCCCTCAGTCACCTTCTCAAACTTGCCCAGCTCGCAAGCGACACGCAGGACTGCCGCAGCCTTCTGAGTGGTGGCAATCTCAGGAAGGCCCATCGCCACAACGTCCTTCGTGGTGACCTCTGCACCCGCCAGCTCAAAAACCTTGTCCACAAGGTTCTCGTTCATCTTGCGGGCCTTGGAAACCGCAGCCTTGCGGGGCTTGGTGACCTGAGCGAGCATCTTGCCCAGCACGTTCTTGACCTCGTCGTTGTCGATGTTGTCGATAGCGAACTGGAGAGCCTGAGCGCGGGTGATGGTGGTGTTGGCCATGGTGACCTTCTTTCTGGACCCCTTTGGTCCGGTTCTGAGTGGGACCCTCTGTCCCTCTCACTGTCTATATAATACGCCCTTGGGCTGGCCTTGTCAACGACTTTCTTCCCTTCACATTCTGACCACAAACCTGAAAATGTTAGCCCAGGCTAACTTTTGCGGCCGGCACAAAGAGTTACCCTCGGCTAACTTTTGGCGGATCTCCTTGCAATCGAACTGGTGTTCGATTGAAGTACATAAAAAAAACGCCCCGAAGGGCGTTTACTCGCAGTCCAGCACATAGCCGTCGAAGTCATATTCGGAGGGGTGTAACACGGGGTCGCAATAGGTCCCGTCCATCTCGCCGTAGCGGTCCAGACCGATAACACGCACGTCAACCTCGCCTTCGGCCTTGCGCAAGGTCTCCAGCATGGTGATGAGCTCGGTGATGGTCATTGTCGTGTCCTTTCTCTTGGATTTCGTTATACTTAGTATACCACGGTTTCTAGTAGTTCACATTATCTCCATAAATGGGGCCGGCCTTTCACCGGCCCCGCCCATAGGGCCTACCAGCGGCGCATCTGGCTCTCGTTGGCGAAGTTGCCGCCGTTAGCCTTGAGCTGCCAGTGGACGCCGTTGATGATGAGGTCGCCCTTTACACGCCCGTCGTCGCTGTTGTGGCCGTCCCAAAACAGGTTGTTCATGCGGGCGATGACGTACTCGAAGAAATCGCCCTCATTCTTGCACTTGGGATATGCGGCCTTGAAAGCCTTGAAATCGGCATCCCAGCTCGCGCGCGTCCCGATGCACTGAGCGCAATGACGCTGCAGACCAAGCTTATAGGCGACGCCCTGACGGCCCTTATAGCGCAACGTGGCCCCGCGGGTAGCGTGCTTCTTAGCGGGCACGTCAAGGTAGGACAACGTTTCGATGTCCTCAACCGTGACGTTTTCCAGCCACACGGCGTAAACGGCGTGGGACTGTTTCACCAAAAAAGCATAGTTGTGGGTGGCGGTGTGGGTGTGGGCGAACGTTGCGAGCGTGTGGGCGAGCGTGGACATAGTGGACCTCCAATTGGTCGTTGGCCTTTGGTCAAGACCAATTGTAATGGACCCATGTGGAGAAAATGTGGAGAACGAATTCACAAATCGGTGAATGGTAGCAAATAATCGGTGAACGGCAGGCATTTTTGTGTGGGTTTTGTGGTTTCAGGTACCGTTTACCGGGAAAAACATACCGTTCACCGGATTAAAAAATTTTTGTCGTTTGCTTTTGTCCGCGCGTTGTGGTAAAATCGCGGCCAACTATGGAGAATTTGTGAATTTTTTTGAATTTTTATTTTTAACTTGACTTTTGGGATTTCAACATACTTTCAACATTGTTGAAAATGTTGAAATTGTTTTCATCCGATGTTGAAAAAATGTTGAAAAAAGATTTCGACAGTTGAAAAATGGTTTTCAACATTTTCAACATTTCCATTTTTGTCACAAGGCATGGGTCTGTGAGGTCCTGAGAGCTCAAATAGGACACTTTTAACCATGGTAAACTTTACCCTATTTTTTTCATTGTTGAAACGTGTTGAAATCGTTTTAAAGGCGTTCATTTGGCGTTTTAAGGCCCTATTCCTCACATACCCTTGTTTTAGGTCTTAAACAGTTTCAGGGCCTTAAAACGGCTTAAAAAAAGGCCCCGTTTACACGGGGCCGCGGTGCGTGTTTGTGTCTGCTAACGCTTAAAACAGATAACGATACCGGAAACAACTAACGCGATGAATTCCAGTGTTGCGGCTGCGAATAGGATTGACTGAAAGACTAACATGGTAAAACCTCCAATATTTCAATTACTTAAAAGAGTTAATAACAGCCATAGTTGTGAGAATGACAACACTGGCAACAATTCCCATGTTGGCGGTGATTTGAACGATGTACTCCATTGACGCCCTCCATCCAATCGGATTCATTACAATATTATTCTGATACTTTATCAGTGTTTTAGATAGTCTGATGAATCGAATCCACAAAAGAAACATAAAAGGAGACGAGAAAAATTTTGATTTTCATTTTTGTATTTATTTTGTGAATTTATTTTTAGTTTTAGGATAGGAAAATTATTTGTGAATTATTTGTGAATTAATAGATTTTTTACTTGTTTTTTACATCGCGTTGTGTTAAAATTGCGACCAAATGTGGAGATTTTGTGAAGATTTTAATTATAAAATTGATATTTTAAATATTTCATTTTTGATATTTAAATATTTCATTTTTGATATTTGATTTTTAATTATTTATTTTTTGATATTTAAAATTTAATATTTTAATTTTTAATATTTTATTTATTTGATATTAATTTTTTAATATTTTCAATTTTGATATTTAATCATTAATTTAATTTTTAATTATTTCAATTTTGATATTTTAATTATTTCAATTTTGATATTTGAGTTTCAGGATAGAAATTTTTACGATTTAATTCATTTTCATTTGTCAAGAGTTTTTTGCAAATTTTCATAAAATCTCCACAATTGCCACGGCCAAACAGGAGCCAAGATTCCCAGGCTTTTTCATTTGTCAAGTTTTTCACAAAATCTCCACAATTTTTTCGGCCATACAAGGAACCGGAGTGCATAATCATTTTCATTTGTCAATATCTCCACAAAATCTCCACAATTGCTCGGCCATACACGACATGAAATTTTCTTCACAAAATCTACATAAATCAGTCGGCCGCGCGCGGCCGGCTCTTTTATTCATTTGTTTATGTAATCGGTTAACTAAACAGATAAAAGAAATGGCCCCGCTTGCGCGGGGCCGCTATGTCGTTTCTAGTCTGATACAGTTGCGATGTAATCCGCATATGCGATTTTCTCCAGCTCATACGCGAGATCTGTGAGTCGGTTGATGATATACATCAAGTCGTAAAACTCCCGCTCGTTGACGTGGCGGCTAGCCTTGTAAAGGCTTTCGATGTGGGCGTCGATGCAGTTGATGATTGCGGATGTGCTCATTTGTGTGTGTCCTTCCAGTTAGTAAGTGGGTTATAGGGTAGGGCCAACCCCGTGGGGTTGACCCTATTATTACATGACCATGGCCGCGTAGTCAAGAACTTTTTCTGCGACGTCGTAAAGGTGTTCATCGTAGGAGATGAGCGCGGGGCTTTCGCCGATGCGGTCCATGGTTGCATCCAGCTCGTCGATGCGGTCCCAGATTGTGCGAGCGACGCTCATCAGGAATTCGAAAGTGCTCATTATTTCCTCCAGTTGGTTGGTTGGTTGGTTAGAATGAGCCGGCCCCGAAGGGCCGGCTGTTAGGCTTACAGATGACGTCGTGCCGCCTTGTGCGCCGCGTGGCGCATGTCTCCGGCATAGTCGGCGATGTGGGCGAAATGCTCCGACATGCGCCAGTCGGCGTCATCGTAAGCGTTGGACATGGCCATCGCCGTGCACCGTGCCGCGTTGAACGCCGCCGCCGCGGCTATGCACTGGTTGACCGTCTTGCACTGACGATGCACGCTCTTGACCGTGGCCATGATGGTTGCCTTGCACTGGTTGCCGTAGTAGAACATGATTGCTCCAATCAGTTAGTTAGTGGGTTAGGGTAGGCCGGCCCTCATAGGGCCGGCCTATGGACTTACTTGCGGGTGCGGTTGTACAGTCGCTCGCACCTATCCAACAGAGCCTGCTCACGCGGAGTCAGTGGCCGCTCGCTAGCGGTCAAGCGAAGCTCATACATGAGGTCTTTATAATCGTCGTACATTGTACTCTCCAATCTAGTCGTTTTCAATCTCGTCACTATAGCTGTTCAAGTAGTCGTAGAAATCATCAGGGTCATCGTCGGCCCAATCCATCAGGTACTCATACCAATCATCGCGGTTCATTGTGCTCTCCCATCGTGTGAGTGTGTGTCTGTAGTTTGTCGGGTAGTGTTTCACGTGAAACACTAAGCCGTTAGCCTTGCACTTGCATCGGTCCGTCCTATCATCCCCGCGCGCTAGTCCGTGCGCGCTAGTAGAACCCTTACAAGTTGGACCTCACCAGTCCGTTATCCGATTATCAGGGGCCGCTTTCCCGCCCCGCAATTACATAGTGCCATAGTTGGGCGCCGTTGTGGGTGAGAATGGCAAACTAGTCTTGCCTTCACAGTCTCTCCACAATTGCACACACATGCACCTAACGCATAAGTAGGCGCATGTCATGCGATCGGGGCATAGGTTAGGGGTATTTGACGAATCCAAGCAAATCGGAAACGCCGGCCGCGACCAGAAAATTCTCAAGAGCAATTTTCAGTTCCATAATTCTGTAAAAAAAATTAGTCTCACTGATTTTTTTACTTGACAGATTCTGGGCCATATGCTATAATTTAACTAAGTTAAAAAATTTATTTTAGTAAAGGAGGTTTGTTAGTGGAATTAGACTATTCTTTAACCACTCCTGAAGAACGAGTGGAATATGTTAAGAAGCTTTTAGCTGATAACCCTCCTCTTAATAATAGTGCTTTAACCATATTAGCAGACTATATTTTATTTATTCGTGATCGTAACCAAACAAAAAAAGAACGTGAAGCAGAAAGACCAATATTAACACCCAATAGAGAGTTCACTATTGACAAGAGGCAGGTATCTTACGAAGGCTTAGTTGATAAATTAGAAAATGGAGAAGATGGCCTCTACAACATCATCCGCAACGATAAAACTCAAATTCTTGACCCCAAAGACCCAATCTCCGCAGATGATATTGAACGCATCCCAGGCATCAAAGAATGCATGGATGTAATTATCTCTCTCAAAAAACAATTAGAAACCGCATCTAAGTATCGCCGCAAATCAATAAATCAAGCAATCATAGATACATGAAAACAAGCATACATTATAAAAGGCAATTATTCTCAAATTGGCCGCATGAAATCAACATCTCAAATTAGAACAATTGCATCCCTTTCTATTCCTGAAGAAGTCTACCTTGACGAAAACAAGATGCCGCACTCTGATAAACCTTTTTCTCTTCTCAACCCAGAACACGTCTCATTTCTTCTCTGTCACTACCAAGGTCTTAAACAAGAATCATGAGAAGACCTCCATTGTGATATGCGATGACACCTAATAGATCTCGAAGACGTCACTGAACAAGCACTTCGAGAAAAGCATCCAATGCTTTGAGACATAGTAGTTTGAAAAGTAGATGGTCTTACTAATGACGAAATTCGTCAAAACGTTCTACGAGACTACGGAGAAGATCATTCAGAGCAATACTACTCTTCCCTTTGACGCAAACGCATTCCCAAACTAATAGTAGAGCAAGCTCAAAAAAACTACGTAGAATGATACTTTACAGAGAAAGAATACGGCTATTGGAAAAAATGTAGTAAATGCGGCCAAATAAAATTAGGTCATCCACTCTTCTTTGCAAAGAACACAAGTAAAGATGGTTGATATTCCCAATGCAAAGAATGTAAAAATGCTTCACGTGTAATACCAATTAAAAAGAAGGTGGTTTAATGCCAGTAGGATATAAAACGTGTAGTAAATGCGGCCGCTCCCTAAAAGAAACAGAATTTTTTAAAATGAAAACTGGTGATCGATGCGACCTCTGCAAAGATTGCTTAACTCAATACATCGATAACCGCAAACCAGAGACATTCAGATGAATCCTAGAGATGTTTGATGTACCCTACATTGAGAAAAAGTGAATGCAAATTACTAACGAGCGCTACAAGAAGAATCCTAGTAAATTTGGTCCAAAATCAGTAATTGGTACTTATTTGCGGACAATGAATATGATGCAATATAGAGATTTCCATTATTCTGATTCAGACAATCCAGAAAATAATGCCGCAACTGCTCCAATAGCAGAAACAGTAATAGATGAAGAATACGAAGCTAAACTTCTTTCTCAATTAGAAGCTGGAGAAATTACACAAACTCAATATGATACTCTCACAAAAAAGAACGCAATTAAATATGGTACAGAACTTGACGAAGAAGGTTTCATAAAAGGTCTAGAAACTCTTCCATTAAATGCTCAAGGTGAATTAGAACAACCTGAGCCCGAGACTCCGCAAGAACAGATCCCGCAATATCAATTTGATCCAACTTACTGAACAGATCAGTTAGATGATAAAGATATTAATTATTTAATGCTCAAATGAGGTACAGTTTATACTCCAGAACAATGAATTAAAATGGAGACAACTTACAATAAATATGCTCAAGAATATGATCTCAATGTAGACCGTGAAGAAGTTCTTAAAAAGATGTGTAAAACTTCTCTTAAAATGGACGAAGCACTCGATGCAGGAGACGTCACAGGCTACAAGAACCTTGCGGCCGTCTTTGACCAGCTCCGCAAGTCAGGAAAATTTACTGAAGCACAAAATAAAGATGATAGACAACAAGTTCTTTCTTCTATTGGAGAATTAGTAGCTCTTTGTGAACAAGATGGTGGTATCATTAATGCTTTGCCGCAATACGATCCCGATCAATATCCGCAAGATAAAATAGATTTCACACTACGCGACCTTAAAGCTTACACTTACAGTCTTGTAAGTAACGAACTTGGTCTTGGTGATCTAATTGAATCTTATATTGAGAAGCTAGAGAAAGCAGAAGAGGATTCGGTCGATCTTGACGCAGGACTTGTAACCTCCGCAGAGGAAGCCGCAGATGAAGAACTTACAGACGATGAAGCAGAAGAATGGCAATATTTCTTAGAAAACGAAATTGAAGCAGAAGGTGAAATGCTTGCGCGATACTTGGATGGTGAAATATAATGGCTTTGCGGGATATACTACAAGCTTCCAATAGACGTAAAATAGATTTAGATAGTGATGCGATTAAAGAAGAAGTTCATAATCATTTAGAAGAATATAGAGAACTAATTGCTTATTGAAGAGTCTATCCAGATAAATTAGTTGACTACTATCTGTCTCTTGGAAATCCATATAATTTTAAATTTATTTTTTATCAAAGACTTTTCTTGCGGGCGCTGTTCCGGCACAAGTACGTCTACGCCACATTTGTACGAGCTTGGTCTAAGTCTTTTATGTCGGTTATGGCACTAATGTTAAAAGCTATCCTTTATCCTGGAGCAAAACTCTTTACCGTTGCAGGTGGTAAACAACAGTCTGCGGAAATTCTTTCTGGTAAAGTTCTTGAAATTTGTAAATTAATTCCAGCTATGGAAAGAGAAATTATTTGAGATACACGTGGAACTCGAGCTCGAACTGCGCAAACGAAAGATAGTGTTATTTATACGTTTAAAAATGGATCTACACTAGAGAATGTTGCGGCATCTGAAAAAACAAGAGGTAGACGTTTTAATAGTGGATTAATGGAAGAATGTGTAGGTATTGACCAAGATATTCTTAACGAAGTTCTTATTCCTACTCTTAACGTTGACCGCATGGTACAAGGTCAAACAGATTCAAATGAACAATTAAATAAATCTCAAATCTTTGTAACTACTGCGGGATATAAAAATACATATAGTTATGAAAAATTAATTGAGATTCTATGTAGATCTGTAGTGCGGCCAAAGGATGCAATTGTCCTTGGCGGTAGTTGAAGAGTTCCTGTAATCTTTGGACTCTTGGATAAAAACTTCGTGCGGGACCTTAAAATGGACGGCACATTTAATGAAGATTCATTTGAACGCGAATACGAATCTAAATGAACTGGAGATATCGAGTCTGCATTCTTTAGTTCAGATAGATTTGATAAACAACGTAAAATTAATATGCCAGAATGAAAATATTCTAATAAAACTTCAAAAGATGGATATTATGTAATGGGTGTTGACGTTGGTAGATTTGGTTGTACTACTGAAGTAGTTATAATTAAAGTAACTCCAGGTGCGGGTGACATTCCGCGCAAACGTATTGTTAATATTTATTCTTTTGACGAAGAACACTTTGGTTTACAAGCATTAAAATTAAAAAGAATTTTTCAACAGTATAAATGCCGCGTAGCTGTAATCGACGGTAACGGTCTAGGTGCGGGCCTTGTAGATATGCTAACAATGGATACAATTGATCCTGACACAGGTGAAACACTTTACAATTGAGGTGTAATGAACGACGAAGATAATAAATATCGCAATATGAAAACAGATGATACGGTAACTGATGCTATGTATATTATGAAAGCTAATCAGGTATTAAACTCTGAAATGTATGCTTATTGTCAAACAGAAATTAATTCCGGTAGAGTAAATTTCTTAGTTGATGAATCTATTGCGAAAAATAAATTATTATCTCAAGCGCAAGGTAAAAAAATGAGTCAATCTCAACGTGCGGATTACCTTATGCCATTTGTACAGACAAGTATTTTAAAAGATCAAATGTTAAATCTTATATACGAAAATGATGGTGCTCATATTATTTTAAAGCAAGCATCTAAAAAGATTAAAAAGGATAAATTTTCCGCACTAATATATGGCTTATATTATTGTAAACTACAGGAAGATTCTCGTAGTAAGAAACGTAAAAGAGATATTTCAAAATTTATGTTCTTTAATTAAAATTTGGGGTCAAATTTTATTAGTGAGTATCCTGTAAAACCATATACAATGAATAAGTAAGTTTTACTGAAAGAGGAATATTATGATGAGTTCAGCTATGGAAGTTAAAATTCACAATATTTTAACTGATTATGATGTTCCTTTTGAAGAAGAATACGAGTTTGACGACTTAATTGCATCAAGTGGCAGACACTTGCGTTTTGATTTTGCCGTGTTTACAGAGGATGGTGGGCTTGACTTCTTAATTGAAGCCCAAGGGAAACAACATTATACCGCAGTAGATAAATTTGGTGGGCGAAAAGGTGTTGGACGGCAAAAATATAACGATGTGCAAAAGCGAAAATATTGTTTAGATCATGGTATTAAATTAATTTGTATTCCTTATTATGATGAAAACAAAATTAGTTTTGATTATATCATGCGGGCGGCTGGATACTAAGGAGGTCGAGCATTTGAGTGATACAAAAGATTTTCGTTTAGTTGCTTCAAACGAAACTGCACGTCCTTCTATAGACTTCAATAAAATGCGTATTGATCAAAAGCTATTTAAAGATGATGTTACATTAAATACATCTATTTTTGATAAGCGTAATCGCCGCAGAATTCGTAAACATGATGTTTATAGAGCCCTTGAACGACATGATTTAAAAGAACTTAGGGCCATTTCTAATTATTTCTTCTTTAGAAGTGGTATTTATTCACGATTATGCCGTTATATGGCCTATCTTTATAGATATGATTGGACAGTAATTCCTGTTCGATATGATGATAAAATTAAAGATGCAAAGGTCATTGAGGGTTGATTAAAATCAGTAGCTTATCTTGACAACTGTAATTTAAAGAAAGAATTTGGTGAAATTGCATTAAAGGTTGTTAAGAATGGTTGTTTCTATGGATATAAGATTGAACAGAAAAATGCTTGTTATATCCAAGAGCTTCCTATTGACTACTGCCGCAGTCGTTTTAAGTTTAACGGTTCACCAATCGTAGAATTTAATGTCAGATTCTTTGATGATAAATTCTCAGATACCGAATACCGCATTAGAGTTTTAAAAATGTTCCCTAAAGAGTTTCAACAAGCTTATATTAAATATAAGCATAATACTTTAAAGAAAGATCATAATGGTGATACTCTTGGATGATTTGCTCTAGATGCGGGCGCTGCTTTTAAATTTAATCTTAATCATAGTGATATTCCTCTATTTTTATCAATTATACCAAAATTAATTGATCTTGAGGATGCACAAGATTTAGATCAGAAGAAGATGGAACAACAGCTTATTCGTCTCATTATCCAAGAGATGCCAATTGATAAAAATGGTGATCTTGTATTCGATGTAGATGAAGCTCGAGAGTTACATAAAAATGCAGTTGGCATGGTTGGTCAAGCAGTAGGAGTAGATGTTTTAACTACTTTCGCTGATGTACACGTAGAAGATTTATCTGATAAAGGTAATATGTCTGCGGCCGACCAATTAGATAAAGTTGAACGTACAGTTTATAATGAAGCTGGCGTTAGTCAAATGCAATTTAATACAAGTGGTAACTTAGCTCTTGAGAAGTCTATTCTCAATGACGAAGCTACTATGACAAATCTTCTTCTTCAATTTGAGGACTTTGCTGAAAGCTTATTAAAAGTTTTCAACAAAAACCCGAAGCGTCTAAAATATCAAGTACAGATGCTTCCTACAACTATTTATAATTATAAAGATCTTTCCAAGCTTTACAAAGAGCAAACACAAATTGGATTTTCCAAACTATTACCACAGATTGCTCTTGGAGAATCTCCTAGTACCGTGCTCGCGACCGCGATCTTCGAGAATCAGATGATGAAGCTTGACGAGATATTTACTCCTCCGCAAATGTCTTCTACCGTAAGCAAAACTCAACAGTCTGGTGGCGGGAACGGTAACAAGACAGGTAATGAACCATCTGCGGGAGAGCAAGGTGGCCGTCCAGAGCTGCCACAGGACGAAAAGTCCGATAAGACTATCGCAAATGAAGAATCACAGGGTTAGCGAAAGGAGGGAAAATAGATGGCATTAAAGAATAAATCCGAGGTAAGTATGATTCAAGGCCCCGAGTTCATTAATCTTGAGCCTCTTGACGTTAACCCTTTGATGCAAAAATGCGAAATTAAAGTCTTTTATTTAGGTCACAATCGGAATGGGTCTTATATTAATCGTGAAACTGCTTTAGAAATGTCTAAAACATTGCGAGGAACTCCAATTGTTGCGGCATTTAACAAGGATAAAGCAGACTTTGGCGATCATGGGCATGTAATGCACATTGAAGATGGAGAAGTTACTTTCTCTGTTAAGACCATTCCGTATGGCTTTGTTTCACCTGATGCGGAAGTTTGATTCCAGAACTTCACAGATACAGATGAATTTGACAACAAAGTTGAACGTACCTATCTAATGACAACGGGTTATCTCTGGTCTGGTCAATTTGAAGAACTCGCTAAGGTAATTAATGAAGGACAGCCGCAATCAATGGAGCTAGATTCAAGCTCACTTCAAGGACATTGGGCGACTGACAATAATCTTGGTGTAGATTTCTTCATTATTAATGACGCAACTTTCAGTAAGTTGTGCATACTTGGGGACAATGTTGAGCCCTGCTATGAGGGAGCCTCTGTAACGTCTCCAGAGGTCAGTAAGAACTTTAGTAAAGATACTGAGTTCCAACAGACCCTATTTAGCATGATGAACGACTTACAAACAGCTCTTAATAGCAAAGGAGGGTTGAACATGTCTGAAAATGAATTAAATAATGAATCTGCGGAAATTGTCGAAGAAGAGCCTGTGCTCGAGCACGAGCTTGAAACCCCTGTAGACGAGACTGCTAATGAAGAGCTCGCGCCTGCGGAAGAAGAGTTCACTGAGACAGACCCCGCTGATGATACTGACGCAGTCGTTGAGACTGTTGAGGAAACAGCTGAAGAATTTGTTGATAAGAAAAAGGAAGAAGAGGATGATTCCGACGACAAGGACGAGGAAGAGTCTGATGAAGCTGATGATGAAGACGATGATGACAAAAAGAAGCCTGCTAATCAGCATTCCTTAGAAGAGTACGAAGCTTTACAAGCAGAACTTGATTCTCTTCGCGCAGAGATCAAAGAACTCCGTGAGTTTAAGCTTAATGTAGAAAATCAGCAAAAAGATGCTTTAATTGCTTCTTATCATATGCTTTCTGATGAAGATAAGGCTGAGGTTATCGCTCATAAATCTGAGTTCAGTCTTGATGAAATTAAAGCTAAGTTAGCTGTTATTTACGTTGAAAAGAACGTTAATTTCGACATGATTGATGGTCAAGAAGAGGAAGTAGAAGATTCTACTCCAGCAATGACTTTCTCTCTCGACGAAGAAGCATCTGAGGGCGTTCCTGCTTTCATCGAAGCGCTTCGTCATACAGTTAAATAATTGAAGGAGGTTGTAATATGGCTATTACAATTAAGCGTGATGGTTATGGCCAAGTAGAGCCAAATCATCTCTCTGCTCCTCGTGATGGTCGCGTCTATGCGCAGCTTCCTGCCGCAGAGGATATTAAAATCCTTGAAAACGGCATGTTTGTAAAGTATGACTACGCTGCTGGCGAAGTTAACTTTACAGGCGACGGCGCTTGGATGCTCGTTTATAACGAGGAAAAGCTCTATGATGAGCGCTATCAGATGCACAAGCATTGGGCACAAAAGGTCGAGGATGCCTATGACGGCAAGATTTATCCTCGCGTCTTTGGTGTCGTAGCTGGTGATATTTTCACAACTAATACATTCGCAGATGATACTGAGCTTTCTGTTGGAGACGACGTTACCCCTGGTAACGATGGTTTCCTCGCAGCTGGTTCTGATGGTGATGTTGTATTCCGTGTTGTTAAAGAGTACACTCTTCCTGATGGTCAGCCCGCAGTTAAGTTACAGTGCATTAAGGCTTAATTGAAAGGAGGAATAAGATGGAATATAATGATCTACTTGAGTTAGCTCGCATTGCAGTCAATGCTGATCCTACCGCTCCTACCGCTTATTCTTTCGGCAATGAGTCTTACACTCTTGACCAGGTTAATTCTGCTCTTCAGTCTGAGTTTCAGAAATTAGCCGGTAGCTATGCGGATTACCGTGAAAATAAAAACCTTATCTTCCGTCTAATTGAACAGACTATTGATGAGGTTCTTCCTGCTCGTGTTGAGCAGCAGTATGCTCAGTTCGCAGAAGTTCGTAATGTTGCTAACGGTGACAAGGCTGTCTTCCGTATGCGCGTTACTGAAGCTGCTCGTAAGCGTGCTAAGACTTTCGTCACCCGCGTTGGTTTAGCTGGTCGTTACGAAGTCTTCATGCTCGATGGTAAGCAGCTCGAGGTCGGAACCGCTGCTATCGGCGGAGCCGCTCGTATCGGCTTTGAAGAGATGCTTGATGGTCGCATCCAGTTCTCTGAGCTTACTGGTCTTGTAATGGAAGGTATGGACGAGTTCATTTATCGTGAGATTGCTAAGGCTCTTGAAGCTGTTGTCGCAGGTCTCCCACGCTATCAGCGTGCTGAGGTTGCCGGCTTTGATGAGGCTACAATGGATGAGCTTTTAGCTATCGCTGATACTTATGGCCGTGCTTCTATTTACTGCACATTTGAATTTGCTGCTAAGATGCTTCCACAGCAGAATTGGGTTTCTGATGATATGAAGAATCGTCTCTGGGCTGATGGTTGGCTTGGCAACTACAAGGGTCACAATGTAATTATTCTTCCTCAGTCTGTTGTTGATGAAACCAACATGGAGAAGGTAATTGACCCTGCACAGGCTTATATTATGCCTGTTGGACAGGACAACAAGCCTGTTAAGATCGTCTTCGAAGGTCCTACCGCTGTTCGTACCGTCGAGGATAATGATGACTGGAGCACCGATTTCCAGACCTACAAGAAGTTTGGCGTTGCTACATTCTTCACTAACTTTATCTTCAGTTATCGTAATACTGATCTCGTTAAAGAGACCCGTTTACATAATCTTCCTGATGAATAATCTTTAGAAGATAAAAAACAATAAAGGAGGGAGAGGGTTTTTCCCTCTCCCTTTTTATTTTAGAGTAAAAAGGAGAAAATTGAATATGCCTATTATTAATGATACTACTCTTATCCCTGTACGTAATATGGTAGATCACAAAGTTGTTTATGTTATTCCAGAACTTAATCGTCGTGTTGTATTTGAACCTTTCCAAGAGAAGAAAGTACCAGCAAGTGAATTGCGGGCACTCAATTATTCCACAGGTGGCGAAGTTCTTTTACATCAATATCTTTGTGTTCTTAGTAATGATATGCGCAAAGAATTTAATATTCCCGAAGATCAAGTAGAATATGATTGGAAGATTGAAGATATTCATCGTGTTCTTGAAGATTTAAATACTCCAATTGAAGCTCTTGAAGATGCTCTTGATTTTGGTCCAGAAGGAATTCGTGAACTTTTAGTAGATTGCGCAGTTAAATGAAAAATTCCGGACTCCAATCGTCGTAAGGTTATTTCTCGTATGACTGGAGTTAATATAGATAAAATGATTGAGTTTGCAGAAGCAACTGATCAAGTTGTTGAGCGTACTCCTACTCGTGCTCGTCGTCTTTCTAAGACAGAAGAAGCTCCAAAAACTGGACGTCGTATTCAAAATTAGTTTTAAGGAAGGAGGGCGAAATGTCAGATAGCACTTCTTCCGTTACTTCTTTTGAAGAAATGTATGATTTCTTCCTTGCGGGAATTACAGATGATATGTTTATGGAAATGACAAAAGAAGATACGGATGCTTTATTAGAAGAAATTCTTTTAGCTGGCTTGCCGCACTTTGAATTTCCTAGAAAAAATATATTTGATCTTGATTTAAAAAATAAAGAATTTGGTGATAAATTAACTCAAGAAGAAATGATGATAATTCGCCAATATATGATTAGTGAGTGACTTGGATACCAGCTTGCTAATATTGATTTAGTAAAACAGAAATATTCTGGAAGTGACTTTAAATTTACTTCACAAGCAAGCCATATAAAACAATTAGTTACTTTAAAGAAAGAATATGAAACTAAAGGTTTTCACTTACAGCGACTTTATAATCGCCGCAAGAGATTAAAAACAGGAGGATATGGCTCAACATTTGCAAGAGTCATGGACATATCTGATAAGCATTATTATGATTAGTGTTTATGATATTGAGGTAGATAATACAGCTGTCCGCAATAATTTAAAACGTTTACAATCACAAGTTTTTAAATTACTTCCTATGCAAGAAGAAGGACAAGAATGTAAAAAACCTCTTGAAACTATTATTCTTGAGCTCTTGGGTATGCAAGGGCTCTTTTCCACTTTAGAACCATTAGTAACTTTAATTTGTAAATTGCAAGGATTAAAAGAAATTGATGGAGATGAGAATTTTATGCTTTATCGCCGTACAATTTTTGAATGTTGTGGTCTATTGGATAAAGTTGCTGAGTGTTTCTAATTAAATAAGGGGGTGGCTAAAATGGAGGATACAACCAAGGAGTATATGATTCCATTTAAGGTTTATGAATGTCTTAAATGGATTGGTTTGATTGCATGTCCTGCAACAGCCACTTTTTTAGGAGTTGTAGGTCCGGCATGACACGTATCTTTAGAGCCTTGAGTTATAACTATTAATGCAGCTGGATTATTTATTGGTTCATTATTGGGTTATTCTCAAAAAACTGCTATGGACGTGAGCAATCAGAAAGAAGGTACTAATGTCACTAAAGACTCTTAGCGCACGTCTACAGTATAATGGCGGAGATAAGCTTGGCCGCATTAACTTACAAAAATTGCGGGGACTACGAGCTGCATTAAAAGATGATTATCAATCACGAATGATAAAAACTCCTAAACATGCGGCTTGGCCTTGTTTAATTAATGATGATACTGCTGGTTTAAAACCTGATTACGATAAGAAAATTATTTCTGTTGAATATGATGCAGGACTTGAACCAGGAGATGTATTTGAATGTCTTGATGATGGAACTCATTGGATGATATATCTTCCACGATTAACAGAAACAGCTTATTTAAGAAGCTCAATTATTCGATGTCGTTATACAATGACAATTGATGATGAAGAATATTGAATTTATTTTCAAGGACCAACTGAAACAGACCTTCGTTGGTTTATTAAACGTGGAATTAATATTAATGAGCTAAATCTATCAGGTACAATTTATATTAAGCTAAATCCACAAACTCGTGCATTCTTTGAACGTTTTACTCATATTAAAGTTGATGGTCATATATGAGAAGTTCAAGTAACAGATAGTATTTCTGTTCCTGGGATTCTTGAAATTGAAGTGCAAGAGTATTATGATAATCCTATTGCTGAATTACCAGAAATTCGTCGTGGTGCAGCTGCGGCTGATACCGATGTAATTGTTGGTGAAACAACCGTTCCGCAAGATACTACGGTTGGTTATTATATTCCAAAAGAGTATTTAAAGAATAAATATGAATGGACTGTTACTGGTAATCCAAGAGTAGAGATAGTTGAAGTAATGAATAATGGCAATATGTGTAAAGTTAGAATACATGACGGTGCCATTGGTTCTTATGCTGTTAACTATGGTGAATATACTTTAAATGTTGAAGTTGACTGACGCAGAGAATATATTGTTGGTCCTGATAAAGTTGCACCATACGGATTCTATACATATAGAGCAAAAGGTAAAGATGTTGTATTTTCAATTGATAATGCGGAAGTTGCAACTATTCTTGAACAAGATGGTAAACAATGTAGAATTGAAATTACCACTGGCCGCAAGGGTAAATTTAATTTAACTTGCGTATTTGAACAAGATGGTGAAACTGAAACTGTAGTCTTTCCTGTTGCTATTGGATCATTTACAGGAGATAAAAATGAGAAAAGCCTCGGCCTTGTTGGCTAAAAATTTTAAATCAACTTTCCTTTCCTGTGAAACCGATCAAGAAACTATTTGGCGGCGACTCTTTGTTGAGAGTCGCCCTTATAGTGATAAATTGAAGAAACTTTTAGTAATTAATACTGCGGATTGTCTTGATGAAGAACAAATTCAGTATCAAGAAATTATTGATAATATGAATCTTCAAGATTTAAAAGATAAACAGTATCTTAAAAATGTTCCTAAATTAGAATTTGGAGAACATGAAGAAGTGAAAGCATATATCCTTTTAGAGTTTGATGACTTTATTCCAACTGGAAATCCGCACTATAGAGATTGTACAATTACATTTTCTATTATTTGTCATCTTGACTATTGGGAGTTAGATGATTATAAATTACGTCCATATCAGATTGCAGGATATATTGACGGTATGTTAAATGAGACAAAACTTTCTGGTATTGGAACTCTTCAATTTATGGGTGCTAGTGAAATCGTAATGAACGAATATCTTGGTGGTATTGTTCTTCGTTATATTGCGACTCATGGTCGTGGCGATGATAGCACTACTGTTGATCCTGAATTACCTGCTCCGCAAGATCTTGGTGGCGGTGCTTGGTAAGGTGATAAAACATGGCGATAAAAGGAGATAAAAAAGAGCTGGGTTTAATTTTATCAGGGCAACCTTTGCCTATTAAAGATGCGAATATTTTTGTTACTCAGCCTAAAATTAAAGATATTGTTTTGTTTGGAGAAGATGATTTTTTAGTAGCTGTTCAAATGTTAGTTAGTATGGAACAATTTGCAAATCAAATCAAACAGGGCAATTCTGAATTAAATATTATATCAGATTTTCAACTTCTATTGATCATGGTAGAAGAAGATCCAACAATTAAAAGAATGATATTAGATTTGTTTACTTTAATTTTTCCTGAATATAAAGTAAAGTTTACAGAAAATACTATAGATTTTTTAATTTCAGATGAAGAAACTGAACATATAGTAGGACGTATTCATCCTTTTAATTTTGAAAATCTTCAAGCTACATTAAATGATGCATTTATTCCACAAGGGGATAATGAAAGAGAACCTGATTATAATCCTGCAAATGACATGGCTTCTAAGATTGCGGAAAAAATTAAAAAAGGTCGTGAAAAAATTCATGCACAGAAAGCCGCAGTAGAAGGTGATCATTCTATATATGCAGATTATTGTTCTACTTTGTCTATTGGAATGCGAATGGATATAGGAATATTTTTTAATTATACTCCGTTTCAATTATATGATGCTTATAGACGATTTTTTAGTAAAGAACAATCTGATTTTTATATGCGGGTATCTTCTATGCCAATGATGGATACTTCTAAGATGGAAGCTCCACCAGATTGGCAACGTAATTTATATTAATATTTATCACTGTGCCTTGACGGTGTTAAATATATTTTTCAAGAGATATTAGCAGGGAGCGCGAACCCTTAGCTATATCAAAAAAGGAAAAGACTGTATACAATTTTTTCTGTTCGTTTTAAAGACAAAGGAGGTCCGCTTATGCGCATGGGTGTACGCGAGATCTGCGACGTTGTCTTTCGTCCTTTAACTTCTGTAGATATTGGTAATCAGCACTTTGATGCTGGTCAGCCTGTTCTTTATCTTGATACAGCTAAGACCAGTACTCTTGAAGGTGCTGCCACTACAGTTTATGCACAGGGCGGAAAGGGTAATCCTCGTCTAATTGGTTGGGACGGAGAGAAAACTCTTACATTCACCGTCGAAGATGCTCTTATTTCTCCTGTAAGCTTTGCTATGCTTTCTGGTGCTGGTATTGTTAAAGGTGTTGGCGCTGCTGACGTTGATAGCGATACTGATCCTAAGATTTACACACATCAGATTTACGACCTTGTTATTGAAGGCTCTAGTGCTGGTAATTATTATGCACGTCTTCCACAAGATATTCGTGACGGTGCAACTTTAGTTGTCTCTAAAGAAGCTCCTATCTATGCAACTACTCTTGATAGTGCTGGTGCTCCTAAATATTTCTTATCTGCAGTTTCTCAAGCAGAAATCTTTACAGATAATAAATTACAAAATGGTCTTACTACTGATCAAATTAGCACTCGTGGTGTTATCAACGTAGCTGCGAATGCAGATCTTTATTTCAAGCTTACTTCTCCATTAAATGATTATGATGAAAGTGCTCATACTGATGATCATGAGAGTACTCAAGAGTTAGATCCTGCTACAAGCACAGCTGGCGGAATTAAAGCCGGCGATACCGTTCGTATTGATTGCTATACTGTCCACGGTGCTGGTGCTCAGGAAATTCAAATTGACGCTGAGAATTTCGCTGGTTATTATTACATCGAAGCTGACACTCTCTTCCGTGAGGAAGCCACTGGTCAGGATCTACCTGCTCAGTTCATTATTCCTCGTGGTAAGATTCAGTCTAACTTCACCTTTACAATGGCCAACTCCGGTGATCCTTCAACCTTCACTTTTACCATTGATGCTTTCCCAGCTTATACTAAATTTAATAAGCGTAAGAAGGTAATGGCTGCTCTTCAGATTATTGATCCTTCTGAAGCTAAGCATAATTATGCTAATAAGCAGGTTGTTGGTCACGGTGACGGTTCTGGTCCTAAGAGCTTAACAGATCGTACTGCTGATCATGATAAGTATTTCGATACCTTATATGATAAGTCTATCTTTGATCAGCTTCCAGTATCTAATCCTTAATTTAATTAATGCGGGAGACCCTTATAGTCTCCAATTTAGGGGTACCCTTGCGGGTACCCCTCTTTTTTATTAGAGATTCTAGGGGGTAAAAATTATGATGGAAAAATATTTATATCTTTTTTATGGAAATTATTTAGATGTTGAAAAAATTAATCCTTATAGTATTATAAATTCAGCCAAAGCAGATATTAAACGGGTAGGTGCAGATCGATTAACAAGGACTAGAGGAGCTCTTCGAAGTCAAAAAGCTGGTTTTGAGCAAGATATTAAAAAATTATATGGTTATAAACCAGAAGATTTTAAGATGGCATTGAATAATACACCTATTATGCAAGTCTTAGATGATTATGATGCAGCTCAAAAAATGTTGGAAGAAGCATTAAATGAACTTCATGATTTAGAAATAGCTAAAAATGAAATGAATAGACTACTTGCAGATATAGATATTATTTTAGTACAAGGAGCAGCTTTAGGAGGGTTAGCAGCAGGGTCAATAGAAAAAGCTGTTTCTTATGCGAAAAAAATTGAAGCTTTGATGAATTCAATAAATAATGGATCTGCAGGTGACAAAGATAATGATGATATTACTGCGGCAGGTACTGTTGCATTAAACAGTTTATCAGGATCTCTCTTTGAAATCGCTCTACCAATAGCTTGATTATCTGCAACAGGACAAGTCTTAGATAAGGCTACTTCAGTTATGATGGCTGTTGGTCATGTATCAAGTAATAATGTCACAGCGAAATCATTGCCAGATCATCAAATGGAAGCTGCAAGACAAAAAATAGAACAAACTTTTGCTTCACTTGGATCAGATAGCAAAGCCGATAACGTAATGATTAGTAGAAATAGCGCGACAGGCACTATAGATATAACTTCTTTTCAAGCAAAAAATTATAAAGATATTTCATCTATTGGAATTACTTCTGAAAAAACTTATAAACAATTAAATATTGGTGGATATTTTGATTGAAAATTTTTAGTTAATACTGCAGGAGGTTTAGCTGATACGCATTTACAACAAGCTTTTGTATCTTTTTCTCGTTTTAGAGATATTACTACAAGAGTTAACGCTTGACAAATTGATAATGTGTGAGCTAATATTAAAAGACAAATGCAAGTTTTATGTGCAGCGGACACGATTGCTGCGAAAGGAGCTTCAGAATTAGGACGCGGATTAGATTATTATGTCATAAGAAATAGATATGAGGGAGATGTTCAAATAATTTCTGTAGATGAGATTTTTACGAAATTAATATCAGCTTATAATTCAGGAACAGAATTTAATAGTATGGGAATAAAAAATAGTTGAATCAGTGCTAGAGAAAACTCTAACGATAAAGGATCTCGTATGCGAAATTATGGAGAAATTAATGCAAAATCTTTTGTATCACCGCCTTATTATCCTGACTGAGAAAGTTCTAAACAACGATCTTCTAGTGCATATGATAAAGTATATACAGCTGTATGTGATACAAAAGTTTCTATTTCATTAAATTTTAAAGATTTCTTTTAAAAACAAATAATCTTGACAAAAAATAAAAATTATGCTATACTATAATAGTAAAAATATATGAGATAAAAGGAGTTGAATATGATTAATATTGAAGAAGTATTAAATTGTTCTCTTACTTCCCAAGAGATCTATGATATGATTAATTCTTGTCTCGAAGAAGCAGAAGATAATGGATTCTTAAATCAATTTGTATTTGAACGTGCATTAGTTTGTCATGAAGTTCTTTTATTAATTGAAGATTTAGATGACATTGATGCCCCTATGGTTGCAGAAAATCCTCTTATTGCATTTGATCATTTCTTAGAAATGGGATATATTCAGAATCTAGTTAAAAATCACACAGCTACCATTGATTACATTGGCAAGGTTGCCGCACAGTATTTTGCAGATTACGAAAAATATCTTCTTTCCATTGGTGGTGTCTTAAATAAAGCTGAGATTTTCAGTTCTGAAATTCTTCAGAATATGGCTGGTCAAATGAATGATTTAACTAAAAGTGGTGATATTCAAGAAACATTAAAAATTGCTAATGAGTGAGGAATGAATCGTCAGCCTTTACAAGCAGAAAATCCAGTAGATTCTGAAAAAGTATTAGATAGTTTATTTAATGTTTAATATTATTTGAGCCTTACGAGTGAAATCGTAAGGCTCTTTTTTTATTAGAAAAACAAATAATTTTCCATTTAATAGTAGATATTGTTATAGACCAAAGGTCTATTATAGAGATATAAGGACATTCCGAGAGGAAGGTGAAATATTTTGAAATATTCCAATACTATTGAATATAATATTAAAACAAATTTAGATGCAAAAGGTTTAACTCAATTAAAATCTGAATTACAAGGATTAGAGTTAAAGCTACAAACCATGGGAGATAAAGGTTTTTTAGATTCAAAAACTTTTGCGGATGCTCGTAATCAGCTTCAAGGTTTAGGGCAAGCATTAACAGATGCTTTCGATCCTTCTCTTGGAATGTTAAATTTATCTGCTTTAAATAAAGAACTTAAAGATAATGGAGTTAGCGCTCAAGGATTAAGAACAGCTTTTGGCTCTTTAGGAGCAGAAGGACAAATTGCTTTTAATAATTTAACAGGACAATTAGGAAAACTTGATACTGGTCTTTTGAGAACAAATTCTCAAATAGATAAGTTATTTACTACTTTTAGTAACACATTTAGATGAGGACTTGTTTCAAGTTTTTTCAGTCAGTTTATGAACGCAATTCATAGCTCGGTAGATTATGTAAAAGAACTTGATGATTCACTAACACAGATTATGCTTGTTACTGACTATAATCGTGATTCAATGAATGAATTTGCAAAAGCTGCTAATGAAGCTGCTAAAGCAGTTAGTATGACCACTACTGGTATGACTAATGCATCCTTAATTTTTGCTCAGCAAGGCTATGATCTTAATCAATCTCAACAATTAGCGACATTATCAGCAAAATTAGCTAATGCATCTCAGCAAGATACTGCTACTACTTCAGATCAAATTACAGCTTATATGAATGCATATGGTTTACAAGACAGTATGGAAGAACTTACTCAGCAGATGGATAATTGGGCATTGATTGCTAATGTATCTGCAGCAGATGTAGGAGAACTTGCACAAGCCGCACAAAAAGCTGCTTCAATGGCCAATGCAGTTGGCGTTAGTGGAGAGGCTTTAGCTGCACAAATTGCGACAATTGAATCTGTAACACGAGAAGCTCCAGAACAAATTGGTAATGGTCTTAAAACTTTATATGCTCGTTTTTCTGATATAAAACTTGGAAAAACAGATGATGGAGTTGATTTAGGAAAAGTTACTGAAACATTAGATAAAATTGGTGTCAATGTTTTAGATAAGTTTGGTAATATTCGTGAGATGGATAATATATTAGAAGATCTCATGGATGTGTGAGCTGATCTTGATGATACTACCAAACTTGCAGCAGGACAAGCTTTAGCAGGAAAATATCAGATTAACCGTTTTTATGCTTTAATGGATAATCGAGATATGTATGAGCAATATGTTGGAGCTACTGGAAGTGCTGCAACAGGCACTCTTGATCAGATGAATGAAGAATTTGCTGATTCTATTGAAGGTCGTAGTGCTAAACTACAAGCATCATTAGAGGGATTATTCAGTACAATTTTTGATACCGATGATGTTTATTTTTGAATGGACGCAGCACAAAAAGCAGTAGATGTATTACAAGAGTTTTTTGATGCTCTTGGCGGTGGAACAAATGTATTACTTGGAGCCGTAACTGTTTTAACAAGAATGTTTAGTAATAATTTTGCTCGAGAAATAACCAACTCAATGACGAACAGAGCTGTTCAACAGCAGAAAATGATAAATTTACAAAATTCTAATGCTGCTTTAAGTGACTTGGGTGTTATAAATCCAAACTATATGAATGATAAAAATTCTCAAAAAATTTTAGATTTTGCACAATATATAAATCAACAAGCACTAGAAGGTAATTTTAATCCGGAACAAATGAATCAAGCTAACGGTATTTTAGAAAGTATGATACAAAATAGCAATGCTGCGACAGCTGCGTTTGAAAAATTAAAAGTGGGATTAGAACAAGTAGGTACCGGTATTACGACTGCTTTAAATCAAAATGGTTTTGAAGATTTTATTGATGAGTTTGGTGCAATTAATCAATCTTTATTAAATGATTATCTTAATTCACAAGGTCCAGAAGCTTTTAGAAAAACTTTTTTTGAATTAAGTGAAAGTCTTGAACTTACTCAACAAGATTTAATTAATTTTAATGCAGCTTTGCAAGAACATCAAAAAGCTTTAGATACATATGGCTTTGAAAGTGAAGAAGTTGCAGGAACTACTTTAAAATTAAAAAATGTGTTTTCAGAATTTCAAGGTTCTTTAAATGGAGATACTTTAGATCATTATAGCCAAGCTTTACAAGAAATAGAAAGCGGATCAGGAGATGCAGCAGAAGAAACAGCAAAATTGACAAGTGAAACAGCTCGTTTAATTCAAGAAATAGAAGATTTAAAAAATAGTAGTTTCAAAGAAAAAAGAGATAAATTACCTCAACATAGCTTTAATTATCGTAATGCTCAAATGGCAATGGATGATGATGAAAAACTTGCAGAAGCTTTTAAAAAGGGCATGGGTAAACAAGCTAATGTTAAAAACATTATTGATACAGTAAATGCCGTTCAAAGTCTTACTTTTGCTTGACAGTCTTTCCAAAGTTTAGGAAGTCTTTGAAAAAATGAAGATATATCTCAAGGAGAAAAAATTCTTCAAACAATTATGAATCTTACTATGACTATATCTCAATTAATTCCTGCTCTACAAACTTTAATGGGTAAAGATTGATTTGCTGGATTAAAAACAGCACAACAAAATTTAAAAGCACTCCAAGAGCAATATGCCTTATTACAAGCTGAAAATGGAGCAACAAATTTTGGACAACAAATTACAAATGCACAAACAAATTTAGACCAAGCTATTGGGACTAGTTATAATGCAACAAGAGATTTAAAATTAGCAAGAGAAGAAGTTGCACGTGCGAATGATGTTTGAGCTAAATCAGAAGAAAAATTAAGATTAGCTCAAGAAAAATTAACTGCAGCCCAAGAAGATTCTAGTCGTAGTGCTCAATCAGTCGCAGCTCAAAAAGGAGTTTTAACAAAATCTGTTAAAGCAGAACAAAAGGCCGCAGAAGAAGCCGCAGAAGCCCAAAAAAGATTGACAGAAGCACAAGAAGCTGTTAAAAAAGCTGCAGTAGAACAAACCGCAGCAGGAGAAGCTCTTACAGCAGCAGAGGCCGCGGAAACAGTTGCGGCAGAAGCAGAAGAGAAAGCTCAATTGAAATTGGCAGCTGCGAAAAAGGCTGTAAGAGTAGCTACAATGGAACTTTTAGCTTCATTAGCTATTCCGTTAGCTATTGGAGGAGCTATTGCTGCTATTAGTGCATTGATAGAAAAAGAAGAAGAACTTAAAAAAGCCAGAGAAGAAGCCATGCAAGCCGTGGCTGATGAAACAAGTAAAACTGTTCAAGAAATAAATAGTACTAAACAGTCTTTTAATGAACTTTGAAATGAATATGAAAAAACGAATAATGCATCAGATGAATTTAAAGCTGCTTTACAAGAACAATGTGATATTTTAGGTATCACAGATGGTTCTTTATTGATTACTAAGGGAAAATATGAAGAATTAAAAGAAAAAATAGATGCAGCTACAGAATCAGTTTATGCAAATAATGCAGCTTTATTGCAAGCTAATTTAGAAAATAAAAGTCAAAACCCAGCAGAACAATTAACTCCAGATCAACAGCAAAAAATTGGTATTCAAACTCATACTGAAACAAAACAGGTAGAGTTAAATGGTGCTGGATTAGCTGATATGCAAGGCAATAAGATAACTCAAACAAAAACAATATATGATCAATCTGCATATGAACAAGTAAAGGCGGCTCAAGATTATATAGTTGAAACTAATGAAAAAATTAATAATTTAACTAAATATAGATTAGAAGCTGCAAAACAAGGCGATGTTGAAGAAATTGAAAAAATAGATGCTCAATTGGATTTATGAGCAAAAGATATTGCGGTATATCAACAATATGTAGAAAATAATAAAGATATTATTAGTGCAGCAGAACAAATTAGAGATAATAATTTAGATGCTGAATTAGCTAAAACAGATTCTATTTTTAAAACTGGTAGTCGAGCAGAAATTGAAAATTTTATAAAATTAATTGGTGGAGAAACAGTTAATCCTTCAAATATAGATGAATTAGTTGATAAATATATGGAATTAGCAAATAATATAGAAGAAGCTTATAATAATGCTTTAGATTTAACTAATTTAGATTTATCAACAGATGAAATTTCAGAAACTAAAGCAACAAAAGATCCTTTAGAAAAATTATATGCAGCATATGATAAAGCCAAAGGTGCCTTTACAGATGATGATGTCGCAGAATTATTAGCAGAACATGCCGAATATATTGAATATTTGGATAAAGAAGGCGACCATTATGTTTTAAATAAGAGATTTTTAGATGAATATACTCAAGCTACTAGAGATCAGACTGCTGCAATAGATGAATTACAAGGAGATACTTTAGATCTTCGCAATGAACAATCATATTTAAGTCAATTAATGCAAGATAATGGAAATAAATATAATGAAATTTATCAAAAATTAGCAGAAGCTAATACCAAAATGATGCAAGGAGACTTAAATTCAGAAGACTTTTTATCAACAGCCAATGATGCTTTAAATGAATTAATTAATCAAATGGGAAAGGTAAAAGGATCTTTTGATGATACTGCAGAAGGAGTTGAACTTTTAAGTGAAAGTATTGACTCGTTAGATGCTGATGCTATTGCAATGGTCTTTGATGAATTATATGGTGGTTTAAAATTAGCAGGAAAACAATTGCGTTCTGGTCGAAAAAATATAGGAGAATATGGTCGAGAGTTATTAGAAACTACCACAGCAGCGAAAAAATTTGCAGAATCTATTGGAGATACACAAAGTGTCGATAAATTCAATGAAATTTTAGAAGATGGTGCTGCAGAGGCTGTTACTTTTAGTGAAGCTGTAACTGAAAATTTTAATGATTTAAGTCAAATTTTTGATAATAATTTTCAAGTATTAACTGATGCAATGGATGGTACTGGAATAGCAGAAAAATGACGAGGAACCATGCAAGAAATGGTTACCGCAAGTGCTGGTTTTTATCAACAAAATGAAGAAGCTGCAGCAGCAATGGCACAATCTTTAGCTAGTGATTTAGGATATACAGGAGATCAAGTAACTACTTTACAACAACAATTACAATCAGGAAGTGCAGATCTAACCAATACTTTAATGAGCAATGCTCAAGCAGCAGGTACTTTTATGTCCGGAACAGCAAATCAAACTCAAACAGCTATTTCTCAAATGGCTAATGGGCTTACATCGATAATTCAAGGCACAGTTGCTTTGATTGGATCGGTTAAAGGGGAAGTTTACGGCAATCCAGAAATAACAGAAGGAAAAACTACTGAATGAGTTATATCAGATGGTCATGGAAATACCGAAAAAGGTCAGATGCAAATTCCTGGATGAAAAGTTACAGTTTCAGGACATGGAAGTTCTTCTGGTGGATCTACTGGTAGTAGTGGTACTTCAAGTACTACATGGAATGGAAAAACTGGTCAGTTTGAAACGACTACAGTTAAAGAAGTAGATCAATATGGAGGTAAAAGATTAGTCTCTGATACCAGAGCTGCAACATATAATGAAATTACTGAATCTGGAGCTTATAAAAATTTACTTACAAGCGGATTAAATGATTTAGTTGAAGGTTCTGCACAATTAAATCAATATGCTCCAACTCTTCCTTCTGGTACTAATAAAGCTCCTGTAAGAGGAAATGATAAAAGTGGAGGGGGCAATAAGGGTAAAGGTAAGGGATCTTGCTTTGTAGCCGGAACTTTAGTTTTCACCTCTGTTGGATTTAAAACAATTGAAAAAATTCAAAAAGGTGATATAGTTCTTTCTTATAATGAAAAAATTAAAATCAATGAATATAGTAAAGTTCTTCAAACTATGATTCACGATACCACTGAACCTATATATACTCTTCATATTAAAGATGAACAATTAAGAGTTACTGGTGTTCACCGTTTCTTAGTAACAAATAAAATCACTTGCGGAGTTCCTCAGTGAGTACATGCAGCGGATCTTAAAGTTGGTAATTGAGTAATGTTTGCTGATGGTAGTTGACATGTTATTCACAAAATTGATATTAATATTGAACATCGTACAGTATATAATTTTGAGGTATCTCATAACCATAATTATTATGTTGGCCGCAATCAAATTCTTGCGCACAATAAAAATGGTAGCGGTAAAAATGGAAAAAAAGAAAAAGAAATCTCTACTAAAGATAAGAGAGAACATGAAAAAGATTATTATGAAAAAGTAGATAGTCTTTTAGAAAAAACAGATGAAGTTTTAAAAGGAATACAAGATAAGCAAGATAAATTAATTGGTGACAAAGCTCGTGGTAATCAAAATAAACAAATTAGATTACTTGAAAAAGAATTAAGAATTTTAAAAGAAAAAAGAGATATTTTAAAGAATCAAGAAAAACGAGATGTTCGAAATCAAATAAAAAAGGATGATAAAGCCGCTGAAAGAGTTGCTAAAAAAGCTGGCGTCGATATGAAGATTCCAGATTTTAAACGTAACACAGATGGTATTATTACAAATTATGAAGAAGTTTCAGCTGCAGTTGATAAAACTTATAATGCAATGGTAGATAAACAAAAAGCTGCAGCAAAAGCTGGCAAAGAAGAATTAGCAAAAAACATTGGTGAATATATAGATAAATTTGATAAATTAAGTAAGAGTCTTCTTGAAGGTGGAAAACGTTCAGATGAAATTGAAGCTGAATTAAAAAAGATAAATAATGAAATTCAAGACGCAACTTTTAATATTCAAGATCTTAGAATTGAACAATTTAAACTTTATACTGAAGCACGAGATGGATTAAAAGAAGCATTAGAATCAGGAGCGGAATTAAAGAAATTGTTTAGAGATTTTGACTCTGATTCTTTTATGAATAGTTTTTCAATTGATGATACTCCTTATGGAGATTTAATTGAAAATATGAGTCAATTAGATGATATTTATAATATTACAGCAAAAGACGCTACTACTTTTTATGACAATTTAATTAATCAAAAACAAGAAGCTTTAAAGACTGAAAAAGATCCAGATACAAGAAATGCTCTTGAAGGAGCTATCAAATTTTTTGAAAATCGTAAAGCTAATATTTCAGAAGATGGATTACAAAATGGATATTTAGGCATTCTTACACAAGATTTAACTCAATTACAAGAGTGAATGGATAATCCAAAAGCTGCGGCAAATCTTTTTGGTATGGATGAAGCAAGTTTATTTGAAAATTTTAAAGATATATATGATTTGTTATTAGATGAATTTAAAAATTATCGTCAGCTTGTTCAAGAGACTCGTGATAATATTTTAGATATTTATAATGATGCAGGTGAAGCAATTGAACGTCAGTTAGATCAATTTGATAGATTATCTGAAAAAATGGAACGTATAAGTGATACTTATACTTTATATTATGGTGAAGATAGCTATGATCAATTAGATCAATTCTATTCTCGTCAAGGCGATATTATGCAGAATCAATTAAATCAAATGACTGCCGCATACGAATATTGACAAAAAGCTTATGAAGAAGCATTAAAAGTTGGCGATAAAAAATTAATTGAAGAAATGCAAGACCGCATGGACGACGCGGAAGATGCTATGCTAGATGCTGCGCAAGACCTTGCAGAACTTTGAGTTGAAAAATTTGAAAATGCTGTTGAAGCTAGTTCTCAACATATTTATAAAGATCTTTTTGGTTCAAATGATATTGATGAGCTTACTGACAACTGAGAACTTCAAAAAGATTATATGGATAGATATAAAGATGATGTTGAAAAAGCTTATGAAATTGATAAGCTAAGAAGTAAATATCTTGATCTTTTGGATAATGCTCAAGGTTCATCTGCGCAAACTCAAAATCGAATTCGTCAACAAATGCAAGAACAACTTGATTTATTACAAAAACAAAATACTGTTACAGAATATGATGTTAAACTTGCAAATGCTAAATTAGAAATTCTTCAAAAACAGATGGCTCTTGAAGATGCTCAGCGTAATAAAAATAAAATGCAATTACGTCGTGATACTCAGGGTAATTATCGTTATGTTTATACTGCAGATCAGGGAGATGTTAAAGAAGCTCAACAAGATTTAGCTGATTCTGAATATGATGCATATGAAATGACAAAACAAGAAACTGTTGCCAATAATGATCGAGCAATTAGTCTTTTACAAGATTATGTTGAAAAACGAGCGGCTATTTGAAATAAATATAAAGATGATGCGACTGCACGTGGTATAGCTTTAGCTGATCTTGAATCTGAATATGATGATATTTTTAAAGCTCTTGCTGAAGATTTTGCTGATACTTCTGCTGGTATGTATGATGTTCTTAATTGACTAGTTAAAAATGGTAGTGAGGATACTACAACAGCTGCACTTGGTATGTTAGATACTTTATATGATAAAAATGGTAAAGTTAAAGATAAGACTGGTCAAGATTGAATGGATATGGCTAATTTAATTGGAGATCAAATTTTACCAAATATAGTTGAAGCTGTAACTAAAGCAGATTTAGAAATGGGAAATCAAGTAGAAGATTTAGAAGATAAAATGGTTGGACCTGGCGGAGCATTAACAAAAATTGGTTCTGGTGCAGATAATATAACAGATTCAATGGGCGAAGCAGCAAATGCAACAAAAGATTTGGCTGCAGCTACAAACAATCTTTTTGCAGCATTAGGTGCAGATAACAGTGAATTACAACAAGCTTTAGATAAATTAAAACAATATAGAGAACAATTAGAAGCTAGTCAACAAACAACATCTCTTTTAGGAAAAGCTTTAAATAAAGCTAATGAAACAATTAAAGATAAAAATGCAAAAGAAAGTTATTATCAAGATAGCATAGATTTAATGAATGGTAGCAAAAAATTTGAAGTGGGTCAAGTAGTAACTCTTAAAAAAGGAACGTGGGTTTCATATCATAGAGATGGTGATCAATATGACGCTAATGGAAATAACGGTTTTAGATTAAGTAAAGATACTCAAGTTAAAATTTCTCATGTTAATGAACATCATACCAAAGGATATGGAGATACGAGTAAATTAGCAAAATATAATATTGGTTTTTATGAAGCGAGTAAAGAAGCTACTAAAGAAACTGGAACTGGTTTAGCAAATAAGAGCGATACTAAAAAAACAGAGAGATGGCACTTAAATGAAGATATGTTAAGACAAGCCATTACTTATGATACAGGTGGATATACTGGACAATGAGGTGGCGAAGAAACTAATTTAAGTAAAAATGGTAAATTAGCTGTATTACATCAAAAAGAATTAGTGTTAAATGCTACTGATACAGAAAATATTCTTGCGGCAATTACATTAATGCGAGATATGACTCAAAATACAATATCAGGATTATCTACTATGAATAGAATGTTTAAAAACAATTTTAATTCGTCTTATAATCCAGTAACGGAACAACGAGTTGAAATTCAAGCATCCTTCCCTAATGCTACTGATGCAGAAGATATTCGTGCAGCTTTATTAAATCTTTCTGATAAAGCATATCAATATGCTAATCGTACTATCTAGGGCGAAAACGAATAAAAACTTTGTCTAACTTTTTATTTTAAAAAGAGTGAGATATAAGGAAATTATGCGGGAGAGTTATATCTTTTAACTCTCCCGTTTTTTTATTAGAGATAAGGAGCGCAGTATGGGTAACGATATTGGAGCGCAACAGAACTATCAACGTTCCGTGTTGGAAGCTATTGACACAGTTGTCCAACGGCGCATAAACGGTTTAAAATTAGATAAAACAATTACCGCAATTATAGATAAAAATATTGGAATGTCTGGTGGTTATCCTTTATATCAAGTAAAATATGAAGGTGGTACTTTCGTAGCAACTGCAAGAGATTCTTCTGAAACTTATGCGCGAAATACAGCTGTTTATGTTACAGTCCCACAAAGTGATTTTTCTAAAGAAAAATTTATTATTGGAAAAGCAAGTTCAATGTCTTCTATGACAGCTGAAAGTACTTCTGTATCATCAGAAATTAATAAATATGTAAAATTAGGTCCAAATTTAATTGATGAAGATTCCATATTTGGACTACGTTCTTATCATAGTTTAGATGAAGAAGATGAAGATAGTAATTCTATTTTACATAGAGCTCGCTTCTTATATAATGTAGATGATAATTCTAATAATCATCTTGACATATCTCAAGATTTATTTAATATTTATAAAGAAGAAGCTACAAATATATTATTTAGAGCAGATTTCCGCACAAATTTAGATATTATTCAGCAACGATCTGCCGGAGGTAGATATGGATTAGCATTAACTTTAACTTTTAGTAATCCAAATGCAGGATATGGTCAAACTCAAGGAGAAGTTTTAGATAATCTTGGTAAAATTATTATTGGAAATGCTAAAAAAATTACTTCTACAAAAGAAAATGCTGCTTTTACTATTGATGTAAAAACAAATACTACAATTCCATCAACAGGATGAGTTGGAATAAGTGAAACTGATATAGATAATATATCTTTAAAAGAATGAGATCAAAGATTACAGTTATTTTTTAATAGTAGTGATGCTAATGATGAATCTGTTTCCTATTGACAACAAGATGGATTAGGATTATTTGATTGTTATTCTCAATATATTCAAACAATTTATCAGACTTTCTGTGTTAATAATTCTTCTTCTCAATCTATTGCAACAGACAATCTAGTTGCTGCATATTTAAATTTATTAGCTGATTTAAAAAAATTACCTGCAAACTTAGAAGAAATTAAAACTTATTATAATAATTGAAAATCTACCTCTATTGGAGATTTATCAGATATTGATGAAATTATTTATTTAACTTCAGATTCAATGATGGGTAATCCTTTAGCATTTAAGAATTGAAATAGTCAATATATAATTCCATCTCAAAAATTAGAATTTTCTCGTTTTAAATATATAAAAAATATTTTATTTTTTAAAGATGGATTTAATCAAGATGCAGAACAAGAACAATTATGGCCACCTAGTGACGCTCCTAAAGATGGAGGAACTGGATATGATATATTTTGTCAAAACATTCAATTATTTTTATTGAAAGAATCTGATGCGGAATCTAACAATTTTTCTTTAAAGGTTGAATGTGCAGAAAATAGTACTGGAGTTTTATCTAGTTTATCTGCAGATGATAAAGTTACATTTAATGCTCACGTTTATAGAAATCAAATAGAAGAATTGACTTCTAATGCAAATGTTGAATATATTTGATTAAAACAAAGTTCACAAGTAATTAATGCTAGTCATCCAGACTATTATCATTATGCGGGAATAGGATGGAAACGATTAAAAAATACTAGTAGATTTATTTTTCAAACTACCGGTAATGAAAATTGAGCATATAAAAATTTATATAAATGTATAGCTTTATATAAAACTTCTGATGAAACAGTTACTTTATCAACAACATTTACTGTTTATAATAATGCAGTTTCAACAAAAATAAAATTAGAATCTGATTTAGGTACTGAATTTACTTTTTCAGAAGGAAGTCCTACAATTAGTTGTTTAATTCAAGAGAACTCTCTTTCTGTTGAAGATAATGAAAACTTAGACAATTATCAAGAATACGGATATAATGATAGTATAGAAACTCCATTATATAAATATCAATGAAGTATAGCAGATAGTGCTAATTCATCTGTTTTATTTTTAGAAGATGCTTTTTCAAAAAACACTTCTAATATTTTAAAAGATAATATTGTTTCTAAAATTAAAATGTGATATTTGGATAGAACTACAAATGAATTAGTTGAAACAAAGATTCCTAATAGAGCAACAAGAATTCAATACCCTGTTTCTTTATCTAGCTCAGGTTTTACTGTTGAGTGTACAGTTCAAAAAATCTTTATTTCAGAAACTACTGCTAATTATTATGATATTGGTACAGATTCTATTGAAATTACAAATTTAAAAATGGGAGCTTCTTCAAATTATAGAATCATAATTGAAAATGGAGATCAGGTATTTCAATATGATGAATATGGAAATGCTCCAACTCTTACTAAGACAAAAGATCCTTTAGAAATTAAACCTTTACATGCAAAAATTTTAGGTCCAACCGGACTATCTTTTTCTGTTTCTAGTTCAAATATTAATTTTGAATGAATTTTTAATTTAGAAAATTCTTTAATTATTCCTCCAGATGGACTAGTATTAAATCCCGCAACACAGCAAGAGCAATTATTAAAAGGACCAGATTGCACTTTTGATATTGAAAAATTATATAATCCTGATGCGCAAAATAATCAAATTACTTGCCATGCTAATTTTAATGATATAGATCTTTATGCTGATACTAATTTTTATTTTAATAAAATAGGTGGTAATGGTACCAATGGTACAGATATGATTTCTAAAATTAGTTATAACGGAAATGATAAATATTTTGTTCTTCATGAACAACCACTAACATTATATGTACAAAAAAATGTTCCAATAGATGAAAATACAACTGAAACTCAAGCAATGTTTAATGTTGCAGATTCAGATGGTGATATTGATGTACTAAAAAATAAACAAGCAATTGTTACAAATGCTGAAAATAAAAATTCTGTATTAAAAGCTCATGTTTATCAAAAAGGTGAAGAGATTGATTCAGTAAATTTTGCCTCGGGATACCCAAGATGAATTTTAGCAGGAAACTCAAGAGGAAATGAACTGGGCAAATATTTTGAAATAACTGCTAATGAAATTAAATGAAATCCTAATTATCATAATGATACTAGAAGTTTATTACTTCAGAACATTAGATCAGAAATTTTAATAAAAAATAAAGATGCTATTACAGAAGAAGAATCAGAACAAACTTATTACAGTTTCTTTAGTTTACCTATTATTGAATATGAAAATAATTCAACTTTAGTCAATGAATTATTACCAATGCAACGTATTGCAATTGATAAAAAAACATATTTAAACGATGTTGTTTATAATGCGGACGGCCGCAATCCTATTTTTAATCACAATCAAGGGTTAAAATTAATGAATCTTCCTGAAAATTCTATCATCTATTGGGAAGCTCGGGGAGGATTAGATGTAAATAAATCAAATAATTCTAATGTTATTCAAGAATGTTTTGAATTAGAACCTAGTTTTACTCTTGGATTAGAAAAAAATACTAAGAATACTTTTTCTAAGTTAATATCTCAAAGAAAAAGTACATTAGAAAAAGAAGAAGAACAGCGTAAACAAGTATATGAAAAAGAAAAAGATGAAAATTTAAAGTTATATTGTACTTTAGCTGTTGATGAGCAAGGTAATGAAATACTTGATGAAGAAGGTAATAAAGTAATAACTGGAGGAACTGGACTATATGACAATTATATAGCAAAGGTTCAATCTCAAAATGAATTATTATTAGCTAAATTCAAAGAAGAAAGATTGCGGATTTTACAAAAAGAAGCTATTAATAAATTTATTGAAGAAGAACTTCCTCATAGAACAGACCTTACAGAAAATGATATTAGAGATAAAGAACGTGAAGATAAACCTTTAAACGAATGTTGATGATTTTCTAAAAATGTGAATGAATGGTGAGATTCTCAAGCTGTTTATAAAAATTATTTTTATAAAATTACTACGCAAGTAAAGAATGAACAAGGTGAATCTCAGTTTGTTGAAGAATATTATCCTTTACCAATTTGAGAAGAATCACGTTATCAATTAACTACAGAGTCAGAAAAAGAGAATGAATTATATAATTTATATAAATATGTTATTGTTAATGAACAAGATAATGAATATGGATATGTAGCTCTTGAAAAATCTGAAATAGGAGAACAAGATTATTTTTACAAGACAATTTATACAAAAGCAAATGTTGCATTAACTCCCGAAGCTTATTTTAAATCTGTTTATCCTCCATATGAAGAAGCGATTATTGATGCTAATATTCAAATTTTAAATGATGATACAAATGAAGCTATGATCTATGTTTTACCTAATGATGTATATGATGGATCTGTAACAAATAATCGAATAGAAGCAAAAATTTATATTCCTGATTCAGATGAAGAAATAAAATTATATGCAACTGTATATGCTCCTATTAATATGACATTAAATACTTTTGGTTTAGATTCTGTGAATGCATGAGATGGTAATAGTATTAGTATTGATGATGAACGTGGTGCAATACTTGCTCCGCAAGTAGGTGCGGGAGAAAAAGATTCTAACAATCGCTTTACCGGTATTTTAATGGGTAAAACTAATACTTATACTGGCAGTTCTTCTGAAGAAAATCAAATAGGTTTATTTGGATATTCTTATGGTATCCAATCTATTTTCTTAGATGCTAAAACTGGCAATGCAGATTTTGGATTACCTAATGGCAATTCTATTCAAACAGATGAAAAAGGTAATTATATAGGATTAAAAAATGATGATTACAATGAAGGTAGAATAGAATTAAGACCAGGTGGAGTAAGTAAAATAGGTGGATGAAGATTAGGGCATCGAAGTCTTTATTATACTCAGAGTGGTGAGATTGGACCTCGTTATTCTAATGATTATGTTCCAGAAATTAGAACAGGAAAAATAACTCAAATTGGTTCAGATCCTTATAGCGGTCATCATGAAAAAGATATAGATTATAAAGATTCTGGAATTTTATTGCATTCTGGAACAGACCCATATATTTCTATTAAAGGTCGGCAATTATTAGAAACAGATATAGCTCCAGATGATTTAGGTATATATTTACGTCCAGAAGATTCATTAGAAATTCAACTAGATCCTAAGACTCCTACTTTATTTACGATTTTTAGACATAACGGTACTAATTGAACTCAATCTAGTCGTAATTTAAATGGAGAAATTACAACTAGAACAATTTATGAAGAAGGTTCTAGAACTTATTTAGCTGGTATTAATGGTAAAGGAGAATTTGTTGCCAATACTGTTAGTAGTATTGTAAATATTGGTGAAAATGAAGATTCAGTTTATACGACTCAATTTTCAGTAAATACTTTTAGAGCTTTCGACGACTTTGCAAAAAATTTAAATGTAACACCTCCTATTCCAATGGATTTTCCAACTCATACAGGATTAAAAATAAAAATAGGATCTAATACTATTGGGCAGTTATTTGTTTCTAATGATGGAATAAATCCAAATAGTGGAGGAGATTCTACTTTATTTATAACAGGTGGTTTAGGTAATAATAATGAATATACTCGACCTATTGGTATATATGGAAAAAATATTAAATTAGCATCTAATCCAACTTTTAGTTCAGCAGAAGATCCTAAAAATTCTAAAAAAACTGATACATATTTATTATTAGGAGCAGATAATGATTACTCTGAAAATAAAGATGGACTACAAATACAAGTAAAGAAAGCTCATTTTAATCTTTTTAAAGACGATAATTATGAATCATCTTTAATGTCTGCTGGTAATTTTAAAACTAACATAGGATTAGAGCAAAAAGCAGGACAAAATATTGTTATTTATACTACTAATAATAAAACTGTTAATATGCAATCAAATCCAAAAATATATATATCTATTACAGTAGGTACTGATGAAAATGGAAATTCTACAACTGTTTATGCTGAAAAAGATTCTTGAGATAAAAATGATTTATATGTAAAAATTAATAGCACAGATTATAAAAAAGCTACTACGATACCATTTTATTATCAAATAAATAATAATAATACTAATTACTATTGTTTAGTGTCTAATCAAAATATAAAATATTATAAAATAAATAATAGTATATATCTTGCAGAAAATGATCCAACATATGATTTAGAAATAAGCGATACTGGAGAAGAAAGTTATGTTATTACGACAAAATCAATTGCAATAGACCAATATTTTTATGATAATATTAAAGAGAAATTTATAAAGATAACTGCAATTGAAAAAGATAGTAACAATAACCCTGATGCTAAATATAGAAGTGTTGTTAGAGTTGATAATAACGAACTTATTGATACATTTGTAGCTAATAATTTAAATACCTCATCATTATATTTTTGAACTGGTTCATCAATGAAAAAATATGATGATTCATTAAAAGAATATAATGTTGTTCGTGGTATGAATGGTGTTTTTTATTATATAAATAAAAATGATTTAGTATATTCAGAATTAAATCCTGGATATATATATAAAGATTCAGAAAAAAGACAATATGTTCAAATAACAGATAGTATTGAACCAATAGAATCTGTAAAATATGTATCGACAGAAAATTTTATATCTCAAAAAGATTATTCTTTTTATGCGGGTAAGTATTATGGAAAAATAGTTACAAATCGTACAGAACTTTTTGATGACAATAATACTAGTATCGGATACGAAGATGATATAATTGAATTAATAGGTGATTCTAATGGTATACAATTATTTAATTCTACTGGTGGTGGAATATCTATTATTTCACAAGCAAAAACATTTACAGATTTTGATGTACAACTTCAAACAATTAATGAAGATGAAAAAGTTAATCGTCGTTTTGGATTTTTTACAGATGAGGGTTATAAACTTGAAGGTCAATCATTAATTGCTGGTTTTCTTATAGATACTAATAATTATAATGGTTTGTCTATGACACAGTCTAATATTGGATTAAATGCAGAATCTAATATTTTATTAAAAATGCAAGATAATTTTGAAGTTAATGTTTCTAGTCTTGGAGAAGGAAATCTTTATACAGAATCTAATCCACAAATTTTATTAAAAGCTGGCCCTTCCATTACTGGAAATTCAGGAACATCTGCAGAATTAATTTTAAATTCTTCTAATAATGGCTGAGCATCAGCTTTAAGTAATAACGCAGATTTTAAAAATAATAATCCTAAAAAAGCAGCAAGTTCTTATCCAGTATTTGAAGTGCGTACGGCGACTGCAAGAATTGGTATTTATCCAGAACATTATACTGCTGGAGATACAAGACAATACAGAGAAAATTTTTATGTAACAGCCCCTCAATATAATTCAAATGGTTTAAGTGTTCAAGGAGGATTACTTAAAAATCCAAGTGTTGGTTTGTCTGTTGACAAGAATGTTATTTTTGGCGGTACTTTAACTGTAGGTAAACAGATATTAGTTAGAAAAGGTAATATTACCACTAAAAAAGGTAATATTGTTACTAAAGAAGGTAATATTACTACAAATAAAGGTGATATTACTACTAAAAAAGGTGATATTGCTACAAATAAAGGTAATATTACTGCAACTAAAGCAAATGGTATTGGTGGCAATATTACTGCTGATGGCGATGTTACTGCAACAAATGTTACTGCTAGCGGCAAAGTAACAGGCGCTACACTTCATGGAGATGGAACCGATGTAAAAAATACAGCTTCTGGTAGTACTACTCCTTTTTCAATTAGTAAATATAATGGTACATTTACTCTTCATGGAACAAATACAATATTAACAGATGGACGACCAGTTTTTAGTTCAATAAAAGGTCAAACTTTTAACGTAACGAAAGATGATATTTGGCCTAAGGCAAGCGATTTTACAACGGCTATAAAAACAGCACTTAAAGGTGACTACAAGAGTTTTGATCTTTATATTCAAAGTATTATTAATGAGACATATCTTAAAGGTGAGCTTGATGATGTTTATCAAGCTAAGGATACTTTACCAGCACATACACATTTGGCTGGTAACTTAAAAGACTCTAGTAATAAGAAAGTTACTGGTACAACCGGAGGTGTTTCTTAATAATTATAAAAAGGAGATAAAAGGATATGAATAATTTACAATTGCGTTTTGAATTACAATATTCATTACAACAATGAATTGATTCAACTATGAGTCAATATAATATTTCAGCAGCAATGATGGAAGATGCTATGTCTAAAATTTTATTATCTTTAAAAGATAAGGCTTTGCAAGACTATCTTTTAGAACAACAAAAAGCATATGAAATGGCAGCCGCATCTTCCGCTCATAATAAAGAGGAGGAAGATGATAATGGCTTTATTGCGTAAGATAATAGCAACCATAAATGGTAGTAAACAAGATATTAATCTTTATATTGGATTTGACCAAGTATTTAAAGGAGATAGTGGAGATACTAATAATCCTGGGTATTCTTTAGCGAATTTTTTTACTCAAATTCAAGAATTTTTTAAACAACCAATGTTTATGAAATATGCTCGGCCTCATGGTGCTATAGAAACACCTGTAAATGGAAGTACTATTATGGAATATTATTGTGTTACTGGTGATGGTATAGATCAAAACGTTAAAAATGTATAAAAAGAAAGGAGGATAAAATGGCAACAGTATTAAATACTCTTTATCCTCCTTTAATTGATACCTTCATGCCAGCTTTTCCGTATGATGGAGATCCAACAATAGAATTCTCTATTTCTCCTTATAATACGGCTAATATGATAAATTTTTTACATGTTTCTTTAGTAAATCAAAAAACTAATCAAAATGCTTTTGAAGGATCAAATAAAGGATTAAAACAAGCTATTCCCGCAGGTGTTTTACTTAATAGTGTTTGAATATTACCTTTTAGAGAAATAGAAGATATATTACATTGTGATAAAGATAATTTATGACACTTAACTATTCCAAGAATGCTATTAAAAAATCAAAACAATACTGATAATAAAGTCTTTACAATAGATTATTATTATAAAGTACAATTACGTTTTGATAGTTCTTCAAATCAATCAGTTATAAATAGTGCAGATTATCTTACTAGAAACAGAGTATATTTTTCAGAATGGTCTAGTATTTGTTTATTAAAAGCCATTCCAAGAGTAGATTGCTTCCTTAAAAACTTTAGTGATGCGACTGCTTGAAGTCAAGCAGAGAATAGTGGAGATGTAAATGATTCTGCTAACGAAGAGCAGTCTATTCCACAATATTTGCCTGGTACAATTAATTTAACAGGTTTTTTAACTTTTACAGATGGAAGCTCTAATACCACAACCAATCATGGAGAATATCTTAAAAGTTATTATATAAGAACTTCAAATAGCAAAGGGCAAATATTATTTCAAAGTGAAACTCAATATACAGCGCTTTTAGCTGAAAAAGATAGTTTTACCTATTTATTAGATGTTTCAAATAATACTACATATCCAGTAAATGCTAATTATTTTATTCAAATAATTTTTACAACAAATAATAATTATACTTTTACTAAAACATATGAATTTTCTCTTATAGATTATGCAGTAGAATTTCTTCCAATTTGGAATTTTAAAACATTAACTATTCCAGATCATGGATTAGAGACAAATGAAATTGTTACAGAAGAAGATGGAATTATTAACTTTACTATTGAATGCGGAGATCTTCCTCCCGGCTATTTATATGTTCGAAGAAAAAGTAGTTTAGACAGATTTCAAACTTCTGAATTAATTTATTGCAAAGGCTTCTTAGGAGGAAATCCAAAAGAAGGTGAAGAAGAAAATTCAAACGATCCACAAAATGTATATTGTGAAATTACAGACAATACTGTGGGTAGTTTAATAAGATATGTTTATACCGTTCAATATCAAACTCTTAAAAATGCTTGAACAAGATTAGTTGAAAGTCAAGAGGTATATCCTAATTTTCATGATATTTTAGTTAGAGATAAAGATAGACAATTGGCTATTCGTTATAATGCTCAAGTTAATTCTATGACTCCGGTAAAAACCAGAGTTAAAATTGATACTTTAGGAGGAAAATATCCTAAATTTGCAGAAAATGCACGATTAGATTATAAACAATTTACAATTAATGGTTTAATTACTGCGGAAAGTGATTTTAATAGAACATTTTTAAATGAAATGGCTAAAGAATATCAAGCAGATTTAATTGCATATGATAATAATATGAATGGAAAATATTTAATTCGTAATGACACAGTTCTTGAAAACGAATCTGGAAGTTATGGAACATATCATGATTGGATAGATAAACCAGATACACCTACCAAAGAGCGAGTTAGAAATACTAAAATTGGTAAAAATGGTAGTTCAATGACTCTGCATGATTTATATCCATATGAAAATTGATGGTGAGAAAGAGTCTTTAGAGAAAAAGTTCTTAAATGATTAAATAATGGCGAGCCTAAACTTTGGCGATCTATGACTGAAGGTAATATGGTAGTCATGTTTGATGGAATATCTTTAACTCCAAATACTCAATTAGGTCGCCGCACTTGAAATTTTTCTGCTACAGTTTATGAAGTTGAAGATGGATACTCATTAAAAGTTCTTGATACTCTTGGATTATATCCAATTCAAAATGATTATAATCAAAATTTAATAAGTGGTATTACTCAACAAATTGCTGTTACAAATTATCAAATTGGTCAACAGTATGGAGTTCAAGGAACAACTAATGGATACTCTATTAGAGATCAAATTATAAAAAAGATTGAAATGAATTATGAAGGATTGGGTTCTAAATATCAAATCATTCCTGAATCTGTTTCTTTAAATAGTGTTAAAATTCAATTTCATGATGATAGAATTAAAGGATCTGTTCCACAATGATATAATTTAGATTCATTATCTAATGCAGATGAACAAATAAAATTAAAAATTATTGAAAGAAATTCACAAGGAACATCGGTAGTAACAGATAGCATTTCTTGAGAATATTTATTAAAATCAAGTAATTCATTTTATTATGTAAATGAAGATGGAACTGAAAGTGCTATGACTGCAATAGATATTCTTACAGAATATCTTAGTGCTTGAGAAACTGAAATAGTAAATGGCAATATTTTAACAAAAATAGAAATTGAAAAAGAAAATAAATGATATTATACATCGTCACCATCTGTAGAATCTTCAGATTATACATCGTCTGAAGGATCTTCAAAAGAAGATATTGTTTCAGCTTATGCTTCTGCAGTATATTCTTTAATAGATGAACAAAGAACAAATCTTAAAGAAATTTATAATTATGGACTAGGTTATAAACTAGTACTTGAATTAGTATCACCTTATGATAGCGGAGCCGCTTCTTTAAAAAGAACTGTTTTTGTAAATGAGCATGGATATTATCAAATTCCTTCTGATATTAATGTCTTAGATGTTTATTTATTTGATGATCAAATAGCAACAATTGATTATTTAGTTCAATGAGATGTTACATATAAAGATTTAAAAGATCCTTCAAAATATGAAGTAGGTACTGATATAGTTGGTCAAGTTTCTGGTTGATGGCAACCAAATTCTAATATTAATGAATTAATTTATCATAAATATTATTATCAGCATGTTAATGAAACTGCATCAACTTATGTCGGTGAAACGCAAGAATTAGAATATTGAAAAGCAAGTGATTTTGATTTAACTCCATATACTGTACTTAGTATTAAACAAATAAATTCTGGACTAGGACTTCAAAAAATTGTAGTTGGTAGAACTGGAACTTTACGATTAGGATCTGATTATCCTATGAGTAACTGTGCGATTCTTGGTCGCCGCATGTTTAAAACTACTGCAGACAGACAGCCTTATTTAGATGAGTGAGAATATATTTTAGATCCATCTGTTTATGAAATAACTCCTGGAAACAAAGATAAAGTTGGCGGATCTTTTTATTGGTATCAATTAGAAACTAATGAAGAAACAGATGCTTTAGTTAGAGTCTTTTTAAGTTCTGATTTATCTCAAGATATTGATTGAAGATATGTTGTATGAAAACCAGATGATTTCAGAGTTATATATGATGATTGAAGTACTATGGAAGAAACTCTTTTTGAAGAAGAAGAAATTAAAGAGCCTCAATATAATACTGTATACGGCGTCATAGATGAAAATCGTATAATGAGTTATAAACTTTATTATATAGATGGTGGTTGATACGATGTTGAATTTGAAGATGAAGACAAAACTACTATGCTTGCTAAAGTACCAGTTAATGGAATGATTAACTATAAAGGTAGTTTAATTAAGAAATATTATACATAATAAGAATAGATAGGAGTTAAAATGAGAAAGAAGTATCCATATCTTGAAGAGCCTTATGTGTATAATTTAAATGAAGAACAACAAAAACGATCTATTTTAAGTTTCATTGATGATTTTATTAATCAACGTCAATATGTAAATATAATTTTATTAGACTGGCAAGAAAATCCTTTAAAAGAAATTCATGGAATAATTGCTTCTGGATCAATTTCAAAAGATGGGAGCAGTAGCGTGCGGCGCACTTGCTCCCTTTCTTGCTCAGTAAGTAAAGAAGAATATGATATTGACTCAATGGAAATGGATTTCGCTTTAAATAAAAAAGTTTTTATTGAAATCGGTATAAAAAATGAAACAGAATACTATCCAAAGTATCCTATTTTTTGATTTCCGCAAGGTGTATTTTATATTAATTCTTTTAGTTTAAATTCTGCGACTTCATCTGCAGTTAATTTAACTATTAATTTAAAAGACAAAATGTGCTTATTAAACGGTGATGTAGGTGGTACTTTACCTATTACAGTTCAGTTTGATAAAGTAACTACTCAATTAACAAATGGCGAAATCGTAAATCAAACTGTTTTATATTATAATATAATTTTAGAATTATTAACCCATTGAGGTGGAGAAGATTTAAATAATATTATTATTCAAGATGTGCCTTTACGTATTCGTAGAGTTATGCAATGAAATGCTGATACAGATATATATTTTGGACCATCAGATGAAAATGGTGCTAGACAAATTTATACAGAACCGGTTGAAGGAGAAATATTAAATAAATATTCTCGTGGAGATCGAGTAGGATATGTCTATGATGATTTTGTTCCAACTTCTGAAATAGTAGGAGCCGCAGGAAATACGGTTTGCACTGTTTTAGATACAATTAAAAATCAGTTAGGAAACTATGAATATTTTTATGATGTATTTGGAATTTTTCATTTTAGAGAAATAAAAAATTATTTAAATATAAATCAATCAACTATTCTTTTACAAGAGTCTTCTAACCCAGGCAGACACATAAATCTTAAAGAGGGTCAATTTTTATTAGATAGCGGTTCTGAAAAGCAATATTTAATAGAAACGACTAACGATAAAAACGTATATGCTTTTGATTCTGATCGTAACATTACCTCAATATCTGTTACTCCAAATTATGACAATATTAAAAATGATTTTATTGTTGATGGAATTCGACATAGTGACAACAGTAACACAGACTTCTTAGTTCGTTATAGACTTGTAATTGATGAAAAGCCGGAAATTGTTAACTGAATTAAAACTGGAGTAAATGAAAATGGAGAGGATATTTTAAAAGGTAATTATGGTAGTTTTAATAATGTCTTATATTATACTTATCCAGAATATTATGAAGGTAAAATTGTAAAAGAAACCAATAAATTAGGCTTTTGATATGATAATTGAGTTCCCGCGGATGAATCAGATGAAGATGCGGTTTCATATCAAGATATTGATGGTAATATTAAATATGAAAAATTAGTATATCCAGCTATTGGAAATATGGATCAAATTTATCGAGTAATAGAAAACGGCGAAAATGTATTTTATCTTTGAACCGGTAATGGATACCATAAATTATATTTGATAGATGAAAATATAGATCCTTCAAAAAATCCAGACATGCTTTTTGTTGAAAATACTGTTGTTGAGAATATAGAAAATTCAGAAACCGTAAGCAAAGCAGATATTATAAAAAATTTAGAGTTAATGGTTGGATTTATTCAAAATCGAACTTGATGATTAGATGGTCCACGTTTTACTGTCGATATAAATAATAACCAATATGATTCTTATCAAGAAGCAATAAACAAAGATAAGAATAAAACCTTAGACGAAATGATGAATTTCTTTATAAAATATCCAAATACATTACCAATTTCTAATATTATAGATTTTATAAATTATGAAAAATTATCTAAAGAAGATAAAGAAGATGCGGTAAAACCGTTATATTTAGATATTGATGCGATAGAATCTTTATTATTAGATAAAATAGAATCATTAAAAACAAAAGAAGAAATTGCAGATTGTTTAATTCAATATTTAGATAAAGAATATATAAATGAGGAAAGTAATTTAGAAGAATTACATGTACCTTATCCGTTAAATTTATCTGACAAGGATTTCTTTAAGAGGTATCCTACTTTATTAAAATTAAGTAGTCTTTTAAATTTTTGTGATGGAGATATTACAGTTTATAAAAATCAAGAAGAAGTTGATAGTTATATTGGTTCAGTTATTAAAAATTTATTTATAGAATCAGTTGATCCATTAAGTGTATATCAAATAATTTTAGATGCTATTACAAATTGAAATGGAGAATCTTCTATTAATGAATCTATTGAATCTTTATTAAATTATTTAGTTGGGGAAACAGATATTTTAAATCCTTTTAGATTTGATAATTATAATAGTTTACCCAAAGTATATATAAAAGATAAAGAAAATAAAGATAATGTTTATAATCAATTACAAAATATTTTAAACAATTATCAAAATAAAATAGTAACAATTTCTCATGAATCTGCTTTTTATAAAGAAATATTACAACCTATATCTGAAACTGAATATAATATACAACATCCAATAGATTCAAGTTTATCACAAGAAGAACAATCTCAAGCAAGCATGAAAAGAAAAGTTGAATATTTGCAATATTATCAAAATTTTCCAGCAGAAAAAGCTATTGCAGATAGAACCTTTTTAACTGATATAGAAGAAATTTTAGAAAATTGAAAATCAGAAAGAGATGGAAAAATTGGTAATATAGAAAAGCATCTTCAAGAATGGCCTAGAAATATGAATACATTAAAGAATTTATATGAAAAAGGAAATTCTTGTGTAGATTATGTTTTAAATATTTCAGATCAAATTACAGAAGAGCTTAAAAATGATACTATTAGTGCGGATGTTATTAAAGAAAATTTAATAGCACACAAGTCGTTAATTGAAGAATTTGAAGAATTACGATGAACAATTAACACTAATATTGAAGCTATTGAAGATTTTTATGATTGTTATAATTTTTTGTTTGTATCTTTACAAAGTATTATAAAAGATTATACTTTAAAGAATAGATTAGTTTTAACTAATCAAAGTACAGATGGAAAAATTAAATTAAAACCAATTCCTTATAGTGATAGTAATTTTTCTGGAGTACAATATCCTGATCCTGAGACTGGAGAGTGAAAATATCTAGGAGAATATTATACACTAGATTGAAGAACTTATCTTTACTTATATGGACAATATGCTAATAATATGGGTACGGATCCCGGTCCTTACTACGATGATTTAGAAGCATTTTGACCCTATGAATATAATTTAAATAGAGATAAACAATGTTTTATAGATGAATTAGATGGTGATACAGAAGTTCAATATAAACAATTAACAAATGGTAATTTTTTCTTTGATATAATTGACGCAAGTGCTTCACCTCTTGGAGAATTTAGTGTTAAAAATATTGGTAGAAGAACTGATGTAGTTAATGATGAAAATATTAACTGTTTATTTGAGCCTGAAATTCCAGATATTGTATTTTTAAATATGGATAATCCAGATGCTAATTGATCTGATAATGTTATGATTCAAGAGTTAAGAAGCGCTCAAGATATTACTAATAAATTAGAAGAGCAGAGACAAGAATGTATTAATAATAGTCAACCATATGTTCAAGTTTCTGATGAAATATTTAATAGTTTAGTCACTGGAAAATATTTAAGTGATGCATATGAACAAATAAAATATGAATTATTTGCGCATTTAAAATATCAAAAAGTAGTTTCAATAACAGCTTTACCAGTTTATTATCTAGAACCAAATAATAGAGTAACTTTAAAAGATTACTCAACAAATATATATGGAGACTATATGATTCAGAATATTAGTCTAACTTTAGGGCCTGGCGCAAATATGGCTGTTACATTAAACGAAGTTTCTGAAAGATTATAAAGGAGGTGCGTAAAATATGCCTGTATCTTCTGGACAAGGAATGGGTCAATATCGTTATGATAATAGTTTTAATTACCTTACTAATAATGAAGTACATCAAACTATTGGTATGGATAATAAAGATATAAAGCCTAAATATATAAATAAAGGAAGTGTTATTGTATTTCGAGATGTAGAAATTGATTTGAAATCGCCTATTTATTCTGGTAAAAGTTATTACTTACATTTAGAATTACCTCAACACATTCAGTATGAAACAAAAGTAAGAATAAAATTATGTGCACAAGTAAATTCAGCTGAGGCACAAAATTCAGATATTGATACATCAGCCTTTCAAGAAATTAGAGAATTAATTATTCCTCCAGCACCTCCTATTAAGGGAGATCAAGCTATAGAAGAAATAATATTATATTCAGATCCTGCTGAAAAACAAAATCCTAAAAATCTTCCTTATTTTGCCAATATAATCTTTGAATGACCTGGTTCTACTAATAATATTAATTCTCCAAAATGAATAAAAGAAAGTGTTTATCGAGGAACTTCTGCAAATGGAGATATTTTTTATTATTTATCTGCAGGCGATGAAAAAGAACCTACAGAAAATGAAGAAGGATTATTAAGTACTTATGTTAGTGCTGCGGTAGCAGGTGTTTATGGAGAAGCTGAACAAGAAAAATATAAAGCTCGTATTATTACTGAGTTTTCTATAGGAGAACTAGAAAAAAGATGGTTAACTGCATCTAGTAGTGTTTCAATAGCTAAATTTGATATTGTTTTTTCTCCACAATATAAATTAACAGCAGGTTATCCTTATATCTTATTAGAAATAGATCGTAATGATAGTCATCATACACAAATTCAATATGTTGTTGATAAAAAAACTTATTATGGCACATATATGGATGTAAATTATATAAATGGTGAGCTTTGAGAAATTACAAATTTATTACCAGAAGAAAATAGTATTTTTGATGCTCCGATAAAAATAGGTAAAGATGGAGTTTTAAATCATATTGCTATTTGAAGTCATCCTGAATTAATGTTAGCTATTAATGGAGAAGAAATAAAAGTTGGTCAAACTAATTTTTATGAATTAGATGATTTTGTGATTAAAACTTTAGGAATTGTTGCAAAAGATGGTTCAGACAGATTTGTTATGGATTATCAATATAGAGTAACTTCATAGAAGGGGGAAATAAGTATGGCTTTAGAAAGTTTTTATGGCGGGAAGCCTGGCATTTCCCCCGTTATTCGTAGTAGTTTTAAGTTTATTAATGATCAAGATCCGGCTTATCAAGCAAAAAGCAATATGACTATTGACTCAACTAATTTAAGTCCTAAAGAAAAAGCTATGTTAGAACGAGCTGGGTGAACTGAAAATAATGAAAATCAAACATGAGGTCCTTATTTAAAGTATTTTACAATGGACGAGTGTTTTAAAGACACAGAATATCGAGACGTTTGATATAGTGAATTTTGTATTATTGATACAGAAAATAAAATGAATCCTAATAATGGTAAATTATTTAGACGTACTTTAAAAAGAGTCGATACAGTCCTTAACGCAGGAGATACTAATTGAGCAGAATATATGGGGCAAATAGTTGGCCCATCTGGCGGCGTGCCAAATATTCGTTTTGGTTCAATTGATGATGTAAGAAAACAAGCTGCGGGATTACAAAATACTTTACCAAATGAAGGATTTTCTACAACTACTCCCGCAGATATTACTGGTTGAGATTATTCTTATCCAGATAGCACTAATTCAAATTCAATTTCAACAGAAAATTTAATTACACAATCGGGGGTAATTGGTGATACTATTGGAACTGAACCTCAAAATCGTGAACATGATTATGAATATATAGCCGTTTTAGATAGTGGTGATAGTAATAATATTACTTTAGTTCCTGGTAAAGATGCCAATGGATATAA
>Ga0326512_10000160_pt1 | contig 58189 bp, 55 predicted proteins | sample 1_2617_0518_D_FD_203652 | JGI IMG/M metagenome (GOLD analysis project Ga0326512, IMG submission 203652) | Bovine rumen microbial communities from UC Davis, California, United States - 1_2617_0518 | ecosystem: Host-associated > Mammals > Digestive system > Stomach > Rumen | place: USA...
TGGCCGTCATCAGGAGTAATTGTCTCTTTGGCGATCGTCTCTCTGAACTGGAACTGTGCTGCTTCCTTAGCCTGGATCTTCTTTGATGCGCAGGCTCCGACTGCTATTGCTGTTGCGAGTACTGCTGTGGTACCGAGTAATACAAATACGTTCTTTTTCATTTTATTTGTCCTTTCTTGTTTGCCTTCCGGCATTTTGTTTGATGGCTTCATTATTGCAAGTTCAATGGGTTAAAACAATCAGTAAATCTTATGGCATCTGATGCTTAAACAACGGTTTGTGTTTTGAGTGTTGCTTATTATTTTTCAGCATGCTGCCTAAACATCAAAAACAGATCAGCTGGTTGTAGTCAAGGCCGCAAGACCGATTACAACAGGGATGGCGGATCTGCCAAAAAATGCGACGTCCTGATCCTGACCGGCAATTTCGAAAGAAGTTCGGATGTGTTTTGCCCGACACTGATTCTGATCGCTTTTTTTCAGATAGAAAACGGATATAGATACAGATTCAAAGATATGTTAATGGGCGGGATTCCATATTATGCATATATTGTGATCTATTTTATTGAAGTTGTGATTATCGGCGAGGAAAATGGCGGATGGCCTGATATTTATCATATAACCGATTATTCGAATCCGCTTATAGCAGTTCCTTTATTGTTATTATTCGGATTTGGTATCAGTGCATTGGTCGCAGCAACCTCAAATATGATCTCCAAGAGAAGAGAGGCCAAGTTCTTCTGTTATTGGGATAAAGATGCTGATCCTGTGGATGTTCTTATAGAAGCCTATGCTCTTGGAATAATGACAGGGAAGAACTCATAAAATGATTGATTTCAATAACGCAGAAAGTATAGCCAGCTGAAAACTGGGCACAGCATTATAAGTATTCTTATTTTGCTACTGCCATGACAAAGTATATTTCATATAAAATCGATATAGAATACTCAGACGGTACGCACTGCATTTTGGAATGTACTGCCATGAGTACAGGCGATTGGCAGGCTTCAAATACAAAATGGCCGAAGGGTTTTGAAGAATTGAAAATACTTCTTGATGGTATAGTGAGTCAAGAATGAAACAGATGTGAAAAGCGTTGTTAGATAAATTTTCAGGTTTCTGATATAGAATTATATTGAGGCTTGATATCAGGCATATAAATGGAAACATCGGAAAATAACGGATCGGAAAGAAAGTGCTGGCCATATGAAAGACATGAGAGTATTGGTTGAAAGAGACAGTGTATGTATGGGAGACGACTGTACGGCTCCTAATAGTAAATACATCCTCTTTGAAAGCGGAATCAGTCTATCATCATTACTGTCACAGATAGCTCAATATGTTCCTGATTATTCAGGAAGGCAGCATACCATTTGGGGAATCGAGCATAACAGAGTTCCTATTGCTTTTCTTGAGTGTGATGAACATAACGAATACAAATGTATATTGGCACACAATGATATATCGGCAGACTTCCTGAATGAAGGAAAAATATACTGTAGATATTTCTTTGATTATCGCGGAAACTTGAGCACAAACCTTATTAATATACGTGTTTCAGACCATTCCGGAGCACGTGCTTTATTAGATCGTGTGAAGGCATATTATGCCTTGCCCGAGAGTGAACGCTGGGGTTGGTGACGGTGTTAAATGGAAAGTGTAAGAACATCCGAATCTATACCCGTTCACTATAGTATTTGGAATTGTATGTTTAGTAGTTTTTTTCGTCCTGATTTTGCTATGGTTTATAGGGATAATAAACAGGATATCGTTCAATCGGGGAAATATGAAGAATGATAACAAAACATGAATACTACGTAGGTGGACTGTCTCTTGTTTGGGAATGGGATGAAGAGGAAATAAATGCCCGAAATCTTAAAGATAATAATCTGTATATCGAAGGATTGTGGAGTATAAAAGATACGGCACCGAAGGATAATCTGTGTACGGGATGTCAGGTGATCGATGATGAGACTTTTGCCTTTACGACTTTCGGAGGCGGACGATTTGTGATGAAGATCAAAGATGGAGTTATCGAACTTGCATCCAAAATGCTCGTAAAGTGAATGATTTTGTAGTAGTGTAAAGTGACATCTGACAGATACGGAAAAGTTATAATGGTATTGATAAGAAAATCAACAGTATAAAGAGTCAGCAGTGCGAAAACGAGGTCTTCCTGATGCAGAACGATCAGTACGGGCAGAACAGCCAAAACGGTGCGCAAAACAACCAGTACGGTATACAGAACAATCCTTATCCTAATGTTGCATATCCGCCGGTTCAGTACGGTCCTGCCGTGCAGCCCGCTCCGTATCAGCAAAACGTTCCGTATCAGCAGGCTCCTTCTGCCGTCAATTCCGGGAAGTCCAAAAAGACCGCCATGATCTTCTGCATCATATCGAATGTGCTGATGGTTCTTGGCGTACTTGCCATTCCGTTTCTCTTTGTCATGATCCTTGCGATGGGTTTCGGTGCTGTCGGGGATGCTTTTTACACGGCGTTTCTCATTGCGGCTGCATGCGCGTTAGGGCCGATCGCGAGCCTTGCTTTCGCAATCGCGGCGAAAGTAAAGAACCGCAAGAGCATCTGGGCAGTGGTGAACATGGTGATCTCAACCATACTGATACTGACTCCTGTCGCACTCGGAATAGTCTATGTGAATGACAGGAAAAACAATCCTAAGCCTGTTTCACAAACTGAGGAATGCTGGTACATTTTAAACGAGCACCCGTACTATGACGAGATGAAGTCCTGCCTTGAAGAGCATGATTTCGACGACACAATGATTGACAACTCGGGACGCAGAATGGCGAGTTGTAATTATATAATCAGGATATATGTTTCTACTGAATCTTCGGAGGAGAAGCGCAGCGAAGTCAACGAATACCTGAGACAGTTGCGCGACATCTGTATCAAGACGGATGAGATGGGTATATATCCGGAAGGGATGAGTTTCACGATATGGTTCTTTTATTTCGATCCGGATATTGACAAGAAAGTATATAGTGCAGTTGATATACCTGACATTTCTGCGGATACTCCGGATGACGAGATAGATGTCGATAAATATATCGACAATGCGCTCTCGGGCGGACTTGTTCCGGGTATTATCTGGGACAAGCTGGGCAATGCGAATGTGCAGGTCATAATATATTAAGATACAAGCCCATGAAAAAACTGATCATTCCACCGAAATTGAATGAGGGTGATAAAGTAGCCTTTATTTCAATTTCAGGCGGCCGTGCCGGTGATGCGGATATGCTTCCCAGATAACTTCTGGGTAAAAGAAGATTCGAGAAGATCTTTAACGTAAAAGTGGTTGAGACACCTCATGCGCTTAAGGGGAGCAGTTACCTCTATGACTGTACTTCCTGTCGGAGCAATGATGGAGATAGATTGTGATGCTCCGAGAATAGAAATACTTGAATCAGGAGTAGGCATCTAAATCATCAGTAATCAGATGCAGAGGTTACTGTCTCAGACGTTTATGCTCTTTTTCACTGAGGAGAAGCCACTTCATATGTCGAAGAAGGACCGCAGATTGGTCCTGTGATATACAATTGAGTTTTTAGTAATAATCCTGAATATAGTCAGCTGATAATCCCGTGAGCATAATGCTTACGGGATTATAGGTTTGTCATCATGTCATAGAATCCGGGAATCGCCGAGGTTGCCAGGATCTGCCCGGCTGTAAGTAAATCGATGATCGCATGTCCGATCATAATGGGCAATGGATTCCTGTTTTTCCTGTAGATGATGCAAAGCAATATCGTCAGAGGAAGGAATGACAGGAAACGGTAGATCATATATCTTGCGTCAGACAGTGTCGGAATAAAGCTGTGCTGAACTGCAAAGAAGAAAGACGGAATGATTACGGATAAGTATCTGTTTTTGATCGTGCCCACTCCGCAGCCGAGATAGATACTGTTCTCGGCAAGCGCCGTACTGACAGGAAGCAAAATAAGATTGATCACTGCAAGAGGAACGGGTATCGGTGCGATTATCATCGGTGGCGCATAGGGTATTATTCCATAGCACAGAAACCCTGCCAGAAACATTCCACCCATACCGAGCAGGAGAATGAGTAAACTCATGCCGGCAACCTGCTTGGGTGTTGTTTTGCCCTTCTCATAGTTGATCAGTTTTTTAAATCCGCCGTCATTTTTTGTCAGTAAGATCAAGGCGGCGACCGTTATGATATTTACTGCGCTTGCAACGACTGACCATGTGTTACTGATATCAGACAGGCCCTTTCCCGCGATCATTGATATTACGATAAACATGGCAATAAATATGATGCTTCTGAGCGGCATGAGAGCGGGGAGGAATTTCTTGTTCATACGATCTCTCCCATGAGCATATTTACCGTGTCTTCGATAAAAGAACTGCGTCCCTTTTTTGTATTAAGATCATATCCGGTTATCTTTTTTGATTCATCTGCCGCGAGAAAAGCAGCCTGCATCGAGGATGCAAGGCAGAAGGCTATCAGGCGTTTGCTCTTGTCGGGGATGTCACCCCTTAAAGCCATCTGAAAACCCTTTTGTGTAAGAGCTGAATTGGAGTCGGATCCGTAAGATCTGAAGTCTGAGAGGATAGATATCTTAACTATTGCGCGGTTTGCGAAAAGGTATTCAAACGTCTGCTTCGCGTAAACGGTCAAACGCTCGCAATCGGATAGTCCGTCGTCTTTTGCCTTCACAAGATCCGGCTTCATGCCGCTTAAAAGGTCATTGATGATCTTATTGGAACATTCTGCCAGCAGATTGTCCTTGCTGCCGAAATGGTAATTGATAAGGCCGAGCGCCACGCCGCTCCTTTGGGCTATGGCTCTGGCTGTAATACTTTCCGGTTGGCCGTCGGATTCCTTAATAAGGGCAATTGTCTGATCTATAAGAAGTTCTTTTATGTCGCTCATACATATCTCCTTGAACGATGTTCAAGATGATTATATTGAACAATGTTCAAAATGTCAACGGAACTGATATATGATCGGCGTTATATAAATGAATCTGCAACTCAAAAAGATAACAAGAGACAATAATCCGGATGTTATAATTTATAGAACAGGGGAGAAGTTCCTGTTGTTATAAATCGTAAGGTCGACCGGAGAGGCAGCGGTAGAATACTTTAACCAAACCACCATCAGCAGTCTTTTTGGAGGTTACTTCGAAGATACCCCTGCGAACAGGGTCAGGTACACCAAAGAGCATTGATCAGGTGATCAGAATCGCGCAGGACAGAGTTCAGAAAGATTTGGATGAACGCGGATAGAATAAAAGAGATATTTAGAGTTAAAAAAGAAGGTTGGCTCAATACGTGAGACAACCTTCAATCTTCTTAAAACTATCCTCTTATTTCTAAATTCGTTAGACCGATTCCATAAGCTTTGCTGCTTCTTCAGGCGGTACCGGTTTGCCCCAGACATATCCCTGAATGTAATCGCATCCGATATCTTTCAGGACTTTGACCTGCTCCGGTGATTCAACACCTTCGGAGATAACTTTCAGATTAAGGATATGTCCGATCGAAATGATCATTGCTACATACTGTCTGGATGATTCGCTTAAGTTCATCTGATCGATAAAAGACTTGTCGATCTTAAGAAGATCTGACGGGAAGTTATTCAGATAACTGAGTGAGGAATAACCTGTTCCGAAATCATCTATTGCAACTTTCATTCCCATTGCCTTGATCTCATCGATGCGCTGAAGAGCCTTCTCGGCAGAGTCGATCATGATGGATTCGGTGATCTCGATCTCAATGCGCTCAGGTGCTACATTGTGGGATGAAATAATGCGCTTGATCTCATCTATAAAGTTATTCTTCATAAGATGTCTTACGGAGACATTTACGCTCAGCATGACATCGGAATTTCTCTCGTTGGTTGCCTTATCCAGAAAATCCATGGCGAGCTCGAAAACGCGCATATCGATGCGGTCAACAAGACCAGTTTTCTCTGCTACGGGAATGAAATCTACAGGGCTGATATATGTATCGTCGTCGTCCTTCATACGCGCAAGTGCTTCGAATCCTCTGAGCTTGTGATCCATATCGTACTGAGGCTGCAGATGGAAGAAGATCTTGTTGTTGCTTAATGCAGTGCGGATCTTGCGCTCGATCTCAAACGTTCTTTCTGTGTTAAGGACATAAGGTGAGTACTTGAGCAGTCTGCTTCCGCTGCCGACCTTTTTCACCTCGTGCAAAGCCGCATCAGAATAAAGGCAGATATTATCAATAACATCGTTGTCTTCAGGGAACAGGGAGTAGCCAAAACATGCTGTGAGATAATAGTCGCAGTCATCCAGCGTGATCTTCTTTTCGAGTTCGGTCTTATATGCCCGGATCGTATCTTCAACTTCATCGGCTGTTTCATAGTCACTTATTACGAGCATGAATTCATCACCTGAATTTCTTGCAATGAAGTCGACAGTGCCGGTCTCAAGACTGTTCGCCAGATTTTTCCATCTTCTTGCAACTTCTCTTAATACCTTATCACCGGTATCGTGACCCATGGTATCGTTGATGCTCTTGAAATCATTGATATCGATCGAAACAAGTGCGAAAGGATCGCCGCGCTTATGAAGGTCAGCCATCAGCTCGCCACATGCAAAACGGTTCGGAAGGCCTGTAATTCTGTCTGTTACGGCCTGCTCACGGATGCTCTGCTGGTAATTCAAGACCTTCTTGTAATTGAAATGGATTATGGAGATCGCTCCAATGACAAGTACGCTGGAGAATAAACCCGGAAGTGAGTTCAGGTTTCCGCGCCCGAAGATGTTGAAGATCATTAAAGGGAACTGCAGGATGATCGCAGCCATCGATACTATGTAGCCGACTCTGCGGAACAGCATGACGAGGCAGATTATGCAGATGTATCCGAGCATTGAGAAAACACCGGTGAAGGAATTATATTTGATCATCTGGTCGCCGATTGCTATGGAGCCCTGCATCACCGACGTTCTCGTCGTAAGGAATGATGTTATGGTATAAAGCAGCACAAGAAGAATGAAAGCACTCTTCGGTGCCTCTTTTCTAAGGGAGAGGTTTTTTAGAGTTTTATCGATGTTGCTGTTTCTTTTTACCATCAGATCTTCACCCTTGACGCTATTTTAAGAAATACTATAGCAATTATATCAGGCATAAAATTGCGGTTTCTTCGCGAAAATGTTTCTAAAATGACCATAGTAAACACAAATTGTTAATAAACAGTAAAAGTTACTCCCACTGTTTTCTGTATTCTCTGGGTGATTTTTCGAAAAACTTGCGGAATGTCTCAGACATATAACTTACTCCGCCAAAGCCGGTCAGAGCTGCGATCTCCGACATGGGCTGTTTGCCGGAACGCAGTAATTCAGCCACTTTGCGGCATCTTAAGTGCATCAGATAATTTATAGGAGATTCACCGACATACTGGTGGAATAGAGTGTTGCAAAGCGATTTGCTGACATTGCCGCTTGCCGCGATATCATCGAGTTTTATCTGTTCGGGATAATTATTCGAGAGGAAGTGCATCATTGCCTTAAAAGACAGCATCCTCGGATCGGATATGGGCTCTTCGGCTGTAGCTCCATAGCTTGATGCCTGTTTTCTGATGATATCCCAGATCTGATAGAACTGCTTTGTTATCTGGAAAGGATCGTGCCTTATCTCAGGAAGACCCAGGACCAGATCTCGCATCTGTTCGGTATATTCATTTATATATCTGAATCTCAGGTAAGGAATGTCCGGATTCTCCGTGATAGGCCTTATTGCCTGCATATCGACGGCGACGGAATTGGACAGGATCCTTGGATTTATGATCGCGATCACATACTTGGCGACTTCGCCGTTTACACAGAGATTATAGTGGATCTGGTTGGAGTTAACGACGATCGTGTCACCCTCATTTAAGAGCAGTTCCTTGCCGTTTACATAGTAAGCAAGACGGCCCTTCTTGATGGTCATGATCTCTATGTCTTCATGATAGTGCGGTACGCCTTCCCAGGTTACCTTGGGTGCGATCCAGCCGTCGTATATATATGAAGGAAAGCTCGCATCATCGTAATTGATTATCTCGGAACCGTCATCGCGCTTGACGATGAGGCCCATCACTTCTTTCTTCATAACAATCTTTCTCCAAAAACGCGAAAACTATAACAATCTTACATGAGCGTGGAAAATAGTTATAAAATCAAGGCAATTTCAATCTATTTTCGCGCCCGTATCTACAATATACTTGCAATTGAATAAAAAAGGAAGAGGAAATTGTTATGAGCAACGAAGCAGTAGTAATGAAGAATGTTTGCAAAGACTTTAAGGTGTTGAACCGCCATGAAGGTCTGAAGGGCAGCATCAAAGATCTGTTCTCGAGAGACTATAAGACTGTCTCTGCCGTTAAAGATGTAACCATGACCGTCGAAAGGGGCGAGATCATCGGATATCTCGGACCTAACGGTGCGGGCAAATCGACCACGATCAAAATGATGACAGGCGTTCTTGAACCGTCCTCCGGCGAGATCCTTGTCAACGGCAAAGTGCCTTATAAGAACAGGACTGAGAACTGCGAGAACATCGGTGTTGTTTTCGGGCAGCGGAGCCAGCTCTGGTGGTCGCTCCCCCTGATCGAATCTTTCAAGCTCTTAAGAGATCTTTACATGGTTCCCGAAAAGGACTACGAAGAGATGATCGCACTGTACCGTTCGCTCGTTGATATCGAACCGATCCTCCATAAGCCCGTAAGGCAGATGTCTTTGGGACAGAGAACATTGAGCGATATCCTTGCCGCATTCCTGCACAACCCGGCGATCGTTTTCCTCGATGAGCCGACGATCGGTCTTGATGTATCAATGAAGTCGAAGATCAGAGAACTTATTCTGGGACTTAATAAAGAGAAGAACACCACCGTAATTCTCACCACCCATGATATGGGCGACGTTGATGCACTTTGCAAAAGGATAGTCATCATCGATAAGGGTACGAAGATCTATGACAACGATATAGATCACTTAAAAAACTATTTCGGTTCTTACAGGACACTGAAGCTTCAGCTTTCAGACGATTCGTGGGAGGAATACCTGATCGACGAGAAGACGACGGATGTCATGGACGTCATCATGGAAAAGCAGAAAGAGAAGAAGATAAAGGACGTTAAGATCCTTGAGATCTCAACGGAAGAAGTAATCAAGAAGATCTACGAAGGGGGTACAAAATGAATCCCAAAAGGCTGTTTGCAATAACAAGAGCCGGGATAATGGAGTCACTGCATTTCAGACTCGGCATCTTCGTTACGCTCTTTGCGAACCTGATTTATCTCGTTCTTGTTTACTATCTCTGGAAAGCGATCTACGATTCTTCCGGCACTGATGTCGTGAACGGAATGACTTTTTCGGATACGATGATCTACCTGATCCTAGCGACCGCGCTCTTCAATTTCTTAGAGATGTTCGTCGTATGGGATATGAGCAGATCGATACAGTCGGGCAAGATCGTACTAGACCTTTTAAAGCCGATGCGCTTCCGCAAATACACATTCTGGAGCTACACCGGCAACCATGTTGTACAGTTCGTTCTGACATTTATTCCGACATTTATCGTCGTCATGATCGTCACGCACGGAGCAATAAAGATCGGCTTGAATATCGTGTGGTTTCTGGTGGCAATACTGTTTGCGCTGATCATCAACTACAACATCGAAATGCTCGTCGCGCCGATATGTCTTTTCACTGAATCAACATGGGGTATCAATATCGTAAAAGAGACAATAGTCCTGCTTTTGTCAGGAGCATCCATCCCGCTTGCATTCTTCCCCGAGAAAGCAAGGGCGATCGTGCAGTATCTGCCTTTCAGAGCCGTATACGATATACCGTTATCGATCCTTCTTGGTAAGGCCGGATCGGATACCTGGCCGGGGCTTATCAGGCTTTTCGGACTGCAGCTTTTATGGCTTGCAGTACTGACTCTGGCAGGCAACGTTTTCTGGAATTGTGCGGTGAAGAAGGTCACCGTGAACGGAGGCTGACATGCGCAAAAGAGGACTGAGATTTTATTCGTCAATGTACCGAAAAATACTTGTTCAGGACCTGAAGAGCAAGATGAGCTACCGTGCGGATTTCGTCATCTCGACATTCGGCATGATAATGACCAATCTGTCAGGTTTTGTCACTTTTATGATCCTGTTCCACAACTTCCCGGAGATCAACGGCTGGGACTACCATCACATGCTGTTCCTGTACGGCTTCTCGCTGGTCGCACTGACACCCGTGCAGTGTTTCTTCGATAACAACTGGAACCTGCGTTTCATGGTCCAGAGCGGTGACTTCATAAAGTACTGTTTCAGACCGGTCAACGTGTTCTTCTACTTCATATCGGAAGTGTTCGATGTAAAGGGTCTTGGCCAGCTTGCTTTCGGTATCGGAACCATAGTTTATGCATGGATCAGGATCGGCATCCCGATAACGCCTTTAGTTATCCTGAAGCTCATTTTGTATTTGCTTACAGCATCGCTTTTTATGATCGCACTCATGAACTTCGCTGCAGCCACATGTTTCTGGATCAAGGGCTCCGGCTACGTAATGGTCATCATGTTCCGCTTCAAGGATTTTGCAAAATATCCTTCCAGCATTTTCCAGGGCATATTCAAGGTGATCTTCACGTTCATCATCCCGATCGCGTTCATCGCATACTATCCGAGCCTTGTTATCCTGACTCCGGATAACGTGCCGCTGCTCTCATGGATCGCGCCTCTATTCGGACTTGTGTTCTTCTACTTAAGCTACAAGTTCTGGATGTTAGGCGTACGCAAATATGACTTTACAGGATCATAATTATATAAGGAGGAATTGAAAATGAACGACCTGGTAATGATAATCAAAAACGCAGTTGTACCTAACTTCATCAACATAAGAACATCCATAAAGACATACGACAGAGATGCCATTATCTGCGGCGCGCCATGCTGGCGCTGGGTATATCACGCGCTCCATTCTGCAGACAAATGGTTCATCAACCCAAATGTCTACGAAGAGCCTTCTTTCCACGAGGAAGGAATGGACAACCCCGATAATCCGACATCCGTCGTGCTCACTGATGAGCAGCTTCTTGAGTATCTCGATCACGTCGAGAAGAAGACTTTGTCTTACCTCGATTCGCTCACGGATGACATGCTTTACGAACATCCCGAGAACTGCCGCTTCACGAGAATGGAACTCGTTCTCCGCCAGTTCCGCCACCTGCCTTTTCACACGGGCATGTTAAACGGCCAGACAGCTTTGAGTACAGGCTCTTTCCCGGTCTGGGTATCTGATGCGGACAAATTTATCGACGACGGCATATTCTTCGGCCGTTACCGCGAAGGACAGACAAAGATCTGATACTTCCGGATTTCTGAACACCCTCTTTAATGGAAATTTACCTACTAAAATGCGATTTTTCGATTTTAGTAGGTAAGGGGGAGGGGGTATATAGCCGCTAATTTGTCTGTTTTGAGCTCGAAAAGCGGTTCTTTGGACTGTTATCTTGGTTTCTCCGTGCCCGAAAAGGACTTTTGGGCTCTAAAAAGCGTTTTTCAAGTGGATATGGGAATAGATATTACCTACTAAATTTCGATTTTTCGATTTTAGTAGGTAAATTTTTGATTTTAAAAATTCGCATACCCCCTGGGGGTATATAGTCAGGTGCGTGTTGAAAGAGTTTAAATCAGCCGGCCACCCTCGAAAATCCTCCCCCTTTGACAAACCGCTTCCCCTGCACTAAAATGACACCAAGTCATTTTTATAAAGGCGCAGAACAAGATGCAGCGCAAGGCGGAGGAAAACATGCCCAAAGTCAGCGAAGAATACTACAAGAATAAGCGCAAAGAGATAGTCGATGCGGCATACCGCGTGTGCACCAGAAAGCCGATCTCATCTGTTGAGATGAAGGACATCATAGAGGAGACGGGCTTTTCGCACGGGGTCGTATACAGGTATTACAAAGATCTCGATGAAGTCTTGAAGGACCTCGTCATCACGATCAATGAGAACAATAAGATCGACGATAAACTCGATGCGATTTTGAGCAAGGCGAAGACAGACAAATGGGAGAAGACCATTTACGAGATCTGCGCGATGCAGGCTGATTATATGAAGGAAGTCGGAACAGATCTTCTTAAGGTGTCGATCTACAGCGACATGCTCGCGATGACTGATCCTGAAAGAGCGATGAGCATCGCGCAAAGGCTCGGAAAAGATGAGCAGAGCCCGCTTCTCTATGCGACGGTGGCAACTGAAAAGTTTTTAAAAGACGTTGTAAAACACAACAAGCTCAAACCCGCATCATCAATCGATGAGATCATTCAGTTCATGATCGTAAATTACCATGGCATCCAGACCGGATACGTGCTCTCGGAATGCTTTAAGGTTCCACATATTGAAGGCAAGTACAAGCCTGAAGACATGTTTAAAAATCTCGCGAAGTCCGTGATCCTCATGATGGGCGGAAAAGCATAAGAAAAAGGTAAAAAAGGTATAAAAAGAATAAAGGGAAGGTATAAAGAAATGATTTTCCACACTTACGGGAATAAGGAAAACAGTGCAGTGATATTCATCCACGGAATGTTCACGCCGTATAGCATCTGGAATAAGGCGGTACAGGCATACGCGGGCGAACATTATGTGATCGTGCCGGAATTAGACGGTCACACAGAAGATGAGGCGAGCACGTTCATAAGTGTTGATGACGAGGTGAAAGAGATAGAAGGATTTATCAGTAGCGAACTGAACGGGAAAGTGTATCTTTTAGCAGGGCTGTCGATGGGCGGAAGGATCGTATCTGAACTTGCGAAAAGCACTGCCATAAAGATCGAAAATCTCGTTATAGACGGTGCGCCGCTCATGAAGGTAAATGGCCTTTTCAAAGGCATAATGAAGAGCAATTACAAGAGCATCTTAAGCAAATCAAAAGCGCGTGACCCGAAAATAAAAGCATCTTTTGAGGTAAATTGTCTCCCCGGAGAATACTGGGAAGAGTTCTTGAAGATTGCAGACAATATGAACGTTGAGACAATAGACAACATTATCGATACTGTATTCAAGCCGTTTGAATTCATTAAGTATCCGGACGACATGAGGATACTTTTCATGCATGGCACAAAGGGAAATGAATCGGTATCAAAAAAAGGCGCGCTTAAGATGAAAGAAATGAATCCGAAGATGGAGATAAGAAGCTTTGACGGTCTCGCGCATGCTGAACTTGCGTGCTTTAAGCCTGAACAATGGATAAGGGAAATAAGGGAGTTCACAAAGTGATCGATTACATCAGAGAAAACTTAAGTTATTATCCGATCTTCTTCAGGCTTCTTTTCAAAACGAAGAAGGAATTTACACCTGAATGCGTGGATTACGGGACAGATAAAGAACAGTATTTTCTGTACTATGAGCCGAAGGAAAGAGTGAGTGACAAGATAGTCATATGGATTCACGGCGGCGGCTGGAATGCGGGCAACCCCAAGTTCTTTGACTACGTCGGACAGTGCATGGCAAGACAGGGATACCGCTTCGTCTCAATAGGATACAGACTGTCGCCGAAGAATAAATATCCGGCGCAGATTATAGATGTCTGCAACGCTTACAATGCGGCAATAAAATATCTGAATGACAAGGGCATCGACACATCGAAAGTGATCGTATCCGGACCTTCTGCGGGCGCGCATCTTTCATCGATTCTCTGCTACAGCAAAAAGGTTCAGGACGAGTATAAAGTCGATGTCTCAAACGTCATCGGATACATAGGTGTCGGAGGTCCGTACAGCTTCAGAAAGAGCCAGTCGATGACACTTAAGATGCTCCTGGGAATGCTCTTTGCAAAGGGCTATGACCGCACGGAAGCGGAGCCGTGTTCGCTCATGACAAAGAATCACATTCCGATGCTGCTTATCCAGAGCAGGCACGACGGTCTTCTTGAATTTGAGTGTGCGGAAGATCTTGCCGGCAAGGCGGAGATAGTCGGCAACAGCTGTGAGCTCTATGAGGTTGAAGATAAGAGAAATACGCATTCATGGTATACGGCGGGTTATTTTCTTTTCGAGCGCAACGATAGCAAAACGCTCGATAAGTATATGACATGGATCGAAAATGCCTGAATAAAGTAAAGGTTTTGTCTAAGAAAATTAACACTGAGTAAACACCTGCAAAATCTCCGTGATGTAAGATGAAAAATATCCTACAGAACCGGGGAACAGATATGATCTCATTTCTTGTTGCATTGCTCGTGCTACTCATAGGCTTTTTTACCTATGGAAAAGTGGTCGAAAAGATCTTCGGACCGGATGATCGCAAGACTCCCGCCATTGAGATTAATGACGGTGTTGACTGCATGCCTGTTAAGACATGGAAAGCACTTCTTATCCAGCTTCTGAATATTGCAGGAACGGGACCTATCTTCGGCGCGCTGATGGGTGCATGCTTCGGACCGGTCGTATTTTTATGGATCGTATTCGGTTCTATCCTGGGAGGCGCAGTTCATGACTACATGAGCGGCATGATCTCCGAGCGTCACGGCGGCGCATCTATCGCCGAACTTTCCGGAATCTATCTCGGAAAACCTGCACTTTATTTGATGAGGATTTTCTCGCTCCTTCTGCTCCTTTTAACCGGAACGGTCTTCGTAAATTCTCCTGCTTCGCTCATTGCAAGACTCACGCCCGCTTCACTTGGCGAGACGTTCTGGATAATCGTTATCCTCATCTACTATATCGCGGCGACGCTCCTTCCGATCGACAAGGTGATCGGCAAGCTCTATCCCATATTCGGAGTCATCCTGATCGTTATGGCCGTAAGCATTGCGGGCGCGATGATGATCCTTCCGCAGTACACGATCCCTGAGATCTCTTTGGAAAATCTCCACCCCGATAATCTTCCTATATGGCCGTTCATGTTCATCACGGTTGCATGCGGAGCAATATCAGGATTCCACGCAACGCAGTCGCCCATGATGGCCAAGTGCATCAAGTCCGAAAAGAACGGCAGGACTGTCTTTTACGGCGCCATGATAATCGAATCGGTCATCGCTCTTGTATGGGCAGCAGCAGGTGTTGCTTTCTACGGCGGTACACAGATGCTGGGCGATGCTTTGTCAGACATCGGACAGTCCGGAACAGTATATGAGATCAGCCAGACAATGCTGGGGCAGGTCGGCGGAATCCTTGCGATCATCGGTGTAGTCGTATGCCCGATCACATCAGGTGACACTGCATTCAGAAGCGCGAGACTTATCCTCGCCGAATGGACAAAGCTCGATCAGAAGAAGATCCGCAACAGACTCCTTATCACGATACCTCTCCTGGCTGTCGGCGCGGTTCTCACGCAGCTCGATTTCAATGTCCTCTGGAGATACTTCTCGTGGAGCAACCAGACGCTCGCCATGATCTCGCTCTGGGTTGCGACCGCATATCTTTTAAAGACGAACAGGAGCCGTTTTGCAAGCATTATAACGGCCATTCCGGCAACGTTTATGAGTGCTGTCAGCCTTACTTATATTCTCATGGCACCTGAAGGGTTCAAGCTCTCTTCGGCTGTCGGATACACTTCGGGCATAATTTTTGCAATTACATTGTTTGCTGTATACTTGGTGAAGTGCGCAAAAACTAAAAGCGCAAAAGTGCAATAATCAGGATAATAGCATTCGATTAATATGGATTTAAGAGGTAAAGAATATGTCTAAATCATCCCGTAATCTGGGAGCGGTCCTCGCCGTTCTTGTGCTGGGACTGCTTATCGCCGGTCTGGTCTTCGTAGTCGTAACTGTCTATAGAGATCCGATGCAGGCAGAACAGACAAGTGTTGCAACCGAAGCATCCGGCTCTGCTCCCGCAGTTACCGAAACATCCGAGACGGTGCCTGAAGAACCCACAAGGATCGCTCTTTTCGAGACATCGGATATTCACGGATATCTCATTGATACGACAAGCGGGGATCCTACGGAATTCCAGTACAGAATGGCTCACATCTCCAAGGTCGTTAACGATGCAAGGGCATCCAAGGATATAGACGACGTCATCTTAGTTGACGGCGGCGATATCTATCAGGGTTCACCTTTGTCCAATCTCACCGACGGTGCCGCACTCAGAGCTGCCATCGACATTATGGATTACGATGCTGTAACTCTGGGCAATCACGAATTTGACTGGGATGTCGAAGAGTATGCTGCAGATACTTTCTGCACGGTACCCGCATATGAACTCGGTGAGTTTTCGGGAGATCCCGATACACCTGTAATTGCAGCAAATCTCTGCTATTCAAATAACCACTCGAGAACACTTTTCACGAAGGATTATGTCATCGTCGAAAAGGCCGGCTACCGCATTGCGCTTATCGGTTACATCCCCGATTACTCCGACGAGATCATGACATCCAAGATCGCACCTTATGAGATCCACGATGATTTTGAGGAATTTGAAGCAAGGATCAAAGATATCAACGAGGGCGAGAAGCCTGACGTCACGATTGTCATTGCCCATCAGAACCCTGTTCTTGTTGCCGATGCGTTAAGCCACGAGGACGTGGATGTTGTCTGCGGCGGCCACGAACACGCCGGTATTGCAGGTGTAGCAGATAACGGCATCCCGTACATCCAGGCACTTAACTATGCTCAGGGATATGCAAGCGCAGTTATCGTTATCGACAGCGAAGGCAATGTCACGGTCGAAGATCCTTCCTACACATCGATCATTGAAGAACCCGAGAAGCTCTACGACACATTAGGCAATGCAAGTGAGTTCGATCCCGAGATCCTCAAGCTTTCACACGCTGCCTGGGATTCGATCAGCGACGGTCTGAACGAGGCATTGGGATATATCGATTCCACCGTCGAGAAGAAGGGCTACATCGATGATAAGACCACTACCGGCGGCAACTTCATCACAGGTCTCATGCTCGAATACACAAGAGACGAAGGCGTAGTCGCTGCATTCTTTAACAGGGGCGGAGTAAGAGCAGACTTTGTCGTTCCTGAAGGTGGAATCTTTGAGATCTCCGTGGGAGATGTATATGCCATCAGTCCGTTCAATAATTACTGGCTCATCTATGATCTCTCCGGAGAAGAACTGGCCAAGCTTATTGTAGACGGTTATATGGAATCGAATTACGGTGACCAGGTTTCCGGTCTTACATATGAATACTATAATCACGGCACCGCAGAGGAGCCTGATATCGAGATCGCAAGCATCACTTTGGATGACGGCACCAAAGTTGACATTCACGGCACTGATCCTGTCTACAGGGTCTGCGTTACAAACTACAGCGCAACACAGCCGGATTCTGTTTTCGAAGGCAAGACACCGCTTCATGCTGAAGCTGATTCACCCATAGACAATCAGGCGATAATAGAGCTTCTCCGTGAAAGACGTGACAGTGGCAATATCCATATTCCCACAGACAACAATGCAAGAGGAACTTGCCTCAACGCTGATGAGGTTGCTGCTGCAGAAGAAAATGACGATACCACCGGGACAACAGAAACCACGGAAACAACGGCTGAGACTACGGCCGAAGCAGCCTGATCTTTTTGAAGATAAAACAACGGGTTGTCTCATATTGAGACAACCCGTTTCATTTTGTTTTCATCAGATTTTATAAAGGTTTTTGCAGCATTAGGCAAGCTTATAAACTTTATCGAGGGACTTAAGTGTTACGCCTTTCGGATTGTTGACCATCATTCCGTTCTTGAAAAGAGCCGTTGAGATATCAACTACAGTGCTGCCTTCTTTATTCTGAACTTCAATCAGTGTGTATTTGTCGAATTCCATGATCTGAATATAGACATCGCCGGTGTAATAGACATCCATCTTTTTAAGATACTTTATGAGTTTATCGGTATTGTAAAGTTCAGTGTCGTAGCCGCTTTCGGTATAGGACCACTTGGTTACGTTGCTGGATTTTGCATCAACGTTGTATATGTATGTCGTATAGTTGACTGCCATGTAGTCGCTGTTTTTTAAGATAAGATTTCTGTAACGGTCTTCCTGTATTTCATTGACTGTATTTCCGTCGATCTCGAAATATGCTCTGTAAGCCGCTACTAATCCGTTGTCTTCACCGGCAGTCAATACATAAGAAGGTTTGCCCGATGTTCCGCATGAAACAGTCAGCAGACAAACTATGGAAATAACTGTGATAAGACCTGTGATCTTCCTGATCCTTGCACCCATGATGATTCTCCCCGTTAATCAAAAGTAAATGTATCGAATACTGCTCTTTGCGTGTTGTCGTCTGACAGGAATTCAAAATAAACAGCGTGCTTTCCCGTGACCTTTCCGGAAAGATCCAGAACGAGTTCTACGGAGTCTGCTTCTGCTTTCTTATCAGCAATAACAGTACCGTTATAAGAATCCAGTCTGATCTTTATTCCGTAGCATGCAGGGAAGTTTCCCCTGACAGTAGCTTTTGAAGCTCCTTCTGAACTGAAGTTAATGTACTTGAATCCGATCGTCGCACCATTCTGGATGTCAACAACAGGCGAAGAATCGCCTTCGTAAACAGGCTGTATATGAGCAACTCTCACGTCCTTGTTAGTACCTTCAGCATTGTCCTGATACATTGCCTTGCCGTTGCCGTCGTACATGTGGCATGTGTAACCTGCGGAGATGATCGAATAAGCATCGAGTCCTTCGCTGTTAAAGCCCTGTGAAGTCATATCGACAACATCGGATCTGACAGGCTCACCGTTCTCGTATTCGATCTTTCCGATGAAGATCTTTCCGTTCTTATCAAGTGCGACATCAACGGGTTCAACCATTGCCTGTCTTGAGAACTCATTGCATCCGGTCTGCCTGTGATAGAAGATGTACCACTGGTCCTTGATCTTCATCAGCGAGCCGTGATTGTTGCCCCACTGATATGTCATGATGCCGTTGCCGTCATCCCCTTCGATTATCTCTCCGCCGTTGAAGCTGATATCGCCGCCCATCTTGAAATCACCAAGAGGCGAATCGCACCACTTGTAGCTGAGGAAACCGTTGTTGCTTCCGAATACGCCAAGCTCCGGTTTCGGATATTCGTAACGTTTTGAATAAACGAGAACATACTTGCCGTTAACTTTTCTCGGGCTTGAAGCTTCAAAAAAACCGTCCTCGGGAATAACATGTCCGTCATCTTCCTTGATCCAGAAAGGTTTTGAATGACCGATCAGGTGAGGCCTTACAGTCTCCTTCTTGAGAGTTACCATGTCGTCATTCATCTCGCCTGCATAAGATTCGCAAAATCCCCAGTATGCGTACACTCTGCCGTCATCGTCAACCAGGATGCCGGGATCGAAACCGAGTTCAGTCTTAACGGGATTTGTAAAAGGACCCCACGGAGTTTTCGATGTTGCCATCATGATCACCGAACCCTTGGACTCAGCCGCATACATATAGAAAGTGTCACCCTTCTGAACAACATCAGGTGCATAGAGTACGCCGCCGTCTGTCGCCCTGTAGCACTCACCGTGACATGTCCAGTTCGTCAGGTCATCCACCGGAGCCGACCAGACTACATAATCGTATCCGCAATACTCGGTCTTCAAAACATCATGTGATCCGTACAGATAGATCCTTGTCTCGCCGTTATATGTAAAAACGCGCGGCTCGCCGTCCGGAATATGCTCCCACAAAGGCATATAAGGGTTCGCACCCCTGATTATTTTCTTTTCCATGGTAATCCCTCTCTTTTACAGATATCATATGCTACAACATTCTACGCGCACATGTAAATAAAAATTGACGGGTTATTCGCAGTCTTTGCACATTTTTGTTGTTTTGTCGTGCCAATATGGTTTTCCCCTGCCTTGCCGATACAGATTTCCTCTGCCTTGCCGATACAGATTTTTACGCCGGCCGAAAATGAGACCGGTCTCAATCTTGCCCGAAAGTATTGAAGTTTGAATGCCGGCCGCTAGGATTGAAGTCAAAAGCCCTCGAAAAAAGCGAGCTACATGTTATTTCGCAGAAACAGTGCTTTTTACCCGTAGGTTTAGCCGATTGTTGATTGCTAAGACGCAAAACCTACATGCCAATTTATTAGTATTTGAAATATTGCATGTAGGCTCTGCTGATTTGACCGTGAAAAAAGGAAAAAACTACGGGTATAAATCCGAAAAATCCGTTTTTGACATGTAGGTGTAGATTCCAGGCCAGATGTGGAGGTTTAAAGATGTTTGAAACAGTCTTGTTGATAGAAGAAATGAAAAAATTGAAAGCCGTAACCGAAGAAAGAATACGAAGAATCGAAAGCCGCGTGGAAGGTGCGCCGGAAGGTTGCTTGCAGCTGACAAAAAAGTGGAATCAATATCAGTATTATCAAAAGACCGGAAAAAGCGGCCGTCATGGCATCTATATTCCGCGGAAGGAACAGTCAACCGCTGTTGCCCTGGCCCAGAAAGCCTACGATCTTAAGCTGATCAAAGAACTTGAAAAACAGCACAAGGCGGTCGAGAGATTTCTGGAAGAGTACGATCCTGATGCGGCAAAAAGAGTATATGAGGTTTTGAGTGAGCCGAGAAAACAGCTGGTGAAGCCGCTTTTTATGAGTGATGAGGAGTTTGTTAGGGCTTGGCAGAGTGTGCCTTATCAACACCTGGGATTCGATAAGAATGAACCGGAATACTTTACGGCGCGGGGTGAGCGTGTAAGATCGAAGTCTGAAATACTGATTGCCGATGCGCTGTACAGAAACAATATACCGTACCGCTATGAATTCCCGGTTTATCACAATGGGGTGGTGATGGCGGCACCGGATTTTAACTGCCTGAATGTAAGGCTCCGCGAAGAGTACTATTGGGAGCATCTTGGCATGATGGGCAATGAGAATTATGCTGACCGGAACGTAAAAAAGATCGAGAAGTATACGCTTGCCGGTGACTTTGATGAGACGAGGCTGATCCTGACAATGGAGACGGACAAAAAGCCGCTCAATACCAGATTGATCGAAGAGAAGATAAGGCGGTATCTGTTGTGATAAGCGGTTGTGACGGGAGAATTAAGGACAGCAAAAAAAGTTAGAATGTGCTAACCTGCAACAATATGCTCATTTATATAAATAGTTAGTTTGTACTAACTGTCAATATCTCCCAAAGAAGCCTGAGTCTATAATAATGTCGAAATAAGATATATTCGGTTATCTGCTTAAGGGGCGGAGCCAGTGCAAAACGGCTTTATTCAGCAGAGATGACCGGCAGGGAGCTTTTTATGACATTAAAGGAACTCAAGGCAGGGGAGAGCTGCAGAGTTGAGAAGGTTGGCGGAGAAGGGGCGCTGCGTCAGCATTTTCTGGATATGGGCATCATTCCGGGTGCCGTGATCACGATCGTAAAGTTTGCACCGATGGGGGATCCCGTCGAAGTCAGGATACATGGTTATGAACTGTCGTTAAGACTTGACGATGCCGAGAAGATCGCAGTCACAAAACTTGAGTTAAAGGCTGAAGATACGGCGAAAGAAAAGCGCAAGGACAAGACAAATGTTGCGCACCCGAATCTAGGTGAGCCGGGTATCCACCACGATAAAAAACACGAGAATCCGCTGCCGGACGGTCACGTTCTTTCTTTCGCGCTGGTAGGCAACCAGAACAGCGGAAAGACAACACTTTTCAACAGGCTTACGGGTTCAAACCAGCATGTCGGTAATTTCCCCGGCGTTACTGTCGATAAAAAAGACGGCGCGATAATCGGCCATCCGGATACAGTGATCACGGATCTTCCGGGCATTTATTCGATGTCGCCCTATTCCAAAGAGGAGATAGTATCGAGAGACTTTGTCCTCGACAGTAAGCCTGATGCGATAATCAATATCGTTGATTCCACGAATATCGAACGCAACCTGTATCTGACGATGCAGCTTCTTGAGACCGACAGACCGGTCGTAGTGGCTCTTAACATGATGGACGAGCTGACAGGCAACGGTGGTTCTGTTGATATCAACCTGATGGAACAGATCCTGGGCGTGCCGGTCGTTCCGATTAGCGCTGCGAAGAATCAGGGTATCGATGAGCTCATCACACATGCGATCCATATTGCCAAGTATTGCGAAAAGCCTATCGAGCAGGACTTCTGCTCACCTGACAGTCCCGTACACAGTTCGATCCACGCCGTTGAACATCTCATCGAAGAGAAGGCGAAGACGCAGGGACTCCCGTTAAGATTTGCGGCATGCAAGGCACTTGAAGGCGACGAGCTGATCTTAAATCAGCTGGACCTCGATGACAACGAAAAAGATCTTCTTGAACATATCAGAGTCAAAGTCGAGAAGAAGTCGGGTTTGGATCCCGCTGCTGCCGTTGCAGATATGCGTTTTGCATACATAATGCAGCTGACAAAGCAGTGCGTGACAAAGCCCGTTCAGAACAGGGAACGCGAAAGAAGCGAGAAGGTCGACAAGGTCCTCACGGGCAAATTCTCGGCTATCCCGATCTTTATCGTGATCATGGGCCTGGTGTTTTTCCTGACTTTCAATGTTATCGGCGCTTTCTTCCAGTGGCTTCTGGAACTTGGTATCGGATTCCTTACCAATGTGACCGAACAGGCGCTCACGAATGCCCATGTTAATGATGTTATCCACAGCCTCATCATCGACGGTATCTTCGAAGGTGTCGGAAGCGTTCTGAGCTTCCTGCCGATCGTCGTTGTAATGTTCTTCTTCCTGTCGCTTCTGGAAGACAGCGGATATATCGCGAGGATCGCATTTTTTATGGATAAGATCCTCAGAAAGATCGGACTTTCGGGAAGGTCTATCGTACCGCTCCTGATAGGCTTCGGATGCACGGTTCCCGCAGTCATGTCGACGAGGACATTGCCTTCCGACAGAGACCGTAAGATGACGATACTTCTGACACCGTTCATGAGCTGCACGGCCAAGCTTCCGATCTATGCATTTTTCGTAAGTTCTTTCTTCCCCGGCAAAGGCGGACTCATCATGATCGGGCTTTATCTCCTGAGCATCATAGTCGGCATCCTTATCGCATTCGTCTATAAGAAAGTGCTTTTCAAGGGCGAAGCAGCACCTTTCGTAATGGAGCTTCCGAATTACAGACTTCCGAGTCTCAGATCTACGATCCAGCTCATGTGGGAGAAGGCAAAAGATTTCCTGCAGAAGGCTTTCTCGGTCATACTCATTGCGACTGTCGTTGTATGGTTCCTCAAGAGCTTTGATACAAGATTTAACCTTGTCAGTGATTCTTCAAAGAGCATCATTGCCCTGATCTCGGGATTCATCGCACCTGTCATGAAGCCTTTGGGACTTGGCGACTGGCGTATCACGACATCTCTTATCAGCGGCTTCATGGCCAAAGAAAGTGTTGTGTCAGTACTTGAAGTTCTCTTTGGCGCGGAAGGCGGTATCGGTTCTGTTCTGGGCACAGTTGAAGCCGCAACACTTCTCATATTCAGCCTTCTTTATACACCCTGTGTCGCAGCTATCGCATCCGTAAGGCGTGAGCTCGGATGGAAGTGGTCCTTAGTAGTTGTCGTATGGCAGTGCGTTCTTGCGTGGATCGTAAGCTTCCTTTTCAGGATCATCATTCTGGCATGCACGGGGGCGCTTATATGAGACCTGTCGATTTCATTCTGATAGCAGTCATAGCAGCGGTATTGACGGGAGCAGTCATACTTGCCGTCAGGCGCAAAAAGACGAGTCCCTGCTGCGGCAACTGTGCCGAATGCATGAAGAAGAACGGCATGGGCGGATGCGGCATGGCACAGCGAAAATAACTCATAACGAATACGGGGGCACCAGGTAAGGAAGGCGCCCCCGTTTTATATTCGATTGACTGATCAGGATATTTTCTGTTTTGTTTCCGTGCGGCAGATGTCTGTCATCAGCGCGGATGTCGTTGCCTTGTGCTTGATCGGTTTCCATCCCGGATTTACGAAGATCGCCGTGAAAGCAACAGGAATGTATGTGAGCATGAAGAGCGGGAATGTGAAGATCGAGAAGATCTTTCTTGCCACACCGGCGTGGATGTTCTTCCATTCCGTGACGGTCGTGATTCCGCCTAAGACAACGAGGAGCGCACATGCATTGAAGATAGTCTCACACATTGACCAGAGCGCGATAGTGATGTCGCCGCCCGTTGCCGCGCCGATGATGCCGTATGCAAGATTGCAGACGATCGATGTCGCGGTAAGGAAGAATGCCGGCATGATGTTCATGGCCATGTCGAATGCCGCGAAATTACCGTGGAAAGTCTCACGTATGAGGGCCTTGCCGTAGTGATGGAAGACCTGGAAGTATCCTCTTGCCCAGCGCATGCGCTGTCTGAAAGACTGTCTTAAAGACGTGGGCTGTTCGTCATAGAAAACGGCACTTCTGCAGAATGCGATTTTACGGCCTTTGCAGACGCGGTTGATCGTGAATTCGATGTCTTCTGTAAGAAGGTGGAAAGGCCATCCGCCGATATCCTTTAGAACTTCATTCGAGAAGAAGAATCCAGTGCCTGAAATAGCTGCGGAAGAGCCAAGTTTGCAGCGGGCGTAATTGAGATACATAGATTCTCTTAAGAACCAGAGACCGTAGCCGGAGCTGATCCAGTTATCACCGTAGTTTTTGGTGTCACGGTAAGATGTGATCGCTTCATTGCCTTCGAGGTGGCACTTGTGCATTTCCTCGATGTAATCAGGTGCAAGGATATTGTCGGCATCGAAAACGAAATAGCCGTCAAATCCGGAAGGAAAATCCTTTTTGATCTCACCGAGAAGAGCCTCCATCGCATAACCCTTGCCGATCTTGTCCTGGGATCTTCTGGTGTAGGCGATGGCACCGTGACTGATTGCAACACTATATGTGTTGTCGGTGCAGTTGTCAGCCATTACGAATGTGGTTATTCCACCCTTATATGTCTGGTTTGCGATGCTGTCTATGAGTTCGCCGATTACATTTTCCTCGTTCCTGGCGCAGATGAGAACAGCATAGTTCTTGAGGTTTCTGTTGCAGAGTTCGCTGTCGGATGTGCTGCAGGCTTTTTTAGCCTTCTTTTCGCGGTGCTGCATCCAGAGCGATACCGGTACGTAAAAGAACTGATATGAGTAACATACGGCGAAGATGGCCGTGATGATGAAATTGATGATCCTGATTGTTTCCATAGTTTTTATTCTCCCGGCACCCATTATTGCACAAATGGATTTAAATAGTTGCGGCAAATACCTTAAGATTTTATTAAAATTCAGGCAAATCCTGCAAGACATCCAAAGTTTAGGAAAAACAGGGTATCTTCTCCATTTGATCTGCTTACGAAGGTCTTACATGTTTGTCACATTTAAAGATGAGACTATAATAAGAGTCAAAAGAGGTGCAAAATGGCTTTTCAGATAGTTCGAAATGACATTACGAAGATCAGGGCTGATGCTATCGTAAACACTGCCAATCCCGAGCCCGTCTATTCGGACGGAACAGACAGTGCGGTATATAATGCCGCAGGAGCGGAGAAGCTTCTTGAAGAGCGCAGAAAGATAGGCCGCATCGCTGAAGGCGAAGTGGCTGTAACGCCTGCTTTTGACCTTCAGGCAAAGTACATTTTCCATACGGTAGGTCCCATCTGGCAGGGCGGTGACCATGGCGAAAAAGAGACTGTCAGAAAGTGTTATCAGAACTGTCTTAACAAGGCAGCAGAGCTGGAAATCGAGAGTATCGCTTTCCCGCTTCTTGCAACCGGTACATACGGCTTTCCGAAGCCTGATGCCCTCCTGATCGCGACATCGGTTTTCAGCAGTTTTCTTGCAGATCACGAGATGGATATCACACTCGTAGTTTTTGACAGCGAATCTTTCAGATTATCAGACAAGATCTTTGCCGGTGTTGACCGTTTTATCGATGAGAAATATGTCGAGGAAAAGATCGAAGAAGAGTATCCCCAAGCTGTCATGGAAGACAGAATGGAGATGCCTCAGTTTGAAATATGCGACGAAGAATCAGAAGAGTCACATCATGGAAAGCGGTCCCGCAAAGAGCGTTTAAGACGTGAGCGGAGAGGCTTTTTCGAATACGGCAAAAATGCAATGATGGCAGAGTCTCAGGCAGCCATGTGCGCCGGTGCCCAACCATTAGCAAAATCTTCACAGAGATCACTCGATGATGTTGTTAAGAATGTCGGCGAGACATGGCAGGAAAGCCTGCTCAGACTTATCATCGAAAAAGGTTATTCGGACACTGAAGTTTACAAGCGCGCAAATGTAGACAGAAAGCTTTTCTCAAAGATAAGAAGCAACAGGGATTATCAACCCAAAAAGAATACCGCGGTGGCTTTTGCGCTGGCGCTCCGCCTTAATCTGGACGAGACCAGGGATTTCTTAAGACGTGCGGGCTATGCCTTCTCGCCATCGAGCAAGTTCGATCTTATCATCGAGTACTCGATAGACCACGGTGTATATGACCTGATGCTCATTAACGGAGCGCTTTTCGACCACGACCAGCCGCAGCTCGGCGCATAATGAAAATGTCGCCTGCGAAGCGACCACTGACCCCTCATAAGATCCTATACTGAACTCACGATAAGACATTCGCAAAGGAATAGCGATAGAAAGTGAGGAAAGTAAAATGAAAAAAGGTTTAACGGAAATCGTATTTATCCTGGACAGAAGCGGCTCGATGAGCGGACTTGAAAGCGACACGATCGGAGGCTACAACTCCATGATCGAAAAGCAGAAAAAAGAAGAAGGAGAGGCATTGATCTCAACAGTTCTTTTTGACGGGCTGACAGATGTGCTCCACGACAGAGTTTCTCTCGATAAGATCAGTCCCATCACGGAAAAAGAATACTATGTAAGAGGTTCGACAGCTCTTTTGGATGCGGTAGGCGGCGCGATCCATCACATCGGAAATGTTCATAAGTACGCAAGAGAAGAAGATGTTCCGGAAAAGACGCTCTTCATCATCACGACTGACGGCATGGAGAATTCCAGCAGACAGTATTCCTATGACAAGGTCAAAAAGATGATCGAGAAACAGAAGGAAAAGTATCACTGGGAATTCATCTTCCTCGGCGCAAACATCGATGCGGTAAGCGTTGCGGACAGGTTCGGCGTTGACAGACAGCATGCAGTCAGGTACGAATGCGACAGCGCAGGAACGGCTCTCAACTTCAAGGTAATGAACAAGATGGTCTCCTGCGCAAGGGGCGCCAAGAGTGCGAAGGCAATGAACGAAGCTTTCTGTTCAGAAGAGATGCTCGATGAGGTCCGTGAAGATTATAAGAGAAGACATAAGTAAGTATCAGAAATCCCTGTCAAATTAACTGTTCGATTATTGGCCGCAAAAAAGGTTTTACAATGCAATATAATTAGCCCATATAGATTTGCAGAACACCGAAAGGAGATTTAGCTTATGAATGAGATTAAGTGCCCCAAGTGCGGCGAAGTGTTTAAAGTAGATGAATCCGGTTATGCCCAGCTTCTGAGCCAGGTAAGAGATGAAGCATTTGAAGAGGAGCTCCATAAGCGTGCCAGAGAGCTGGAGGAAAGAAGCAAGGACAATCTTAAGATTGCCCAGATGGAGCAGGAGAAGTCCTTTGCCGAAGTGCTGAGTGACAGGGACAAGGTCCTCAGTAGCAAGGAGATGGAGATTGAGCAGCTCAAGAACAGGCTCGCTATGAACGACAGCGAGAAGAAGCTTGCGATTACCGAAGCTCTGCACGACAAGGACAAGGAGATTGCCGACAGGGATGCCGAGATTATCAGGCTGAAGAGCCAGATTTCCAGCCAGAAGACCGAGAGCGAACTCAAGGCGAAGAACATCGAAGAGAACTACAGGAACCAGCTCAAGGTCAAGGACGAACAGATTGAATACTACAAGGATTTCAAGGCACGCCAGTCCACGAAGATGGTCGGTGAGAGTCTCGAGCAGCACTGCCAGAACCAGTTCAACACAATCCGTATGACAGCCTTCCCGAATGCATATTTTGAGAAGGACAATGAAGTGAGCGGTTCCGGAAGCAAGGGCGATTTTATCTTCAGGGAGAAGGATCCTGAAGGCATTGAATTCATCTCGATTATGTTCGAGATGAAGAATGAGATGGACACGACTTCCACCAAGCACAAGAATGAGGATTTCTTCAAGGAACTCGATAAGGACAGGAAGGAGAAGGGTTGTGAATATGCAGTGCTCGTATCTCTTCTTGAACCCGACAGCGAGCTCTACAACAGCGGTATTGTCGATGTTTCCTACAAGTACCCGAAGATGTATGTGATAAGACCCCAGTTCTTCATTCCTATGATTACCCTTCTCAGGAATGCTGCTCTCAATTCTCTCCAGTACCAGAGGGAACTTCAGGTAGTCAAGAACCAGCAGCTCGACCTTGTTAACTTCGAGAGCAATATGCAGGACTTCAAGGATGCTTTCGGCAAGAATTACAGAATTGCCTCCGACAAGTTCCAGACGGCAATCGAGGAGATTGACAAGACAATCGAACATCTCGAGAAGGTCAAGAAGAACCTCCTGTCTTCCGAGAACAATCTCAGACTTGCGAACAACAAGGCCGAGGACCTGAGCATCAAGAAGCTCACCAAGAATGCCCCTTCAGTCAAGAAGATGTTCGATGAGCTCTCCAGTGGTGAAGACAGTATTGACGGACTTACCGGCGGTGATGAATAAACCGTATTAAAGATTCGGATTATCCGGCTGGGATGTCTCAAATTGATGAGACATCCCTTTATTTATAATGCGAAGTAAAAATACATAGAGTATAATTATCACGATGAAGATCTCTAGAAACAGAATCCTGGTTACTGTTTTGGCGGGCATAGTGCTCGTTCTTTTTTTCGCGACAGTAACAGGCCTGTTCTACTACAGAGAGATGATAAATAAACTTGGGGAAGTCCAGGAGGAAGTCTTCACCGAGTACCCGAGATTATATGCATATATTGCCGAAGATCCCGAGAGCAAGCTTTCGAACAGGCTTTACGAGGAGATCTCCGATTATGCCATAAACAACGGCTGCTACGTTGAGATGACGGGCCAGAATCTTTCGACAAGTTATTCCAAAGCTGACAGGATCAATATTGCGATCAGTTCGAAAGTAGACGGCATCATACTGGAAGGCGATGACTCGGAAGAGACTGCCGAACTTATCGAGAAGGCTGCAAGGAACGGTATCCCGGTCGTAACAGTCCTTACCGACTGCGTCGGCTCTTCAAGAAAGAGCTTTATAGGTCTTAACAACTACAGCTTAGGCACCGAGTATGGTGACGAGCTTGCATCGATCGGTGAAGCGAAGAGAAAGTATCCCTTGTCCGCACTCATCCTTCTCGACAGGGATGACGGAAATGCCGACGATATCATTCACTCTGCGATCAAGGAGTCCGTTACGGGAAGAAATGTCAGGCTTTCTTCTGCGGTAGTCGATTCATCAACGCCGTTCACATCAGAAGAGAGCGTAATGAATATCCTTGACGACCTTGATAACATACCTGACGTCATTATCTGCCTGAACGACAGAACTACTGAAAGTGTGTATCAGTGTATCGTAGACAAGAACCTGGTAGGCAAGACGGTGATCCTTGGTTACTACGACTCCGAAACGATACTGAGAGCGATCGACAGGGGTTCTGTTTATGCGACATTTGCTGTTGAGTCAAATACCATTGCAGCTCAGTGTGTCAACGCGTTAAACGAATACAACGACACCGGATTCGTAAGTGAATATTTCAGTTCGAACTACATCAAGATCAACCGCGATAATCTTTCGGACTATGAACCTGAGGGAGGCAGTGATGAAGGCTAATTTCTTTGCCAACATGAAGATCTCCCGTAAGCTCGTTGCGGTATTCCTCGTAACGTCTGTCATTGCGATGGGCGTCAATATCTTCATATATGTCAATCTCAATATGGCACTGGAGAAGATCAACCAGGTATTCTCAAGCAACATCAGTCTCAACGAATTGTCCGACAATCTGAACCAGATCCATTCCGGTCTTACGGGTTATCTTGAGACAAAGGGCACTGACGATCTTGAGCTTTACTACGCATCCACGCAGAACATGGATCAGCTAATGAACGGGCTCAACAATACAGTTACCGACAACAATGTAAAGCTCTCTGAAAGAGACATCAGGAACATGCTCGAGACATATCTCAAAACGGCCGATGAAGCGATCCAGGCAAAGCGCGGACGCAACATCGATGAATACACGGCCAAGTACAATGAGTGTTCCAAGATAAAAGATTATCTCAATACGTATATCTACTCGGTCAACAACGAGCAGTTCAGAACTAACTCGAATAACTACAATGTTCTCGTTAATTCACTGAGATATACGGAGATCATGAGCATGCTCATCTTCGCCGTTGCATCGGTCATGAACGTGCTTCTCATAATCATTCTGACGAACACGATCACAAGGCCTCTTACGCGTCTTTCCGCAAAAGCCGATGAGATCTCTCAGGGGAGCCCGGAGAACGTTGAACCTCTTGAAGTAATATCCGATGATGAAGTCGGTAAGGTGACAAGAGCGTTTAATGAGATGCTCGCATCTATCAAGGATTACATCGCGCGTATCAGAACCCAGCTCATCACGCAGAGTGAGATGAAAGAGAAGAACCTTCTCATGGAAACGCACCTTAAGGATGCGCAGCTCAAGTATCTGCAGTCGCAGATCAACCCGCATTTCCTTTTCAATACACTCAATGCAGGTGCCCAGCTCGCCATGATGGAAGGCGCTGACAGGACGGTCGAATACATAAGGAACATGGCAGACTTCTTCCGCTACAACGTTAAGAAGAGTTCCGAGACGGTCAAGCTCTCAGAGGAGATCGAACTTGTCGATTCATATATGTATATCCTCAATGTAAGATACAGCGGCGAGATCCTTTTCGAAAAGGACATCGATGAGGAACTTCTTTCAGTAATGGTCCCTTCCATGATCATCCAGCCTCTTGTCGAGAACTCGATCAAGTACGGCATCAAGGATTTGGAACCGGGCGAAGGCAAAGTAACGCTTTCAGTTTACCGCGAAGATAAGATGTGCTGTATCAGGGTCAGCGACAACGGCATCGGCACCGATGAGGAGATCATCGAGAAGATCATGAATCACGAGAAGCGCCCTTCTGAGACAAGAGGCGTCGGAATAACGAATGTTATGGCAAGGCTTGATCTTTACTACAACAACAAAGAAGTTTTTGAGATGAAGAGCCGCAAGAACGAAGGAACTCACGTAACGATAAAGATACCGTTGGAGGATGCAAATGTATAAGCTCATGCTCGCAGATGACGAGGGAATCGTCCGCGAATCGCTCAAGTTCATAGTGGATAAAGAGTATCCGGGAATATTCGAGACTTTCGAAGCAAAGACCGGAAGACGTGTTATAGAGCTCGCTGATGAAGTGCGCCCTGATATAGCTTTCATGGATATCAGAATGCCCGGCATCAACGGTATCGATGCTATGAAAGAGATCAGAAGAACGAACCCGAATATCGTGTTTGTCGTAATCTCTGCATACGATAAATTCGACTACGCAAAGCAGGCATTAAACCTCGGTGTTATTGACTACATCAATAAGCCCTTCGACAAATCACAGATCATTGCAGTCCTCAAAAAGGCGATGGATGAAGTTGACCGCACCAGAGAGCAGAGGAACCGCGAGCTCGAGATCAAGGAGAAGCTCGACAGCATCGTTCCCATTATTGAGAACGGTCTTATCCAGGACCTTCTTTCGCATGAGCATTACAAAGAGAATATCGATGAGTACAAAAAGCTCCTCGAGATGGACGAGAAGTACGGTCTTATGCTCGCCATAGTAAGCGGTGATAAAGAGCCCGGCGGATATCTCCGCGGCGCTGTTCCTGCAAGTGTCAAGACACAGAAAAACTATGAAACAGTCCTGCTCATAATAAGCGACAATTTCAAGTGCATAACGGGCTCAGTAATGGGCAACAAGATACCTGTTCTTATCCCCTGTGCAAAGAGCTCTTTGTCACCCGAGGAATATCAGAAAATAGTCGATTCTGCCAGCAGGGCGCAGGAAGAACTGACGGAAGCTCTGGGTATAGATTTCAGGATCGGCATAGGACCTGTCAAGCCTCTCGAAAATATGGCGGAATCGTACAGCGAGGCACTGTCGATACTCGTAAAATCCACGCAGAATGTTGCAGAGGCTGTCGATCTTCCGGAAGGCTGCGAATATGATTCGGACTATCCTTTGAAGACCGAGAAGGATCTTTTCGATGCGATCTCACAGGGTGATGTATCCAGAGCGATAGAACAGGCAAATCTCTTCTTCGACTGGATGGAGAAAAGTTCAGGCGGCGCAATGAGCGATATCTGTCTGAAAGTACTGGAATTCGTTTTGTGGGGCGAGAGACTTGCTTATGGCAACGGCGGACACGTCTATCACTTCATGTCCAGAAGCGAATATCTTCCCGAGATCAATTCCATGAAGAGTTACGATGAGCTCCGTCTGTGGTTCATAAGCCACATTGAGCGCGCGGTAAATATGATTAACGCGGCCAATGCTGCCAAGACAGAAGATGTTGCCGAGAAAGCAAAAAAATATATCGACCAGAACTACAGGGAAGACATCTCTCTTGATGATCTTTCCGGCATGTACGATATCAGCCCGTTCTACTTCAGCAAAGTGTTTAAGACACAGACGGGTGTTACGTTTACCGACTATCTGACGGGTGTCAGGGTTGCGCGTGCAAGAGAGCTTCTCGAAGGCACGAACAAGTCCATGAAGGAGATCTGTTCGGAGGTCGGTTATTCCGATCCGAATTACTTCAGCCGTATCTTCAAAAAACATACCGGCGTTACACCCACCGAATATAAGGAGGGCAAAAGATGATGCGCAAAGTTATCGCACTTTTAATGGTCCTTTCCGTTCTTCTCTGTGCCGGCTGCAGAACCGCGGAACCCAAAGAGATCACGCATACTACCAAGAGTGAGACATGCACGATCGGACTGTCTTTTGACTCGTTCGTTATCGAGCGCTGGACACGTGACCGTGATGTTTTCGTATCGACCGCAAACGAACTCGGTGCCGAAGTAAACGTCCAGTCGGCAGGCGGTGATGTTACTACCCAGATAGCACAGATCAAGCGCTTCATCGAGATTGGTGTAGATGCGATCGTCATCATCACGGCTGATGCAGTGGCTCTTTCCGATGTTCTGAAAGAGGCGAAGGGCAAGGGTATTCCGGTCATCTGTTACGACCGTCTCGTAATGAATGCCGATGCCGATCTTTATATTTCTTTCGATAATGAGGCAGTCGGAAAACAGATGGCTCAGGCTATCTGCGACAATGTCGGTGATGGCGGCAGGATCGTTGAGATCATGGGTCCTGAGACTGACTACAATGTTGCACAGGTAATGAACGGTTTTGATTCTGTCTGCGAAGAACATGCGATGAACATCACGCTCAAATACAACTGCGACAACTGGAAACCTGAGCTCGCATACGATTTCGTCAACGAACATTTTGATGAGATATCCTCTGCCGATGCAATCATGTGCGGCAACGATGCTCTTGCAGGTGAAGCGATCCACGCGCTTGCCGAGAGAGGTTATGCAGGCAGGATCTTTGTCACCGGTCAGGATGGCGATCTTGAAGCATGCCAGAGACTTGTTGAAGGCACTCAGCTCGTTACTGTATATAAGCCGGTAGAGAAGCTGGCACGCCTCGCTGCAGAGTGTGCCGTAAAGCTTGCCGCCGGTGAATCATTAGGTGAGACAGAACAGTTTTTCGACGGAACAAATGAGATAGCATATATCGCGATCGAACCTTCCGCTGTAACAAAAGAGAATCTCGATTCCGTTATCATTGACAGCGGCTTCCATTTGAGAGAAGAAATCTACATCAACGCAGGATAATCCTTTTACAAAACTCTGATGACACCCCATATGTATATGTGAAAGATGATCTTCCACATATACAGAAAGGGGTTTTATTATGTTAGTACCTACAGTAGTCGAAAAGAGCGGCCGCGGGGAAGTCGCTTATGATATCTATTCCAGATTATTAAAGGAAAGAATCGTGTTTGTCGGAGGCGAAGTCAATGATGCGATGGCAAGCACTGTTATAGCACAGCTTCTCTACCTTGAATCGGAAGATCCGGATAAAGACATCCATATGTATATCAACAGCCCCGGCGGCTCAGTCACGGCCGGGATGGCTATCTATGACACGATGCAATACGTCAAGTGTGATGTATCAACGATATGTGTGGGAATGGCTGCAAGCATGGGAGCGTTCCTGCTTGCCGGCGGAGCAAAGGGTAAAAGATGCGCATTGCCTAACGCAGAGGTGATGATCCATCAGCCCCTGGGCTCGACAGGCGGCCAGGCTACAGATATCAGTATCGCTGCCGAGCACATCCTTAAGACAAAAAGAAGACTCAGCACGATACTTGCATCTAATTGCGGAAAGACGGTTGAAGAGGTTATTGCGGACTGCGAAAGAGACAACTGGAAAGATGCTGAAGAAGCACGTGAGTACGGTTTGATCGACCGCGTTGTCTCTTCTGCCGGCACATAAAAACATTGAACCGGAGAACCGGCGGAACAATTGAAAAATGCTAATGGTCTTCTGATTTTATAGTGTTTTATTAGAAGTCTTTAAAGACTTATATATGAAATTAGGCATTCCTGTTGTATTTAGCACAATTTTGGCAGATTTGTAAGAATGACTACAAAATTGTGCTAAAACAATGCTGTTCCTTATGACGAATAGCCAAAAATATCAAGAATGTCGATATGCAACTCCTATATACCTAATGTTAATTTGTATGTGGCAAGAAGTGCCATATTTTTCAATAGGAGGAATTTCCAAAATGAAAGCAAAGAAAATTATTGGAACAATTCTTTGTGCTGCAATGGCTATTACAGCATTGACAGGATGCTCCGCTGGTTCAGGAAAGAATAAGGTTGGCGTATCAATGCCTACAAAGGATCTCCAGAGATGGAATCAGGACGGCGACAACATGAAGAAAGAGCTCGAAGCTGCCGGCTTCGAAGTAGACCTTCAGTATGCTAACAACGACGTTGCTACACAGCTTTCCCAGGTTGAGAACATGATCAACTCCGGTTGTAAGGTTCTCGTTATCGCTGCTATCGAAGGTTCTTCACTCGGAACAGCTCTCGATAAGGCTGCTGCTAAGAAGATTCCTGTCATCGCTTATGACCGTCTCCTTATGGACAACGCAAACGTTGACTACTATGCAACATTCGACAACTACATGGTTGGTACAATCCAGGGCCAGTATGTTGTAGATACACTTGACCTCGACAACGCTGCAGGTCCTTTCAACATCGAGTTCACAGCTGGTGACCCCGGTGACAACAATGCCGGCTTCTTCTTCAACGGCGCTTATGACGTTCTTAAGCCTTACATTGAGTCCGGTAAGCTCAACGTAGTTTCCGGCGAGTCCACATTCGAGCAGGTTGCTACACCTTCTTGGAAGACAGAGACAGCTCAGGCTAGAGCAGAGAACATCCTTTCTTCTAACTATGCAAACGGCACAAACGTTGACGTATGGCTTTGCTCCAACGACTCAACAGCTCTCGGCGTAGAGAACGCTCTCGCAGCTAACTACACAGGCACATACCCGATCATCACTGGTCAGGACTGCGATATCGCAAACGTTAAGAACATGCTCGCCGGCAAGCAGTCAATGTCCGTATTCAAGGATACACGTACACTCGCTTCCCAGGTTGTTAAGATGGTTACACAGATCCTCAACGGTCAGACTGTTGAAGTTAACGACACAACTACATATGACAACGGCAAGAAAGTTGTTCCTTCTTACCTCTGCTCACCTGTATTTGCTGACGCTAGCAACTATCAGAAGATCCTTATCGACTCCGGCTACTACACAGCTGATCAGCTTGCTTAATTAACAAGTTTTAGCCCTTTGCAGGCGGGGGAAACCCCGCCTGTATATTAGGGCTTACTTAAACCGCGATAGCTTAAACAGCAGCATCTGCAATCGCAGTTTTTCAAACCGCAGCATCTTTGCAAACAAACTCAAACTAAAAACTCAAAACTCAAACTTACAAGTAAGAAACAAAAACAAAATCACTACTTAAACGAAAGAGGCGACACATGGCAAAAGTTTTGCTTGAAATGAATAGCATAACCAAAACTTTTCCGGGCGTTAAGGCTCTCGACAACGTCAACCTTCAGGTTGAAGAGGGGGAGATACACGCACTAGTCGGAGAGAACGGCGCCGGTAAATCCACGCTTATGAACGTTCTCAGCGGAATTTATCCGCATGGCTCCTATGAAGGCGACATAGTATACGACGGCGAAGTATGTGCATTTCACAATATTAAAGATTCCGAGAAAAAAGGAATCGTTATCATCCACCAGGAACTCGCACTGATCCCTTACATGACGATCGGTGAGAACATGTTCCTCGGCAATGAACAAGGAAAAAAATGGTGTATTGACTGGAACAAGACATACGCAGAAGCAGATAAGTATCTGGAGATGGTAGGTCTTACTGATTCCTCGAAAACACTTATCAAAGATATTGGTACGGGCAAGCAGCAGCTCGTTGAGATCGCTAAGGCTTTGGCAAAGAATGCCAGACTCCTTATTCTTGACGAGCCTACATCATCACTTAATGAGACAGACTCTAGAGCACTCCTCGATCTTATGAAGAAGCTCCAGAAAGAGCAGGGAATGACGATGATCATCATCTCCCACAAGCTCAACGAGGTCTCATATGTAGCAGACAAGATCACAGTCATAAGAGACGGATCCACGATCGAGACAATAGATGCAAGAGGTCAGGAAATCTCTGAGTCCAGGATCATCAAGGGAATGGTTGGACGTGAGATCACAGACCGTTTCCCTAAGCGTCACGATGTACCGATCGGCGATGTCATGATGGAAGTCTTGAACTGGACCGTTTACCATCCGGAATTTGCAGAGCGTAAGGTTGTAGATGATGTATCCCTTACGGTCCGTGCGGGCGAGGTAGTAGGAATCTACGGACTCATGGGTGCAGGCAGAACAGAGCTTGCTATGAGTATTTTCGGACGCTCATACGGTATCGGAATTTCCGGTTCGTTAGTGCTTAAAGGACAGCCGGTTCATCTGACCAGTCCAAAGCAGGCAATCGCCGCAGGACTTGCATACGTTACTGAAGACCGTAAGGGTAACGGACTCGTTCTTTCAAACTCTATCAAGATAAATACCACGCTTGCTAATCTCAAGGCAATCAGTAAGGCAACCTTTATCGATAAGGATAAGGAATACATGGTAGCTGATGAATACAGGGAGAAGCTCAGGACAAAGACTCCTTCTGTCGAGCAACTCGTAGGCAATCTCTCAGGCGGTAACCAGCAGAAGGTTCTTCTCGCGAAGTGGATGTTCGCAGATCCTGATGTTCTTATCCTCGACGAACCTACAAGAGGTATCGACGTAGGTGCCAAGTACGAGATCTACTGCATCATCAACGATCTTGCAAAGGCCGGCAAGTCAGTAATCATGATCTCTTCCGAACTTCCTGAAGTTATCGGAATGAGTGACAGGATCTACATCATGAACCAGGCAAAGATCGTAGGAGAGATGAAAGCTTCCGAGGCAACACAAGAGAATATTATGGCTTGCATAGTTAAGTCGGGAAGTGAGGCATAACGATGAGTGGAGCAAATGTAAAAAACTTTCTGAGAAAGTATATGATGCTTATCGTTACGGTTGGTGTTGTTATACTGTTCTACGTCATCACGGGCGGTCAGTCTTTACTTCCTCAGAACATTAATAACTTAATATCACAGAACGCATACGTTTTCGTACTCGGAACAGGTATGCTCCTCTGTATCTTAACCGGTGGTAACATCGACCTTTCAGTAGGATCAGTAGTCTGTCTTGCAGGCGGTGTCGGTGCGATCATCATGGATGCAAATCTCCCCTGGCCTCTTGCAGTAATCGCAATGCTCGTCATGGGACTTCTGGTAGGTGCATGGCACGGATTCTGGATCGCTTATGTAAAGGTTCCTCCGTTCATCGCAACACTCGTAGGTATGCTGGCCTTCAGAGGACTTGCAAATCTCATCATGAAGGGTTTCGCATATCAGGTTACAGACAAGACATTCCTTAATATCTTCGGTGGCGGTGATACCTGCTATATCCCTGATTTTATGGCAGGCATCGGACCTTCCATGGGACTCAACAAGACATGTCTTTATGTAGGTATTCTCATTGCGATCGCTTATACAGTATACACATTTATCAACCGTGTAAACCTCGTCAAGAAGGGTTATAAAGTTGATTCGCTGTTAACCGTAATCATTAAGACGGTTCTTATCGATGTAGTTGTTGTATGGATCGCATACAAGCTCGCTCAGTATAAGGGTATTCCTACAGTTCTTATTTGGATCGCTCTCGTACTTGGTGTATTCGCTTACATCACCTCGAAAACAACTCTTGGCCGTAACCTCTATGCTGTCGGCGGTAATGAGAAAGCTACAAGACTTTCCGGTATCAACACAAAGATGGTTATGTTTAGTGCATACACACTCATGGGACTTCTCGCAGGTTTCGCAGGTGTCCTCAATATTGCAAGACTTATGGGCTCACAGCCTACATACGGTCTGGGTTATGAGATGGATGCTATCGCAGCATGCTTCATCGGCGGTGCTTCGGCATACGGCGGAACAGGTTCCGTCGGCGGTGTAATCATCGGTGCTGCCCTTTGCGGTATCATCAACCAGGGAATGATCCTTGCCCATACACCTCCGAACTATCAGACGGTAGTTAAGGGCCTGGTTCTTCTCGTAGCAGTTCTTTTCGACGTTATCATGCAGATGCGCAGAAAGGGCTCTAAGAAAACGAAAAAAACTGAGACTACTGAGAAGGGAGGTGCTAATGCATGAATAATTTCAGCATAAAGAACGTTCTTAAAAAGAATGTAATGACAATAGCACTTTTCGCTATCTATGTGTTCTTCATTATCGCTACTGGCGGTAACATGTTTACACCATCAAATGTTACTTCTCTTATCGAGCAGAACGCATATGTATATATCCTCGGTGTCGGTATGCTCATGTGTATGCTCACCGGCGGTAACATCGACCTCTCAGTAGGTTCCTTCGTATGCTTCATGGGTGCTGTTGCAGGTGTTTTCTCCGTCATCAAATATGTCGGCACACCTCTGACACTGTTTATAGTTGTAGGAGTAGGTCTGGTTTATGGTGCTGTCTTGGGTTTCCTTATCGCTTACCTCAGGATCCCGCCGTGGATCGCAACACTTGCAGGTTACCTTGCATTCAGAGGTTTAGGTACTCAGATCCTCATCACAGTTTCCGAGACATCCGCTATCTCCAATTTCCCTGAGTCTTTCACAAGACTCTTCACAGGAAAGATCTTCGAGTCACCCTGGGGTGAGCTCAACATCCCCTGTGTAGTACTTGGCTTTATCGGTGCTGCGGCTATCGTTTATCTCAACCTGTCAAGCCGTGCACGCAGAGTTAAGAAGGGCTACTCTGTAGATCCTATCTGGTTTGTCATTCTTGAGAGTGTTCTTGAAGTAGCAATTATCCTCGTACTTGCATTCAAGCTCGCTTACGATGGCGGTATCCCGGTAGTTCTTCTCTGGATCATTGCTGTACTTATCATTTATGGAATCATTACTGAGAAGACAACGATCGGACGTCACTTCATGACTGTCGGAGGCAATGCTGAAACAGCAAGACTTTCCGGTATTAATAACAAGCTCATAATGTTTGCTGCATACCTCAACATGTCAGTCTTAACAGTTCTTGCAGCTCTCATCGTTACAACGAGATTTGGTTCCGCTAACGCATTTGCCGGACAGAACTACGAGATGGATGCTATCGCTGCATGTATCGTCGGCGGTGTATCCGCATACGGCGGATCGGGAACCGTAATGGGAATGGTAATCGGCGCTACCCTCATCGGTGTTATTAACCAGGGCATGTCACTGATGACTATCGACCAGGACTGGATCAAGATCGCCAAGGGCGCAGTTCTCCTTATAGCTGTTGTATTTGATATCTTGTCAAAGAAAGGCAACAAGAGACAGTAAAAGAGATCCATAATAATCCGTTCTTTTCATAATATTGTTTTCCGGTCACCCGAATACCCGGAATGCACTTTACCTCCAGCCGCCGCGAGCACCCTCTTGCGGCGGTTACACTTAAAAAAGAGAATGAGGTTAATTGATGTTAAACATTGTGTGAACTAAGCCAAATGTCAGTTTTTTCGCGTTATAATCAAGTCAAAATTATTTAATGAAATTGAAAGGGGTCAAAACATGAAAGCAGAAAAGAGATTCCAGAACGGTGAGATCATTTTCAAAGAAGGTGATATCGGAACCAGTTTCTTCCAGATAATCGAAGGTACTGTTGAAGTTATTTCCGGTTACGGCAGTGATAAGGAACGCTCACTCACAGAGCTTTCCGCGGGCGACTTCTTCGGTGAGATGGCCGTTATCGAAGCATATCCCAGAAGCAATACCGTTGTCGCCAAAGATAATGCTCTCGTAGTTGAGATCCCCGAGAACGAGCTTAACAGCTATTTCGAAGAGAATCCCGGCATGATCCTGAAGATCATGAACCATCTCGGAAAGAGGATCAAGGAGCTTACTGCTGATTACGATGCAGTTGCTTCCGCTCTCAAGGAAGTACGTGCTTCACAGGATAAAAAGAGCGATTCGATCTTTGCCAAGATCAAGAAATATATCGATGATATCTCTTCATCCAAGATCGATCTTACAAAGCCTTCCGCAGAGGCTTTAAGACAGGCATCCGAGAGTGTTAAGGGCAAGGAATCGGGAGCTGTTGAATCCTACAAGAAGGGTACTGTCATCTTCAAGGAAGGCGAGATTGGCAAGTGCATGTATATCGTTTACGGCGGTGACGTCGGAATCTACAGCAATTATGGTGCAGCCAACCAGATCAAGCTCACGGATATTTATCCTGTTGCATGCTTTGGTGAGATGGGCATGATCGCAGGTGATCCCAGAAGCGCTACTGCTGTTGCAGAGACTGATGAGACATTTGTCGAGATCATCAATCCCGAAGATCTTGAAGAGCTTTTCAGGACAACACCTGTTAAGGTCGAGATGATCTTAAAGCACCTTTCATACCGTTTGAGAATGCTTACCTACGATTACCTCACAGCATGCAAGGAGATCAACGAGCTCTTCAACAGCTGATATAATCAGGTTACAAATCCGGCCCGGAGAGAAACTGAAGGATGTTCGAGAGCATTAGTGCCGATCAGATAAAGTATATTTTTGAGAATACGGACGATGCGGTATGCGTTGTTTCCTCTTCGGGTGTACTTGTTGAAGCCAATCCTTCAGCCGAGAAGCTTTTCGGAATTACAGCAGATAACAGTATTAAGATCTGGGATGCGATTCCTTATGTCGCAGGCAACGATGATCTTATCCAGCTGTTCATCGATGCGGTCACCCAGAAGCTTACTTCACAGGAAGCAATTGTTGATTATGTAAGTAATGACGGGAAGGTGTTCAACCTTCACGTCAGACTTACTTTCTATAAGGGCGATGTGTCTTTGTACCTGATCGTCATCACTGATCTTACAAAGCTGATCAGGGTCGAGTCAGCTTTTGCGAGATACACTTCACCCGACATCGCGGACTATGTTCTTACAACCTCAGAAGGTCAGAAACGTGGCGGCCTTACACAGAATGTCTCGATAATCATGAGTGACTTAAGAGGCTTTACCGCGCTTGCGACAACTATGTCTGCGCAGCGCCTGATCGAACTTCTGAATCACTATTTCGAGAAGATGGTTACCGTAATTGAGAAATACCATGGCACGGTCATCGAGTTTTTGGGCGACGGCATATTTATTGTTTTCGGTGCGCCGAAGGAATTGCCGGACCACGCAGATATGGCCGTAAGGTGTGCTGTTGAGATGCAGAACGCGATGGCTTCAGTGAACGAATGGAACCGCAAGAACGGCTATCCGGAACTCGAGATGGGAATCGGTGTCAATTCCGGAGATGTCGTTGTCGGCAATATCGGATCAGACAAAAAGATGAAGTACGGTTGCATGGGCTCGCCCGTCAATACAACCGGAAGGCTTGAAGCTCTTACGATCGGCGGCCAGGTTCTCATATCCGAGAATACAAAGGTCCTTCTTTCCGAAGAGATAACCTATTCTTCCGCCGGTGCGTTTCTCCCCAAAGGATCTGCAGATGAACTCGGATATTACGAGCTGACTGGAATCGGAAGTCTTTCTCTTGATCTCGGAAGAGAAGAGATCACATGGACAGATACCGATCAGGAGTGCTCATTTTTCATGCTTATGGAAAAGACGGTCACCGAAGATGAGTACAAAGGGAAGATACTGAAGATATCTTCAGATAAAAGATTTGCAGTTATGTCATCTGACATCGTTATCAAGGACCGGTCGAACATTCTTATCATCAAAGACGGCGAACGCAAATACGCGAAAGTGACAGGCCGTGATGAGGGCGGTTACCTCATTTGCTTTACGTCCGTAACACAAGAAACCTGAGAAACGGGGGCCCGTTCTATGGCAAAATCCAAATTCGATGAATTCATAGCAGATGAGATATCAAAGCAGAAAGGCGTTTACATACCGGTCCGGGCAGGAATGATCGAACGCCTTTTTGTAAGAAAGGCTAAATGTTCCGATCTGCATCCGAATGCCGAAGATGAGTTCTCCATGCCGGCCGTCGGACCAAGCTACAGGATCATCGGCGAATATGAGAAGAAGTTCCGCGAAGCCCTGCATTTTGAGCGCAGGGTCTTCGATGAGCCGCTTACGGTTGAGAAACTCCGCCCGAACGGCTATCTGATCCTGAACGGGCACCACAGATGGGCTGCCGCAATGCGTTGCAACATTAAGCGGGTGCCGATCAAGATAATCAATGTTGCGACGGAATCCGATATTAAGAAGATCCTCGAGAAGTCACAGCACGACAAGCGCGTAACCCTTGATCTTGACGAGGTCGTATTCAGACCGGAGAACTATAAATATCTCGAGAAGAAATTTATCTTTCCGCTCAATCTCCGTATGAAGCAGAGGATCAGGCTCGGCATTCCCGCCCTGTTTTATTTCCTGGCCAAAAACGGCTACGACATTTGGGTCTATGCTGCTGATTACTATTCGATCGATGACATCCAGAAATTCTTCAGGGCTTATTCAGTCCATGTTGACGGAATAATCACGGGTGTTGCGAAAAGAGACCAGAACCAGACCGAAAGCGCGCTCAGGATGGAAAAGCTCATTGCCAACAAGTATAAAAAGACCCTGCACATCGACAACGATCTTATCCTTGTTACGCGCGGCAAGGCAGGGGATTTCGATGAAATGGAGATCAATTCCTCCGAAGAGGACTGGGCGAAAAAGACAATAAGCATCATTGAGGAGATGGAGAAGAATGAAGCCAAAAGATGACCTGGACAAGATGAGGGTTTCTTTTGACCTGGATGAAGTTCTTTTCGTGAATCCAAAGACTCATAAAACGGAAAAGGAACTCCGGTTTCCCTTCAACCGCATCTACAAAGAGCGTCTCAGGCTCGGCACGCCCGACCTCATCAATTCCCTGCAGAAACTGGGTTATGAAGTCTGGGTGTACACATCTTCTTTCCGTTCCGAGAACTATATTAAACTGCTGTTCAGACATTATGGTGTCAGGTTCGACGGAATAGTCAACGGCACGAGACACAATAAAGAGGTTCAGCAGGGAAGAGCGCAGATACTTCCCCAGAAAGTCCCCAACAGGTACAGGATATCGCTTCACGTTGATGATGAATCCGTTATCTGCTCCTACGGACGGGAGTTCGGATTTGATGCTTACCAGCTTGATGCCCAGGATGACGATTGGAAAGAGAAGATCATCGCCAAGGCCGGGGAAGTCAAGAAAAAATGGGAGAAGACCAGGAAGTAAGATCCCGCTTTTTGATCGTACCGTAAACCTGCGATATTGCAGTTGAAATACATTTTTCTCTTATAACTTGCGGTCTCAGCCCGTATCTTTTATTATGTTTCCGGCATTTCCAGCGAGGAATGCATAAATCCTGCGAAGCGAGTACAGTTATGGAGAACCTTACCAATATCAACAATGCCATAAATTCATTTGTCTGGGTCAAGGTAGGCCTCGTTCTTCTTATCGGCACAGGAATTCTGATGACTGTAGTTACGAAGTTTTTCCAGATTACTCATTTCGGTCACTGGTGGAAAAAGACCGGCGGCGGTGTCTTCGACAAGAAGAGTCACAACAAGAGTGACAGGTCCAGTGTCTCCCAGTTCCAGGCGCTTTGCACGGCTCTGGCCGCAACTATCGGTACAGGCAACATCGCAGGTGTATCGGCAGCTATCTGCCTCGGTGGTCCCGGCGCAGTCTTCTGGATGTGGGTCGCAGCATTTTTCGGCATGATGACAAACTATTCGGAGAACGTTCTCGGCATCTTCTACAGAAGGAAAAACTCCGACGGCGAGTGGTCCGGCGGTGCGATGTACTATCTGCAGGACGGTCTTGGATCTTACAAGGGCTGCAAAGTGATCGGCAAAGTCCTGGCAGTCTTCTTTGCATGTTTTGCGATCCTTGCTTCGTTCGGTATCGGCAACATGGGTCAGATCAACAAGATCACTTTGAATCTTGTATCCGCTTTCGTCCCAGAGAAACAAAAAGATCTGACGGTTTTCGGAAATATTAAATTAGTACCTCTTCTGATCGGAGTTATTCTGATGATCGGAGCAGGTATAATAATCATCGGCGGTCTCAAGAGGATCGCAGCAGTTGCCGAGAAAGTCGTCCCCTTCATGGCGGTCGCCTACATAATCGGCGCACTCATCCTTGTCACCATTCACATCCCGGCAGTGCCTTCCGCTTTCGTAGCTATCTTCAGATTTGCTTTCGGCATCAAACCCGTAGCAGGCGCAATCGCCGGAATCGCAATAAAGGAAGTCATCACCAACGGCTGCAAGAGAGGTGTCTTCTCCAACGAGGCGGGTCTCGGTTCATCCGTTATGGTCCACTCGAATTCCGATGTCAAAGAGCCCGTTAAGCAGGGCATGTGGGGTATCTTCGAAGTCTTCGCTGATACATTTGTCGTCTGCACAATGACCGCTTTGGTCGTTCTCACATCAGGTTACATCGATCTCGAGACAGGTCTTGTCAAAGAAGGCGTTGATGATGCGACGCTTGTAGCCAAGGCGTTCAGCAATGTTTTCGGCAAGCCCGGCGAATGGTTCATCGCAGTGGCGATCCTGCTGTTTGCTTTCACGACTGTATTGGGCTGGTCTCACTATGGCAGCAAATCAGTTGAATATCTCCTCGGCACGAAAGCCGCCATTGTCTATAAGGTCTTTTTCGTAATCCTGATAGTATCCGGCGCGGTCATGGAGAGCTCTCTTGCGTGGGACATCTCCGACACCTTCAACGGTCTCATGATGATCCCCAACCTCATTGGCGTCATTGCCCTCTGTCCGCTCGTAATGAAGATCACGTCAAACTATGTCGCAAGACGCATCAAGGGCAGGGACGATGTTGAGCCGATGCTCTCGTTTGACCCAGCGATCCAGAAGGAGCACGAGGAACTCGTCAGGAACGGCGCAGAGTAAGGCTTATCCGTACAAGACCCACGGATCGCCGTTCTCGTCAACGTAGCTGCCCTCCTCAAAACCCTCAAATCTCCACATGCCTACACCGACCTTGCCGTCATAAGCAGGATCGTATTCAAATGCTTCGAGCGAAGGCAGGAGCTGCAGCACTTCATCATCCGTGATAAGCACTCCGCTCAGTCTCTGGTCCGTATCGAAAACCTGGAGCATTATGTAAGACGCCTCTTCAAACTGTTCCCTTGCAGCTTCCACATCAAGCTCTATCCCGTTTTCTTCGCAGTACCGGGCAAGCTTTTCAAAGCTGTCGAAAACCAAATGCGTTCCGATAAGTTCCGTGCCGCCATAAGGCGCGCTTATGCAATAAGAATACAGATTGAGCTTGAGATCCGTGATAGGGCCCCTGATGCCCGCAAGGAGGTCCTCAGAAAGTTCCTGCGCCTCTTTAAGCGTAGGATCGTCAGTCTCCATCCTGTAATCGCCGTCAACGGATACCGTTATCTCACGGCCCGTCTCCTGATCAATGCATGTGAATTTGTATTCGCCTCTGTCGTAAGCAGCATGCACCATATCAGTCTCAACGTCAGGCGCTACTGCGCAACAGACCTCATAGAGCTCTTCGATGTCTTCGTGATCCAAGTTCCATGACGGCTCCGCATATTCCTTGAGATATTCCAGCTCTATATCGCGTCCGTTATGCATCATCGACACTGCCGGATTGTCCCTGAAAATATAAACCTCGCCGCTTGCCGTTATCAGCGTGCACATCGTTTCATAGTGCCACGCCAAGTTCGAGTATGTATACATGAAAACAATCGGATCGTATTCACTTGTCGGCACCGGCAGACCCGCCGTGGTGACATCTTTTTTGCCGGATGAATCTGTGTCTGTGTCAGCATCTCCGGAACCGGTCTCAGCGATCGTCACCTTGATCGTGTCGTCAGTTGCAGCGGTGTCTTCCACGCCCGCGATATCATCACTTATGTCAGCGGGAACGTCCCTTCCCGTATTCCTGTCGCAAGCCGCGGCGCCCATAAGCACTGCCGCAGCCAGCAACCCGGAAATGAGCCTTTTTCTATTCATATGCAGTATCCCCCTTGCGTATGCTCTATCTTTAATACAGATACACAGCCGGGAATGTTGCACTTCAGCCCGCCTTAACAGCAACGACAGCTGTACAAAAACATGCCATTGAGAATGCCTAATTTCATATGGGATATATCCCATGGAAAATTTGACACTTACGGCACAGTATTTCCGGCTCAAAAATTTTTTGCCACACTGCAACATTTCTCATTTCTCATCTGTACAAATAGTGTGAAAACATAGGAAAGGACATAAAACAAAATGGGAAATACCACGAAAATGGCGCAAAAATGAAGCATTCTTACAAAATTCTTATAAAATTTGCGCCTTAGATAGTATAATAGGCAAGTCAAAATATTTTTACGGTTAATAAGCGCGGGCCGCAAAGAGCGGCAAAAGCGCCAAGAATGAGAGGTTTTTATGGCTGAACAACTCGTAATGAACATCAATGTTGATGAGCTCGCCAGAGCCAATACGATCATCAACAACATCAGGACTTACTACAATTCCAAGATCGTAGGTCAGTCTCAGCTCGGTGTGTCGCTCCTGGTCTCCATGATCGCAAACGGCCACATCCTGCTCGAGTCAGTTCCGGGTCTTGCAAAAACAACTGCTGCCAAGGTCATGACAGAGGCCGTAGGCGGATCCTTCTCGAGAGTTCAGTGTACGCCTGACCTTCTGCCTTCCGACATCATCGGTACGCAGACATTCAATATGACAAACAATACGTTCGAGACTAAGATCGGACCTGTTTATGCTAACTTCCTGCTCCTCGACGAGATCAACCGTTCCAGTGCCAAGACACAGAGCGCCATGCTCGAGGCCATGCAGGAGAGATCAGTAAGTATCGGAGGCCAGACATATAAGCTTCCGCCGGTATTTATCGTTATCGCTACACAGAACCCGATCGAGCAGGAAGGTACATATGAACTTTCCGAGGCTCAGCAGGACAGATTCCTTCTTAAGGAAGTAATTACATATCCTAATACCAACGACGAGGTCGAGATCCTCAACAGGATCGAGGGCGAAGTCTTCACGGCTTCCAAAGCAGTCGTTACTATCGAGGACATCGAGTTCTTACAGAATCTCTGCAAGAAGGTTTACATCTCACCTGCGATCAAGAAGTACATTGTCGATATCGTTCAGGCTACACGTGATCCTTCGAAGTATATCGCACCGAACCTTGCAAGCTATATCGCTATGGGTTCTTCCACACGTGCCGCTATCGCATTCATGGAAGTTTCCAAGGCTGTTGCTCTTATTCAGGGCAGAGCTTACGTTACACCTGACGACGTTAAGGCTATGAGACACGAAGTAATGCGTCACAGAATCATGCTCAACTTCGCTGCCATCGCTGACGGCGTTAAGGAAGAGACCATCGTTGATGCTATTGTCGGAGCAATCGTTACTCCATGAACTTAGACTACGTCTCGAAAATTAAATTCGGGCTTAAGCGTTATAAGACGATAGCCACGGATAAGACGACGAGCAGAGTTCTCGACGGTTCATACAACTCCATCTACAAGGGCAGGAGTATGAATTTCGATGAGCTCCGTGAGTATGTGCCCGGCGACGATATCAAGGATATCGACTGGAAGGCAACGTCAAGATCCCAGAAGGTTCTTATCAGGTCTTATATTGCCGAGAAGAAGCACAACATCATGCTGGTCATGGATGCCAACAGAAGGATGCTTGCCGATACCAAGGCCGGCGAGGAGAAGGGCGAAGTAGCCCTTATGGCCGGCGGTACTTTGGGATACATGGTCACCGACAACGGTGATTATGTAAGCGGCCTTTACTATAACGAAGAGAAGATGGAGAGATCGCCTTTCAAGACTGGTTTCCTTAATCTCGAGTTCCTTCTCGAAGGCTATGCGAAGTGCCTTACTCCGACCAACAAGTCCGAACTCAACGGTATCCTGAAGTATATCATGCACAACATCAAGAGACGCATGATCGTCGTAATGGTAACCGACACCGAAGGAATCATCAGCCTCAAGGAGAACCTTCTTGGCCAGATCACTATGGTTCACGATGTGCTGCTCATCAAGGTAAGCGACACCGATATTTACGGCAAAAAGGTCTACAATGTCGAGAGCCGCGGATACATGCCGCCGTTCATCGCGCAGAGCAAGTCACTGCAGAAGCAGCAGAAGAAGATCATGGAAGATCTCGAGAAACAGGCCGAGAAGAAGCTCAACAGATACGGAATACCGTGGGTCGAGGTCGATACGGCAACGAGAGTTGACGGTAAGATCGCCGAGCTTCTCGAAAAGAACAAGACGGTAAACTGATAATACGGATAGATAAATAAGAAGAGTAAGACAGATCAATAGGTTATGGAAACGACGATAAACTTAAGAAGATTATTTGATTTCTCACAACTTCCGATAATAATAACGGGAGCGATCCTTGCTGTTCTCACAGTTTCTATCATCCTCATGTTCCTTTACCAGCTTCTTAAGGATTGGAAGAGGAAGGAGAAAGAGCAGAAACAGATCGTTGAGGAGAAGGTTTTCGTTAAGCCTGACATGACAAAGCTCAAGGCTGAATATCTTGCCCTCCTGGACGGCATTGAAGCTAAATTCAATGAGGATCCGACAAAGATCAGACCTGCTTACGAAGGCATGAGCCGTGTCGTAAGAGACTTTGTTTACAGGGCAACAGGTACGGAAGTTGACAAGTTCGCTCTCTACGAGATCAACCAGACCGAGTATAAGGGCCTCGCAAATCTTGTAGGAGAGTACTACCAGCCGGAATTCGATAAGATTTCGGAAGGTGATGTTAGGGATCATTTGGCAAAGTCAAGGAGATTGGTATCTGAATGGAACTGAAGAATCCGTTAGCTTTATATATCTGTGCGGGTATTGCAGCGGTATTTGTTATCGTTACATTTATCACGTTCAAGGTAAAGAGAAAGTATAAGGGCGGTAAGAAGTCTTACATTCCCGATTACCTGAAAAACGATTCGGGCTTCAAGGCAAGACTCGTCTGGAATACGATCCTCAAGTATGTCCTTATCGTTCTCATCATCACAAGCATCCTTTTGTCCGGATTCGTTATGGCAAGACCATACAAGACAGAGTCCAGACAGCTTGCAAACTATAACAGGGACATCATCCTCTGCATGGATATCTCAACCACATGCGACCATCTGAATGCAGAGCTCATCGATAAGCTCGAAGACGTAGTAAGAGAATTGAACGGCGAGCGTTTCGGCATCGTCATCTTCAACTCGTCTCCGGTCCTTCTCTGCCCCCTGACCAACGATTACAACTACATAATCGAGGTTCTGGACAAGGTCAAGGAAGGTCTCAAGATGAGACTCGATTATATGAACGGCAAGATCCTTTTCTCAGACAAGTTATATGAGATGGATGCTTATATCAGTAACGGTACTCTTGTAGATAACGAGGAGAGAGGTTCTTCCATCATCGGTGACGGCCTTGCCGCTGCCTGCCTCGACTTCTACGACTATGAGGAGAAACCCGACCGTACGAGAGTCATCATCCTCTCGACGGATAACGAGCTCCTGGGCGAAGAGATCATCACTCTTCCAGAAGCAGGCCAGATGTGCGAAGACAGGGACATCACTGTTTTCGGTGTTGGCACAGAGAAGATGGTCGATGCAGACCGTCAGATGATGAAGGAAGTTGTCGAGGGTACAGGCGGAACATTCTACTATGGTGAAGACAGCGATATCGTTGAGAACATCGTGTCCGACATCAGAGCCCAGATCGCAACACTCGATGACACTCAGTACGAGATAATCGAATATGAGACACCGGAAAAGCCATTCAGGCTCTTACTGCTCTCATTAAGTCTTATGCTCCTTGTAGCATTTATTTTGAAGGTGTAAGCAGATGGATAAGATAACTTTTGAACCTATGATTCCCATCTGGTTAATGGTCATAATCTGTATCGGTCTTTTGGCTATCAAGCGCAAAGGCATAGTTCCTTATATCAGACAGTGTCTGATCGTGGTCCTTCTTTTCGCGATCAATCTGAGGCCAATGTACATATCGGACGAAGTCAAAGTCATGAGACAGAAGCTCAACTGCTATTGCATCATCGTAATCGACGACACGCTCAGCATGATGGCTGAAGACTACAACGGTATTGAGCCCCGTATGAACGGTGTCAAGGCCGATGTCGAGTACATCACGGAGCAGATGGTCGGCGCGAAGTTCTGCCTTATCGACTTCAACAACGACGTCAATCTCGTTGCTCCTTTCACGGACGACACCGCTTACATCAAGTCTGCGGTCAATTCGATCTATCCGCTTGCCGATTACCACGCAACCGGTACCAATATCAATGTCGCGAAAAAGCTTCTCGGCCAGATGATCGACAACGCAACGATCCTGGGCGACGGACACGTAGTCGTATTCTTCATCACAGACGGTGAGAATACCGACAAGAACAAGCTCGACTCTTTCGCAGACATCGCTGACGGTATCGAAGGCGGCGCAGTAATGGGCTACGGCACAGACAAGGGCGGCCAGATGCACTACTACGACGAGCTCTACGATGAGGTCGTTCTGGTAGAAGATAAGAGATCTTATCCGTATGAACCGGCCATCTCCTATATCGATGAAGATAATCTCGAGCAGCTCTCGGACGACCTCGGAATCCCTTATGTCCACATGACAAGCCAGGAGAATATCGATCCTATTATCATGGATGTCATGGATGTATTGGACGCAGAGGAGGAAGAGACCACGAAGTACGGCTATGCCGATATTTACTTCTGGTTCGTTATCCCGCTCGCAGCATTGATCGCTTATGAATTCATAAGCGTTAAGAGGAGGGCCTGACGCATGGTAAAGAAAATAGCTATAGCAGTCTGGATCCTTACTGCCTCATTCCTGGCGATCCTTGTTGTCAATTATTTCGGCAACAGAAAGATGATCGAGAATTACGGCCAGGGCATTTATCAGCAGAACGAGCTCGGCTTCCTGGGCTTCACCCAGCCTTATATCAACCACTTCAACAAGGGTAATGTTTTCTATCAGCTGGGCGACTATCAGAAGGCAAAGCAGGAGTATCAGCTCGCGCTCAACCTGAGACCCGACGAGCCCTACGACTGCAAGATCAGAGTTAACTACGCTCTTTCTTACGTAACACCGATCGACGTTGATTCGATCGACGAAGATAACTACAAGGATGTCATCGAGATCTGTGAGACCGCGAAAAGCATTCTTGCAGAGAACGACTGCGCAACAGAGAACAACGATGGTCACTACTACGCAGCCCAGAAGCTCTATAACGAGATCAACGAGTTCATAGAGTCTCTGAAGAACCAGTTCGAGAATCCGCCTCCGCCGGAAGACACTCCGACGCCGACACCCAATCCGGAAAATGGTACGGCTACGCCGACACCTTCACCCAAGCCGGATGCGGATGCAACAGAGACTCCGACACCTACACCTCAGGGTCAGGATCAGTCACCGACTCCTACACCTCAGGGCGGCACGGATACTCCAACACCCACACCGGGCGGCGAGACACCTACTCCTACACCCGGCGGTGAAGACGGAACTCCCACACCTACACCGGGCGGCGAAGGCGAAACTCCGACACCGACACCCGGCGGCGAAGGCGAAGGAACTCCGACACCTACTCCCGGTGGTGAAGGCGAAGGCACACCGACACCTACTCCGGGCGGCGAGGGCGAAGGAACCCCCACACCGACACCAGGCGGACAGGGACAGGGAACACCTACTCCTACTCCGGGCGGACAGGGTCATGGTGAACCTACACCGACACAGTCTCCTGAAGACCGTATCCGCGATATTCAGGACAGGAGTAACAGAGAACGTTACGGTGGTCAGGGCGATTACAATGACGACTATAACTTCGGTGACTCCGCAAGCTGGTAAAACTGAAAAGATTTTCTCATCGGCATGGCTCATACGGGTCGTGCCGATGTAATATATAAAGAGCCGGCAGACGATCTTACGGCCCGGCCAAAAAGGGGATAGACATATGTACAAGCAGAGATTCGCGATCAAGATACTGGATGGCATATTCATCACGGCCGCATGCCTTACGCCGTTCCTTTACGAGACTGTCAGCTACTGGTTCATTGCACTCACGGTTGTACTTACAGTACTGGCCTTCGTTTTCCCGGCGCTTTACGCATCAGGCGTTGCGGGCGGCAGACTCAAGGTGTGCTCCTACGGTACCACGATCCTTTCTGTTTTTCCGTTCACACTGCTCGTGGTAGTTCTGGCATTCATCGTCTCACTCTTCTTCAATGAAGATCTCGGATGGACGCCGATAATAACATACGCGTGCGTGACGATCGGACTTCTGAACATTTATTTCTGGACGGGAATAATAATCGTCTATCTGACATCCAAGCAGATCGGCATCGGCAAAAGGCTTCTCGGTATCTTCTGCGGCATGATCCCCGTGGCAAATCTTTTCGTGCTTTCAATTATCGTGAAGATCTCCGCCCGTGAGATCCGCGAAGAGAGCGAGCGTTACTGGCGTAACGAAGCGCGTATCCCTAACCAGATATGCAAGACGAAATACCCGATCCTCATGGTCCACGGCGTTTTCTTCAGAGATTCTGAGCATCTGAATTACTGGGGAAGAGTTCCTGCCGAACTCATCAAGAACGGTGCGACTATCTACTACGGCGGTCAGGAATCCGCAGGCGATGTTCCGACATGCGCCCTCCAGATCAAGAAGGCGATCGTTCAGGTCCTTCAGGAGACCGGCGCCGAGAAGGTCAACATCATCGCCCACAGCAAAGGCGGCCTCGACTCAAGATACTGCATCACCATGCTCGGTATGGCACCTTACGTTGCTTCACTCACAACAATCAACACTCCTCACAGGGGCTGTGAGTTCGCCGAATATCTCATGAACAAGGCGCCCGAGAAGCTAAAGAATGCGGTCGCCGCTACCTACAACAAAGGTGCCAAGACGTTGGGAGACATTAACCCTGATTTCATCCGCGCCGTCACCGACCTCACAAAAGACGGTGTTGCACGCCTTAACTCAACTATGGCGCCGATGCAGTCACAGTTCGACGGCATCTACACACAGAGTTTTGGCTCAAGGCTCAACCACGCAACAAGCGGCAGGTTCCCTCTTAACATGAGTTACAACTTCGTCAAATATTTCGACGGCTACAACGACGGTCTCGTCGGCGAAGATTCATTCAAGTGGGGTTCCGAATACCACTTCCTTACCAACAATGGCCCGCGCGGCATTTCCCACGCCGACATGATCGACTTGAACCGCGAGAACATCGATGGCTTCGACATCCGCGAATTCTACATCAATGTAGTGCACGGCTTGAAGGAGAGAGGACTCTGATAAATCATATGAAGATGAATCCCGGATTCCGGACGACGATGAGATAAAACAAATCTTATGACATGCCATACTATGTTTTGATTAAGCGACAGCCACATCTAAACAAAATAGAGGCCGCTTGCTTCAGCGGCCCCTCATCATTAACAAACTAAGATTGCTCAGCCTTCTTTTGCAGCCAGATCGGCGATCGTATATTTCTGGAAGAACTTCTTCATCTCTTCGCTGAATTCCTTCCACATCGGGAGAGTGACACATGAAGCGACACGGTCGCACTTGGGTGCTTCGGGATCCATGCATGCTACGACGTAGAAGTCATTCTCGGTGACGGAGATGATGTCCCATGCCGTGATCTCTTTTGCATCACGTGAGAGCTTGTATCCGCCGTTCTTGCCGCGGAGTCCTTTGACCAGCTCGTTCTGCACGAGCATCTTTATGATGGATTCAAGATATTTCTCGGACAGGCCCTGTCTTTCAGCGATGCCGCTGAGTGTGACGTAACCGTCTTTGCCGTATTTTGCGATGTCGATCATAACGCGAAGTGCGTAACGTCCCTTTGTTGATACAACCATATTATGCCTCCATAAGGTCAATAAAACACAAACCTATTATAATGGAAGGAATAAATGAATATAAGAGTGAAAACTGATATTCAACACATTTTTATTATCTTGTTCGGTAACTCGGGGACCGCTGTTAATGAAACGATAACTAAAACAGTTTTTTCGTTATCAAATCAGTTAACCGCCGGGAGTACAGCAAAATAACAGTAAGCTTACTTCAGCTTGAATACATCCCCGTTGTCTTTGTACATCGGCCAGGGGGCTTTGCCGGTCCTTGCGAATTCGCCCCAGAGTTCGCGGATCTTTTCGCCGACACGACGGGAGACGGGATCTTCCACTTTCACGAAATCATTGGATCTGTCGAACATGACGGGGAGTTCGCTCGCGTGGAAACAGCCGGCGCCGCGTTTCTCGATGTCGGGTGTCATGTAGACATATTCGTACACCCAGGACGGGCCTTTGATGTCGCGTGCGATCTCGCGTGATGGTGTGGTGTAGAAGAATGAAGTGAAGTCATCGGACATGACGCGGCGGGCGTTTTTGCCGAAGCGAAGCTTGAACTTGAACCAGTATGCGGCAAGAGGAAGCGCAATTGTCGGGATGTTGCAGATGAATGCATCGCCTTCCTGGCTGCAGGTGCCGATGACGATTGGCTTTTTGGATTCTTTGGCGAGCTTTTCTGGCCAGTCACGTAATACTTCTCCGTCTATGACGGGCGAGAAGGCGCAGTTGGAGTTGCCTTCCTGATATACGAAAGAACGGAGCTTTTTGTTTGCCTCGTGGATGACTTCGATGTCGATGTCTTTTAAGCGGGAGAGCTCGTTCTCGGCGACGCCGATGTACTTCAGGTATTTGCGCGTGAGACGCTCGCTCTGCTGTTCGGTCCAGAAGGATTTAGCGCATGGGGACATTAATATTGCCTTGTCGAAAAGGAGTTTTGCTTCGGGCATGCTCATGAGTGCAAGGATGCATGCCGCGCCGGCTGACTGGCCGAAGACCGTGACGTTGTCGGCATCTCCGCTGAAGCGGTGGATGTTGTTGCGCACGAATTTGAGCGCTGCCATCTGGTCGAAGAGACCGTTGCTCTTATCGAAATTTTTATCGAGAAAATTCAGGTTTAAGAATCCTTCAAGATTCAGACGGTAGTTGAAGCTTACGACGACGGTCTTTGAGTCGATTGCGAATTTTGCAAGGTCGTAGTAAAGGTCGTCAGAATTTTCGCTGACACGACCGGCACCGCCGTTGGCATAGGAGCCGCCGTAGAACCACACCATTACGGGTGAGTCGGGTGCTATTCCCAAAGGAACAAAAACATTGAGATAGAGACAGTCTTTGCTCTCGTATTCGATCTTGGTCCTTCCCTTGCCCTGAACAGGGCTTGCAGGGCCTCTGAAGACGTCCAGGACGCCTTCCCAGGACTCGGGCGGAACAGGATGCTTAAACGCGAACTCGCCCACAGGAGGCAGCGCAAACGGGATTCCGAGGTATTCCTCGCAGCCGTCTCTGACGATGCCTCTGACAAGGCCGTATTCGGTTGTGACTGTTCTTGAATATTCCATAAAGAAATTTTACACGGCTGGAATAAAGGGTGCAATTAGGTTGAAATATAGAAAACCGCGTCTATATTTCCTACAATCGCACAAGGTTTGAAGGCTTGAACTGGTTATCTCCGCTAAATCAGCTTACCTTTACCACGATTAGTTCCGGATAGTCGTTGATCCTGACGGGCGCGACGCTGTTGCCGAGGCCGCGGCTTACGATGAGCCTCATGCCGCCGAAGTCATGCATTCCTTCGTAGAATTCAGGGAAGAACGTGAAGTCAGGCGACAGGACTCCGCCTTTGCCCGGAATGATTACCTGGCCGCCGTGCACGTGTCCTGTCAGGACCAGATCGGCGCCGAGGCTCTTATAGAGTTCGTAGTACTGCGGCTCGTGTGCGAGCATTATGACCGGACGCTCATCGGAGAAAGCGGGGTAGGCATTGAACGATCCGAGTGAGGAATCGGCGATGCCGGCGAGCACGAAGCCGTCCATCCCTGCATATGTGTCATCAAGGAAAATAACTCCTTCGGAACGCATATCTTCGTAGAAAGCATCGAGCTTACTGCCGTGGAGCCTGTTCTCGTGGTTGCCAGTGATGTAATAGACGGGTGCGATCTTTACCGCGCCTTTGATGAAGTCCATCGCGATGGAATAAGAGGTGTGTGTCGAGTCGACGATGTCTCCCGTAACGACTATTATGTCGGGGCCGGCCTTTTCGATCTGCTTCAAAAGAGAGGACTGCTTAATGCCGAAAAACTGGTTGTGAAGGTCCGACACCTGAACTATCGTGATGTCGTTTTCGAGGCCGAGATCGACGTCGTATCTGCTCACGGTGAGATGGTAGTTCTGATAGAGGAAGAAGCCGCACAGCACCAATTCGACGACCATGAGAAAAGGGACCGCGAAGAACTTCGGTTTTAGTGTCTTGTGGTGGAAGAGCCTCATGCCGAGGAACGCACCTATGGAACCGCCGATCCACGCCCAGAACAGCAATGTCCTTTCGGGAATTCTCCGCGCGCCTTTCTTCGCATAAGACTTGTCCATTCCGTAAAGAATGAACGACGCAAGATTAACTAATACCAGGTAGTAAACAAGCAGCATCCGTCAGGCCTCAGTAGGTGAGATTACTCCGTAATATTCGCAGAAATCTTCCATAATATCTGTGTCGCCGGTGACAGATCTCAGAATTAGCACTGTGTTGCCACTGAGATAGATACCGCAAAGTGTTTTGCGACCGATAGAATTATCATTTTCGGAAATGTAGTATGAATAACCTTTTTCTTTGCCTTTCTCGCCGTCATCGGCATATTTCTTTCCGGCTTTTTTGAAGAATTTCTCAGCATCATTCTTATCCGCAAAATTAAATAACCAGCCGACGTTTATTCCGTCGTCATTGATGGCAAAGCATGTAGCTTCTTCAACATCGTATTTGGGGAAATCATTAAGGTGGTTGAGAGTATTGTTGTATATTTTCTGGGCATCTTTGTTGGTGACGTAGATATATGAGCCGTCTCCTTTTTCCTTGCCGGTGAGGATCGCTTCATAATCATCAATGAAATCGCCCAAATCTTCAGAGCATTCAAAATCCTGATCGTCGCAGAATTTTGCAATCTTTTTGTGGTCGAACGGCTGCTGGCTGCAGGCTGTAAGCCCGATGACCATTGCTAGTGCCAGAAACGAACAAGCGATCTTCTTAAAAGTATTCATACTATCCTCACTTAATGAATATACCTGAATTATAACATCTCAGTTTCCAGGTACTTCATGAAGGCCTCAAGACCTTCCACAAGATCAGAATATGTCTCATCGAAATTACCCGTGTACCAGGGATCTGCAATGCTCCTTGTGCTGCCCGCAAAAGAGAGCATCTGATATATCTTTCCGTCCGGATCACCACCTGCGATCCTTGTCATGTTCCTGATGTTATATGAATCCATGCCGATCAGGTAATCGAAGTTCTGATAGTCGGCGCGTGTCATTTGTCGCGCACGGTGCGGGAGGACCGGTATGCCGACCTCTCTCATCTTACCGACCGTACCATAGTGCGGACCGTTTCCGATCTCTTCCGTGCTTGTGGCAGCAGAGTCAATATAAAAACGGTCTGCAAGCTCTTTCTTGTTGACCATATCCTGGAACATAAACTGCGCCATTGTTGAACGGCAGATGTTGCCGTGACA
>Ga0326512_10000161_pt1 | contig 58187 bp, 75 predicted proteins | sample 1_2617_0518_D_FD_203652 | JGI IMG/M metagenome (GOLD analysis project Ga0326512, IMG submission 203652) | Bovine rumen microbial communities from UC Davis, California, United States - 1_2617_0518 | ecosystem: Host-associated > Mammals > Digestive system > Stomach > Rumen | place: USA...
GTAGCACTTATGTTTATAGAATGTCTGCGTAAGCCAAGAACCACTGTACTTTATATTGGTGAAACTATGGAATTGTCAGAGGCACTTGTTGATAAGGCAGCTAATGATATTATAGACATATGTGGTTTGCGAAATAAACGTGGCATGCGTTTTGATTGGCGTCATTTTGATAATGGCTCTAAGATAGTCATACGTGGTCTTTCTAATACTAAGGACCCAGACCAGATTCGTGGTAAAGCAGCTAAGGTAATTGTTATAGATGAGTTCTTCCATCTTAAATCAGAACTTCTTGAGTATATGCAGAGGGAAGTTCTTGAACCTATGCAGATGGACTACGCTGATGATTACACCTTTGTTTGTGCAGGTACACCACCACAGATTAAAGACACTTATGGTGAAAAGGTATGGAAGACTTGGGATGTTCCACATTTCACATGGACTTGGCGTGATAACCCACATCCTGTATCACTTGAAGAGAGAACAGCCTTTGTTGAACAGAAACTTAAAGATAAGGGGCTTGATTGGACATCTTCTTTTGCACGTCGTGAATACAATGGTGAATGGGCCTATGATGATGACCTTCTTCTTTATCCAGAGTATCATACATGGAATAAAAATGTAGCAATGCCTAGTATACAGCCTTCACGCATTATATTTGGTATAGACTATGGTGTTGGTGATAATGATGCCATTTGGGGTGCCCTTTGGAATGATGATGAAGGACGTGGCTATCAAATATATGAAGCTAAGTTTAATAGACTTGATATAATGAATCTTGGTATATCACAGCTTGAATACCTTGGTGAAAAGGTTCTTGAAGCTTGGCGTATAGCCCTTGACTACTTCAAAGACTTACCACTTAAAGAAGCTAATAAGCGTATTCTTTGGGATGCAGATGATAGTGACCAGCATGTTACTGACTACTTTAATCTTAAACTTCATCTTGATGGTGAAGGTTATGAAGATTTGAAATTGAACATCTGTAATGCACATAAGACTGATAAATCCATAATGTTTGACAGAATTAGGGATACACTTAGACGTGGTGACCTCCTTATTATGGAAGACAGTAAATGTGAACATGAATTGAAATCTACAATCATTAGACGTGGGCCTAATGGTGAGATTTATAAAGAAGTTGATGATAAAGTATTCCATCCAGACCTATTGCCACCTATGAGGTATGCAATGTGGAATGTAATTGGATTCTAATGGAGGTTTTGAAATGATTGGAAAGATTAAGCTGCCTTTTTCTTCGCTTAATAAGAAAGGTTTTTATAGTCCTGGCTATGGAGTTGTATCACCTTATGTTCCGCTTAGTTTAGCTTTATATGATGATGAAGGTAATCTTTATGAAGATTATGATAAAATAAGTTTACCTGCTTTAGCTTATTTTACAAAGTATAATATTCCTGCAGCAGCCGCTTCAAAAGATGAGGATATTAGGTATGACACAGAGATTACTGATATACCTAGACTTAATTCAAAGTCACCTTATAAATATGCACATTATGGTTGGGGGCCACATGGTTTGCAGCCTATTGGTTACAGTACTGATGGCGAAAAGGATTTTGGTGTAGATGCAACAGGAAGACCAAGGCAGGCTTTTGTAAGGGAATTGCCAGATGATTTTTTTGATGATGAAGGTGGAGATTCACTAAGGAATGAAAAGAAAGCTGCAAGAGCTAGTGCCTTGATGAATACTATACTTAACAGTGGCTCAATGGATTTTAATCCTATTTTTGCAGATAAGCTTAGGTATAATGACTTTTCATGGTATGATGGTGTACGTGATGATAAAGGTAATTTGAGAGTAAATCCATGGCCTACTGACCAGTGGATACCAGTCATAGATGAAAAGACAGGCCTTCCAAAGCATCGTCCAGATGGTTCAATTATTCATAAGCCTTCATTTAGGCGTGAGAATATCCCTAGTCTTAACTTCAATCATCCTGTGTATAAAACAGATAATCTAGAAGATTTTATAAATAAATATTATGATAATTTTAGGTCTAAATCAAATAATCCTATTGAAGATTGGTTAAGCTGGGGTACAGCACCAAGGTCGGCAGATTATACAGGCAATATTGCTATGCATAAGCAGCGTTATGATAATGATTATAAGGAAGAAGAAGACCCAATGAATTGGTTCATGTATTATGCACCAATAGCTGCCAACAATAACTTTGACCTTGATGCTCTTAAACTGAAAGATGATAAGTATAACTTTGGCAATAGGAGAGGTATACAGTCTGGTTACTTTACTGATTCTGATTTGGATGCCAGTCAATATCTTGATAAATTGGTAGACTATGCAATTCAATCAGACAATGATGCTTACTTTAGAAAAGCTATGAGTGTAGCTCGTAAATATGGCTTTGATGAAGAAGCTTTAGCTAAAAGATTACGTGCAAAACATGCGCAGGAAAGAGTTGTCGAGGATTGGATAACACAGGCCAAGGAAGAAAGGAATGACCCATATAATAAGGCTAAAGCACAGGCCGAGAGATTAAATAGATATAATACTAAAGGTAGAGGTGCTATAGTTATTAACAAGATAAACCCAGAAGATGCTACAGCTTCCAAAGGACAGGACACTTGGCAGTATATAAAGAACCTTGTTAAACGTCCATTTAAGCGTCCAGACCTTTCACCAAAAGCTGCTGCTGCACTTCAAAAAGCAAATATTGGTCCAGAATCAGAAAAGGCTATACGTGACTTTATTAAGAATTATGGTTTTGAGCATTACTCATTCCTTGAAGATGATGATGATAAGATGCTTAAAGTTGTAAATGATTATCTTGATTATCATAATGACCTTAAGCATAGGAACAGACTTATAAGTACATTAGCTGACCCATCAACATCTACTGTTGAGCCTGAGGATATTAATCCTTTTGAGGAAGAAAAGACAATTGTTTCCATAACACCAGAATTAAATGAAAAGTCTAAGAAGGCCTTTAAGGAAGCAAAGAAATATCTTTGGGATAACAGACGTGCTGAAGCTGCTAAAAAAGAAGAGGAACTTAAAGAGGCTGAATCCAAAAACTTTGACATTTATAGTAATGACCTTGAAAAAGAACATAAAGCACATGAAGACCAGGAATCTAAAGAAAAGAATGGGCCATATAAGGATTATGACCTTCGTGAAGACTGGAAACAGTGGAAGACTAATAATAAGTGGAATAAGGGATTAGGCTTTGATAAGGAGTGGGATGATGAAGAAGAGGACTAAAAAGGTAAAAAAAGTAAAAGAGCCTTCTATGCTTAGAAAAATAATAGCTGTTTATTATGAACAGCACTTAGCTAAGAAGGCTGAAAAATACCTTACAAAGCAGGTTTGGTCAATAGACTTTTTGACCAAACTTTTGCAGCGTGCAGCTAATGCGTCTAAGATGGAAATGCAAATGACCATAACTGATAAACAAGGTGTTACATTAAATGTGCAGGCTTTACCAGTAAGTTCTAAGCAGGTTGTAGATGATGATATTTTTAACCACCTTGATAATGATTTGGTTGTAGATGCTTTTATTAATAAACATACAAGGAGCTAATTATGGTTAAATGGAGCCATGATAAAGTACATGATGAATATAGGCCTACATTATATCCTGGTGAATCTGCTGTGGATTGGAATATACCAGAGGAAATAGCCAATGATTATCATAAGCTAAATGCCAGGATAGAAAATAAGTATTCAAAAGAGTTCCTCAAAATATGTGCCTTCTATAACAAAATGTTTCCATCGCTTAAAACAAGTGATTGGAATACCTGTTCATATAATGCTCCACCATTTACAGCTATGGACCAGGAGCGTACAGACACAGGTAATGGTACAAATTATAATTATTTGAAGCAGATTGTTGACCAGTTGACCTCTAGACTTGGAACTATATCCTTTTTACCAAAACTTCTTGCAGAAGAACAGTCTTATGAATATATTATTTATAAGGATGAAGTTGAACGTGTTCTTCGTATGCTTATACAGGATGATAAACTTAATGCAATTTGTATACAGGCTTTTCATAATGCTGCTGTACTTGGTTATAGCCATGTGTTTATTGACCCATATACAGGTAGCATTATAAAAGCTAATGATTATGAACTGGCTACTTTTGATGGTCAGTTTAATCATGGACATATAAAACAGATGCTTTACAGGGATTATGCTTTCCCTGTTACAGATACCTTTGTCTATATCAATGAACTTGAAGAAGATGATTTGAAGAAGGAGATACTTGAAAGCCTTTCTGGTAGGATTGATGTTGATTTTACAATGTACTTTGACTGTATAGAACATAAGTGCTATGTAACAATTAATGGTAAAACCTTGCCACCTAAAGAATATCCATTTGATTATGTTCTTATGACTACATTCCAATGGGACACTGCTTTTGCACAGCATATGACTTCTTCACTGTTTGATTTGCTTTATCCTATACAGAGGGAAATAAATCGTATAGCTGCTAAGAAACAGCAGATTATAAGAAACTATAAAGGTTCAGTACCAGTCTTTAACTCTGATGTAGACCTTTCTATGAAGGCAATATCTAATGGTTCTGGTGAGGCTTTATTTATAGATTCTACTAGAAGTACAGCTGAACTTATGACTGTTATTAATCCTACGCCACTTGACCCAAGCCTTGATACAGAAATACAGAGTCATAAAACAACTATGTATGAACTTGCAGGTATACAGAACGCTTCTTTTGATATGGAAAACATGCGTTCTGCAGCTGCTGTAGTTGCTCTTGACCAGACACGTGATAGTGTATTCCAGGCACAGCTTGCTGGCTTGGCACAGTTCATAAGACATATGCTTAAACTATATATTGATTACCTTGCTGTTTATCCAGATAAAGCAGCAAATATTGGTAGGGCTGAGATTGACTGGGCAACGGTATCTAAACTGATTGACCAGAGTTATATCAATATGCTCCCTGTGCATAACAATGACCCATTGTCTGATGAATCTAAAATGCCAGAATCTAATATGAACTACAGTAAAAATGCTGTATCTCGTATTGTTTTGTCAATACTTAAAGGTGAAAGCAGTTATTCAGATATACCTTATTTCCTTGATGCTGATACAGTAACAAAAGGTGTTGCTGGACTATTACTAAAATTCCAAGCATTAGGTATAGATATACCTTTAAGTATTCATGTATATCTTATGGATGCTTATATTGATGCTATAAGAAAAGGAAGTCTTACACTTTAAGGAGTAAATTATGGAAGGTGGACAGAAACAGAAAATTAGCTTAGAATCTGCTATAGATATAAAATCTTCTGATATGTTGGTTCCAGTTGGTGAACCATTATTCCAGCATAATAGACAGAAGTTTCAAGGTAAAACTTTGCCTTCATCTGTTAGATTTGAACATGACGGCTGGGCAGCTGGTGATTGTGTTTATCACTTTAACTTTGAATCATCTGAACAGGATTTAGGCCTTGGATTATTTATGTCTGCCAAAAAATATAATGATGATGTAGGCGTCATACTTAATCTTTATACAAAAACTCAAGATGGTCAGCGTGTAGATGTAGGTTATATTATTCTTAATAAAACTAATTATGCCTATAATTTTTATGATTATAAAACTATAGGATTAGGCCTAATAACTTTTGAAACACTGCTGCCTAATAATCAGAAAAGACTTGTAACTGTAGATATTAAAAATAAGACAGCTTCTATAGAAGGTGATGATACTGAATTTATATACAATGTGGAAGATGAAAACTTTATACATATTGTTATAAATTATCTAGCTACTATGTATAAAAAGGATTTATATTTTTATTTTCCTACAGATATTATGGATTCCGACTATTCCATAATGCAGCTAAGAAGTGTGAATGACAATGAATATAACTATTCAGATATTAATGATAATCATATAATCTATGATAGGAAGAATAATTCATTGTCCCTAAACAATGAATCGCTACCCTTTACAATAGAAAATAATGAAGTACATATTGATTTTACACGCTTGTATAACCAGAAAGTTATAGGACAAATGTCCATAGACACTACTGTTCCTTTATTTTATTCTTTGGATTGCAAATCAGATAATGACGCAGATACTTCCATTTGGTATGGTCAGTATCAAGGTAAAATAAATCCAGATGATACTGAGGCTATAAATGACCATGCCTTTGTTAAACTTAATTTAACTGGTAGCCGAATGATTTCAAAAGATAATACTTTGCCTTTTGAAGTTTTATTGTCTACTTATTTTAATCATAATATACAGTATAATGAGGATATAATAGGTGTTCCTTCTGATGGAAAATATCTTGGACAGAAAAATGACATATCATTTTATCTTATGCCAAGTAATAATGCAGCCATTGCATTAACTGATTTGCATTTACAAATAGATGATAAAACAGGCCCAGAAGAAAAGACTAAGTTTCATTATCACAGTGCAGCTATGCGTTTACCTATAGAATCAGGTGTTAAAGACTTTCCAGAAACCACCTTTGATATTGAACTACCAACTGTACTTGTTAGGAATAACTCTGTTACTATTAAAGCTAGATATGTTTATTCAACTTCTGACCCAGACAATTCTATTATTTATTATGTTCCTAATGATAAGTATAGTTATTCATTTGAACCAGGAAATTATTCTCTTACTAATAAAAATTGCTCAATCACCTTTGATTGGTCTGCAAAACGATTTGTTACTAGAATAAATGGCCGTATTCCTAAAAAGGCAGGTAAATTTTTTTATGAAGAAAATATTATTGCAACAGGTATACTTAGTATGAATGGAACTAGTTGGTCTAGGTCTAATGATTTACTTCTTAATAAGAATATAGATTCAAATTATCTTAAAGATTTAACAGTGTCTGTATCTACAGTAAAGACATCAGATACTAAAACATCATATATTACAATAAGTTTAACCTTTAAGTCAGATATTACTTTATTAGGTTTGCTTAAAGATAAATCATCTGGGTATATTAATGTTGCAACATTTAGTTTACCCAATAATCTTTTAATGCAAGGTTCTTTTGTTGAATGTAATACTGCTACTGGAATTACATTTCAATTAACCAATTCATTGAATGATAATCTTGAACATCCATTTATCTTTGATGGAAGTATGAAAGCCTTAGTAAATAATATTACTGCAAATATTCCACCTATGGATTATATACTTAATAATACAAATATATCTGGTGTGCAGCATATTACAATTAATGGTTTTAATGCACCAATAACTTTGAATTATAATGTTGATGGTACATTTACATATAATGACCCTAGTACATATGCTTTATACAATTTTGTTAAGGTATATGAATCCTGCAATTTTGAATCTATAAGTAACTTGCAGATAAATCTCTCTGCTAATTTGGAGTATAACCTTTACTTTAAGCCTTTTATACTTAACCATGAAATACCTTATATTGAAAGCCTAAAAGATAATATATACTCTGTACAGTTTGAAGATAATAATTTTGAAATATCTAAGGACCTTATTAAGTATAAGCCACATAATGATAATCCTGTTTATTATAATGTAGAAAAGGTTTCTGAATTATTATATCATTCTCTTATAAATTATGCTTATCATAATGATTATGACATAAAACTTATGGGTGTATATAAGACTAAAAATATAGACTTAATATCTGACACATTAGAAGTTATTACTTTTAAGTATAATAATAATATTTTTAGAATAGCTTATAATCAGATAGATACTAAATCAATGCTTACTTATCTATATACACCTGTTGAAGAAAAAGAATTAAAGAATTATGAGTTTATGAAGGTTAATGCTAGTAATTTGTTTCAGTTCATAAAACAGCAGTGGAATACTACATCTTTCGTTGAAAATTATTGGTGGATAAATGAAAACACTATACTGGAACTTACTGAGTCATACCTTATACTAAAGCAAAAGGTTCTTAGTTTATCTGATTGGGATGGTGATAATTTTGAAATATTAGGACAGACAAATAGACATAACATTCTAAACACTAATACTATTGCTTATGGCGTTAGTAATGCAAATAATGTTAATCATGCTTTATGGTATCAAATTGATATGGATGATACTAATAGTTTTGCTTATTTGAAATTTGGTTTACTTAATCCAGAATTTAGTATGGATGATTTTATAACAGTACCATTGAGACTTAATAAAGTTAGTATAGGTAATAACCTTAATAATGACAATACTTTATTAAATACCTATTCAGAATTTATGCTTATAACCTTGTTGACACAGGCTAAGTATTCTGCATGTCATATAAAAGGTAATGATGCTACATTCTTTATTTTTGGTATTCATTTGGACAATAACTTTAATCAGTGGTCCTTAGTATATAATATGAATACCAATGATTGGTATATTATACAGGGCTATGGCTTTGTAGGAGCTGATGGTTCTCTAACTGGTGGTGAAATACCTAAAGCCTATTTTGATGTTACTAGGGGCTTTAATTCAAAAGTAGAAGATTTAGCTATATTAAAAGCTGACCCAAAGGAAATATCTTCAAGCGTAGAGGATATTTATAAAATTGATATTGGTAATAGAATTGTTGGTAATGAAAACCAGCAATGGTATATTAATCCAAATATAACAGGCATAGTTTCTCATTTAATTTGGAAACCTAATCTAAATAGATATGATATTGCATCACTTGATATTACTAATAACTTGTCACAGATTTATGGGTCTGCATCCTTTGTATCTAAAAGGTTAGCTGACTTTTTGCCTACTTGTAAATTTTTTACAGATTTATTTCCATCTAATGATATGGATGATACATCAAGGGTATTTGTAAATATATTTACAGGTGTACTTGCTCTAGCTTTTAATCCTATGATTTTTATGATTGCACCACGTATAGGTACATGGATAGAATTGCAGCAAACATTAGGTCAGTATGCTTATGTTCATTATAATAGCACAAATATTCATCAAACTAAAAATCTTACTGAGGACACAGATAATAAGAATGATGTAGATTCAGACCAGGAAAATCTTACGCCTGACCCAAATAAGTCTGATGCTATTATATTTAATAAGCATGTTGTTACACAGTCAAGCAATATAATAGGGGCCTTTGATAATTTACTTGGATTCTTTGCATCTTACTTCTTGGGTGATTCATCATTCCAGACTAAGGATTTGAAGGTTAATACCCATCAGAATCAAACATCAACAAGTGCATCTGGGTCTACTTATTCTGCTTTCTCTCTTGCTAATATGGACACACTTGCATCAACAGATACAACAATAAATGGACAATCTTCAAGTGTTACATCCAAAGTTACAGGTGTATTGAGCCTTGATATGTTCTATTCAACTTGTGCTGACCAGAAAATTTGTGCTGGTAGAGGTTATGTTAATCATAACTTTGTTGCTCAATGTACAGCACAAAGTGTTACTGCACATCATATGGAAAACTCACAGATAAATGCAATGCTTCTTATTAAAGATATAACATTATCTATGATTAAAGGTATAATGGATGCAGAATCAGAAGCAGCAAAATTACTTGATAAGACAGCAGAATCAACTAAGGAAGGTTCTGCTTTTGGTAGTAATTTTGGTTGGATTGCTGCTGTAGCTATGAACATTACAGCTGGTGTTTTATCAGCACATGTAAAACTACTTAGTACAGCTTTCGATACATTGGATAATATACTTACAGCTTTAGGCGGCAATAAATTACAAGTTAATAAACCAAATGGCAAGTCAATACATACAATTGACTTGGAAGGCTTGCATAAATATGGCAGTAAGACAGAATGTTTTATGTGGCCATGTTTTGGTATAGAAAAAAGTCTATCAATGCGAAATGAATATGTTTCTGCTAAACTTACAAATGTGCCATGGCATATGAATGTTGAATTAAGAACTAATAGGCTTAGTCCAACAGTTGGTATAGGAGTTGTAACATTAAATGGTCTTACCACACATGGTACTTCTGAAAATACTTGGCGTCTTTGGGAAGGTGATGTTAATTATCTTATAGCTAATGTACAGAGGGCTGAAACATCAGGCTTTATAGAATTACCTAAGGATATGGCTTTTGTAACTGGTGTTGATGGTTTTCTTAGTGATACACCTTATAGGAATGAAAATATTGGTGAATCTGAACCTGTATTTGCTACGCCGCCATTCCAGGATTATATTATAGATAAGCGATGGAAACTTTCACAGACAGCATCTGTAGGTATGACCACATGGATAAGTTGTGATGATACTAAGATAATTGATGGTGAATATAGTAATGCTTTCATTACAGATAACTTCTGTGGAATATCTTGTCCATATACTGCTATTGAAATTAAGCGTGGTGTTTCAAGAGATTACTTGAGACCTTATGCTATAACTCCACAGGCTTTAGCCTTGAATCATTCTAGTTATAACTGCTGTTTCAATCATAAAGCATATCATGCTTTTGATGGTTATGGTTATAGACTTACTAACTGGGTTGGCGCACCAGGTATGAATAAAGAGCATATGACTTGGTTTTATTGCTTCTTAAAGAATGATAGATTTAAGAGAAGTAATAAATTGCCACATAATACATTCTTAGGCAATTTTGTTTCTGAACCAGAAGTAGCTATTAAGGGTGACTTGAATGATAAAGTCTTTACATTAATGACACAGCCTAGTGAGAAAAAAGGTCTTACAGCTGGTACTATTGGTGAAGACAAAGATGTAAGAAGATATGCAGCACCTATTTTCTCTGAACATGTTTCTGCATTACCTGCTGTAGTCAAAACAATATCAGCCTTTATACTTACACCTGTGGATGGTATAACATCATTGACTTCTGAAAACAGGGACTTGCAAACAGCCTACAAGGCGCCTATATCTATTGATTTTACATTAGGTAAAACTATGTATAGATTCACACAGGAATATATTTGCTTGCTAAATCAAGAGAAGGGTATAACAACAGTAGAAGAATTAGTTCCATGTTTAGGACTATCATTCCTTGGTTCTACTCCTTATGAAGCCTATTTCTATTCAAAAGCTACAAGACAGTATTATTCTTTTACTGGTGGTACATCTATAAAAGTAATAGATATGCTTGAAAGGTTTAGGGATATAAATTATGGTAAGTATGACTTCATAAACCAGGAAGTTATAATGCCTTGTCTTTCAACATTTACTAGACTTGATAATAATGTCTATGATGATGCTGATGAACTTGATAATTCTTTTGTAGCAAGGATAAAAGAAAATAAGATTATAGGTGAAGTAACACCACCTATAGATACTATTTGTAATACAAGAAGTTGGTTTAAGGTTGAATCATTACCTATAGGCTTGACCTACCAGGGACCAAATAGGTGTATTATAAATAGGTTTATTGCACAGGATTATATGTTTGACCAGATAAAAGCAAATTATGGTAAATGGAAAAAAGTTCCTAGAGAGAAGTATAATCCCTTTAGAAAGTATAAAGCCATCTATACTCTACCTAATAAAGATATTGGAGACTTAGTAGAAGTAAAAGGCTGGACGCATAATCCATTCTTATTAGTGACAGCTCCCTTAGGTGTTGATTCTGAAACAGACTGCCAGTTTGAATGGGAGATTACTTTTGCTTGGCCTATTGAGATGGATAGTCTTTATGCTAATGATAACTATGCTGTAGTTAATATACAGGCACAAACAATGACACCTGGTGGTAAAGTAGTAGCTGAACGTCCTACACATGTATTCCTTACAAAAGAATTATTTACAAGGACAGGCAATTATGGCTATTATTCATTTAGGTATCAGAGTAACTGTGGCGCAGGTAATAGGGAACGCTTGCATATATGGTCTGACCAATATATTGCTATAAGTAGTTTACAGTGTGAATATAAAGTACAAACATCTAAGCGCAATGAAATACTTACACAGCAGGTGGATGTTTCAGATTTGAGGGAGATATAATTTATTATATTTACAAAATTGCTTAGATATTCTAATATAAAATGGAGGTAATATCATGGGAAAGATTTTTGGCCTTGATGAATATGAATGGAAAGCAAAGGCTATAGAGAATGAAAATGAGAAGAAACTCACTAACTTTGTTAATAACCAGAAAAGAGATTCTAAGGCTAGTGCTAAATCTACAAGGGACCAGACAATTAAAAAAGCTAGGGCTGACTGTGAATTAGTTGAAAAAGCTGTTAACAGTCAGTATTGGGATATGCCTAAAGAAGAACGTGATAAGATGCTAAAAGAAGCCCAGCAGAAGCGTGATGAAACTATTAGACAGGCAAATGAAACATATAATACAAGCGTCAAGGAAATTGATTCTAAGCCTAGGGAATCTTACATAGAGGACTATAAGAAGAGCTTAAAGCCAGTTGAACTAGAAAACCATGATGTGTATGCTGATAAAACATCTGATAAAACATCTGATAAAACATCTAATAAAACATCTGATAAAACATCTGATAAAACATCTGATAAAGCATCTGATACTAATAAGGCAGATGATAAAGCATCTGATACTACTAAGGCAGATGATAATACATCTGATACTACTAAGACAGATGATACTACAGAAAATAAACCAGATTTATCTTTCACCATGAAGGGTGGCCTTAGAGATAGGGACCCAAGCCGCTTTGCAACACATGCAGATAGACAGGCAGAAATGCATGACATACAGGCTGGTGAAGAAGGAAAGAGTGAACAGCGATGGGCACAAACAGCCAACAGGGACCCAAGGGTAGAGGCTGATAAAGATGCAGTTGCACAGGCAGCTTCTAAAAATGAACAGAAGATACATAACATGGGTAATGCTTCTGCTGGTGCTGCAGCACTTGAACGTGAAGAAGGAACACCAGATATAGAAGCAGCAAAACAGAGGTCTGATGCTGCACAGGAAAAGGCACAGGCTGCACAGAGAGAAAAATGGGGTGCACGACAGACTGCTGAAGGAGAACGTGCTGGTGCTGATGCTGCACGCTATAATGCTTGGGATTTGTCCAACTATAACTGGAAATCTGAAAAACTTTCAAAAGGTGAGAATCCAGAGGAAGAACCTAAAAAGGAAGAAGTAGTTGAAGAGAAACCAGAAGAACCTGTACAGGAAGAGAAACCAGAAGAGCCTGTACAGGAAGAAGTAGTTGAAGAAAAGCCAGAAGAGCCTAAGCCAGAGGAGAAGCCAGAAGAGCCTGAACCTCAAGAAGATAAATATGGTGTAGCTAATAGACAGAATGTTATTAATTATACCAATGGTAATACTGTAAGAAGAACTTATGACCCTAATAATCAGAAGCGTTGTAAGGCCTTTTATTTAAGAGGTGGCCAGGTGAAAAGGTGGCCACAAGGTGATGTTGATGCCAATGGTAATAATGATAATGGCAGAGACCCAAAGAATGATTTACCAGACTGGAATATGCAGATGGAAGAACAGTTAAAATCTGCTGTATCTGGTGGCTCTTCTTTCAATAGGAAGGAAGGGGAATCAATGACCCAGTATAATACACGTATGTCTAAAGAACGTGGTGGTAATAGATATGACAATCAGAAAAACTTTGCAACCCGCCAGGGTGATTTAGGTTAATGGAGGTATAATATGGACGCAGCTGTTGCAGGTACACTTATAAAAATGCTTATCGATAACGCATCTAAAGCCCATGAAAAGAACGGTACACAGATGTCTGATAAGGAACTGAAAGAACTTACTAAAAAAATAAATGAGATATATGATAAAGCTGATAAGGATGATGATGGCCAGCTATCAGATGCAGAAGCCAAGACAGCTACAGATAAAGCACGGCTTGCATGGGAAATGCAGAAGGAAAAGGATAGACAAGAAGCTGTAGCAGACCTTGTGGAAAAATCAAAAAAATCTACAGGAAGAAAGATTCTTGAACAAGGACTTTATAATGTAGGTGATGCTGGAGCTGGTGTAGCAAGGCACTTTGCTTATCCAAGGATAAGACTTGGCGAAGCATTAAATGCTATTGCCAATTTGAATCAGAACAGTGTAAATAAATATGGACAAGCATACTTACTTGCGTCAGGTGCCAAACAGCTTTCTGATGCTGAACAGATTAATAATGTTGGTTCTACTGCTAATCAGATGATACATGATACTCTTAATAGAGTCAATGCTGAACGTGATAAAGAGCTTACACAGGAAATTATGCTTAGAACTGGTGGTACACCTAATAATGGTTATTATCAAGAGTTAGGTAGGCATGAACAGGCAGCCAACATGAGTAATAAGGCAAATAATGGAGGAAAATAATGGAGGCACAGGACCTTATAGATGAATATAATTATAATCTTCCATGGGCAAATATAGCAGGACATATTAGAAGAACAATAGCTTCTAAGCCTATTGACTTAGATACCTCTGATATTAAAAGAGCCATAATGCTTATGGGACCTGGTGACACCAATATAGACTTTGATTCTGATGAAGATTGGTCAGATGATATGGTACAGGAATATGCCAACCACCTGTATAATTATCTTTATAATTATACAGATGATGTGCATAAGGTTAATCCTAATATAGATACTAAAGAAGAACATCGTGGCCCTATGGCACAGGATATAGAACAGGTTGCTCCAGATTGTATTAAAGAAATTAATGGAGTAAAAACTGTTGATGGTGATAGACTTGCATTAACAAATGCTGGGGTTATTGGTGATTTATCCAGAAGACTTATAGCTCTTGAAAAAGAAGTAAAGTCATTGAAGGAGGAACTTTATGGCAACAACTAGTTTACCTGCAGGTATGCCAGGTAATATTCCACAGATTAATCCATGGGATGCTATGGCTGCTGCTAAGAACAATGGTAAAGGCTACACAAACACAAATGGTACATCCCAGTTATCTACTTCACCTACTTATGACCCATTAAGTGCAGCAAAAAAACCAAATACAGATAATACCAAGAAAAAAGAGGACCAAAAGAAAGGTAAGAACTATGATTATAATGAACAATATATAAGAAGTGGACATCTTATAAATGATGCTACAGCCAATAACTATGCCAATGAGATAATGAATATCTTTGGTGAAGATACTAAGCGTGGTGATAAATGGGATTCAAAACTTGTAGATGCTAAACTTGATAACATGAATTTAACAGAATATAGACATATACAAGCTATTGCTATTCCTTTATATGATTATACTATTGATGCTAATGAAAAGGCACATGATAAAGGTAATTGGACTGAAGGCACAGTACGCCTATTTGGACAGCTAAGGGTTCAAAAGAATGGCAGCTTTTTTGATTTGCTTCGTATGATTGTAGACCATGGTAGAAATAAAGGTAATAAACAGGCTGTTGAAAGTTCAAAGGAATTGGATTCATTGCTTCAACAATTTCAGTCACATTCTTGGGAAAGCAATAACAATCAGCTATTCAGCCTTATTGATTCTCTTGATACAGCCTATAATACTTTCAGTAAGCTTAATCCAAAAGGACAGCAGGCACAGCAGGCAAAAATTGCTCTTGACACATTAAATAAAAGGCTTGATGTTATTCTAGCTGATTATGATGAAAGATATGCAGCTGCTGTATACGGGGATAAGGAACATGGTCTTACAAGGGACCAGTATGATTTTACAGAATATGTAAAAACTCAACAAGGTGGTAGCATAGACCCAGCCTATTTACAGAATGTTAATATAGCCTTGGACAACATGAAAATGTTCTATGATGCTCAGGACCTAAGAGAATATGGCCGTAAAGCAACTGATTTGGATTTATATAATCAAGGAGAATAAGTCATGGCAGGCACAGCAGATAGAGTAAACCAGGCTAATGCTAAATTAGCTTCCAGAGGTACAGGAAACAATAATTCTTCCAAAGGTACAGGAAACAGTAATTCCTCCAGAGGTACTGGAAACAATAATTCCTCCAGAGGTACTGGAAACAATAATTCTACCAGAGGTGCAGGAAGTAATAATCCTTCGGGGAATAGCACTTCTTCTGGAAATGGAGGATATTTAGGGGGCACAGGAAATCCAACAGGTAATGTTGCTATAGGTGGCAATGTTCCATCAATTAATGGACAGGACGTTGGTTTGGGTGACCCACGTTCACAAAGTCAAAGAGTACGCAATGTTTATAATACTGCTGACCAGGATGCTGATTTATCCTATTGGAATGAGAGACTTGGAAAATATACAAGTAGGTTCATAGATAATCCAAAGGATTGGTACAGATTATATAATTATTGGGATTGGAATCTTGCAAAAAATAATCCAGATGGCAACCTTAATGGAAAGAAGTTTACAGATACACGTAATTTGTCAAGGCTTGCTGATGCCCTTAATAACCAAAGGCACTTGAAACTTGGTAACCTTGGTGCTAGAACTAATAGTTCATTTGGTTCAACACAGATGCAGCTACCTGGTACAGAAAGATGGGAGCCTATTGAAACACAGGAAATGCGGCAGATGCGGGCTAATGAAGATATTGATAAGCAGATACGTGAAAGGCAGTTTAACCGTGCTGAAAACATTAAGGATTATCCATTTAACTTACAGCAGATGCAAGATAAGAGCAATGTTGATTATATGAATAATCTTGCTCGTGATATACAGGAAATTGAAAAAGAGATACAGAGTACAGACACAAATACTGCTTATGGACAGAGAAATGCAACACACTGGCAGCAGCGTGTTATGGAGATGCAGACAGACCTTGAGATTTATGCACGTAATTATGCTACATCTGTACTTGAATCTCTACCTCCAGAAATTCGTCAGTATGTTGCAAATGTATGGGGAGGTATGTCTATATCCGCTGACCAGCAGTGGAACGCTGATGCCTTTGCAGCTGGTTTACGTGATTTAGGCCTTGATTCAAATAATACAAATCAGCTTGCTAATTTCACAATTGGTATGCGTGATAGCATATATATGAGAAATGGTGCTATAGCTGCAGCAAATAAATATAGGGGTGTATTCTAATGCTACAGGTAGATTTAAGACACTATGCTTCTGATGCTCTTGAAGATGCTATGAGACTAGCACAAACTAAGGCTTTGAATAGCTTTACTTTCTCTGATTGTCTTGCACATCTTAATTATGCTTGGTCTGATATTTATAGTAAGATAGCCTGTATAGATGATGGTTATTATGGTATAAATGTTAGATTAACAGACACTTTTACAAAACTTCCTGCTTTTGTAAAAAGCAGTGTGATGATATATTCTGCTCAATCACCTAGGGGTTTCAAGAGACTTGTTTATAGAGAAGCTGGTACTACTGATATGGATGCACCAGGTACTTATAAAATAAGTGGTAATGAACTTTTCTGTGCTGATGCTAAAAGAAATACTGTCTGGCTTTATTATGTTCCTGCTTGTCCACAGATATTTTTTACACATCATAATAGGGACCCAAAGCTATGGGAAGATGGCCATGCTACTGTAAGAAACAATCTATTTAATATCTATAGGATTTATGGTGAATACACAGAAGGTGGTGAAATTAAACAAGTTGACATAACCACATGCGATAGAGAACAGCTTATGAAAATAAAAAAATGGTATAAGCTGCATATACCATCAGACACTGTAGAAGATATAACAGATACATTTGTAGCTGAACAAAATGATGATTCAAGTCATTGGATAATAACATATCTTTCATGTGACTATCCATATATTTTTATAACCTATGAACATGAAATAACACATGAGCATTTATCTGGTTTCTTTGATAAAGACCTACAGTTTGTTGAATATAATCCCTTTGCATTTACTGGAAGAAATTCCAATGTAGAATATGTATCATGTAAATGGAATGATAAGACAGGTCTTGGTGTTATCATAAAAGATTATAATGACCTTGATGAACTTGGGGAACCTAGAGTTAAAGAATTGGGATGGACACCAGATACACAATTGGATTATCCCGCTCCAGAAATGTATAGATACCTTGTTGCTAGACTAGCTGATAAGTTTGCTGCTCTTAATGAATCAGATGTTATGGGTGTTAAAAAAGAACTTATTGAAGCTGAACGTGCATTTAATGCCTTTATTGATAAGGATAAATCTGCTTGGAAGCGTATTATAAATGTTAATCCACCAACAATAGGAGACTGGCTATGATTGAAAATAAAAGTAAAACCTATTATAATAGCATAAGTGACTTTAATGCTGAACATTCTAAGTTATTGGAAAATAATAAAGATACCAATGATGCTTTTAGAACTATAGCACATGACCCAGATACCCTTAAAAATAATACTAATATTTTTAAGAGTGGCAAAATTACTAATAAACTAGATAAAGCTAATAAAGCTATCAGTTCAATGAAGAAAAATGCAAATGATGCTATAGATAGTGATGGCTTTGTAGTTAATAATGATAAACGTAATAGTGCTATGAATGATACAAATGAAGTAAGCGAAGCACTTGATAACTTGGAAAATACTGCAAGAGAAAGTATGAAACTTGACCCTACATCATTCAATATAATAGATAGTGCTATAGATATGGAGGACCATACAAATGATATTATAAAGCATAATCTTAGTATAAAAGAACAAAAAGAAAAAGTACAGGATAATGATTATGTTAAAAATGGCAGACTTACAGCTGTAGGTTATGCTATATTTATGGATAAGGAAAGATTCAATCAGCTTCCAAAAGAACTACAGGAAGCCATGAAAGCTGCAAAAGAGAATGATACAAAAGAGGATAATACAAAAAACTTCTATGCTAAGGATGAAGGTGACATGCCTTTGAATGATGCTGTAATTGACCTTTATAAAAGAGGTAATATGCTATGATACCAGAAGAACGTGAAATAGAATCACAATCATCTGATATACAAAATAGGCTTATGGATTATCTTAGACAGGAGTTTAATCCAAATAATTTTAAGTCACAGGAAACTTGTGTACCTGCTGAAAGAAGATTATTACTAAAAGCTGAGGATATTTGTATGAATGATGGTTTTAATATACCAAAAGATAAATTGATTGAAATAGTAAAGTCTGCTATATCAAATTATATTGATACACCTGACAATAGAAGATTCAATGGGGGCAATAGACTTGGTAAAATAACAATGGAAAAATGATTTTTAATATATTTACATTGTGTTACAATGTTTCTATAATAAAATTAAATGGAGGAAAATATGGACGTTTCAGAACTTGAAAAAGGCTTACAGGATATTCAGCCAACAGAAGCAGAAGCCCCATATTTGACCATGGAAAACCTTATGGGTGACTATGGTAGTTGGTTCAATAATAATGAAGGACTTGGTGAGCTTCTTCTTGGGCAGCTTCGTGCACATAATGTTGATACTAAAGCAGCTACAGAAGCCATGTTGAGACAGCTTATACAGGGCCTTGTTGATGATTTGAATAACTTACAGCAGCAGCTTATGGGATTTACACAGATGGTAAATCAGCAGGTACAGGAAGCTCAGAATGTTACGCAGTCAATAGAATCTGCATTAACACAGGATGGAGCTTCTATACCACCTGTAGAAGCACCAATGGGAGATGGTATGCTTCCACCAGAAGGCATGGAAATGGCCCCACCAAGTATGCCTAATGAAATGCCACCAGAAGGACCTGCACCAGAAGGACCTGCACCAGAAGGACCTGCACCAGAAGGACCTGCACCAGAAGGACCTGCACCAGAAGGACCTGCACCAGAAGGACCTGCACCAGAAGGTGGTGAGATGCCACCAGATATGGGTGTACCATCAGATGCTAATGTAAAAAATATTAAGAAGCCTGTAGCTACAGGTCTTAAACTTTCTAAGAATATTATTGATGCTTGTCTTGGAGGTCTTTAATGACTTACGAAGATATTTTTAAGGCAGACAATTATGATGATGCTCTTGAATTAGCTATAGAACTTTTTGGTGATGAAGTTTGGAATCCAGATGATTATTATGGACAGTCTTTTGCAGAAAACCTAAAGGATTATTATAATGGCACTTTGCCAAAAGATGCCTATAATAAACCTGAAGCTGACCCAAAAGTATCAGATGTTAATGGTGATAAGGATGATGATACCATTATACTTGATACTAATGGTAATGGTGAAAGGGATACTGCTTTTATAACAGCACAATCACCTAAAGAGGAAAAGGAAGCTATCAAAGAAGCTGAAAAAGACTTGATGTCAACGGGCAATCATAAAACAGATTCAGCTGACAAACTTTTGGATAATGCACTATCTATGAATATAGTTAATGCACTTGAAGATTTAAGATTTTAACCTGCTGAAAAAGCAGTTATTGGAGGTTTATAATGATTACACAGGACACCTTGGAAGCACTGAGTAAGCAGGTATTCATTACTGATTACTTGCTTAATGGTCTTTTCCCATGTCAGTCGGATGTCGTTAGGCTTATCAGAAGTAAGAAGCGTGACTGGAAGTTTAATGACAAGTTTGAATATCGTATGCTTCTTGCCAATACAAACAGTGGTGGTACTCTTAACTCACAGACCTTTAAGGAAAGTGTGGGACTTCGTAAGCCAGGTTCATTGGAGTATGGAACATTTCATGCTACCTATGGTACTGTATCTGATGGTTTCGATGTTGACATGATGCTTAACCTTGAAACACAGGAAAAGCAGGTAGCCTTTGAAAATGATTATGCTACACGTATGCACTCTCTGCGTAATAACGTAGCATCATTGTTTAAGAACTTTGCTATTCATGGACGTTTTGGTGTTGTGCATCAGATTCGTGCTTGTATCACAGCTCCTACATGTGGTGCTTCAAAGAATCCTGTTCCTAATGTCTTTACACCTGTCCTTGATACACCTTTCACAATTAAGGTTCCTGTTAATGTTTTCAACAGTAACTTTAAGCGTGGTAAGTATCTTATTAAGACTAAGGAAGCTGCTCCTTGGGGCGCTGCTGATGTTTCTGAACTTTATATGGTTCTTGACAATCAGCCTGGTGAACTTTCACTTATTCCTGTTGGTACTACTGTATCTGATTGGGAAGATGGTCAGTTCCTTGAAGTTGCAATGAACCGTGAAATTGTTGGTATGCCTGCTGATACATTCAGTAATTGGGAAGATGCTTCTATTACAGTTGCTTCTGGGCCATTCCAGGGAGTGTATGACCGCTTCACTGGTACTGGACGTTATACATCTGATGAAAATGCTGTTACAGGTGCTATGGAAGGTCTTGCTGACTTGTTCCCATGGTATACTGACCCATCTGATATGGAAACACGTCTGGGTCTTAATCTTCCTTTCCGTGGACAGGTTAACCGCCTTCGCTATTCAACAGAGCAGGCTGGTCAGTATGTTCTCCAGAAGGAAGGTGAACATATTATTGATACTATTATGCGTGGAGCCTTCCATACTAAAGCAATGGTTCCTTATGCTGATATTGGTATTTGGATTAACCCAATTACTCGTGTAGCTATGGGTTATGAAGAAGGCAGCAATGTACAGGTTCTTCGTGATAACTTTGTATCTGGTCCAATTGTTTATCAGCGTGGTGTTAAATCAACTGATTATCAGATTGGTAACCAGGTGGTTAAAGAAGTAGTTGAAGACCTTAACTTGCCAACAGATGTTATTATCATTGGTCCGAAGAATGACATCAGCTATAACTGCTGGGACAATGCAACATTTGAGATTGATAAGTATATCCAGGAAACTTGGGGTAAATCAGCACCACCAAAAATCAGTGACATTTCTATTCCAAAAGAGATTGTTGCTAAGATGGACTTGTCCAGTAGGATTACTTATGGTTCTGCTACACTTCGTGATGGTAGACTTGCAAGCTTTGACTATGGTAATGGAATCAGACATCCAAAGAATGTTGTACCTGTTGCAATGCATGAGATGGGTGCTCTCTTTACTGAATATCCATATACTTATACAGTCATTAAGCTGCGTGAGCCAATCACAGATTTGCAGACTGTTTAAGGAGTGTTGACATGGCAGGCACGCTTGACTTTGGACCACAATCAAGGGATTTCTATAGCTGGTACCAAACAACAAAAACAGGAAGACCAAAGTCTCATAGAAAGAACAAAAGTGAGTTCAAGGCCAAGCGTACTGCTTTTCGTCAGATTGCTTCCAGTGCTACTGGTGATATTTATAAATTACCAGAGCATGACTATAAAGAACTTGTTGAATACTTCAATAAACATAAATCTGAACTAAGTGATACTTATAAAACGAATAAAGGTTATTACAGAATACAGACACCTGGAGACTTACTAGATTATGCTTTTGAAAGTGAAAGACAGCAAAAAACACATTGTGAAGTAGCAGTGGTTCCAGATACAGGAGACCATGCTAGTCATATAAAGAAGATAACATATAATGCACAATATATGGTTATGCGCGTAGAGTTCACTAATAAAGGTGACATATGTGCATTTTTTAATGTTGATGCTGATACAGCAGCTAGGCTGCTAACCTATGCTGAAAATGGTACTATGGGTGTTTCTTCTGTTGATGGAAGAAAAAGGCACATGGTTGGAATAGAGTTTTGGAACCTTGTTAGAGTGCGTGGTACTTTACATGATACGAAATTTCCATTCCAGTATACCACTGAAATTGAAGATGAAAGACCTGTTGGTAGACCTACAGGTAGTTATAAACAAAGTTCAAGTTCACATGCTGATAATATAGCAAAAGACAATGTACAGAAGTCTAATGCACGGAAAGCTAATTGGATTGATGGTAAGAAAAATTGGGGTTATGATGAACTTGATGAATGGGGATTTGACCAGAAGTTTGCTGATTGGTCAAAGAAACTTGAAGAACTTGGCAAAAGGCAAAGTAAATTTAGTAATACTGGTGTACATACCAAAGCAGAAGAATCCCTTGAAGTGCTTAGGGATGTTTACAATAACTTCATAAATGAAGATGTTGATGAAGATGATATTGAAGACCTTGCTAATATCATTGATACATATAATCTTGAATAGGGGGAAATAAAATGACCTACAGCAGAAACACGCTGAACAATATGGCAATGAAAAACCTTCGTAAAGAAAAGGTATATCAGGCCATTATCACTGACTTGGCTTTGACTGGTAACATTTCAAAAGAGGATGCTGAACTTTTGCTCGGTTATTCTATACCAGACTATCTTAAATTGCCTAATGGTGAATCACATCTCTACAGTGAAAAGGAGAGCGAGTAATGAGTACATTTACGCAGTTTAATGGACCACTTGGCACAGGTGGTCCTACTACAAGAGATATAACAGGTTTTATTGATGCTTATAATAAGCTGTCAAATACTCTCAATGAGCATGAATCTGCCTTGCTTGGTCCAGATAAGGACCCACATGGCATTAAAGAATATATAAAAACAAGTATAGATTTGCTTGAAAGAGAAGTACATGGTAATGCCAGAAACTTCTCAATTATACTTGATGATATTACTCCTGTTGAAAATGCTCTTGACGCTGTTGAGAAACTTTATAATCTTATACAGCAGAAGGCTGATAATAACTCTATAAGCACACTTGAAAATACAGTTGCTAACAAAGCAGAACAAGCAGACCTTGAAGCACTTGAAGCAAATGTAAATACAAAAGCCAACAGTGCTAATGTCTATAATAAAAGTGAAGTTTATAATAAACAGGAAGCTGATAATTCCTTTGCTACAAAGGAAGAGATTGCTAATGTAGTAGAACAGGATGAATACAATAAAGCAGTACTTAAAGTTTTTGAAGCTACTGAGTATCTTAAAGGTAAGCTCTGGGCTTCAAAATATATTGACTTTACTGATTGGAAACTTGTAGCCTTACAGTTTGCAGGTACTGGTTCACCTAATGATGCTTTTACAAATGGACTTTATGTTATTGGTAAGCTATCTACAAATTGGGATGGACAGCATAAACCTGCAACAGATAAAGGTATATATAAAGCAGCAAGAGCTTTCATTAAATATGAAGATGGTTCTCCTTTTGATGCTATTATTGATATGACTTGTACAAAGCATAATGATACATTTACTGGTGCCATTAATGCTATAGTAAGTAAAAAACCTGGTTCTTGGGATAATCTTAGGTTCCATCTTGTAAGATGTACTTATGGAGATAATAGTGAAGAAGCTGTTTATCTTTGTATGTCTGCTGATGGACTTGATAAAAGTGTACAGGATTTTAATCAGCCATGGGTCAATCTTAGTGTATATGCTTGTGGTATTAACTTTATTCCTCTTGATGGACAGGAAGCAGCAAAAGTTTCTAAAGTTGATGATGTTATAATATCTACTGCTGGTGTTAAAGGTAATCAGTCTAGTGGTGTTATAGCTTCAAGCATAGCTCTTAATAACCTTAATCTTGATACTATACATGATTCTCTTGGTAATCCTATTTTTGATGTACAGCATGCTGTAGATGATGATGGTACAATTAGCAATCATCTTATTATAGGTGATAAAACAACTAAGACTGTGCAGTTTTTCAAGCGTCCATCACTCTTGACAAAGGACCCAGAAAATCCAGACCACTTCATCATTGATGATACCTTTGCAACTGTAAAGGATTTGCAGTCACTTTCTGGTATACCTCTTGGTGCTATACTTGACTGGCCCCTTTATGAAGAAGTATATGAATTTGATGAACAAGGAAATCCTGTAATAAATAAACTTACAGGAGAGCCTATTATTAAAATGCTTCGTGCTATTGAAGTTCCAGAAGGTTTCTTGGCAACTGATGGTTCAGATATAGACAGCATAGATTATCCAGATTATAGTGTACTTGTTCACCATAAACATGATGTTACATTCAAACTTCCACTCCGTGACTGTGGTATTATCAAAGTCAAGATGGATATTATTAATAATAACGATGCAGCTGCACCAGAGCGTATAACTGTACTTAATTATAATCAGCTCATTGACAGAATTAATGATACAAGAAGCAGACTTAGTGCTGAGGTTGAACGTTCTACATCAGTTGATACTGCCCATGATACTGCTATCAGTGATGAAGCTACAAGAGCTATAACAGCTGAAACTAATCTTGCTACTGCTATCAGTGATGAAGCTACAAGAGCTACAACAGCTGAAACTAATCTTGCTAACTCTATCAGTGATGAAGCTACAAGAGCTACAACAGCTGAAACTAATCTTGCTAACTCTATCAGTGATGAAGCTACAAGAGCTACAGCAGCTGAAACTAATCTTGCTAACTCTATCAGTGATGAAGCTACAAGGGCTACAGCAGAAGAGCAGAGACTTAATACAGCTATCAGTAATGAAGCTACAAGGGCTACAGCGGCTGAAACTAATCTTAATACTAAGATTAACACAGAAGCAACTATACGTTCTTCACAGGTAAATGTACTTGACCAGAATAAAGCTGATAAAGGTACAGCTAATCCTGTAATAACATTTGCAGGTATTCCTACAGTTACACCAGGGGTAACATATCAGAATGGACAGCGTGCCTATGATTCAGTTGGTGATAAGAAGTATGTCTATAAGTTTGAGGAAACTTGGACAGTAGACGAAAATGGTAACCCAGCTTCAAGCCAATTTGCAGGCTGGATTGAAGTAGGTAGTGGACAGTGGAGTTAATCTATGATAACTATGACTGAAATAAACAGCTTGTTAAAGGAAAACTTTACTAAGCAATTACAGGATATTAAGTCATTACCAGAAAATCTGGCAAATGGTTATAAGACATGGGTTCAAGGTCTTGTACAAGCAGCTGAACAAGACCTACAAATGGAAAGCAGTGAGCAGCAAGATGCACCTACTAAGGATGAAGGAGCAGCATAATGGATATGTTTCAAGCCATGAACGCTATGCAGAATCCACAGGGTATGATGATGCAGTATGCTATGCAAGGTATGATTGCTCAACACCCCGATATGTGGCAAAAAGCACAGGAACAGTTTAATGGTAAAAACCATGATGAACAAGTAAGCCAGCTTAGGGAGCTATATAAATCCAAAGGCATGAACTTGGATGCAGTTGCTAAACAATGGGGGATTCAGATATGACAGTATCACATATGGATAATGATGACTGTATGTTCATGTCATTTTTATTAGCACTTGCCACAGATAAAGACTGTATGGATAAGATGCTTGATAAAAGACTTGAGGAGTTTGTTACCTGTTGTGGTGATAAAAATTTTGCATTATCTACTATTGACAAGATAATAGATGCAGCAAATAAACTGAAAGATAAGATTGCTGCAGGCAATAATTAATGGAGGTATTAAAATGGAACCAATGAAGTATGTTGATGATAAAGGTGTAGAATCCCTTATGAAAGAAGTAAAGGGGAAAATAGGCAACCTCGATATACTTGATACAGATGACAAATCGTCTGTTGTTGCTGCTGTAAATGAGTTGTATAATGCTATGTTTATAACAAAACAGGATGTAAACAACTGGCAGAATTCAAATATTACAGGTGGTGATTATACTGTACTTACTGTAGCAAATGATGGAACAGTTATTGCTGGTTATGGTGAAGGTATCAAATATTCAGAAGACAATGGTAAGACATGGCAGGGTTCAAGGGTTACTTATGATTCTTATTATGCACTTACTATAGCAAATGATGGAACAGTTATTGCTGGTAGTAGTGATTATGGTATCAAATATTCAGAGGATAATGGTAAGACTTGGCAGGATTCAAGTGTTACAAGTGGTACTTATTCCGCATTTATTGTGGCAAATGATGGAACAGTTATCACTGGTAGTAATACTACTGGTATCAAATATTCAGAGGATAATGGTAAGACTTGGTATGCTTCGGATATTACAAAGGGTTATTATCATGCATTTACTATAGCAAATGATGGAACAGTTATTGCTGGTAGTGAAAGTAGTGGTATCAAATATTCAGAAGACAATGGTAAGACTTGGCATGCTTCGGATATTACAAGTGGTAGTTATCGCGCATTTACTATAGTAAATGATGGAACAGTTATTGCTGGTGGTTACACTACTGGTATTAAATATTCAGAGGATAATGGTAAGACTTGGCGGGATTCAAGCAATACAAGTGATAGTTATCACAAATTTACTATAGCAAATGATGGAACAGTTATTGCTGGTAGTTTTGATATTGGTATCAAATATTCAGAAGACAATGGTAAGACTTGGCAGGATTCAAGTGTTACAAGTGGTAATTATCGCGCATTTACTATAGCAGATGATGGAACAGTTATTGCTTGTGGCTATAATAATACTGGTATCAAATATTCAAAGGATAATGGTAAGACTTGGCAGGATTCAAGTGTTACAAGTGGTAGTTATTGTGCATTTATTATAGCAGATGATGGAACAGTTATTGCTGGTGGCTTTAGTGGTAATGGTATTAAATACTGTCCAGTTACAAAGATACCGAGGTGGGAAGCAAATAATAACACTGTAGAAGGAAATTAAGCAGTCAGCTGGCTCAAGTGCATGAAGGAGTATTATATGGATATTTCTAGTGGTACACCACTTTATGTGGGTAATGGAAATGGAGCAATGGGTGGCGACTGGGGAATCATGTTCCTGGCTTTCCTTGCTATGATGGGAGGTGGATTTGGTGGCTTTAATCGTGGACCGATGGGACCAATTACTGGTGACCAGGCGCCAGCTTCATCTGCACAGTTGCAGAACTCCATGAACTTTAATGACTTGCAGGACCAGAACCGTGATATAAACAACAATGTTAACAATGTGTACCATGATACTGTTGCCTATGTAGGTGATAAGTATATGGAATTGCAGAGAGATATTGAATCTATACGTGCACAGTCTATTCAGTGTTCATTTGAAACACAGAAGCAGCTTGCAGACCAGACACTCAAGTTCTCTGAAATGATGAACGCACAGAGCATGATGATTATGACAGAGAACCAGAAGACACGTGATATGTTCACACAGGACAGATTTGAGCGTATGCAGTCTGAAATCAATGAACTTAAACGTCAGCGTGACCTTGCTGGTCTTCGTGATTCACTTCGTCCGCTTCCACCGCCATTTCCAATGGCAGCTGGATTTTAATAGGAGGTAGACATGGAACTACAAAAGTATATGGATGGTAAGAGCACTGAAGCTCTTATCAGGCTTATTAAGACAAGTACTGCTAAAGTGTATAAAGTAAAAGGCTCTGCTATTTATGCAGATGCTGATTACATTACACATGCACAGAATGGTGACACTGGCTATATCACTGTTATCGACAGTGAAGGTTTGTGGCAGAACATTGATGGCACTTGGACAAAAATTACTGAATTTGAGGAAGGTTGGGTCTATAATATAGGCAATGCTTTTACTACAGACAGTGACTTTGTTGAGGGTGCTGGTAAAGCTATTGATGCTGGTAATAATATTGTTGTGTGTGAAGCTACAGTAGTTTCATCACAGGCAGTATACAAGTGGGACTTGCTTGGTAGTTTGTTCAATATGTCAGCTTGGCAGACTAAAGCACTTGTTTCACCACTTACAGTATTCTCAAGCACTGATGATACAGCCACTACATATGCTTCATCTGCTGCTCTCCCTGCTTCACAGAGTAAAACAGCAGGTACTATAGAAACATGTGATGTAGCTATAATTACAGGTGACACTGAAGCAGGTGATGTTTACCGTGCAGTTGTTACTGAAAACTCACAGGATGCTTCACTTGAAGATATTGCTTGGGTCAAGCTCGGCAACCAGCTCACTGTAGAAGGTGCACTTGAGCTTCTTAGTAAAGTCTGCCCCAATACTCCCATCTCTGATGCTGAGATTGAGGCTATGTGGAATAGAGTATAACTTGGCATGAGTTCTCCTACTCCCCTTCATTAATGACAATCAAATGAAGGGTGCTTCGTTTCGACCGGAGGTTTTTTATTTTATGTATATACAGAGAGTAACAGCACAGACGATTGCTGTAACAGGAACAGGCACTACAGCAGAAACAACAATTACAGTACCTACAACATTCACACCTGCTGCGGGATGTATTTATGACATTCTTGTAAGTGCACAGGTTCCTAGTGGAACTGATGGTACAATACTTACTATCAGTAATGGAACTATTGATGCTGCTGTTTATAAGCGTAGCAATGGTGATTATGCAAGATGCAGAGGACTTGGATGGCGTAAAGTAATACGTGTCCAGTTCTTTGACGACCCAGAACATTTTAATCTTCTCATGGTACGGGGGTAAGTGCTATGTCAATAGAGGAACTTAAATACAAAGAGGAAACATTAAGGAACTGCTTTAAGAAAAAACTTGAGTATCTTGATGTTGATGGACATAATGACTATGCAACTGTCAAATGTGTAAAGACCTATGGCGTCCTTTGGCACTTGGTACATCAGCTACTTTTAGCGGAAGAACGTACAGATATAATGGAACTGGTTAAAGGTGATACTAAAGAAAAAGTACAGCGTAGTTATAATACTACTGCTGAAACTATGAATGTACAGGCTACAGGCTTAAAGATGGGAGGTACTAAGTAATGTCACTAAATATCATGGGAAATAACAAGGTTTATACTGTAAAAGAAATTGATGCCTTGCTTGATAGAACAAGTGGTTTTGTAGTTGTTAACACTCTGCCACCTATTGTAGATGCTAAAGCAAATCTTATTTATTATAAGAAAGCTAAAGACACTGTAAAAGATGTAACTGGATATGCTAATCCAAATGATATGTCTGATGTATCAGAGGAAAAAGATTCAAGGCATACACAGGTAATCTATACTGAACGCCCTGCACTTATTCCTTATATTATAGGAATTGATTCAACTACAGGTAATAAGGTGTGGTATACAACAGGAACTAGCATAAAGCATGAACCTCTTACAGAAGAAGAGGTTAAAGCAATATGGGATTCAGTAACTGCTGAAAAGGAGGACTAATATGTGGGAAGCTATTGGTAATGTGTTTACTAGCCCAGGTGGTTGGCAGGTATTGCTAACAATTGTTGTTATCGTGCTTATGATAATTATCATGGTTAAAACTGGTATGCTGAAGATACATACTAAATTTGTATCATTAGGTGAATCATATGATGCTGGTAGAAAGATTAACCAAGTCGTTATACGTCGGCAGATAGAATATGCTGAAGCATTTTGCACAAATCTGCTGGCTGATATATATAATATGTTTCCAGAACAAAACTTTGGTGGCTGGAAAACACGCTGTATACTTGAGCAGGTATATGATGAAATAATCCGCTGGATTAGTTTCAATCATATAACAAATGATGATGTATATATAAATAATAAAGTAACTATCATCAGGGCACTAGTGATGAAGAATGACCCTGTTGATATGTTCAAGACAACAGAATTTGAGGACAAGATACATGGCTGGGTAGTTATCATGGTCAAGCAGCTTGTTATGATTCGTGAAGATACCTATAACCAGGTAAATAATAAAAAGAAGGAAGGAAAATGAAACATGAAACGTTTATACATATTGTTATCTTTATTTTGTTTGTCTGTCTTATCACTGCCTGTGTTGGCAACAGAAAGCTACAAGGAGACATCAGTGAATCTATCAGACAGAGCGCAGAAAGCGATGGAAGGCTTAGTGCTACAGTGGAACAGCTTGCAGAAGCAGACAAACGAATTGCAGATACAGGTAGACAGCTTGGAGAACTTAGTGACGACATTAGAAACTCGTTGCGGGGAATCCGAGACACTGAATGGGAAGCTTACGGAAGCATACAACAGTTGCAAAGAATCATTGATGAATACAACAACCTGCTTGAACGAGTGCTCCGAGAAGTTGACAACCTACGAACTGAAACTGAAAACAAAAAATAGTATATTGACAGTAATGATTATAGTATTTATAATTTTATTGTTGATGAAAGTAGCAGGATATATTCTTTATGCTAAAAGAGTAAAGTTACCAAGGTGGCTTGATATTCTGCTATAAGGAGAATTTTTATGAACCTAAAAGTAGACTATATTCCTAACGGGTGTGTTTGTGATACTAAACAGTACTTTAGTAATGGACAGCCACAGATAATAACTATCCACTATATTGGTCCATATCCTGGACAGACACCAGCAGCTGTACGCAAATGGTGGATAGATAGCAAAGCAAAGCCATCAGCACATTTTGTTATTAAGGATGATGAAGTGTTGCAATGCTGGCCAACAGATAAAATTGCATGGCATGCTGGTTGTCATGCTGGCAATCTTACCAGTATAGGTATAGAGGTTGTTCCATGCAATGCACAGGGAAGATTTAGTGAAAAGAGTATTAAGACTTTGAAAGAACTGCTTGATACACTTCCACGTCTTCCATTGGTTCGTCACTATGATTGGACAGGTAAGCAGTGCCCTGCTTATTATGTTAATAATGATGAATGGAAAGAATTACTTATTAAACTAGGTAGAGGAGAAAAATAATGGCAACACCACTATATAATGATAGAGGTCAACAGATAGGCTATCTTGATAATAATAATCAGTTCCATCCTATACAAAGAGATGGAAATGCAAACCGTGTATATAAGCCTCAGGGTGGCATTTACTATAATAAAAATGGCAGTGTAAATGTAACTGCTTCAGAGATGAACAAACCTAAGTCTTCTGCTGGTATGCCAAGCAATGTGCAGAATAATACTCCAGCATCTGTAACAACTAAGTCTTCTGCTGGCATGTCTACATCAGCTAGGCAGGCTCAGGCAGCACAGCAGGATAAAGAAGCTATAAGTAAAGCACATTCTGACTATAATTATAATGCTGCTATTACTGCTAAAGAAGCTATGCCTAAGACAACTGTAACTAATACAGCAACAGCTAAACCTGCTGTAACTAATACAGCAACAGCTAAACCTGCTGTAACTAATACAGCAACAGCTAAACCTGCTGTAACTAATACAGCAGGTGTTGATACAGCAACTGCTGATACAGCAGCAACCCAGCCAGTCATAAATGATTTTGATTTGAATCTATATGATAAGTATGCAGCTGACAGAATTAAGAAAAAGTTTAATAAAATTGGTAAAGCTGACCAGTATCAGCCATTCATTAATGATTTTTATGGCAGTGATACCATGGATGATAATAGATACAATGAACTTATGAACAAATATGAATTAGGTAATACTTTCAAAAATGACTTTGACCTAGGTAAAGCAAATTATATGGAAACCTATGATATAGCCAGAAGAAATAAAGTAAATACTGAAAATAAAGCTAAGAAGCAAGAAGAGAAACAAGCCAAGGCAGATGCTAATGAAGAACAAAGAGTTAAATCACAAGTAGCAGATATGCTTAAAAAAGCTACACCATATGAACTTACACAATTTATGGTTGGTCAAGGACCTATCTATGAGACTATAGCAAAGTACAGTAAGTATTTTGGTTAAATTAAAAAGGGACCTAAAAAGGTCCCTTTTTAATTAGTTGTTCTTTTCCAAATCTTCAAGGTATTTTGACACCTTGTCTAAATCACGTTTATAGATATGAAGTGAATCACATATCCAGAATATTTTACCTGGTTTTAAGTCAGTGTATCTTTCATGTTTTAATGATTCATACATATGCTTATAGACAAACTGTTGCCATGCTAAATCATATCTTAAACCATACCAAATATCATTGCTTCTCATATGTACATGTAAATCTAGTTTATTATCTCTAATAATAAACATTGTGTAATTAGTACACATCATATCATACTTAGCATGAATATTATCATGGTATTCTTCATGTATATTAGGCCTTGTATAAATTATTATACCATGCCTGCTGTTTTTATTAAGAAGCAAATGGTTAAAGCATTTATTAAACTGTGAACCATTTTCAGAAGAATAGACACACCAACCATAATTTGAATTAATTGAACCATCATCAGCTGCCACATTATTCCAAATTTTATTTGTTTCTATTCCCTTAAAACCTTTAATATTTAGCTTCTGTGACTTATACCAATTAAGTTCATTTTCCAAGTATTTTTTATTAATACCTTCAATGTCACCTGTTGTTGGAAACTCCATCATTACGGGATGTAGTTCACAAGCAATAGATTCATCATCGCCATTCATGCTGGCCATACACTGCTTTAACAAATGTACATATACTAATGTTGTATCATTCATTCTTTTGCCTCCATTAATCATGTGTATCTTTATAACTCTTCTCAAAGAGTTTAGGGTCAAAGTTACCTTTTTTCATTTCTTCCCAAATGTCACCAGACCAATAACCCCAGTTAGGACCAACCTCTGCATCTACCTTCATAGGTATATGCAAGTCTTTATGAAAGCTCTGTTCCATATTATCTTTCAACTGCTGTGCTGCTTCAACACCAATCTTGTTAAAAGGTATTGAAATTACATTTTCATCATGCACAGTAATATGGAAAGGCAGTATATCAAAAAGACCATCTTCATAACATTTAAGCATAGCAAATTTCAATATATCTGCTGCTGAACCTTGAATAAGTTTATTGAGCATTTTATAAAGAAAAGTGTTTACCTTTCCAGTAGCTGGGTCATATTGTGGTTTAGGTTTGTGCTGATAGCGTCCACCTATTGTTTTAATATAACCATTTACCTCTGAAACTTTTTGTGCCCATTCAATGGTATCACGTATAACTGGAAGTCTAGCATGATAATCATTAAATGTTTTCTTTGAGAATGTGTCAATGTCCATTCCCTGTTCAGCAGCAAGTTTTTCAAAAAGAGCATAGTTCTGCCTTTTAGCTGTCTGCCATCCCATACCATAAATAACACCATAATTTATCTGTTTAATAATATGCCTGTTATTTATACCTGTTGCTTGCATAGCTACAGAATGAAAATCAACACCTGCTCTGCACTGCTCTCTGAACCATTCACCTTTAGGACCCTTTGCAAAATTAGCAAGCAAAAGATATTCAACCTGTGAATAGTCAAAAGCACCCATCATACAGCCTTCTTCTGGAATGAAGAGAGCACGCATGTCTTGACCAAATCTATGTCCATGCTGATGCTTACCATGAGCAGGGATATTCTGTAAATTTGGGTGTGAACAAGCAAATCTACCTGTAACAGCACCACCCTCTTCACGCTTATTTGGTGAGAATGTACAATGAATACGACCATCAGAAAGTATAGCCCTTGCCATATCACCTTCAAGGTATCTTGTAAGAAGAGTGTTATAATTCTTGAAGGTACTTATAGCATCTATTACTGGATGTTCAATACGTTCGAGAGCCAATGCTGACCAGCTTTCTGCACCTGTAGAGGTATACAGTGTAGAATGTATACCAAGTTCGTGCATACGTTGGCCAAGTTTCTTTGGACTAGAAACCATATCTGGTGTAATACCATAAGTTTCTCTAAGATTAGTTTCAGCAGCATCAGCATATTCATGTACTGTTTCACGTAACTGCTTAAAGGCCTTGAGGTCTATTCTTACACCACGTTTCTTCATATCTATAATACATGGTGTAAGTTTAACATCTACCATATAAGGTTCCATTACTTTTTCAATCAAAGATTCCTGTGCTTGATAAAGATACCATGTTGCCCTACAGTCCTGTAAATTGTATTTTATCATAGCTTCACGGAACTCTGGAAAATGTTCAAATAAGAATAATGAATGTTTCCAAAGGCCATCTGCTTTTTTAATTTTATAATTATATGTATCTGCAAGTGCAATTACTTCTGCTATATTTTCATCATACCATTTTTCAATGGTTTCATCCTTATTCTTTCCTTCAACTCTAAACCTCTTACAACATGAATCCAAATCAAGTTTAGCATATTCATCTATATATACCATTCTTGTCATTGTATCATGTAGTTCACCTTTATATGGAACGTCGTAGCCACAAGCTAACCAACCAAGGTCATATATACCATTATGAAAAACCTTCTTAATAGAAGAATCATTCATAAGAGGTATGAACTCCTTGAACCAATCTTCTGTAAATGGAATATAGGCCTTAGCCTTATAACCATCAAAGGTTCCTACACATAAGATACATGAACCATCATCATCTGGTGAATTAGAATCACGACATGCACCATCACCCATAGTTTTAAGATTAGGGTCATAGGTTTCAATATCTATTGCTACTAAATTCATTCCTCTACCTCCTTATTAATTCCTCCCAATATTTCTTGTAGCATAGCATCCAGCTGTTTCTTTATATTTTCTACTGCATCATGCAACTTTATTTCAATATGTGCAGTGTCAATCCAACCTATACCAGACTGCTGTTGTCTTCCTACTTTAAGTCCAGCAAGAAAATCATCTAGCCTAGTACAAGTTTTACAATGTATATAATTCCTACTTATATCATCTTCGCACTTATCATTACAGATATATTCTTCCGCTAGTTTTTCATCTGCCATTTTCTACCTCTAAATATACTGTATTTGTGTATCTAGATTCATGGGTCATTTGCAAATCCAGATAATAATTTGTAATCATCAAATATATTGTCAAATTCATCTCCACTCCCATTTAATACTTGTTACTGTTAACTGCATCCCTATACTCTTTTAATTTAATTTCGTATAGCTCATGGTCAAAATGAGGACACTTATGACATGAAGCAGGTGCCTCAGTACTTTTGCTTTCATACCAAGTATTACAGCAACCATCTATTCCTTGTCTACAGCAGCTATCCATTAAATAATTTTCATCAGGTATTTTACCAAGTGCTATTTTAATAGCATGCTTATATTCTGCTATAGGATAGTCGAGGTCATCAGGTTCTGCTCCAAGCAGGTCACAGCATGCTTTAAGTATATTTACTATTTTCATATTATTCTCCTTTTATAAGAGAGTATATTATGCCTATTATGCAAGCACCTAATATTAAGGTGCATAGACATAGGCACAAATCTCTATAAGAAATATTCTTCGGATAACATACTACACTTATCATTGCACATATAAACTTCTTCACTATATCCACTCCAACTGTGCATTGTCAATAATAGAATCATCATAGTGTTCATGCCTGTCAGCATTGAACCTATTACTCTCCCATTGTTCACATAGATTGTCTGCTGTAACTGTATTAATCTTACCATCAGCATGGGCTATCTCAATATTATCACAATTATACTTGTTGACATATATCTTTACAAACCTGTCTGCATCGACAGTGTAACGTGCTTCATGTATTAAGTGAAATGCTTCTGAGTTTCTACACATAATAACCTCCTGTGTACAAAAAACCGTCTGTTCAAGGCACAGACGGCTAGAAGCCTTGTAGAGAGGATAACTTATGTCAGAAAACTAATTCATCAGATTCCGCCGCACCACCAGCATCTGAATCAGAATCATTAGTAGACTGCTGTTTACTAGCAAGTAATTGCATATTCATAACATCAACTGTAAAGTCTACTCTTGTTGTTCCATCTTTAGCTGTCCATTCCTGCTTAGAAACTTCGCCATCAGCTGCAACAAGATTTCCCTTCTTAAAGAGATGTACTACCTTTTCACCACGTTCACCCCACATCTGAACTCTGATAAACAAAGTTTTCTTATAGTCACCAAATCCAGTGTTTACTGCAACTGATGCTTCCATTAATTTTGTACCTTTAGGTAAAGTCTTTATAACTGCATCAGCAGTTAGTCTACCTGTAAAACAAAATCTGTTTAAGTCTGCCATTAGTTACCTCCAATAACTAAATTATCACCAAGATTCATTTCTTTTTCTGTAAGTATACACTGTGGAAGTGTGCAACTTATAGGATGCTCATGCATGTTATAACTTGTATTAATAAGCACATGTTTATCATAAGCAGTTAATAATTTATAAGCAAGAGCATCAGAATTATAATCTACTACTTGTATCCTACAAGTTCCATTTCTATGAATAGCTTCTATTATTGCATCAAACAATGGAGTATTATTCATAGCAGTATCTATAGGTAAAGCAACAGTCATAAAGTAACAGGATTCCTTAAACTTATGGAAATCCTTAAATAGCAAAGCAGCATCTTCTACTCTTAGAACAGGAGCATAAGGCATAAAATCATTTCTATGCGTTACACTGTTTAATTTATCCTGTAGTATGTCATCATCTGCTCTAAAGATTGTAGAACGGTGCATAAGGGCACGAGGACCAAACTCTGAACGTCCCCTACAAAGGAATACATAAGGATTTTTATTCTTCATAAGCTGTGCTATTATAGAATAAATATTTCCCTCTTCCAAAGTATTAGAAGGCTCTGATATATTGATACCTGCATTGATGATATATTCTGGATGAAAAGTATTTGGTAACCTATGATATTTATTTGCTACATAGGCAGCTGCTCCCATAGCTGTACCTTCATCACCCATAGCTGGGGATATATAAACATGCTTATAGAACTGTCCAAAAAGATAGTTCAATGCAACATTACCAAAAAGGCCACCAGCAAGATATATTGAATCAGTAATTTCTATATCCCTAAGATTTTCTCTTAGGAAAGACAGTAGCTTATCTTCAACAAACATCTGAACAGCTTTAGCTATATAAGACTGCGTAAAATACAAGGAACTATTCCTATTGTCCAACAAGGTCTTTATAAAATTATAAATTGTTTTACGCAAAGCCAAGAACTTATCAAAGTCTTTTATAAATGATTCTTTGACCTGCTTCTGTTCATCCTCGTCTAATGGTAAAAGAAGTTTATCATTCTCATATATGTCATTCAAAAAATCATAAACTTTATATACCGATTCAAGGTGACATGAAGCCATAGTAAAACCAGTAGCCAAGCCTGTAAGTTTACCTTCATGCTGATGTTCCTTAAAGCCTAAGGCTCCAGTAGCAAACTGATATATAAGAGCAAGAGATTTACTTAAAGGAAGTTCAGCAACTACATCTCCTCTTATAATAAGCCTTGCAGATATGCCATCCCCAAATCCATCCATAGTAAGAACAGTCTGCTCTGGGTCATAACCATAAATAGCATAGGCAGAGAATTTATGTGCAGTATGATGATTTACTCTATAGACATTGGAAACTTTTATATTAAGTTCCTTTTCAATTATCTCTTTAAGTATTTCATCTTTTGCAGTACCATCAGTATTGAAAGAGGATAAATGCTCAATACCAAAAGAGCAATTCCAATATTTTTCAAGGTACTTCTTGCTTAATGGTTCATAATGAGAATAGGCAATTACCAATTCTTCATCAGTATCTTTATAAAAAGAATCCAAACATGCTTTAATGGCATTAATTGGAAACTTCTTTGTGTTCTTTTCTCCTGTAAGTCTCTCTTCACTAATGGACATAAGACATTCAGTGTCTTTCCATAAGGAAGCAGAAGAATTAAAGCTAAGGTTTAATCCTAGTATGAACATATTTCCTCCTTTTTTTGAAGTTCATCATAATAAAGAATCATAATGTCACAAGCTGCATGAAGCAGGTGACTTTCTCCAGATTCTTCATCCTTCTCCTCACCACTCCTCCATTTAAGAAGATGCCGCATAGCTGCTCCATAATCCTTATCATTCTTAAATGAAGTATCTTTCCATGACCCTTCATTATATTTCTTGGCCCCAAAAGTCAAGACCCTTCCCATGCCTAAAATAAACCTAGGGTCTATTAGTTCAATAGCAGGCTTATCAGTAATATCTTTATCCATTTTAATCCTCACATAATAAAGGCCTCCATAATAATTCTGGAGGCCTTTATTTAATTATTCTTCACTTTCAGAAGAAGCAGTAATCTGCAAAGTATTTCTCTTAACAGTATCAAGCTGTGGCTTAATATGGTCAACAAAAATATCCTTAGAACAGATTGTATCACGAATTACTTTTGTGAAACGTGTAATCTGCTTAGACGGCTGCTGTGGATTAGGTGCAAGTTCTGCAATAAGATTCCAACTGTAACCAAAAATTGGTGCCTGTTTACCTGCAATAATCTGTGAAGCAATCTGTGTGTTCCAAGCTTTACAAGTTCTCATTGAGCCTACTGTTGGATTAAAGTAAAGAACGCCATCCTCTGGGAAATCTGGAAGAATTACAGCATAGATAAAGAGTTCCTGTATCTCATTACCTGTTTCTGGATTGACCATCTTTGGAAAGCCACGTTTTCCTTTAGGTGGCATCCTTGTTTCAACAGGGATAGAATGTGGGTCATAGCGGCCAACACTTCTAAATGGCGGGTCAGCTTCACGTTCATTCCAAATAGTCCTAAAGTCCAATGGAATAACACGAATCATGTTACCATAATTCTTGTTAGAAGCACTGTTACGCCAAGTACCTGCTGGGTTTTCTTCTGATTCAGCTGCTGAATCTGGCTGTACCAGTGAAAGATAAGATACTGCCTGGTTCTCCTTAATACCTTCAAGGCCCATACCTTCCATGCCTTCCATAAAGCTCATGTCTTCTGTCACGAGTTCCTGTTCCTGTTCATGTGTCACCTGTTTCTTTGTTGTAGCCATCTTGCTACCTCCTTGTTATTTTTATCTCATTAAATGAGATTCTTAATAATTGAATTATATAATATTTTTTCTTTTCTAAAAAATATTATTTAATATATTTTATCAATTTTGTTTTTACAGACGGCAGAATATTATCCAAGCATAATGCAGTCATTTCATTAAGATTCAAGTAAACCCATCGTCCTAATATCTTAGCATTTTCAAGCATTGCTGTGGGAACTATTGCAATAAACTGTCCCTGGTTATATGTACTTGGTAAGTTATGCTTTTCTATAATAGTAAACTCTTCAATAGTAAATCTATTATCACTGCATACTCTTGATACCATTTTAGATACACCACCAGCTACATTGGTTATCTGTAAGTAACCAACAGGTATAAAAGGAAAAACCTGTATATTCTTAATTGGTGAACGAACTGGTGTGTTGGTAACACGATACTGAAAACCTGGTGGAACATCCTTATCTGTATGAATACCTTTTTTAATAGGGTAGCAGCCTGTACCAGATATATCAATATCATGTATTCTTTCCCAAAAATCTCTTGCTACAGGAATATATTCCTGTACTTTGGTTCCAAGTACCCATTCCCATAATGGGTCGTCATATAATTTAACATCAGGCATTTTTAATTTTCCTCCTTATCAAAATCTATAGCATCTATAGCTTCATCAATTTCCTGTATCAGTGCTGACCTTCCTCTTGAAAGCCAATACTGAATTTCATTCTGCTTCTTATAATTCTTCAAGCCATTAGGCAGAAGCTCCTCAAATACATTTTTATTTGAATAGCCCAAGCCCCTAAGAAGCCTATAAGAAGGAAAGAATAAACGCTGACGTTCACCATCATACTTAGAATCAGACCAGAATGTACCATCTATAATAGCACCAGCTGCTTCCATATATTCAGGTCTTGTTGGATATAGTTGTTTACTATGCGTTGATTCAAGAGCAGTCAAAGGTCTCTCTTTCCATTTTTCATATATAGGTCGCCAATTTAAGTTATAAACATTTGACCAATTTTCTTTTATAAGTTTTTGTGTTCCTAATACAAGAAGACCTTTATTAGCCGTTACCCTTTGTAATGTAAGAGGTGAACGTGTCAATCTTGCTGGGTCACAAGTTGATTCATCAAATATAAGTTTGTCACTTAAATTATTACATAACCAGCCATGAAGCCATCTATATTCATCCAATGTTGTTGGACTATCTTTAACACGAATAAGCAGGTGGTAAGACTTGCTTCCAGAGTATACTATCCTTGCTACTTTACCATCATTAAATAATCTCATAGATTCATTCAAAGCATATTCAAGTCTTTCCTTATATAGTTCTTCTGCTTTTATTTCAGAGCTGTCACCATACATAGATATATGGTCCTCTATTCTCTGCTTTTCAATTATCTGCTGCTGCTTAGTAGGAGTATCAGATTCCAATAAGAATGTGTCCATATACAAGCATGCTTTAGTTTTGTTCTTTAGTGTCTTAGTATCTTCTTTAAGTTCATTGACTGTTTCAAAGCATCCATTTTCATCCTTCATAAAGTTTTTATTTACACGAAACCTTTCTCCCTTACGTTCTAGTATATCCTGCTTTTCTGTTTTAACTTCCATAGGTTTAATATGACTGATATAATTATCCTGTTCTTCACCAAGAAGAGAGAACCTTGCAGCAGGTGCTGACCTATATCTGCCTGCTACTTTAGTAAATCCACCTGGTAGGGCTTCCATATTAGACATTACAACTATACCATATTCTTCTTTAAGCCATTCATTACAATCATAAAGACCACGTTCTACAACAGAATGTGCAAATGGTTTTTGTGTTCCAAGTTCATAGTATGCTAAAGGCTTACATACAGCAACAAAAGCATTTACACCTCTGAACTCTGGAACATATTGCATAGCATCTGTACATGGCATAATGTCACAAAGATGAAGGTCCTCAAGGTCAGTCACAATTTTCTTCTGTTCAAGTGAAGCCTTAATAAATGGTGCCAATGCTCTAGTAATATTTTCAATTTCAACTGCATCTGATGTACGTGGTAATGTAAAGCATTTCTTATAGGCAGCTGTCTTTGGAAACTCCCTAAGTTTAACATTAGCAATATCCTCACGAGAAAAGAGTTCATGCTTAAACTGTGCTATTAAATCCTTGTCTTCTATAAATGGTGTACCTACTTTATTAAAATTAGCATCATAACCATATAGTTTTGTAAAGACTTCATCAGCAAGGTCAGAAGTTTTACGCGTAAAATTGGGGTCTGATTCCATAACCATAAATCTCCTTTGGTCTTCACGGCCGTCGAACTTTATAGGTACGTCTTTATTCGTAGTCATTATGAAGTCCGTATAACTTTCCTGGTATATTGGGTCTACACCCTTCTGCTCTTTCCTTATAGTAGTCGCAGTAGCCCTGCTCTTTAGTGCACCAGCTGGGTTTCTCTTGTCCTCCAGCTCTTTCTCCTCTTGACATACGATAAGGGCATCTGCATAATCTGCGTTGAAACGGGCAGTCGAATCATACTGGTCTGAAACTATCACATTGTCTTTCCCAAATAGTCCCTTGCATATAACCTCCGCAAATGTAGTTTTACCAGAACCTTGAGCACGAGAAACTATAATTGGAACAATCTGTGTTTTTGTTGTTGGATATAGCAATTTAGCACGAAGCCATGCAAGTAAATGATAAGCACACTCACCTGCAATATGTTCAATATAAGTATAGATATGTGATGTATCTCTACCTGTTTCTTTAGCAAAGACTGGAAATGGTTTGGCTACATTAAAAGCATCCTTATCTTCATTATAAAAACCTGATGGTACAAAATAATCTCTATAATAAAGAGGCTTATGTATGCCATCAGATTGCTCACCTACTATATAAGCATTATCAAAATACTGAAATCCAGATGGATGCCAAAGACAATGCTTAACACTTTTACCATGTTGTTCCTTACAAAAAAGAATTGACCCATAATACTGTTCATACATAGCTGATGTCATTAATTCACCTTTATGTGAAACACACATAAAGGCTTTTGACATTTGGCTGTATACTATCTTATCAAGATGAAAGTCATGTGCACATTGCATAAGGTCTTCTATTGTCTCAAAGCCCTTATACTGATGCTGTGCCAATTCTTGTTGCATCACATTCATACTAACTAAAGCATTATTATATGTGATACCATAAACATTATCATAAATAGCCACAGCTTATCTCCAATCATTTAGGCATTATAATTTCAGCTGCTGATACTTCCTGGAAGTGTATACATTCTGGTATATCTTGAAGGTCAAACTGCTGTGGGCCATCAGACAAACCTAGACCAGATTTAATAAATGATTTAAGAGACTGCGTATTAACATCATTATTCTCAATGAAAGGTATGCCTGCATTAGTAAGTTTACTAATATCATCACTAGCTACAGATGCAGTCTTTTTAAGAAGATGCTCTCCATTATGTTTCTTCAACCATTCATAAATCTTTTTACGGTCTTCTGGATTTTTATTAGGCTGACAATAAAACTTATGAGTAACAGACAAAGTACCACCAGAAGAAAGAGTTATACTATCCACACCACAAGCGTGCATCTGTGCAGGAATAATAACATTAGCAAAGTGTTCATAAGCCTTCTTTGCTTTATCAGCTTCCTCTTCTGCAAGAAGCTGTTTCATTTTAAGTTCCTTCAAATGCTCACCCATTTCTTTAAGTTTAGAAAGAACCTGTGCATCAGCCTGGTTAATTTCAAGATAAGAGTAGTCCTCATTATTTTCCATAGTTTTCCTCCATATACTTCTTGAAACTATCAGCATAGTGCTGATTAGTTTCCTCAAGTGTTTTATTAAAATAATCCATAAAAGATTTTACAGTAGCATCAACTGTTTCCTTAGTAGATTTTTCTGGCAGTATACTTAATATCTTTACTATAGAATCTACCAAGGAATCCATTGCTGGTTGCAACTGCTGCTTGATTAAATTTCGGTCAACAATCAAATATAAACCTCCTTAGATATAATTTATTATATTGATAATCAATATAATAAATTATATCATCTATTTGAAAATGATTAAATTATTATTTAATTATTTTTTTCAGACCTCCTTTTGTTCTTCTCCATTGTCTGCATAAGAACTTCCTCAATTTTAATCTCATTCTCTGAACATATAATGAGACAGCATGTAATAATATCACCAAGTTCACTAGCAAAAGCTGGCATATCATCTTTTGCATAGGCTTCTGTTGCTTCAACAACTTCTGTAGCTGTATGCTTTAGTATACCAAAAGTATCAATAGGCTTACTTATATCAAGATTATTTCTTTTCCTAGCAATAATATAATCCTTATCTGCAAGTTCCTCCAAATCTATCATAATTATACCTCCTTATCTTTTACTATAAATATGATATTCAACAATATAGTCATCTGAAATTTGAGATGTCAATGTTGGATAATGCAATGCACACTGTTCATAAAGAAATCTTTCCCATTTTTTATTATTACTTATAGCTGTAGCTGATTCCTTTATAAATGTCAAAGCATCTGAATAGGTCATAAAGCATATAACATAATCCCTTTTAAGACAAGTATCAATTACAAGTACAAAGTAATTATATCTTTTATACAGGAATGAATTATCAGTCAAAAGGGATTGTGTTTCTTCTGGGTAGTTATCCAGACCAAAAGGTACTGTGCTTGAATATTCCATTATATCTGTATAGGCAAATGGAACAATAGCAAAACTACTTATACTTGTAATAAGCAGCATGATAAGTGATATAAAAACCTTCTTCATAGTATTACCTCCTGTCAAACTTCTGCTCAAATTCTGCCTTGTCACGGACAAAGAACATCCCATCCCTATAATACACGACAACATGTGTACCATCACGTTCATTGGTGCAATCAATAGCATCCTCAATAATTACATGATAGATGTTACCTGTCTTCTTATGCACTGCATCTTTATTGCAGTCAACTGTTATTGGAAGCATTTTAATTCCTCCTGTTAAATATAAACTCTCTCCGATAAATTCAACTATTCTTTTTTCTTGTCACTGTCTTCATCAAGCAATGACCCCATCATCTTGAACATGATAAGCTGGCTCAAGTCAATAGAGCCACTGTCAAGCATCTGGAGCAAGAGTACCTTTTCAAGTGACATATCTCCATCCTTATCAAGTGCAAACTCATTAATGAGCTTGCTCTTAATAACATCTGATACCTGAAGTGGCTGACCATTAGTCATCTGCTGCATAAGAAACAGCTTACCAAGGTCTGCATCTCCATCTTTCATAATTCCCTTGAGCATTTTCATGCTCAACACTGTCTTAAATGATTCATTTACATTAGCCATAGTATAACCTCCTTTGTCGTCATTAGGCTTGACACAAGTTATATTTTCTTTTACTGACTGTTCTACAACAGTAGTACCATTAGGGATATTACTATACAACTTTCTTAAATCTTGTATACTAGGATGCTCACAATAGCAGAAATCCCAGAAACATGCAGATGCAGATTCATAATGTCGGTCTGAATCAGAAAAGCATATGAGCCTAGAATTAAAATAGTCTTTATTTATAAGTTCTAATTCTTCATATATACCACTATAATCATCAGTGCATCTCGCATTATTGCTCTTTAGAAATTCTCTAAAGGCATATAAGTTTCTTACATCTCGAAAGAGAATAAAATCCTGTGCATCGAATATACAGTATTTTCCTGTCTTAGAGTATATCATATCATATTACCTCCTTTACATCCTTCTCACGAATGTATTCCAATAAGTTCTTCTTCATAGCAATAGCGTTGATAATTGTATCATCAACGTCTGCTGCTGAATAATCAATATAAAGACACGTGTGTGTCTGACCCATACGGAATGTTCTGAACTCTGCCTGCTGCCTTACCTCCATACTGAATGTATTAGAATAAAACAGTGTAGTATGTGCTACCTGTAAATTAAAGCCACGTGAAATCTTGTTACTATTAGCTACAAGAATGTCAAGCTTGCCTTCCTTAAAATCATCAATGCCACCAACTACTTTCCATCCTGTGAACAGTCCAGTCCTGTAGCCAGCTTTGATACACATATCATATATCTTAGCAGCCTCAGCACTGTAACGTGTCAAGATAAGTATCGGCTTGTCAATCTCTGCTATGTCATTCATAAGTGCATCAAGCTTAGGATTACTGTCACCAAGCCATACAACTTCATCTGGCATAACATCTGTTTCAATATCATTCCAAAGTGGTGTATCATCATCAATCATAGATTCAAAATCTATTTCCTTATGACCCATGATAAATCCAGAACTTATCTGCTGTAAGCGTAATGATACAATCAATTTATTTGTAGCTGTTGTAAGATAATCATTATACTTAACAAGATAATCTTTTTTCATATTATCATAAGCAGCCTGCTGTGCAGGTGACATACCAACTTTACGAACTATATATTTTACAGGTGGCATGTCCACACAGTCAGTAAGTTTTTTGAATGTTGCTACAACATTTAGTTGTTCACGTAATTCATCAGCATGCTTATAAGGTCCCATGAACTTGTCTTGATGCTTGATTGTCATATAAGTATCTTCTGTTACACCAAAAGTATTATATGCTGTTCCATAGTCTTCACAATCATGTACACCTTGCCATGTCTTTTCAGTAAGCAGAACCTGTATATCTCTTGGAATACCACCAGCCATTACATTCAATTTGGTAAACATACCATAGTATGAACGGAATGAATAATAGTTCCTGTTAAAATAATTAGGCTCAACAAATTCCATGATAGACCACAAATCAATTGGACCATTGGTGACAGGAGTACCTGTCAAGACAGCACGCACAGCAGTATTTGGTTTCTTAGTATTTGCTATAATTCTCTTGCCTTTATGCAGCGTATCATTAAACTCATAGAGCAGTCGCTGACTACGTTTACTGTCATGGTTCTTGATAACAGTGGCTTCATCAATAGCAATCATAGTATTATGTTGATTGCACCATTGCACTATTGGTTCCCATTTATGTGGCGTGCTGAATGTATCAACATTGACGGATATGAATTTGAATGTGCCCTCATGTTCAAATGGATATAGCTCTGGCTGGCCACCACGTCCACCAACACACTGTGCTTCAAAATCTACCTGTAATTCCTGCCACATGATACCATCATGGTCTTTATCTACGCCGAAGACAAGTTCATCAAACCACTGTCGATGAACATCATTAGGAGCAACAACAAGCAGAGCTTCTATCTGTCCTGCCTTATACTTCTCCTGTGCTATCTGTAATGTAGTAAATGACTTGCCACATCCCATCTCAAAGAACAGTGCTATAGCGTTCTCTGTTTTGTATCTTTCGATTGCTTCCTTCTGATGTCCAAAAGGTACAAGGTCTGGGCGGTATTCATCATGGAATATAAGCATAGGCATACTGGCATGCTTACGCTTAATGGGTGCAGAAGACTTAGTTGAATGTATGACTGTCTGTATAGGATGCTGGTCTTTGTTCTTATCTGCTATATATGCAGGACAAAAGAGAATACCCCTCTTACTTTCCTGCATATAATCACAGAATCCAGGGACATCACCTTCACCTTGGCCATCCCAATGCTGACAATTCCAGCATCGCTGATTAAAGCTCATTGCTTTCCTCCTGTATATAAGCATTTAGATTATTAAGAATCATATCCTCAACTTCATTATAGAACATGTTCTCAATATCATCTGTTATATCTACTGATTGCTCTGCGCCATCTTCATCTACCTTAGTAACATCTGTTAACTTAAATGATTTACATTCAAGCTCTTCCCATGGTGGGTCACCAGGGTCACCATTAGGTCTATACATAGAACCCGAATCAGAATCATAATCAAAGATAGCTTTTACATAACCATCATATTCCCATCCTTCGCTATCACAAGTTGTTATAATATCATTGATTTTTATAGTCATTACATTACTCCTATGTTTATAAGTTCCTGTTTCATTGACAGGTCAAGTGGATGATAATATGTATTTGTCCTTGTATCAACGACAAATAGTTTATCAGTAACATAGCCTGTAGTAAAGCTATGTATACTATAAGATATGATGGACAAGTGATGTCCACCTGTCTCCTTACATCTTGCAAGGATGTCATTGAAGGCATTCCACTTTGCCTGCGACGGATTATTATAGCAGTCATGTGGATACTGTGTTCCCTTCATACTCAGTGTATGTATGTAATCAAACCAATGCTTCTCCATCTTCTTAGTAAGTTTTTTGCTTGCCATTATATTTCCTCCCATTCTTTGGCTGGTGCTGTTACATGACAGTAGTCACATCTTATTTTACCATTACTGCCATGAATCCTTTTGCGGTGTACTGCTTTAAGACAATAAGGACACTTGAATACATGCTTCTGTGCTTCACGTTTACCCCGTACCATGAGGTAACAGTAGCGATATACTTTATCCCTACCAACCTTGAACGGAAAATCAGTGTCCTGTGAAGCAGTTACTGTTACCACGTGGTTAGCAGCTACTTTATCTAGCAGCTCACGTATTGAATTACCAACACAACAAACTGCACCCTCCAGCCACTTTGTATATACACAGTGTATCTTACGTGCGTCTATACTCATACTTCCTCCATAAAAGCCAGGTTCTTATATGTTTCTGGAACTATATATCCATCATCAGTAAGTTTCCAAGGAGCAATACCAACATCAAGATTAGTACTACCCTTATCATTTGCAGCATGCTTTGTATGAAAAGCATGCCAGTATATCTCTGCTGTGTCCTGTCCTATCTCTTTAAGGTACTCCTTGACAAGTAAATTGATATGCCTCAAGTCTATTGCTATCCCCTCTTTAATAGCTTCTATCCTTTCCTCTTTTTTTGCTTCTATCATTTTTTCACTTATCATTAACTTTCCACCTCATAAATTATATCCTCAAACTTTTCATAGGCATTTGCCAAATTATCCTGGTCATTAGTATCATCAATAACACTAGGTATACATTCCTCACCTTCCTTGGCCAGTGTCCTTACTGTCATAAGCTTGTCACATGCTTCCTCGTAATCATCTTCCATGCAGAACAAATTATCATCCTTAACAAGGACAAGTTCCCTGCTTTCAACTTCTTTATATATTTTATCAAGTGTACTGCCTACCAACTCTTCAGCTTCAAGATAATCCAGGTAAGGAAAATCATCCATCATCTTCTGCTCAAGCTCATGCTGCAAATCTTCAAACACCTCGCGAATATCATATCTATCTATCATAGTAGAACCTCCCTAAGTTTCAACTCACTGAACTCCTTGTGAGTATATATCCTGCTAAATGATGCAAGCAAATCTACATCATTGTTCTCATAGAATTTATCCATTGGCACACAGACCACACCGTCTATCATGCCAACAAATGTCCAGCACTTTTTCTTTTGAAATGTACCTTTATAATACTCAAGCATCCATGCCTGCTGACCAGGACGCCATGGCACTTCAAGAATCAGTGGCACATTCTTCTTAACAAACTTACATTCAATCCATCCATCAGTTCCATGACCAACATAATAGATGTCAGGTATGCCCACTGATGTGCCACCAGATTCTATTCTTGTTGTCTTGAAACCTTCATCATGTAATTTGTTGAGAAGGTATCTTACAAAGCTACGTTCATTAGACCATTGCACTTGCCTTCACCTCTTCATATGTAACAGGATGCATGCCTTCTATAGTCGCATTACGTATTGCGTCAGCCAGTTCATCGGTATATAGTATAGCTGTGCTATTACCTTTTCCAGGGACACTCTTTACTTTGTATGGAACAATGGTCCAGACTATTTTGTTATCCTGCTTATTTGCAAGATATGGCAAGTAATACTCATAACCACCTGGTGCTGTAGATTCTATCATTGTACATACATATCCATCATCTGTTATAAAGCAGTTGTTTTCATCCAAGTATTTGTAACGTTTTTCAGGTTCATCCTCAATCATATAGTCCTCTGGTAATGCCATACCTGATTCCATAAGACACTGTAAATCATCTTTATCACCTTTATTACATGCTGTGATTACATCCTCAAAGCGTTTTGCTGCAATCTGTTTTGCTTTATCCCAGTCTATTTTCATGTTACCTCCTATCGATTATGTCTTGTATATGGTTGATTAGTCCATTGATTCTGCGGACTAATTTCTACTGAATCATTTTTGCATTTAGCATGTTCCAGTACAACATCCTTAATAAGTTCACCCCACTTTGAATTAAGAAAGCTGGTATCATTTTCAAATAAGCCACGAAGATAAATCTCTGCGGCTAGATTTATATAAGCATCTTCAACACTACAATTAACCCCCCTTAATGATGTAGAATCTTTTGTTCGTGACATAATGTTTCCCCTATTTTATAACTTTAAGGTGCATTAGTAGACCTATAATAAAGCAGACTACACCACCGCCAACAAAAAGTATAAGCAATCCTATTATACCAATGTTAGTTTTAATATGTCTGTCCCTTACAATCTTATGTGAAGCTGCTTCATGTGTATAAATATTATCAGCTAATGAATTAACCTTTAATTGGTCACATATAGCCAATTCATTTAAGCACTTTTGAAGCATCTGATGCTTTTCACATGAGACACAATCCTCTTTTTTACATGTTTTATATGAATAAAGACCCATTAAACATTCAGCCTGCGCCTGGGCTAATGTTGATAAGTTTTTATCATGCTCAGTTCTCTGTTCAAACACAAGATAATCACTATTATGATTCATACTTGTGTTCATATTCATGTTACGATTAAAGTTATGATTAAAATCTATCATATCAACCCCCACATAATAGAACAACTAAAGCTGAAAAGAGAAATATACCAACAAGCATACCACCAATAACCATTAAAGCTATATCCATGTGACCTCCAAGATATAAAAAAGGCCTGCAACTTGTTGAAGGTTGCAGGCCAACAGAAGGAATAATATAAGTATGGAAAACTTATGCAGATGGAAGTGCCTTGATTGTGTAGGTGATATTACGTGGGTCATCGGCCGGTGTAGTTTCAATCACGATACCTTTTTCAGCCCAACGCTTGTTGATATAATATTCAAGCTGTGACTTACCTTTGAAGGTCTTCTCCATGAAGTCCTTGAGTGTAATCTTATCACCAACTTTTGGTGTGTTACCAAAAATCTTAGTGAAGAGACTTGCTGTAGAAGCATGCTCAACAGATTCATCAATGAAGAACTGCTTTTCATCTGCATTAAGTTTATCCCAGAAGCCCTGTGTCTTGAGCTTTTCAATAATCTGTGCAGCCTTCTTACGACGGTCAACAGCCTCAGCCTTCTTTTTCTCTGACCATGCTTTTGCTGATGCTGCCTTAGCTGCTTTCTTATCATCAACAGTCTTATCAGCTGGAGCTGCCTTATTTACAACTGAAGCTGTGTTCTGTGATGCCATTGGGTCAATGTTCTGTGTCTTGTCTTTCATAGGTTCTACCTCTTAATAAAAATATTTTGATTGTATTATTCAATCATTGATTTTATTATATCATAAAGAGATAATAAAATCAATTATTAAATAATATATTTCAATCAAAAAGATACACCCTTGAAATTATGAATATAATAAAATCATTTTCATTCTTTCATTTATCTATTCAATAGAATGAAAATCAATTAAATTTTTTCTCTATCAAAATAGAAAATTAAAAATAGAATCGATTTTATTATATTGATAATTTCAAGGGTGTTCCTTGTAAACTATTGCTATACTAAATGCAACTTCTCCATGCTATATAAAGAATCCTCTGCTACCAAAGTAAACTCATCATCTATCTGTGATAAGAGTTCAGACAGCAGTGATAATAAACATATATCCTGCTTTAATTTACACCTTAGAACAGTTGCTGAGTTCTTTGTCTTGTATTTAGTATCATTACCAAGTGTTGCTTTATACTTTTTTTCCTTAATTCTTATTGCTGTTTTAATGAGCAGCAGAATATCTTTTGTATTAAAAGTCATAATACTCCTCCAGTATTCTAACCCAAGGTATCACATTGGGTCTGTCTTTTTCAGGTTTACCATCCTTAATCCATTGATGAACCACAGCTTCTGCTATTCTCTTGACAGCATCTTTGCTATCTCTAGACAAGGATAACTCAGCAGCAGTATAATCCCGTTCTTTTAATGGTTCATCTGGATTTTTCCTGGGTCTACCTGCTTTATTCCATTGCATCAATGAACTCCTTCAATGAACTGATGAATGCCTGACTAATATCCTTCTTACTGTAATATCTTTGCTGAAATATTTCATCAGCAACTAAGATACCTTGATTTTCTATTAGTTCAGCAGCAAGATGATAGAAAAGTATAAGCAAACTGCTATCATCAAATTTTCTTGGAAGGCCTTTCCAGGTTTCCTGCTTCATGTCAATAAGATACCCAAGAAACTTGGGCATTATCTCATTAAGCTCATCAAAGTATTTATTGAAGAAATCCTGCCAGTTACCGCAGAGAAACTGGTCAAGAAAATCATTGACTATTTCAACCGTTTTCATTCAGTACCTCCTTATGGATGTATCTCCAGATGTTCTGCATCAATATTAAGATAGTCTAAATGATTATTATATATCAATTTGCCAACGACTCTTATTATTTTTCCTTTAAGGTCCCAGCTATCTATATTATAAATATGTTTTGTAGTCACACCTATACATACTGGTGGACCTTTTATTGAATCATGTTCAATAGCAATCCATTCATTATCCTCTGTTACATCTGTAACTTTTCCTTCAATAATTATCTGATTCAACTGCTGCATATCAGCCTCCTATATAGAGGGACAGTGCCCTCTCCTTGAATTCCTTTGCAGCATTATTAAAGAATACTGCAAGACCAATTTCATGCTTGTGATAATATGAAAGTGCAAGTCTCTCACATCTTTCTGCTTTTGCCATAAGTTCCTGGTACTTTTCCATGTGTCTCACCTCACATAATAAAATTAAACTCTCTCCGATGTAATGTTATACAGACTTGATTGCTTCTACTATCTCCCAAGCAGCAGCAATCCTTTCCTCTTTTGAGAGTTCCTTATCAGTTACTCTTGCATAAGAAGTAATCCCTTCTTCGAGGGAGCAACCATATTTAGCTTGTCCCTTATACTTTTTTTCTAATGGGCACTCAGTACATGTGACTTTATTTTTTTCAACGCCCATAAAAAGATGGCACAATAAGCAGTTATCAAACCATTCCAGGTCATGTTTCCTAGCAAATTTATTCTTGCGGTCAACAACATCAACATAATCCTCATGCTGTAATGCTATGATAATATCATACCACATACAGAGTGCCAGTTTCTTTTGACATGCAAAATCATTAAGCCTTTCATCAATCATAACTATTCTCCTATAGATACAGGTAACTCTTTTATCACTGCTATTATCTCATCACAAGCTTCAACAGCAGTCTTCTCATCTATATCATAACTAATTATTCTGCTCCATGGAGTATCTTCCTCACAAGAACAACCATATGATGCACTATCCTTGTATTTTTTAGATAGCGGGCATTCTGGACATATAAGTCCATCATAACAACCATCTACTATATGAGGATGCAAATATATATCACATAGCAAGCAACAATTTTTCCATTCTACGTCTGGATGATTATGCTTCAACCATTTATTTTTTGTATCTGTAATACTATATATTGGTTCATGCTGTTCTATCTGTACCTTTATATACTGCCACATTTCAATGGCAATCTTTTTCTGTTCTTCCATGCTAGTCATACTCCAAACCTCCTATGATTTTGTGCTATACACCAAGCCTGTCCAGCAACAATACCTAAATTGAATAAAATATTCTTATTCAGGCGTCCTTTATGTACATAATCCATTGCCAATTCATATGTAGCATCACTATATTTGTCAATGGATATATCCTGTTCTACATACTGTAGTGCTAGTTCATTAACTTGTTGAAGATACTTCATCAATGTTATCTCCTATAGATACAGGTAACTCTTTTATCACTGCTATTATCTCATCACAAGCTTCAATAGCTGCTTTCTTGTCCTCTTTATAGTTGACTATTCTAGCCCATGGGGTATCCTGATTATAAGAACAGCCATAAGAAGCTTGTCTCTTATACTTTTTAGACAATAAACAGTTTTGGCACTTAAAACCTATGACACAGTCATCTACTATATTGGGATACATATAAATATCACAAAGTATACACTCACATTTCCAATGTATCTTTGGATAATTATGCTTGAGCCATGTCTGTTTTGCCCATGTAATATTATAAAATGGCGTGTCATTTTCTATCAGTGACTTTATATACTGCCACATTTCAATGGCAATCTTTTTCTGTTCTTCCATGCTAGTCATTTTCTGTTCTTCCATGCTATTCATTTTCAAACCTCTTTGCTACTTGTACTATGCTCCATTCCTGTCCAGCAAGGAAGCCTAAATCAAATAGTGTTGCTATTGGTAAGTCTTTTTTGTGTATATAACGTAAGGCTATTGCAGTTGCAGCCTTATTATATTTAGCAACATCCTCATTTTTATTTACGTACTCTTTTGCAAGCTTATTTAATTGAGTACTATATTCAAACAACGACAATACTTCATCCATCAATGAAACCTCCTATCATGTATAAAAAAGTCACATGCTTTACGCATGTATTTGGCAACCATCTTTTCATCCATAGTAGCTGAATCAGAAAGCATAGTATCTGTACACTTGTTATAAAGTATATGTATAGATTCCACAGTTTCTATATTGTTATGCATACCTGCTATTTCATTTTGTAAGTACTCAAGCTGTTCCTCTGTACAATCAAATATAAGACATTCTGCTTTATGATTAGTAATATACCAGAAAACAGACCAAAGCTGTCCTGTAACTTGATGCTTGTATACAATCTGTACACGTTCCATCAAACCTGGAGTAGGTTTAGAGCATACCTGCTTAATTTCATGTGCCTTTATGAGTTTCTTTAGTTCCCTTCTGTTCATGCTGACCTCCTCAATGATGCCATATAGTTACTCACCTCAATAAAACTGAGACAAGCCATCAAGCTATTAAACATAGCTAATATCTTTCCATCCTTGAGGACGGTAAAGAATCTTCCATCACATACTATTTTCATAGCGTTCTCCTTCGGTATCTTAGTACCGTGTCAGCACACTGCTCATATCAATGTGCTGGACTGTATTAAGATACTACTCTATGTAGTTCCCATTGTAGTAGATACTTGCTGGAGTATCATCTGCTGGTTCTGCTCCAAAACCGCAGACATCCATCAGATACTGCTGGATTGGCAACAGGTCTGTAATATCATTGCTGTATATTACAAGCCATTCATTGCCACCAGCAGGCCCATAGTGTGTGTATTCAAAGTAATCAGCGCCAGTACAGAGTATCAATAAGCCAGCAGCAATAGTAGCTGATGCTCTATCTTCAGATGGACTATTACTAGGTGAACAGTCATCATATAAACAGACATCAATGTCCATCAAATACTTATAATTCTTACCTTTTTCATTAGGCCATCTGAGTACTTCAATCTCATACTCACGTTCTTCATTGTGCCAGTTCACCTTTACTTTCTTTGTTTCTTTCATTCAGTACCTCCTTAACAGGCCTTCTTGAAGAAGTCTATGGCATCATTCTCCCGTGTGAATGACCGAATCATCCGGCCATCCCGTTCAATGATGTATGAGCCAAATCTACACCACAATTTAATGCGATGTGCTCCACTAATCTTTACATTTATAAGCATGCTATACCTCCTTAGAACTGTGCTGAGTCCAAGTCAATGAACTCATTGAGTGTTCTAATGTCAAAGTTCTTGTAAGCTTCTTCATAAGACATACCTGCATCTTCAAACATGCTGATAATATCATTGATTGCATTTGCTGTTACTTCATTGATGTAGTTATTATACCTATAAAAAGCATCAAAATCATCAGGTGATGGAGGAACTATGCCCTCTTCTTCGCAGTATCTTTTTGACATCATGCAGACGTAATCGAAGACGCTATCATAATTGTCTTTAACAAGTTCCATCTTTTCCCATTCCATCATAATCATACCTCCATGAACTTCTTAAAAGCAAAATCATAATCACTATCTCTAGCAATTATCTCACCGTTCCAGGCTACTTCAAAGCCTGTGTCCATCTGCTTGAGGGTCACGATATTGCGACCCACTTTTCTTGCATTTATCAGCATAATTACTCCTTCGGTATCATAGTACCGTGATGGCAGACTGCTCATATCAATCTGCCACACTGTGCTACAATCCCATAATCTCCTTGTATGAGGAGATAAGAACCTTGTCTTTTTCAGACTTGAACCTTTCTTCAAGGCCGAACTTTACAATCTTCGGCATCAAAGTCTTGATAGGTTCTCCAAGCTTCTCCAGTTCAAGGTCACCCTCCGGCAAGGAAGTCAGCCATGGGTCCTTAGCCTTATGCCTAAGGGATTCAACCTCTGCCAGCAGGTCTTCCTTGCAGCCAGCCTTCTTGAGTTTCTCTAAGATTGCATCAAGCTTTATGTCATGTTCGTCTGGCTTTGTGCTTCTTGGTGTACCAGTTCCTTTTGATGCTTTCTTGGTTTCATACTCATGCTTCTTTTCCTCTTCGGTCCAGAAGCTGAAAGCAATAAGGGTAACTGTACCATCACTGTGGATGCAGTGAGGCAGTGAGTACTCCTTCTCCGGTCGTGGCGTTTCCGGACTAAGGAACTCACCTGTCTTAATGTCACGATAGTAAGCACCATTGTTTGCTTTAAGAGGGATATTCTCCTCAGAACCATACCTTTTGATGAGTGCATCAATATTCTTTGCCATAATAGGTCTCCTTCGGTATCATAGTACCGTGATGGCAGACTGCTCATATCAATCTGCCACACTGTGCTACAATACTTATGGGTCTAGAGAAACTAGAAGAGAGACAAGATGTATTTTCCCCAGACCCACTGGACATGAATCTTTCGGCAACCCTAACTTGACACTAATCTCGAATGAATCGGGATAGCGCGATGATTCTATCATCGGTAGAAAAGATTAGATAATCTTTATTCTATCTTTTAGAATATAAATATATTCTTTGAGATAGAATTATCTAAAAGAATTATCTTTTATCTTTTTGAGAAAGAATCTTTCTTTTCTCTTTCGATGATTTGAATATATCATATATCATTTAATTTAGATAATTAATGTACTTTAACACGCACAGATTTATTTTACCCGTGAACCTAGAAAAAACCCGAAGGATGTGTGCAACTAGATGCAAGCATAATGAGCAATGGTGAACCTACATCCAGATTCTCGAACGTGCGCAGTGCTACTAGAAACAAGAACCTGGCTTCTCGAATGTAGAACAGGAACAAGAATCACGAAATTATCAATATAATAAAATTGTCCCGGAAAATTGAAAAATCAATTTCATTCCCCAAATATTGATTTTGTATAGAAATATCTATACAAATTTCATTTTTTCCCACCGAAATTAAAAAATGAAAATACAAATGAAATTATTATATTGATAATTTTATCTATTAGCTTTACAACAGTAGGTCTGGCCTATTGTTGTTCATGCCATGCTAAAAAGAATCACATTTCAAGACTTTGATTTTTTATATATTGACAATTATGTTCTTATATAATATGATTCCAAAATAGAGGTGGTTGTATGATTGACATTAAATGTGAGACACCAGATACTTTGAAGCTGACTGATATGAAGCCCTTTCAAGGAAACTTGAAGAAGCGTACAATAAACAATATTAAGCAGTTGGCTGAAAGTATAAAGAATGATGGCCTATTGATGCCTTTTGCAATTTGGCATACAGAAGGTATTAATTATCTTTTGGATGGTCATGGAAGGCTTGATGCACTTTATGAGCTACTTGTTACTGACCCAAGTATAGCTGAACAAGATTTTCCTGTACTTTATATACATGCACTTACTGAGCAGGAAGCAAGGCAGTCTCTTTTACAGATAACTTCAAGTTATGGTCACATAACTAAAGAAGGTGCATTGAAGTTTTGTGCATCCATTCCAGAATATAAAGCGCCATCTATAAACAAGTATGTTCATAGGAAACCTCATAGGCATGAGGAAAAAGTAAAGGATTCATTTACTAGGATTCATATATCAGTGAAGACTGAATATGTTGATAAGGTACTTGAATTATTTAAGCAGTTTGAATATATAAGGGTACTTAAATGACAGATGAATGGGAAGAGTTAGAAGATAAAAGAGACCTTACCAAACTAAATGTAGAAGATACATTGTCTCTATCCACACATATAAAAGACATTCTCTTAAAGCCAGCTGATGAAGATAGGCTCATTGAACCAAAAAATGTAGCACAGATTGAATTACCAGAATATGAATCTATATATGAATTAGCTAGTAAAGATGGCTATACTGTAAGTGAATGGGTACATAAAGACCCCCATTTGGCCTTACGTAAAGCTGAAATGGTTTGTTCTAAGTGGGATAATCTTTTAACTATGGCAGCTATTACAGGTTGTCTTACTCTTCCCAATGATAAGGGTGACCTTGAAGATGTTACTGTAACAAAGAACCAGACTAAGCTCATTGAACTTCGTGTAGCATACGCACATAAACAGCTTGAAGAAATCAATGAACTTATACTTATAGATACAAAAGACACTGATAAAAGATTTGAAGCCCTTGAGCGTTCCATGTATAGAAGGGCATTGCATGGTGATACAAGACTTTCAATTTACTTGCATGATAGAGTTGAGGGTAGACCAGCTGAAACAAAGCAGCTTGCAGTTAATGTTGATAACTCTTATGAAGTCTACATGATTATTAAGACCCTATTTGATAAGCAGCTTGAGGTTCTTAATTCTGGTTCTGGTGTCAAA
>Ga0326512_10000162_pt1 | contig 57904 bp, 57 predicted proteins | sample 1_2617_0518_D_FD_203652 | JGI IMG/M metagenome (GOLD analysis project Ga0326512, IMG submission 203652) | Bovine rumen microbial communities from UC Davis, California, United States - 1_2617_0518 | ecosystem: Host-associated > Mammals > Digestive system > Stomach > Rumen | place: USA...
GTCATCTAACAAGTCATTTACTTCTGTTTTGGTATACGTAGTTGACTTATCTGCTTTGTCATCTAACAAGTCATTTACTTCTGTCTTGGTATACGTAGTTGACTTATCTGCTTTATTATTTAATAAAACATCATCTTGTGCTTTAGTATACGAATCACCAACATTGGCTTTGTCATCTAACAAGTCATTTACTTCTGTTTTGGTATACGTAGTTGACTTATCTGCTTTGTCATCTAACAAGTCATTTACTTCTGTTTTGGTATACGTAGTTGACTTATCTGCTTTGTCATCCAATAACGTATCTACTTCTGTTTTGGTATATGCGTCAGATTTATCGGCTTTCAATGCCAATAAGGTATCTGTTTGGGTGATGGTATAAACAGATGTCTTATCTGCTTTTAAATCCAAAGCATCATCAATCTCTTGTTTGGTATATGCAGATGTCTTATCCATCTTCAAATTCAACAAAGCATCATCTTCTGTTTTGGTATACGAATCACCAACATTGGCTTTGTCATCCAATAACGTATTGACTTCTGTTTTGGTATATGTGGTGGATTTATCTGCTTTATTAAATAATAAAGCATCATCTTCTGTTTTGGTATACGTAGTTGACTTATCTGCTTTGTCATCCAATAACGTATCTACTTCTGTTTTGGTATATGCGTCAGATGAGGAAGAACCACCACCTCCACCACTTCCTGGATTCGGATTATAATCGGGGAAATAATTTGATAAGTTCCCCAAATTGATAATGGTTTGTGTTGCAGAATCATAAATCCACACTTGTGGGAATGTCGTCAACAATGGTAAGATTTCATTCAATGTTGCATCATAATTCAACAAAGGTGCTTGACGATTGATTGGCTTTGGGATCCATGCATGTCCGTCATCAAAGTGACGGGAGTAAATATCAACGATTGCCATATTTGTTCACCTTCTTTGTTAATTATCTGGATGATACGGAGTCGTTGTGGAATTGTAAATCGCAACAAGTGCATCATCAGGAAGTTGATTGATTTCCATTTGTGTGGGATTATGGTTGAATGCCACAAACTGTCCTTCGTATCCAACGAGCTTTAATTTACCATTTGCACAATCTTGTTCTACGGAGACGGAGGTGTATTCTTCCAATACACGATAAACAGTCTCGGTATCTGTATCCACAACCAATGTATTTCGAACATAATTCTGTCCTGTTTGGTAATCGGAGATTGTGGCATTTCCGGTACCTCCACCACCTCCACCACCAATACTTTCAATCTGTTGTAATTTATTGGAAATACTTTCAATCAATTCTGCTTGTCTTGTGATTGTTTCATATAACTTTGTGAAGATCACGTCACTTTGTTCAATTGCCATATGTCATCAATCCTCCTCAATCCAGCCGGATAACTTTGTATCAATTGCGGTTAATGATGTATTGATGTTCTTGAGCATATCATTAATGGGTTCCAAATCCAATGTTAAACGATCAATGATATACTCCCACGGAACCAATGCAACTTCATCATCATCCGGCAATTTAAATGTCACAGGTCGATTCTTATTTGTTAATTCCATGATGCATCGTCCTTTCTTGTGTTTTTATGAAAATTGGTGCGGGGAATTCCCCACACCATCATACGTTATGGATTCGGATTTTCTAATGCTTCTACTCTTGATACCAATGCTTCCAAATCAGATTGACTTGCTTTTCCATCAACTGTCTGAGACAATGTGGTCAAGGTGTCAGAATGAGATTGTACGGAAGTTTGAATATTGGTAATTGTACCATTGATGGTCGTATCTTCTGACTTCAGATCTGTAATATCAGATGTATTGGTAGAAACTTGTGTATCCAATTCACCCACTTGTGTATTGAGTGATGCTACAGTTGTATCAAGTGTGGTGAGTGTTCCTTCCAACGTAGTAACTGCTGTTTGTGCAGCTTCTGCGGTTGTCTTTGCCGTTGTTGCATCGGATGCTGCTTCTGCAACGGCTTCACCAACATCATTCAAATCAGACTTGATTTCGGTGATATCGGACTTCGCTGTTGTGAGATCTGTTGTTACAGTTGACAAGTCTGTCTGGAGTGTATCGATTGCTTCGGTATTTGCTTGGAGACGAGATTCGATGGCCTGTGTTTCCACATCCCCATCCACTGTCAATGGAACAAGATATCCCAAATTGATTTCGGTTGTGATATTACCAGATGCCGTAAACGGTTTGGTTACCTGATACAACTGACCATAGGTCTTCCATGTCAACTGGTTCTTGACGAAATGGAATCCCGTTGTGTAAGAATATGTCGCATACGGAATGGATTCCAATTTGGTAACACGAATATCCAAAGAATTGAGACGTGCATCCAAATCAGAATTCTCAGAAGCAACCGTTGCACGAAGATCTGCAATTGCTGTTGTATTGGTTTCGATATCTGCCGTGTTTTTCGTCACCTGTGTACGGAGTTCATTCACGGCATCTTTCATCTGTAACAATGCGGCATTCATAGTTGCAATGGCTTCTTTCATTGCTTTGACATCTGCGGATAATGTTGCCAACTTGATTTCGGTTGGTTCATACATTGCATTGTACACATTAATGGTTCTGGAAACACCAATGAGATTGGATGTAAATGCAGTAAATGACATCTTCAATCTCGTGGTTAGATTTGCTTGGAACGGAATGGATTGGTCGATAGGTGTAGATGCCAATAAGATAGAAGCATCTGCTAAGGTTGAACCAATCACATCATGCTGTAATGTGATCTTGTCATTGTTATCCGCAAATGCATAATACGGATTCAAACCTTCTGTTGTCATATGATCGTAGGTATTAATGACAGATCCATATACTTCCAATTTATCCAAATGCAAACGATAGATACCGGAATAATCCATTGCTGGAATATTGGCATTGAAGAATGACTTTGCGGATTCCACATAGTAATCACGAATATCTGTGAAATGGAAAACTACATCATTCGTGGATGCAGTTGTGACGGATGTGTAGACAACCGCATTCTGCTCATCATACACGGAGAAGTATAATCTGAATACGAGTGGAGATTGAACAATGGGGAATACACCCTGGAGTTCCTCACTCTTCTGTCCAATACACTTACAAAGGTAATCCTGCATGATGGTATTCTTATTAATTCCCTGTGTCAAATCAAATGTACCAAAGAGATCGATACATGATGGATCAGAACGACGAGAAACACGTGTTACAACAGATTCTGCAACATTGAGTAAATTACCATATCTCACATGGGTATTGTCATATAGATATGGAACGTAATTCTTGAGAATAAACGCAGAACCTTCCATATTTCCAGATACGGGAAATTCATTGGGGAATGGGAATCCCTTCATCTCATGGTAACATGCATGACCATACGAATCCGTTACACATGGATCAATATACGGATGGGGATATGGTGGTGGAGGTGGTGGAACAACTCCGGTTGTATATAATGTATACGGATCCGGTCTGTATTCATATGGAGGTCCCTGCGGGGGATATGGTTTTTTTGTAAATGGATACATAATGTTTCATTCCTTTCTTATTCTGATTTTAGTTTCAGAGTTTGTTTTAATATGTAGATCACGATAGGTGTCCACAAGAAGATTTCTTGTTGATATGTGTTATCAAACAACTGATTTCCCGTATAAAGAGATAGCTTTTTGATCGACGTCAACTTCCCATGGATGAAATCATGAATAATCGAAACATAATCAAATCGTTTCAATTTGTAAGTCCGATCAAAACAAGTTCCTCGTTGTAAACATTTTCGACACATGGTGATTTCACATTGACGAATATCTTGTTCATTGTCGAGAATTTCATAAACCCTTTGTGGGAAATATGATTCACAATTAGGGGATTGACACCATGGGTCATTGGGAATCATCACATCGACATCAGTTCCATAGTTGTAAAATGAGGAGTCGATGTACGATGTGCCCTTGATTGTATGATACTTGAATGTGTCTAAATAGGACAAGGGGGCATCTCTCTCGATCCACTTATAAGGGGACTTCTGATACAAGTCATCCAATCTGGGATCTCGACATTTATTGGGGTTTAATACAATATTTCCATTTGCATTGTCACGAATCATGACGGAGTTTCTTGCCATGAAATAATTCCCGCACATGTCGAATAATGTCCGTCCATTCAAATGTAACAAATAACAATTGTTTTGTTTGTCATAAAATCGAGCATTGTAATTCTCTACCATATCATCAATCATCTTGATTAATCGAGATCGCAATTCATAATCTTCAATACCAATGACTGGTGTGAGATCTTGCCCACCGATCGTTTGCATGTCGAATTGGTATTGTGATACGGTTTGCTGATTGAGTCGATCTATTTCGGATGGAGATGTTGTAAATAATGCATATGAAATCTTATAAGAACCATCGGTGTTTAGCCCATCTTGTGTTACTTGTGTAACACGGAATAAGTGATTCATATGAATATGGTCTACAATGAAGAAGTCATTCTCTTTTGGCATGATAGTACCGGGAATCACATAAGCTTCTCCAGAAAGGTCGTAGTTTCTGACAGATGTTGAAGAAGCTTGAGAATCCTGTGGTTGTAACTGAGAAAATCCCAGTAGTACGAACTTGTGAATCTTGTTAAACCGTAATGGAGAGTCTACTCCGAGTATCTGGTAATGAGTCTCCATTCCTAAGGAAGTTGTTGTTTGTTGATCATTGATATTGTAATATGTGACTAAGGTTCTACCATCTCCAGTATATTGTGTTAATCTGGAATGTAAGACTGCATCATATTTGTACATCTGAGAATCTGTTAATGCTTCTTGATCAAATATTAACTGAGACATTTGTCTATCACCTCTATTCTATATGGAACTTTATGATTGGGTTTTCATGTCATTGTATATAGTTCTTCTTTATATAGATTTATTAAATTATTAAATAATAATAAAAGTTAAAATATACATACTATTGACGGGAAAATAAGACCGAAGGGATTATTTTCCCTATATACTATATAAACATTGATATTATAAGGAAAAAATAATAAAATAAACATAAAGAATAGTAGTAAGTTGATTGAGAATAATCATGATATAGACATATGGGTTTAGTTCTTCGCCGCTGAAAAACCTTATGTCTAGAAATTTGTTTTCAAATTACCGATGAATTGGTGTCCCCGAAAGGGGACACATTAAGATTGTTTCTTTGTCTAAAACTTTTTCTTTTGGACATATGTATCCAGAACAATTGGCTGGAAGCTACCAACTACTTGGTCGAAAGTGAAATGGACAAGAAGACGGGATTTATCAGAAGCGAGATTGTTGGAGGCCCGTATCAGTTTTCCTCCAGAGCTGTCATCACGTTAGACCCGTCATTAAATATTGATGAAATCGACTTACCGTATTCAATGTTGGTGATTATTTATCAATACAAAATCGCACATATGTTGGCGATTCGTAAGAATATGACGTTGGAACAGTCTTGTTTGTTCGTGAAAACGTATACGACACATCCTGATGTAGTCGCATGTATGGATGAAATCATCAGTAACGGTGCTTGGTGTGTTATCTTGAGAGAACCGACAAACAACTTAGCTAGTATTTGTCTGTGTAAGGTTCGTAGATACAAGCTTGATGATAACGACGATACCATGAGTATTACCATTGAATGTTTAGCTGGTCTCAATGCAGATTTTGATGGAGACCAGTTAGATTTGTTCTTGATGTTTGATGATTTTTGTCGTGACACATTTATGCCGTTCCATTATAGTTGTATGACAAATTATGTTACGGGTGAATTTGACTTATCGCTGAGAGAATGGTTTGCGATTACTGCTGGTCGTATGTCTGAATAACCAGAATTGTTTATCTGTCTCATTACCGCTGAATTAGTATACCCCCGCAAGGGGGTATACATTACTAATTCTTTTTGATAACGGTGTTTGATGTGATGTCACGTATAGTTGATCGAGACATCTGTTTGAAACAGTCTTTGACAATGTTTCCGCGACTTCGTCCACGGGTACATGATCACTTCTATAGAACCATCTTCAAAGAAATAGGAAATTGTTCAAACACGAAGTTTACGGAGTGTTTGATTCAATTTCCATTTCTCTTTAGGCCCCACCCTTTCTCAAAGGGTGGGTTATAAAAACATTGAAAGATTTTGAAGATAGCAGATTTGTAATAATTTTTTAAAGTTTTTAACTTTTTATAAGTTCTTTTTTATTAAAAAAAATAAAAATTTTTCGCTGATACAACAAGATAATTTTTCTATAAATCTTCCTTATTTTCTTATAAACCCAAAATATTTTTCTATAAATTAATTTAATAATGTGACGATTTGAATTTTCGACCCCGAGAGGGGTCGGTCAAGGTTCCTTTTTTGTCAAATTTGAGAAAATTTGAGAAAAATTGGGCATTTTTTGGCCAATTTTTTGGAGCTAGGTGCCTATGTTTCTAGTAGCTAGGAGCGAGGGGACCTCGGGGGGACCTCGGGGGGACCTCGGGTTTATCACCCTTGTTACTTCAAATTATTCAAAATATTATTTTTTGGGTATATATAAAATTTATTTGATCAGAGGATCAACTATATAGCCGAAAGGAACGATTGCTTTATGAACAATTTAATCATCAAGGTGAAAAGATGGGAATTCTTGGAGGATAACCCCAAGATGATATCTCACTTCGCACATGCCAATTTTGTCGAGATTCACGAGGAAGGTAATGCTGACTACGATACCGACCTGAAAGAAATCGGAATGATTCTGGAACTGCCGACTCCGGACAATGACTGCATGCATCTGTGCATCAATGGTATTGCGAATGACGAATTCATTGAGGCGTTAGCATCTAGCGACACATCTGTACGTGACGAAGCCCTGGACGAGCTGACATGGGCATTTATGGTCGAAGATATCTTCTTGGGAATGAAGGAACAGAATCCCGGCAAATATCATCAGAAAAATCTACAGAGATTTATTCTCAACATCATCCGGTGATGCGCATCAAATGGAAAGGAGGTGGTGATACACATGATTGATTTGGAATATGGCGAAACGATTATCAAACAACTTTAAGGAGGAAACTAGTTATGACAACTGATAACGAATTCGAGAAAAGAGTACAGGACGCGCTCAACATGAGCAGGGAAGCAAGACACGACGACCAGAAGCAGATGGAGGAATTCCTTGAACGTGTGAAAGAACTGGAGAAGACATTGACACAGCACTATTCTGCAGGCAAACCTGTAGTTGCGGATGATGTCTATGACAAGCTGGTAGAAGAGCTGGTTAAGTTCAATGGTGAAAAATCTCGTCCGTTCACCAGAAACAAACAGAGTGCAGCTGTGAATGACGTAGTGGGGACGCTTCCCAAAGTATACGGTGTCAAAGAACCCATGAGACCTGGCCAGCTCACCTATTTCAAATGGGTTGATAACTTGATGACTGGCGGTGGTATTGACAACAACACGACAGTTTGTGTACAACCGAAGTATGACGGTTGCAGCGTCGCACTTGACTGCGAGACTGGCAGATACTTCACCAGAGGTGATTACGATAACGGCGAAAGCATGGATGTAACAGCATTGTTCAGTAATAGTAAAGCGATTCATATCGCGGTTAGTTGTCCTGACCATGAGAAGCTGAAAGCGATTAAGTTTGAAGCGATTATGAGCGAAGAAGCATTCCACAGTTCTGGTCTTTCCGACAAGTATGTGAATGCTCGTGCGGCAACGTCTGCAATTATCATGTCCAGAGATTTGAAACTTGTAGATTATATTGACCTGATGCCACTTCGTCTGTACTTCGAAAACGGAGAAATGGCAATTGACCCGAATCTGAGTGAGCATTCTGTCTATGTATCAATTGACGCATTCGACAGTATTCAGGAATTCATTGATGAACTGCTGGAGAATGGTGCTGTTGTTGCGAATGATTTGTATACTGATATCGATGCTCCACGTCATTATGCAATCGACGGTGTTGTTGTGTCAATGATGCGTTATGCAACGGATACTGTGATTCTCAATGGAGTCAACACTGAAATCGCCATCAAGATTCTGAACAATGTGAAAGAGACCACCATCAAGAACATCGAATGGCAGATGGGAAAAACTGGCAAGATTACACCGGTGGGAATTCTGGAACCGGTCACATTCGATAATGGTGTGACGGTTGACCACGTGGGGTTGTCCACCTTTGAACGTGTGTTCAACTTACAGCTCCACTTCGGCGATACCGTCAGAGTCATGCACAATATCGTACCATATCTATTGGACTCGAAACATGATGGTGGTATGATGATTCCGATGCCCGTGAATTGTCCCATATGCGGATATCCACTGGATCTGTCTAAACTGAGGACGGTGCGTTGTATCAATCCCGATTGTCAGAACAAGAAGCTGGGAGACATCATTCGTTATTGCGAAACGATGAAGATTGTCGGACTCTCCAAAGGCATCTTGACAAAGTTGTATGAGATGGGTTATGTCAAAAGCATTCCCGACTTATACAGAATCGATACGACATCACTGGCACTGGAAAAGGGATTTGCAGAGACATCCGTCAAGCTGATTACGTCGGCAATTAATGACGCATCTCATCGTGTACCACCTGAGAGATGGTTTGGTGCATGGCCGTGTATGAACGTCTCTCAGAAGACATGGAAACAAATCTTCGACTACAATCTGAAACGTGATGAAGCATTCGTAAATGCACTTGTGAACGAACTTGACCATGGTACCTGTGAAGACTTCCTGCAGATATTGGTACAACCCACACCCAATGTTGGTGAAACAACATGGAAAGCCATCATCACTGGTATCCGCAACAGCTGGGATGATATGGTAATTACACTTCGTAATATCACATTCCTGGTGGATATGACGGCTAGTAACTTGGCATTGGGCAACATCTGCTTGTCTGGCACTCGTGACAAAATGATGATTCAGGCATTGAAAGATGCGGGATATGGTGTGACGGATTCTTGGTCAAATGATGTACGAGCACTCATCATCCCCGATACAGAATTCATGTCTTCAAAAGTCCACAAAGCAAACAAAAGAAATATTCCGGTTCTCACATATAACGACGTGATGACCATTCTGGCAACACAGGATAATCTGGAGAAGTATCTGTAATCACAATCCCCCGCATATGCGGGGGATCTTTTTTCTTTTTTATCTACATTCTTATATCACAAAAGATTACTGATATAAGAAAGGAATGATTGAAATGCCGAAACATGGTGAATCAACAATTCCTGCACGTTTGGAACGTCAGGAACAGAAACGTCGTGAAAAAGAAGAAGCAATGTTACATCGTCTGAAAGACGCAGAACAGCATCCGGAACAACATGCGATTGCAAAGCTGATTGATGAAACCCGTAAAAACAAACATAATGTCTACCTTGCAACAGATTGGCATTTATGGAAACGCATTGCCAAGAATCAACCCGCATGCAAAAAACGTGCTGACTTTCATACCGTAATCAATGCGATTGAATCTACATTGAAGATGGGTGACTTGCTAATCTACTTGGGAGATTTAGTCGACGGGGAATTCCAAGACAAAGCATCCTTAAAGAATCAGCTGCAAGAAATCGTATGCAAGAAAGTATTGGTTCGTGGTAACAATGATTTGTTTGACGATGCATTCTATCATTCTTGTGGATTTTCACATGTTGTAGATGCATTCAAATGGCATGGTATCTTATTCTCACATATGCCACAAAGACATGATTGCGAATTAAATATTCATGGCCACATACACACCTCTCCCAAAGATGCAAACAAGAAACCAAATGCAGAGGGTTGTTCTCACCCAACAGCATCGTATTGGGTACCATATAAGAATCACATCGATGTGGCATGGTTGGGTGGTCGAACAAAACCCGTGGAACTTTCCGAAGTCATCAAAGCACAACCTGAATTCTCAAAGATTGCGAAAGAATGTCCAGAACACTTTAACGAACAAGAATTGATGGAAACCGATTTACAATTGTTCATGAGTGTCATGGAACAAGGCTCCTCATTCATTCATGACCCATGGTACGATTAAGGAGTAATGACAAATATGATTTACACATTAAATGATGTTATATCGGACTATCTGACGTATTTGATTTATGATAAACACGAGGAACCAACTGTCTTCCATGTAAGACTAATTCAGTATTGTTTGGAAAACATGAAGACTGCAAGCTTTATTCTGTATTCCGCAACACATTATGTTGACACGAATTATGTTCCATCTTACCCATACAAGAAACCGTTTAACTATCATTTTACATGGACACCGGATTTCAATGATCCGGTGTACTTTGAATATATGAAACGAAAACGATTACGACAGTTCTTAGATGACATGGGGGAATCAGAACGATTATTTGGTGAACATACAGGCGGTTATCCGTGAGGAGGCGATATTGTTTTAAGGTGGTGATATTTTATGAATCGTAGAATCAAGAAAAAACGTCAGAAGAGATTGAAAGGCTGTTCATACTCTGAAACAAGAAAATGGTTTCGTATCATGAAACCAATATTTCAAAAGTATTTCGAATATTGTATCAATCATCATATTTCCAACAACTACTTAGCTCAGTATATCAATGATGATTTGATACATGCTTGTGTTCCATTTAGAGTGTATGCAGACCCATGGGATATTGATGGTCATTTTATCATTATTCCACGACAAAAAATCTGTGATACAATGACAAAACTTGAGATTGACTATAGTATGAATGATGTGGTATATGGACATGATTGGCTTCATGAAGAGGAGGTATACCGATGATATTCTTTATGGCAGATATTCATTTGGGAGTGAAACTTCCATTTGAAGATTTTATGAATTCATTAGATTATGCATTCAAGCTAATCAAAGAACATGAAGAACCATGTGACTGTATTATCATTGCAGGTGATTTAATCGACCATAATCTCAACATTGAGGAATCATGTCAAGCAGCTCAGTTCTTAACAAAGCTTGTATTGAACAATTGCGGACGGAATGGCATGATACATGTACCCGTCCATATTATCGAGGGAACATTCTCCCATGACCGCAAGCAAATGAAAATCTTCAAACAATTCTTAGACCATTTTCCAGCATCTACATTTTATACAGATACTTGGTGTAAAGCGACATGGTCAAACGGCATGAAAGTCTTATATCTTCCACAAGAATACGGCAATGTGGATTACTCCGACGCTTTCAATGAAGACTATGATTTGATTGTTGGTCATGGACCAATCTCATCACAAACCAAACAAGTGGTGACTTCTCATGGAACAGAAATCATGCATTCCGTTGAGATGTTGGGTGAACATTCGAAGTTGTGTGTATTCGGTCATTATCACGAATACACCGACTTTGGAAACGGTGTTTACTACACTGGCTCACTACTTCGATTCCGATATGGAGAAGATGTTCCCAAAGTATTCTTTATGTGTGATAAAGACTTTAAAGTCACAACGGTAAAGAATCCATTTGCAAAAGAATTCAGAACGATTGAGATTCACAACCCAGAAGAATTGCGTGATGTGATTGCACAAGATATCAAAACTCCACATCGGTTTATCATTCATTCTGACAATTCTGATTTGCAAACGTATCATGAAATTATGAATGTGAACAAACAGAATACAAACTTGTCATACAAGATGGTCACAGAAGAACCAATTGGAGAATCCGATAAGGTAGAATTACCAGAAACAACATCCACCATTGTGGAGCCAATCGAAGGCCTGTTAATTTTTATAAACGAAAAGTACAATGTGGATGTTGAGAAAGAAGTGAGAGAGTATGAGGATAAAATCAAGAAAGAAACTAATCATTGAGTTTACGAAAGATTCTTTTGATGACAATCAAAAACTTCCGATTTATTGTTGTGGGGATTTATTGGGAATCCATTTTCCAGCCAAGCCATTGTTCAAGGATGGTAAACCAAATCTTCTCACCAGTAAAGAGAATGATTGGTCGTTTGGAACTATCGTAAATGAAAAAGGACAATTGGGCATTGGAAACTTTGTTATTCAACTGATAGATGGTAAGTATCGAGTGTATTCTAATAAAGCTGGCGCACATGTTTTTATCAGTCCTGATCAAAACTATCTTTGGAGAGCTAATTATTATATTAAAGATTTGGGTGAGATGAGATTCCATAAGACATATGTCGATATGTTTAATGCTCATAGAACCGATCTTACCACTCATGAATATTTAGACGATGATGATGAATTAAGGACGTCAACTAGAGAGGCTTATCTGAATCATATCAACGATTTAATGGAGATGATGAAATTGAATCTGTATCAGAATAACGAGACGAAAGAACTTGTTGTGATTCGTGAACAAACAGAGGATAGTGTGAAGGTTAAACATCTTCACGCTCCTGTTTGGGAAACGTTAACACTTGAACAGTTCAATGAACAATATCACGTGGTGGAAGAGGAAGGTGATATAGAGTGATTAATGTATTACTTGTTTGCTGGGTAATCAGTGCATGCATTACGATTGCTTGCCACATCTGTGAGATATATGAATTCAAAAAACATGAAAACATGATGAAGATAGGAGACATGAACGATGAAAAGGAATAAATGTAAGAAGATTAGTCTCGCAGACTATTACACGAGTCAAGCGAAAGCGATGGCAATTACAGCGATTCTCATTCTGGCATGGAATGGAATCATATGGGTTGCCGATAATGTATCTCACAAGAAATCATATCTCGAAGTGGACGGTGATGAATAATGGGTAAGATGAAGGAGTTGGCTATGATGATTGATGAATTCGAATATGGCAAAAAGTACAATGTCGAGTACGAAGACAATGATGGAAACATCGTTAAGAAACACGAGCTCGTGTATATTGGTAGAGCCGATGATTCCCATATACCGTTTAATTATGAGATAGATCGTTTGAAATTCTACGAGGGAAATCAATACTTGTATATCAATCCATACAATATACGTGATGTGGAACTGGTTAATGATACTAAACCGGAGCAAAAGAAGATCCAGCTTCTGGTAGATGATGAAGATGGTCCATACAGATGGAAACTTAATTTCCGAGAGATAATTGGTGTTGATGATTATCCATTCTGCATGCTCCGTATTGATGGCATCTTGTATCCTGCAATCTATATCCGGTATGATGAAGAAAGCGCTGCTCATGTGTTTGAATACGTCTGTGATGAGATTGCCCACATGTATGGTGTTACGAAGGACAAACTCTGGAATGGGGAATGCTATATCATCAATTTCAACTCGGGAGCAGAAGTTCATCGTACGTCTTTAATTGAACTGAGGAAACAATGGAATTTTGATGCATTGAAAATCGGTAAGCCATATCGCCTGGTGAAAGATGGTAAGATCACATTTGCTTTACTGTCACAGATTACTGAAATCTGTCTGGTATTTGTCACTGCAGAACGTGATGCATCCAATTCTTATACGTTTGCAACAGACCTGAAATATCCGGACAATTGTTATGTGGAAATCCTGGTTTGTCCTGGATTGGAATCTACTGATTATGACGTATACCCCGCATGGAGTGATGAAAATGAAAAGACCGGATAATGACTTCAATTGGTATCTTATGATGGCTATCGTGATACTGATGATTGCATTGTTTATGTTCGACGGAGATGGGGCAATCGTTGTTGGTTGTCCCGCTCCACTACATTAAGGAGGATATTGATATGGAAAAGATAACAAAAGAATTTCTGATTAAAGAATTACTGAATGCGACACCCGGTGATATTGTTAATCTTGAATGGAGAGATGGATACGGTGATTATCATTCAGGTAAATATAGATTCATTTCATGTGAGGTAAAGCTAATGGGCAAGCCATACGACATTCAGGTTGAATATATCCAAACTGGTGAAATCTTTCGTTTGGAACTAGAAATGATTACCAGATGTGAGATAATTAGAAAGGATCTGTTTCCGGAACCCATTCATCTGTTGGAAAAAATCGGAGGCAAATTGGTATTTGACGAAAGAGCATTTTACATGTACACCGGGAATACTCGTCACTTTAATATCATCATCAATGGCGATATTTACGAATGCTTATTCAAAAAGGTGAATGATGTGTTCAGTTATTGTGCTGAAATTACATGTGGATTGTGGCGTGAAGACAAGGTATACAAAGGAAGACTGTGGAATGACCAATTTAGAATAGAAGACATCTCATCAAACGATATACAATCCTTCGAACCCAAAGAGTTCAGAATTCAAACATTCAGTGGTGATTTGATTCCTTTTGAAGATTTATTCAAAAATGAAAATGTGTATAAATGGAATATCGAATTGGAAATCGGAGAAGCATACTCACTGAGATTGCCAAACTATGAGAATCTCGTTGATGGAATCTTTATGGGATATGACGAGCATCTTGATGCGATTAAATTCACAATATTTGATACTGATAAATCTGATACAAAAGTCATCGATATCACAAAAAAGATGATTGAAGACGGTGACTGTGAAGTACGTCAGCTCGCATTATCTTACCACAGGAGGGATCAACGTGACTGTTGATGACATGATGAAACAGGTTTTCGATTCACTCGAGGTTGACACTCGCATTTATGCAGAGTTCGAATATCAGGGTGGAATGTATTCAGGAGAGTTCAAAGTGATATGGATTAATAAAGGAAAAGACTGTATCAGTCTAACCACTCCAAATGAATCTCCGTATGGAACATGTATTGGCGTTCCACTTAAAAACTTCTTTAGTTTAGTGAATATTTCGAATAATAAGGAGGAAACTGATATGACTGATTATGGTAGAAAGCTTGAAAGAGAATGGCGTAATGAAATGGCTATTGGAGCCATTTATGATTTCATGGGTAGAGATACACATGGATTGATGCGTGGATATACTTTCGCTGGATTTGATGGGTGTGGTGAAGATTTAAAGTTGAACTTCATCAATGAAAGAACCGATACACTGTATCAAATTTATGCGTCTGATATCGGCAGATGTAGTCTCATTGCCAAACCTGCTGAAGAGAAAAAGGAAGAAACTAATATGGAATTTCTTGATGAATTTGATGAAATATTTGATAAAAAATTGCGTAAAATAATGGTTGACATTTCCAAACTTACTGAAGAGAAACAGAAGGAAACTAATATGAACAATTTTTATGAAATGTTTGAGAAACTCTGGCGTGAAAGAATGGTTGTTGGGCAGAAGTATGATGTCATACGTAAAGGTGCGAATAATTGGACACTGATGCTGACATTTTCGCGTTCTTACGGACATGGCTTGGATTTCACACTAATTTTTGAAAATGATAATCATGAGAAAGTAGACATCAAAGCACTTGACATTATTTGGATTCGTACTGTATCAATTCCTAACACAGTTCCCAAGCCAATGCAACTTGTGAAGAAAATCGAAGGATACAGCTTCGATGAAAAAGCATTTTATCGTGCGACAAATGGTGCTCGTCATTTCTTAATAAAAGATCTCGATGATAATTACCGCTATGAAGCATTTTATTATGGACCAACACTTGATAACACCGGCATGCATATTACATTTGGAAGGGTCGTAGGATGTGGTAATGTTACTTGCGAAAGTGCGGAGTTGTATAATGACGAAATCAAATGTGATCCTATCATGACAAATTTCAAACTGTTCAAAGGTGATAGTGCATGTACACATGAGGAAATCAAGATAGATGACATCTTCAAGAGAGAAGAAAAACTGGAATGGGATATTGACAAACTGAAAGTTGGTAAAGCATACCGTATTCAGGATAGTGAAGGTAATGAAACTGATGGTATTTATACACGCTTGTATGAAACAGCAGTACCTGGTCAATCATCAATTGCATTTACAGTTTTATCTGATAATAGAGCGGTTGGTCGTCATCATGTATATCTGGGGGGATTTAGCCAGTGGTAAGATTAAGATTTATGAGCTCACATGTAGAAAGGATGATGAAGAATGAGTGTTGTTGTATTTAGTCCAACCTATTTTAACATCGGTGCAATGTACACCGTGTCTTCTCGCTATGAACACACTTTCATTGGAAAGTGTGTGGAATGCGATGGAGAGAAAGTTGTGTTTGAAACACCATATGGAAAGTTATCCGTCACACCGTCGATGACCGTGTCGGATGATTATAAGTTCGAAAAGATTAATATTAATCTACGACAGACGGGGGAGTTTAAAGGTGGAGAAATCATTGAAGAACAATTTTGAACAAATTATTGTCAATGCATATCTCGAAGGATTGAAGGATCCCTTAGGGCCACTTTTAGCATATCATGGAGTAGTCGCAGGAGATGGAAAGGTTGATCATGAATTTAATGGATATCTCCTTGGATTTACAGGAAAAGCTGCTGTGTTTAGGAACTTAGACAATGTACCATTTGGGTATTATTTGTGTGAGGGGACACCTTGCATTTTGAAGGCATATCCACTCGAAAGGAAGGAATAAGTGAAGGGGTGGTGAATTATATGTCAACCATTTATATCAGTAGAAAGTTTCAGATATTTCCAGATGAACAACAAAAGAAAATTATCAATAATACATTCGGATGTTGTCGATTCATGTGGAACAAGTTATTGGAAAAGCTTTCTCAAACATTCTTCAATGAAGAAATATCTAACAAGATAGTCAACTGTTGTGACATTGTGTCCGAACATCCATTTCTGGATAAGTCTAATAAGGACCTTATTATTGACAGACATGCTGTATCAAATGAAAAGATGTTTCTTAAACAAGCATACAATCGTATGTGGGACATCTATCGAAAGAATAAAAACATTTGGAAATTCAGAAAGGATGGTAAACCTGTCGGATTTCCGAGATTTAAAAAGAAAATGAATAAGCAATCTTATACAAACTATAATGTTGGTAGAGGAATGCAAATTAACTGGAATGATCGATTAATGAAACTTCCAGTTATCGGTTGGACTAAATTTTCTCAAAGAGAAAAACAACATCCTAATTATTGGATTCTTAGAAATATTACTATCTCCAAATCATCATCTGATAAATATTATATCAGTATCTGCTATCATTATGAAGATGATAGAGATGGTATATCTGGAAAGTGCTTCATCTTAAATCCTAAAAATGAATTAAACATATTAGGATTGGATTATTCATCTAAATCATTATATGTTGATTCTAATGGTAATTCTGCTGAATACCCGAGATACTACAGAAAAGCACAAAAACGTTTAAGACTATTATCCAAGAAGCTTTCCAGACAAGCTAAATATGGAAAGAATTGGAATAAAACTAGAGTTAAATTATCTAAACTTCATGAGCATATTAGTAATCAAAGACATGACTTCTTACACAAACTAAGCAGTTCGATAACCAAGAACTACGATGTTATCGGTGTGGAAGATATCAATATGCAGAATATCGGAAGATCTCTCAAGTTGGGTAAATCCACATATGATAATGCATTCGGAATGTTTAGAACCATGCTAGAATATAAGCAAGACAGACAACCATTCCATATTGTTGTTAGAGCTAATATGTTCTTTGCATCTTCTAAAACATGTTCCAGATGTGGATATGTTAATAAAGATTTACAACTCTCAGACAGAGTTTATGAATGTCCTTCATGTGGATTAACAATTGATAGAGATTATAATGCAGCTATCAATTTACGTAATGAAGCATTAAGACAGATAAACTCTTGGAGTATGAGAAAATTCACAATCAAGGAAACATTTGTGCCGTAAATATTTAAGAAAGTAGGTTATCCTGACTTACTTGATTCGTGAATATAAACAGCCCAGACGACACTGGGTATAAGCTTACTGTCTGGACACAATAGTGCCCTTGGGTAAGAAACAATATGTCAGGAGGTAAATTATGAAAGCAAACTTACATCACACGACATCGGAAGATGTGGAACGAATGAAAGATTATCAACGGAATCGGTTACAGCGACTTCGGGAGATGGCAGATGACCGTCCGAAGGATAGAACCAACAAGATGATTCAATTGATGTCTTTTCCGGAGTTCTTGAATTCTGTTTCACCTTACATTGATAGGATGGTGAGTAGTAATGCCTCGGAAGAGGAGTAACATCAAATCACATCTCAAACATGTGCCAAAAGAATACATTGATAAGAAGGAGACGATCGCGATCGTCTCCATTATCATTAATATCATCACATCCATCATTGCTGTCATCGCAATGGTGCTGCTATCTATCAATCAATAACAAGGAGGAATAATTATGTCAAATTACATCATACCCAAGACTGTTTATCAGTATGATTTGGACAAACTACATGTGGGAGATTATGTAGAGTTCACCATCAAAAATACCAATTCTGATTGTGGTGTCGATATTGATTGTACTATCACAAACAGAGGTATCATTGTAGAATTAGCACCTGAATATCTTGAAATATTAATGTCTGTAAAAACCGCAATTGTTCATTCTGATAATAAATTTTTTGATAAACGTCATCTTTCCGATAATAGTGATGAAGCATTGTCATGGTGTCGTTACATTCGCTTATTCGATACTTGTGAAGAGACCGAGTGGGGAGGTAATCTATTCTCTGTGTCAATTAATATAAATTCTACTACGAAATTGGGTTTTGATGTAAAGGTGTTATCTCATGCTAATACAACATTTGATCCATTCGATGGAGACCTAATCGATTATTATGTATTCAAATAAAAAAAAGGAGGAATTATCTGATGAATAATTTATTCATACCACACACCCATGAAGGATTCAATACTGATGTGTTGAAACCAGGTATGTTTGTCAAGTTTTCTGTCATTGAAAAAGAATTGGGTGGTGCTCTTATTAGATTGGAAAATACAGGACTTATCAGTCATATCACTGAAGATAAAATAATTATTGTCGCAAATTATAATACCGCTTATCTCAAGGATACTACTCTTAGTGGCAGTACTATAACATCTGAACGATATCGCAAAGTGTTTAAAGACTATCCAGACATATTTTATGCAGCTGATAAAAACATCGCTTTTATTGAGTTGACAATTGGACAGGCAAAGGAGCTTTCATTACAACTATCATATTTGGATGAATATGGTATCAACCCAATGACTGACCATGAACTTTATTATTGGAGGTAATGCTATGATGGAAGAAGACAAGAATTGGTTCACAAAACAAGTGACTATGTTCAATGAAGATGCATTTCAACTCGGTCATTGCTATCATTTGTGGCATACGCGAGACGATGGTACTATTGAACATTACAACGGCTTATTGCAGTCTAAAGGCGAAAATGAACTTTGGTTCAAAGCATCTCGTACCGGAGGTATCCTACCATCTCATCATCAATGTGATATCAAAGATGTCCGTATTCGATATTCTCAGATTGATGAATGGGATTTCGCACATCTCGTCATTTCATATAAAGATAAGGATTATGGTATCCGCAACGATGATGGTCCATTAGGGTGATTGATATGAATCGTAATCTGATAAAGGAGTTGTGATTAATATGCACTATGCTATGTTCAAGGATGAGATTATCCACAATAGAATCTTCGACCCGCATATGTTGAAAGTTGGTCGTGCATACTACATCAAATCTGACACAAATAAGTTCAGAAACAAAAATGGCGGTGAATATGCATTATTGGTCAAATATACAAAAGACAGGCTCACATTTCTCACAGCAAGAGATAAAGATGGGAGAAATCAACCATTCTTTGTAGCTATCAATATTGAAGATGAACAGGAATGGGAAATCGACAGATTGTTCAAGGAGTGAGTTACATGAAAGCATATTCCAAACGCACACAGAAACAAATGATTCTGGATGCATATAATGAGCTTCGGGAAGAAGCAATCAAAGAGGTAAGCACAGATGTAATGCGGCAAACAGCCGCATTACTACTCTTTTCTATGTCCATTACGGAAGACAACAAATACTCCAAGGAAGAACTCCAAAAGATTTATAAAGAATTTATCTCATTCTTACACATGCCATCCATCTTCGGAAAACAACTTGATACTGACACATTCACAAAACAAGTCGAGGATAAATTGGGAATCGATTTAAACCTCATTGATACACAATATAGAATGGAGCTGACGAAGTAATGGCAAACAAAAAACAATCCGTATTAGAAGCTGAGATGGCTGATAAAGACATGATGGAAATCCTTGGTATGGGTGGGGCATCCGAAGTATTCAAACGGAATGACTTGATCGACTTCTCCTATCCGACAGGTATCTCTGTGATTGACTATGCCCTTGGATATGAGGTAAACGTGAAAGATGATACAGGCAAACTCATTATGAAGCGTACATGTATAGGTTTACAAGCTGGGTCATTTAACGTTATTACAGGGCCGACACAGTCATTCAAAACAACCATCGCCATGCAGATTTGTGCAAACATCGCATACAGATATGATGGTAATGTTGTTCATCTTGATGCCGAAAACAGACTCGTTGTTCAGCGTTTAAAGAACCTCACGAAGTTACCAGATGCATGGTTTGATGGAGACCACCCTCGTTACGCACTCAGATGTGGTGCGATTGGTTATGATACCTTACAGAACTACGTCACGGAGATTTACGAATCCAAGATGAAATTCAAGAATCTGTTATTACGTGATACTGGTGCAGTAGATGACCACAATCGTCCTATTCAGCTTATGCCTCCTACTATCATCTTCTTGGATTCTCTGTCTGATGTCATCGGTAAAGAGTACGATATGCAGTTCTCTAAGGAATGGGAGAAGCAGAAAGAGATGCGTTCCAATACAGACGGTATGAGAAATGCAAAGACATTGAAAGGTGTTATCTGTGATATCTTACCGATGCTGAAAGAAGCAAATATCATCTTTATTACCATTGCACATGAATCTGCTAATGTGAGTGCAACAATTGCTCCACCGAAGAAACAGTTCCAGTATGGTGATACTAACACGAAAATGGCAGGTGGTAGAGCAGTGGAATACAATGCATCTTCCGTATTGACATTCGCAGCTGAGGTAAGTGCAGACTCTCGTTATGAAGAATCAACGGATGGATTCACTGGTAATACTGTGCTTGCAGAACCATATAAGATTTCCACTAATCTGAGTGGTAATCGTCGTACTGGATTGGGATTCCGTATTGTCGTAGATAAGACAAAGAATGGTTGTGACAATCTGCGTACGTTGGTATTGTTCCTGAATGAACGTGGACGCTTAAAAGGAAACAAAGCGGGATTCAAAGTTCTCAACAAAGATGGCTCAGAAGCATGTGATACCAGATTCACATGGAAGAAAATCAATGAAGACTTTCAAGCTAATCCGACAGTATATAAAAGCTTCTTGATAGCTGCAAAAGAAGAATTAGAAACACTTGTTGCACCAGCATTAGATGTCGCTGGACAAATCAAACCTTTTTCCATTATGGATGAATTAGCTGCGCTAGGATAATGAAGTGGGGGCAATGCCCCCACTTTACTGTAGCATACAAAATTTGCATTTTTCTTAATTTTCATATATATAGTATTAATATGACAATAGATGAAAGTCTATTTGTTATCGTATACCAGACCAGGGGTGGTCAGCAGTTCTCTGTTAAGGCGGAAGCCCATACAGAGTTCATTAATATATTAATGGTAAACTGCTGATCATCTCTGGTCGAATCCGCCATTGAAAGAAGACCGTCGTGAGACAAGCTTCTTTCTTGCTTCCATTGGAAAGGGGGTGAACACCAATGGAAAAGGAATTGCAAATCCTCGGCTATGAGGGAAATGTGTATCCGATATCCACAACTAGTAAGGTTTCGTACAAGCTGGTATCTTGTGGAGAGGATGCGTACTTAGCTGATTTCGTTGTCAGTGACAGAGGCAGCAAAAGCAGCTATACCATCATGGCAAGGACGTCCAAAAGCTTCTTTACAGAATGGCATCGCACAATGATGCCTCGCCAAATTCTGAAAGAGGCAGTAAGAAACGCATTCAAGGCATGGCTCGTAGAGCAGGAAACAGTGAATGCGTAAATCCGTCTTTAGGTGGGGAGTGGTGCTTACACGGAGCACGCTCCCACCTACTATCTAAAATCGTCGAAAGGAGAATGTAATATGACGATTGAAGAAATGATTGCTATGCTGGAAGCAATCCCGAATGAAGCCATCTATACCAGCGACAAAGATGGCAATCTTTATGTCGATATGACCTATACTGACGAAGATTTCTCAATCTTCGATGTAGAACAGGCAGTCATCGACTTTCTCGTGAAAGATGGTATTACCAATTTCCCGAATGCTCTTGATTTGAGAGAAGCGGGATATGGTGTATCCATTATTCACGATTCTGATTGGGAAGTAGCAATTCAGCTGACACTTCCCAATGGCGCGATTCTTATCGCGATCGTATAATCATCCGCAAATGGCTCCCTTCGGGGAGCCTATCTTCTTAAGTTCAGAAAGGAGAAAAATGAAATGAACAAGAAGAATGAAAAGAGCTTCGATAAAGAGGCATTCAAACAGACACTGGGATACAGAGTGTCTAAGAAGCTACTGTCTGTATCAATTGTTATACTGTATGCAATTAGTATCGCATTTGCCTTTTTCAGAGGCTATGTAGATAAATTGAATGCCGCAGCATATGCAAGTTTGACAACTGACATGGACAATTTCATGCACAAGCTGGTCGTTGTTAGTCTCCTCAGTGCTGCTGGTATTTATGGCCTTAACAGCTTTGCAAAAGCTGCAAGACTGAATAACTGGAACACTGATTATCTTAAGATGTTTAAACTTGCGCTGAATTCCAAAATCAGTGATATCAATAAGCTGACACCGGAGATAATCCATGGTCTGGCTTATGATATCGCAACGATGAAAGCCGACATGAAATCTTTCATTATCGACCTGTCAAAGGCAGTTGTACCATTCACGATTGTGATTTATCACATCGCGAAAATCAATCTGTTAGGCTCGATAATCATGATTGTCATCATGACAGCTGTGATTTTGCTTAATCTGTTTTCTGACAAACTTTTCCACTTCGACACATGGAAGTCGAGAATGAAAGCAGATATGCAGGGTGTGTCAACATCACTCTTTATGAGTATCCCTATGCTCAAATATATGGGTGCTGAAGACTGGGCAATGAGCAAGTTGAAATATATGCAGGATGAGGCAACTCCTGCTATGCAGAATTGCCCAAAACAGTTATACAATTTCGGGATCGAATTACTGACAGTTGTACCCGAAATAGTATGCATGTTCAATGCTATCAAAGCAAAGGATGCTGAACTGGCAACCTACATGGCATTTAATATCGCCAGTGTATACTGGATGATGAACCTGTTGTGTGGAGTTGCTGAAGAGAAATCAGAACTCGACGGCAATCTCAATACGCTTTCTAATCTCAAGGGTGATGATAAGACTTATCAAAGCAAGCCGGCATTTCCTGAGAGATTGCTGTTAAAGGGTATCAAATTCTTCTATAGCAGTGATACTGAAAAGAAGAAACCCTTTATCTTCCAGAATCTCACAATCTTGAGAGGAAAGAAGTATTGGATAAACTCGCAATCAGGGACAGGCAAGTCATCCATATTCAGATATTTTGCTGGAGAGATGGAGACTAACCAGCAACCAGATTTTCGCACGTTTTATGTTCATCAGAAGGCAACACTCATTAATCTGGTGACGTTACGCGAGAATATCACATTGGGCAATCCTTATGTGCCCGATGGAGATATCGTATATCTTCTGACAGAGATGGGCATGGGTTCATGGTTAGCCAATCTGCCGAAGGGATTAGATAGCATCGTTGGTGAAGGCCAGGATGTGAATCCTAGTGGTGGAGAAGCAAGCAGGATTTCATTGATGCGTGCATTCTTACATGTGCGCAACTATGGTCCTGACCCACTTCACAGAGTAAGAAATACTGGTGACTTAATCCTCATGGATGAAGTTACCAGTGCACTCGATAAGCGGACAAGACATCTGAAAGATGACGAACTCTGTACCGAGGAATTGGTAATTAAGCTCTGTGCAAAAGAATTCGCCGGCTGCACAGTGGTAATCATTAGTCATGAGGATGAGACATCCAGTGCCTATGGGTTCCGCGACATCGTGGATTACGAAATCAATATCGACGTTCGTCAGAATGGAGATAAAGAGGAGCATGTAATTCTCGAAGAGACCCCAAGAAACAAGACATCTTGTATCGACATTATCAGTGAAAGACTTGCAAAATGACTAATTCGTCAATACCCCGGGGGTGCTACTTATGTATGCCACCCCGGGTATTTAATAAAGCCATAATTAAGAAAGTGAGGAAAAACAAATGGCAAAGAAGAACAAGAAACAGGCAAAAACAGCTGCTGGCAAAGTAGCAATGACGGTTGGCATCTCCGACGATTTCAGACTCGGAGCACATCTGATGGATTTGTATCACAGAGAACAGATGATGACTTTGAAAGCGAACGGAGCTTTCGCAGAGTTTCTGTCCAAGCAGAGCTCGAGGAGAATCTACCGTGAGCTGTCAGACTACAAGCCGACAGATGAAATCCGCCTGACTGTCAAGATGATTGATGAGCTCGTACAGTTGTGGGGTTCAAATCTGAAGGATTTCAAATCCGGACATGTTCCGGATGGTATTCCGACAGATATTCTGTGGGCAGGGACAGTGCCCATCATGGACATGGTAAACAAAACCGGTATCGTGTCCAATGACACCAGATGCAGTACGGATGAAGGACGTGTTCTCATCTATCCTGACTATAAGGCACGTCTGGAAAAGCTGCAGCCCGGAGAGACAGCTGAAGTGGGCATCGTCAGCATCAAATTCCGTCATGAATCATTCGAGTATGCAAGTAAGATATGCATCAACGGCGACGAGCCGAATATCTTTTACTTCTGGGATATCTATGCCACACGTGGCAAGATGCGTCCCGGAGCATACCTGACAGCTAACGGCGCCGAAGGACTCATTTTGCAGTATCTTGGCATGTGGTATGGAATCCAGTTGGCTCTCCTCCATCCGCTTATGGAAACCTCATTTATCGAGTATTCCGACGAGGAGATTGCCGAGGTGCAGAAGAAGATGGGCATCATCACGAAGACACAAACACCGGCGAAGGCTCAGAAAGAGCGTCCCATCAAGGATGGTACCAAAATTAGAAAGCGCTACATCTCCGAGGAGACTTGGGAAGAGGTGCTGAGAACGGGTATCAGTCAGACCCGCGGAAATTACCAGCGCCACAAGTTACTGTGGAGAGTCCGTGGTTACAGACGCCAGAACGGCACTTTTGTCAAGGGACATTGGCGCGGACCGCTCAGAGATGCCGTTGCGAATCCCAAACTCAAAGCACCCAGACAGCGTGAAATCGTCCGCAAAACAGACACGGACAACGAATAATCAATCTCAACAAAAATACCCGGGGCATTACGTCCCGGGTTTATATTATGGAGGTAATAAACATGAAAAAGAAGTACGAGAAAATGCTGAAGACAGGCGTGTTCACAATCAAAGAACGTGAGGCATTCATCTATGTCCACACTTATCCGATGAATCTGGTCGCCGAAATCTTTGGTGAAGACGAAGACACACTCGATTACAAGAAATTCAACTTCTGCATCGATGCATCTCTCATCGAATGGGTTCTCACATCGTCAGTATTCCCGACACTGACAGAGAGGGAAGTTCAGGTGCTTCAGAGTAGATACAAGTATGAGATGACACTGGAAGAAACGGCAAAATCAATCCCCAACGAACTCCATTATGGTGACGCTATCAAGAAAGAAAGAGTACGTCAGATTGCAGTTAAAGCGCTTAGAAAGCTTCGTCATCCATCGCGGTTAAAGATGCTCACACCTTTCATTACGGCCATGACAAAGCCTTATCCATACAACATTGCCAATGTACTTGGACTTAAGGCCTGTGGTCCTGAGACAGATGTCCTCATCTTTGTAGAGGAATTCTTGGATACTATCGCTCAGAAGTACCCGGAGATGTCGTACCATTCACTCAGAGCATTTGAAAAATATTTCGCGGGTAGCGGTATTGCAATTTGTCAGTTGCTGGACTTGCTCGTAAAGTGCGAGAAGAAACACAATATCCACAAAATGTTTGAATGGCTCCGCAAGCAGTCTTTCAAGGCACAGGGTGTAAATGCTGACACACTCCATGATGCACTGATGAATTATGTTAACTCAAAAGAGTTTAACGAAGACCTCGTTTCCGTGGATGAAATGCTCATTGGTGAACTGGGACTTAATGTCCGCACCTACAACGCATTGCGTCGCTCTGGCTTCAGTACAGTTGGTTCTGTCAAGGAACTGTTAGCCGGTAAGAAATGCAAGCCTTGTGATATCCGTAATCTCGGACAGAAGTCATATGACAACTTGGTTGCGACAATGGCAATTCGCGGACTCTTTACAGACGAGCCCATCCCGTATAAAGGGTAAATAATCAACACAACAGTCAAACAACCCGGGCGAAAGCCCGGGTTTTATTTATGATTCTTAGGAGGAATATTTTATGAAAATGAGACACGGATATAGTATCGAAAACGCAGCGTTCGCCACCATCCAGGAACTGGACAAATATGATTGCTATGTGCTTCTGGAATCTGGCAGAACAGAAGTGAAATACAGCTTCAATCATACTCAGAATATGGCGGAATTCAAATTTCCGAACGGCGAAATCTTCAATTGTGCATTCGGTCTCTACTACGAAGAAGTTATTCGCATCGTACTGACCCTTTATGCCTATAACAAAATGGCAACTGGCAGCAAAGAGTACGTAGACTGGCTGTGCGATGCGAAGTTCGAAAAAGAAGAGAACGGCGTTAAGCTCGTTATTCAGGAAATGATGGACAACAACATCTCAGTGCTCCTGTATAAATTCGTCAAACACAATCACAAGACGTGGATTTGGGAAAAATATATTGAGCATGCGGTTAAGACAAACAATGCTGCTGCTATTGATCTGATCCCCATGACCACGATCGGTAATATCATCAGTAGCCCCGACTGGAAGCGGGCCGATGATCTTAACGTATACCTCATTGAGAGTGGTTATAGACGAACAGATGACCCGATGAAAAGATATGAATTATAATAAAGAAACGCCCGCCCCATATGGGGCGGGCTATTAGTCCTTTTTTTTGTTCGTCCACATGGAGGTGATTTACATGGACAAACATACGAGCAAAATTGTGTTATGGGATTCCTCGTCCCCAAAGAAAGACGAGAAACCCACACAATCAGTCATTGCACCGGGAGATCCGTTCAAGCTCCCATTTAGCAATGCTTGGATTATTGATACACGTAATCCAAATAACAATATCGATGAACTCGTAAAGCCTGTTTCAAAGATATGTTATTAATAAAGTATTGAGCAAGATCAATCTCGAGGTTCATTCCTTGAGATTTTTCTTGTTCATTTTTTGTATGTTACCGATAAAGAGACACGATTTAGACGGGGCATATGCCCCGTCATCATCATGCTGTAAAAGAAGGTTTTTAAAAATGGCGTTTGCCATGGTTGGGCATGAGAGATTCGAACTCCCGAATGATTGCGTCAAAGGCAATTATCTTCAGCCGCTTGATTAATGCCCAATATATTAAATGTTAACAACTCATCAAGAAGCTCTGTCGATTCATCTCACCGTGTGTGTTTCTTTGCCCTCGAGTGAACACGGTCGTCGACAGTAGCTTCTCAATTTGTTGCATGTAAAGAAATATGTTGATGTTCGTGCCACTTGCTATACCCTCACTAACACCATCTCATGTGGTACAAGATTTGGTTGATCAATCCAACCTGATCCACATGAGTCATCAACAACCTACGGAATATTTTGGCAATAAGCCTCAAACTAGTCACTCAACACCTTAGAGCCTAGAAGTGATTTCACACATGTCATTGTGTGTCCCGATTCGTCCTAGCCATCTGTACAGCAATTACTCTACATCATCTTTATGTGTAGAAAACTATGGCACATCCGTCTACTTCTATTGGGATATGGCACTCCCAAATTGATATCAACAACCAAATTTCGGACTCGGTCAAAGAGAAAGAAAACCGTTGTCCACGTAACGCTTTGTCTTTGTAATCACGCGATAATGCGTATGTAAGATGAACCGGTTCACGACAGTTCATATGGGGAAACGCGTGTACGTGGAATGGAGCACGTGAGGAGTGCCGCCCTCCCATTCCCAGCTTGGAAGGCTGGTGTACTGCTGTTGTACGACACGTGCAAAGCGGGGAAGGAAATAATTGATAAAGAACCCCGCTTTCGTGATAAAAATATAAATCTGTCATATATCATGGAGGAATAATATGACAAGTGCTCGAAGAGAGATTTGAACTCCCAATCCAAAAAGGCATACGATCTTAAGTCGCATGTGTATACCAATTCCACCATTCGAGCATATTAGTCGTTTTTATGTCTTTCACTCCCTCTTCGTAACGACCAGACGTCATGAGCCTGTTAGATTTACAACGGTCTCAGCTATCCGTTGGCTTACATAGATGATCGGACTCTGTAAGCGAAGTCACCTCCGGATTTGTTTATAGTCATTACCGGATTTGACTGAATCGAAAGGGTGACATCCCAATGGAATGCCGACGCACCATGATAGATTTGAACTATCGGAACGCTATTAACGTTCGCTCGTTTTCAAGACGAGTTCCTTAAGCCGCTCGGACAATGGTGCATGTCTTCCTGATCAGATTCGAACTGATACTGAATGGATTCTAAATAGAATTAAAGAGAATGGTCGTATCGAGAGTTGAACTCGAACATCAATGATATCGGTTCCTAGGACCGACGCGTCTGCCAATTCCGCCATACGACCATATTATTATTTATTTTTATATTTTTCAATAGGTTTCCCCAATTGTTTCATTCGTCCAGCATATGATCTACAACTATTAGAACAAGTTACGATTCTATCTTTATAATTCAGATCATTCCAATTTATTTACCCATTCCGAGAATAATGCTAAAGAATGAGATTCAGATGTTCCCATATTAATCACCTCCTCAATCAAGTTCACATATGTATATCGTCCAGGTGAGACTTGCACTCACACTCTCGCCTTTATAAGAAGCGGGCTTTACTGCTTAAGCTACTGGACATTCGTAGTTGAATATCGTATATGAGGATATTCAATTAGAGTAAAAAGATTCCATTCCAAATTTAACAGATTGAAGAAGTAACTCTAATTGCTGCATCATAGTCGATATTCAATTAACAAGAGAGGAGACGAGAATCATGAACTCGGGTGGCTTACGCCGAAATGGTCCAACGTTCGGATTTATTGGTGTTAACAATCCACAACCGATATGTCGGAAATATGTATTCATAGATCTTGAAGTAACCGAGTTCCTGCATCGTCATATAGTTTCATTTTAATATGCGAGAATATTTGACAGAGTATTTGTTTTACCATCATGATCGATATATCTGAAGTAACTCTGTCATCTGCATCGCAAATGTATTTATTAGTTATTTATTTTTCTTCTCGATGTTGTCCCACTGGTTGATGTAGTCAACCATGAAGTTAATTTCTTTACCAGTCCAACCAGTCATGAATGCACAACGATAAGCCATTTCTGGAACCAGTACATTGTCATATCCCGCAGTCTGGATGGAGAAGAAGTTCACTTTTGGATTGACTGTCTTGCGGTATCTGTCGAGAGCTTGATAAACATTCATTTCCAGAGATCTCCTACGTTCCCAAGCATTCCCAAAATAAGAATGCCCAAGATAGAGATGACCAGCTTGCAAGTCAGAATAGATGATAATGTTATCATACTTAATTTTCTCATTGAGAATCTTCTGGAAGAATTCATCAATACCAGGTTCTGTTGCACCACCGACATCATTACATTCATTGGCATTGATCGCATTTGCTTGGGTTAATGCACCATTTCGTTTGGATACATCAAACCATTTGCATTTGGTACCAAACTTGACAATCTGTGCTTCTTCCGAACACATACCGGCAATTACAGAACTTAGATTATCGATTTCCGCAATCTGAGTGGTACCGTATTCAGATGTGAAACAATTCCATGCAGAACCACTGTTATCACTTAAAATGACAGTCTTACCGGGAAGCTTAGGCATATCTGTGATAGAGACATCAATACAGGCTTCCAAAGCATCTAATATCCAACCTTTGTGGTGAATGTCCACTTTCTCAATCTGCTTGTATGCGGAATAATATCTGTATGGGAATTGCTTGCCGGTCTTGACACCATTCTCCAGTTTCATCAGATACTCTTTACAGAGTTCATCATTATCCACTTCAGAGAAGAAGTTGCGAATGTTACGAAGAAGAGCCATGTGTCCAAACTGAGTTGTCTTATAGATTTCTTCCCATGACATACCGGCACTTCTCTTTTGTTCCCATGTTTCCTCGTTATCTTCAACCTGGACAGTACCTGTTTTCATGAGTTCATCGAGAACTGCAGAATGTGCATGGGTAAGACGAACCGCATTAATCATACCGATTTCTACATTTTTGTACTTGTTTACCTGATAACGACTTAGTTCGGAGAGTTTATCAGCAATGGAACGTTTCAGAATAGATGGAATCTTGTTCTTATTACCATCATTCAACCACAAGTAGTATGCCAGCTGAGACATCGGTTCATCTGCACGACTCATGATAAGTTTCTGGAACTTATTGAATTCACCGGGATGTTTCTTTGTCCATTCTGCACGTTTCGGATGAATAGCAGCTCTGACCATGATGACTTGTGGATTCAGACGCATGTGATATACATTACGTAATGTAGATGCAAGTTCAATCGTACCATCAAAGTCATAATCCAAAGCCGCATCGATTGCCTCTGTAAATACTTCAGTGGTTGTCTCACCATCGAACTCTGTAAAGAGTCTGTCATCACCCATCGTGTCAATGTCTTCCCATCCCGTTTTAACGATACCGAATCTTCCATCTTTCACGTTGGAACGATAAAAAGATGCCTCACCAAAGATAGATGAACCGGCAATCATCTGGAGTCGCTGTAATGGATTAATGGTGAATGATTCTCCACCTTCGAAGTTAATGACTGTGTTTTCATGGAATTTCTTTTCGGAAGCTGTTTTCTTTACTTCTCTTGCTAATCTGCTCATGATAAATTCCTCCCTTGTTAAAAAAGAAATTTGTTAAAAATGAACTCATCTGAGAATACTAGTGACAGTATAACGCCGAAGCGACCACTATTGTGGATTTATAATGAAAGGATGTCTATCCCATGAGCAAGGGACTGACAAAAAACTTGAAGGTATACCCATAAATACAATCTTAAAAGAAGTAACTGTACGCTACTGCGTCAGATGAGTTTTATCGAATGCCCCAGAATCGAACTGGGAGTCCCCGAGACCCAAACTCGGTGCGATAACCATTACGCTAGCACTCGATTTAATGGGGAATCATTCAGATTCCCCCATATAGTCATTGATTACCAAGTAAATGCGTAACCGAGGCTGTTCTTCACATTAGAACGAAGCGGGTCTGCAAATGTAATCTTGTTTTCAAGTTCGTTCACCGTTACGATTACGAAATTCGGTTTCGGATCCTGTACGACAGGTGTTACCTTAGCAGCGAAGATATAGGTTGTGCCCTTTTCAACCTTTGTGCCGAGAAGTGCAAACGGTTCAACCTTGGATCCAACGAATCCTGTGAATACCTTGTTGAATGCAGCTGTTGCTTCTTCCGGAATATCTGTCTGTACATCAACATTAGTACCACCGAGTTCACCGCCAGCCTCAACAATTCTTTCGATGTTCACGACGGATACGCCTTCAGGTCTTTCATTGAAAATAATAAGAACAACGTTCTTTACATCTTTACCTGTAACCACAAGCTGTTCTGCAAGAACTGCATGGTTTACACCATTTACCTGCTGAGAACCGATATAAGCGATAGGTGTGTACTGTGCGCCGAGAATTGTTTCACTAAGTTCACCAAATGCAGTAGCAATCTTCTGTGGCATTCCGCTTGTAGTTACTTTGATTTCCCATGTTCCAACCATTGTAATCGAGCTCCTTTGATCTAATTAATTAAATTTGTCTATGAGAATATTTGACAGAGTATAATACGTGCTCTTCCATCTGAGCTACTATCATCCACTGGACGAGAGGTTGGACTCGAACCAACGACCACGCGGTTAGTATCCGAAGTAACTCTATCGACTGCATCATAGACTGAATGGCCCCGGTGGAATTCGAATCCACACTGAACGGTGTTTGAGACCGCTTCCTGCTGCCTATTGGGATACGGGGCCAAATTGTTAAATGTTCCCCAATTGAACTTGTCTACCATAATATGCAGCACAAGATTTCGAACATGTTTTTATTCTGTTCTTTCCTCTTTTCAGATCAGAATAGAATCTTTCCTGAACATCCGCTTTCCATATGAACGGCTGTCCACACACATCACATATTTCCCATTTGTCAAAATACTTCGGTTGAATATGATGTTTAGCATGCTCTTCTCTTGTCATACATTGTAAATTCCAAGAACAATTGTAATATTTGTTTTCATTTATATGATGAACAACACATCCCTTCGTATAATTTGGATCAAATGTCATTGCGACAAGTTGATGTATTGCCATCACTTTAGCGTTTCCATTATCATCTCTTAAGTAAATTGAATCATAATGCTCTCTATCACTATAGTGATATGGTTTTAAGATATTACCGAGATTATCGAAGACATTCCCACATCTATCGATTTTATAATTGCTGAATCCCGGAATCGGATGTGGCCATAAATCATATTGATTCATAAATTGTGTAAATATATCTTTCGGATCCATGATATCAACTCCTTTCTCAAGTGGGTCTGCCAATTTCCCCAAAGAGCCATAAAACATTTGTGAGTATATTGATCAGAGTGAAAAGGATCCGTCTGGCACCACCCCGATCGGAACCGGTCTATGAAACCGAAGTAACTCTGATTACTGCTTCACAAATGTATTTATATAGTATATGGTTTGAAAAGCAAAAATAATAAAAAAAATGAAGTCCCCGGCATATGCCGGGGATTGTTCATTACCATTGCGGATTGTTGTTCCCCCCACTCCAGATGTTTGGCTTGGGTTGAACGATTGAGATTTGTTCCGGATGCTTCAGCAGTTCTTCGTCAGCTTTCCAGATTGTCGGATACACGTGTTTCGTGTTTGTCGGAATGGCACCTTTCATCATGTCTTCAAGGACAGCCGTAAAGTCATTTATTCCCTCATACATATGTGCAGGGGTTGTCTTTTCCCCGTACATCATATCTGAGGATGTCTGGTCAGTATACAGGTACATATTATCATTCTCCTTTCTAAATGCAATTTGAGATATGGTTGCCTGCATTCATGAGAATGATATGTATACAGTTTTCTATTTTTTTAAATCTTCATATATATATAATTAATATGATATCAAGGAGAAATCCTTAGATATACATACTTCCCGGGAACCCACTGGAAGAACAAGGGTACACTCGAAAGAGTGGGAAAGGAGTTTTATGACTAAAACTCTGAATCTGATCGCATGGCTGGTGGCCAAGAACCAGCATCACAACTTCTCCAAGGGGACTGACAGGTCCCACGTGGGGAAGGATTTGCTCTGCATCGCAAGGGGCGATCGTCCCAAACATGCGGGGTATACCCCCTTGGCCGATGATCCGCAGGTCCGCCGCGAGGTGGCCTGGCTGATCAATAATGTGGCAGGTGAGGACATCGGTCCTCACTCAAGCTACACTCATACGCAGATTGCGGTAGCAATCCTCAATTATTGCAGAATCCCGTACTAATCATACGGGATAATGCAAAATAACCGAGGGAGATCTCTGGGAGCTTGCTGTTTGTCGGCCCGACGCTCCATTCTCCCTCGGTTATTTTTTTTGATTTAGGGGTTAGGATTCCGAGTTGGTTGTTGTGTTTGTGCGATTGGGGTAGCAACCTTTTGTAGCATTTTTTCCATTTGTTGTGCGTCAAATGCGAGTGCTTTTGAAAGCTTATTCAATCCCTTTCCACACCCTTCCAGATAACCAGCATAGATATCGAATATTTTTCTATTTGTATAATAAACAGATCTGGTATCCCCTTCCATGCTGTTAAAATCCCCGGTGAATTTCTCAAGTAATGCCATAAAGTAATCGGTTCCTTCAATACAAATGTCCAAGATATTAAAAATATTTTTTACATTAATCACCAGCCCTGTAGCTGGAATCGATTGAAGACCCTGTCCCTGATGATTTTGAATATACACCTGATCTTCATTAGATACCTGGAAAAGAGAAATAAGATTTGCTTGATTGTTATTATTTGGAACAACTTTGGTTTTGATTGGATCAACTGTTGCTAACATTTCCGCTGCTGCCTTTGCTGCAATTTTACCTTTGCATCGACTATTCTTAAAATTACGATCATCAAAGATATTTCTAAATGATAAAATTTGTCTTCCATATGCTGATGATAGTTGCATCTTACAATCTCGAATGGCATCTTGTGTAACATATAATGCACAATTCACAAGATGAAGAAATGGTTCTACATCAATCATTCCTGTCTTATCATTCCATGTATAAAGATCCACGCCGGATGCAAACAAACTACCGATTCCATGTCTTTTTGTATATTCGATTAATTTACGAACACGGGCATAGTTCTGATTCAATAACTGTCTAATCCATGTTGCCAATTTTTTCAATAATTTGTGAACAGCTGCAAAGAATGTACCAATAATTGTACCAGCATTAATTGTACCACCTGAATATTTTTGGTTTACTGTAACATTGACGTCTTCCTGATATAAGATAGGACCGTTAATTTCCGTTACCTTGTTGACAATGTACTCATCATGACATTGCTCCATGATCAGACTGACAGTTGTCAGATAAGAATATGTCCGATCCATTTCTTCAACGGCTTCTTCAATCTCTTCCATTTCTTTCACTGATTGTTCATCAGCGGTATTACTGTCATCACGATTTCCTTTTAGATTGAATTTATCAACTGCTGTTGCCATCGCTTCTGATTCACCCATACCCATATTGAGCAATTCCTCATATTCTTTACGAATGTCGGGATCTTGTGGTTTATACTCTTCACCTGTAATTTCTGCTTTGGCAAATAAGAGTTGCTCCAGATGATATCGTTCCTCATCTGCAATATCAGAATACAGTCTTTGGAGAACGTCCATTTTTGATGTCTTTGATGCCTCTATATAGTCAGATAAACTCTTTGCTTCTGCTGCAACAAACTCCATTATTTTTGCAACCTCTGTTTGATCATATTGATTGTTTGGTAAATCATCATCGCCATGCTGACCAAAGGAACTGAGATTCTCATCATCATCATCATCATCATCATCATCATCTGTTTTGACCTCTGGAGCATCGACCGATTTCATCTCCGGATCTTCGCCATTGTCTTCTGACAATGCTTCAGAATCATCATTATCCACTTCATCCTCATCATCTGAAGTTTCTTCAGATTCCTCTTCGCCTGCTTCTTGGAAATAACGCTGTCTATCCTCGTATATTGACTCGATACCACGGCCACCTGTCGGACGATAGGTTGCACGATTTCTTTTCTTTTGTTTTTCGATTTCATTTGCTTTTCTTGTTAAGAGTTCATCAATTGATCTTCCCATAAAAATCACTCCTTATCTGATAATTTCATAAAGTATGTTTGATCTGTCTCTTTGTAAACTTCCCATCCATACTTCTTGTACATTGTAAACGCTTTCTGATTGTCTTTGTCACATGATAAATGGGTTGCATGATAGTTATCAACCGCAATCTGTAATAGATCAACACCAATTCCTTTACTTTGGAATTCTGTCGATACTTCTAATGCAGTGATCCAATATTCGTCATTCTTCTTTTTCTCCACGGCAAAATATCCAACAACAATGTCATTATCATCAATATAGATTGCGCCGTTTGTATTATCGTGAATACGCACATTATGTAATCCAATTTCAAAAGCACCTTGATGTTCGTATTTCTTAATGGATTTCTTTGTTAATGGAATCTCATGATATTCTGCTTTCAGTTTATTATGATGATTTTCGATATAAGATTCTTGAATGAACCCCTTTAATGTCGACTCCAGTTTCTTCGGTGTCATCTCATAGAATCCTTCCCCTTTGTAGATACCAGAATTGTTATGGAAGTTCTGTCCCTCTTCTGTCAATAACTGTGGTACATTTACCAATGTTGCAATATCAAATGAAGTCGATTCATCCATTTCTTGAATCTGTTGATAAACCTTTTGTCCTTCTTCCGTGAGATATTGTTTCTCATTCAAGTAATCCCAATAGACTCTCACAAGATTATTTTTCTTCTTGATGTTGATTTCATCTTTAATCGCTTTTCCTTCACGGTAAACACGATCAATATATCCGATATATGTCTCACCATCACGTGGTTCCAAAGTGGAAACATCAATCAGATCTTGTTTCATGAGTTCTTGATCTTCCGGGGAGAGTTGTACATGGAAACTCTTGATCAGATGTTGTACGGCATCTTCCATATCCTGTACTAAGAAGACACCATTCTCTTCTTTTGTCAATGACGTTTCAATTAACACAACTGAATCTGTATCATTTGGAACAATGGTGAACTGATGCCAAAATGTGGTATCCAAAGAATGATTCTCCTCATGTTCAATATTGCAATTCAAGAAGAATGTTTGATATGGTAGATTTCGTTGCTTCAACAGATATGCAACATAGAAAGAATGTTCGAAACATACACCGAGTTTGGATTCTTGCATAGACTGGATAGACTGAGAATGATAGTTTGCAATCATTTGCCAAGAATCTTTAAATGGAGAAGAGGTGATACGTTCCCCATTCTCATCAAGACAACCATATTTGATTTCCAATGCTTGATTGAATACTTCTCCTGTTTGTTGTTTTAAATCATTGATATCAACGGCTTCTTGAAATGGATGATAATTTGGATTGTTGGATTTCTTGCCTTTCCAATGAACTGTAACATTGACCTTCTTCTGATTTGACCAATCAATATGATCAACATCATAGATCAAATATTCAAGTTGTGGAGTCATCCATTGATATTTACCGATGTGATCCTTCAAATCAGATACATCAACCTCATACACATATCCTTCAATATCCTTCATTGTATGTTCTTCTTCATCAGGTAATCCTTCTACGGTCATATGAATTTCATCAATGTATTCGTGCTTTGGTTGTCCCCACTCTTTGTAATCATAATTGAAACGACCGTCAGGTATTCCCAGTTCTTTTCGTTTTCTGGATACAGCGAAGATGCATGCTAATGATTTATATGGTGTTACAAACAATGGACGATCACAATCAATTCCATCTTTGTATTCATTCGGTGTTCCAAAATAAACTTTGTCATATTTAAAATCTTTCACATCATAAATCTTATTATCTTTTTTTGCATCCGGATGTGTTCTTTGAATTGGATAATATGGTGCCTTATCATCTTTCTTTTGTTCTTGATAAAGCGCGCCGGCTCCAGCTAATCCAGCTAACGCAGCAGCACCAATACCTGCTGCAATTGCTTTTTTCTTTTTTTTCTTTTTATGATGCTTATGCAATTCATCAGCTGCTAAAAAACCCCCGAACGTTGCTGCAAAAATCGGTCCTTCTTGATAAATTTCTGTATCATAGAATTGATATTCCCACGATTCTTGTTTCGATTCTGATTTAGATATATCCGGAAGCTTTTCAAAATGTGTACATAAAGATTTCCATGCATCTATGATTTCATTATATATGTCAAGATATGTATGCCAATCTTTCTTATGATCTGGCATGGTATGTCTCATCTCATATCGAATCGTTAATTCATCATTTGGATACACAATATCTTCATCTGGTTTCCATCCTGATGGAAGTTTTCCGAGATCATATTTTTTGTCAAACATGACATATGGTTGTAGATTTGCTGAATGATTTGCCCTTGAATGTGTGCCATCCAACATAGGTCCTTGTGGACCATGTCCAGCGCAACAGAATTTTGTTTTATAGCCCTTTCTATTTGCCAGACGAATGAATGGAATAATAATTTCATCCATCTCATACATTTCTCCACCATCTGGGTCTTTTACTGGTGGTGGGGTTTTCACTCTAACTGCCATATTCCCATTTTGTGGATTTAGATAATAGACTGCTTCTTGGACATTGTCATCCAAGTATGGTTTAATGGATTCCCATTTCTCCCAATCCATGCCCAATTGTTTTGCACGTTTTACAATGTTCTTTGCCAATTCTTCTTTATGTTCTTCCGGTGCTTTGTTGAAGAAACGAACGGCTTGTAATACATGCTTTTCATCTGTCAATGGATATTTCCGTAATGAGGGAATTCCAAACTGTTTGTCTTTTAATTCTTTACGATCATCGGATGATAGTTTGGCTTCTTGATAAATGTCATCATAAAATTCATCCACAAATCCATCCATAAGAAAAGTATCTATTAATCCATGTGTATCTTTCGCGACGATATTACCAAGAATCTTATTTCCAATTGGGGATGTAGAATTCATATCACGTTGCATATATTCCCAAACATCCATCATCTTATCAACAATCCTTTTCGCACCCTCACGAGACCATGATTTGTCTAATTCTATGATATTATTGCGAATCTCAATGATCAAAGAATCAATATCACGACGGTGTTTAGAACTCTTCTCTGGTTTCTTAATAAATCCCAATCTGGATGTTTTAACGGGTTCTTCCGTATAATCTTCTTCGATGGTATCATAAACTTCCGACAATAGATTGAATGTCTCGCATAAGAGTTTCAAACATTCCGCTTTTGTCATCTTATGTACATGCTTCTTAATATAAATCATGTTCCCATAAATTCTGGAATATTTGTAAGAGGTCTTCTTTTTGTCATGTGTCGTGTCATGCACTGAATAACGATAACCCTTTGCTTCCATAATTGTATCATCTTTTATATCAATTTGATCTTCATAAGATGCCAAAACAAATGCAACATTTGCTGCAGTTTTACAGATACGCTCAAGCAGTGGACGTGATGCTTCAAATTCTTGGACATAAGCATTTCGGAGATCTTTAAACAATTTCCATATCTTTCGATTTAATTTACCAGATCCTTCTACTGGAACTCTGGCAATATTTGCTCGAATCTCTGCCTCTAATTTCATGATTTTTTTACGTGATGATTTTAATAAAAGACTCCATTCCGTTTCTGCGATTCGATCTAATTTCATATCAGTAAGGAATTTCAAGCGATGTGCATTCCAACTTGTCAGAATTTTCGTCATCTCTAATACAATGGATCTACTATCAGATTGAAAAGATAATACTGCAACTTTTCTTTGAAGGCGTTCAATATCCCATACCATATCAATTTCAAGATATTTTTCATATTCATGTTCACGTTTATTTTTCTTTCGGTTCTCTTTGAATCCCTCATCGAAGAACTGTTCCATTACCACATTCGGCTTTTCCTTTTTTGCCATATCATCAAATGACCATTTTCCATGTTCTGACATCCAATCCATGAAGTCTTCCATAGAACAACCATATTCTGGATGCTTTCCCGTATACTCAAGAACAGAATACTTTACACCGTTTAAATGTTCTTTGTTCTTAGAACCTGAGAAACATCCCCATGCTACCATCTTATGTAGATCACGGAGATTGTTGAAGATATGCACTCCTTCTAACTTTTCCATTGCCCATTCTACCCATATGAATTTACCTTCACATGGAATGACAACATAGGTATGTGTATCATAGTCCGGCGGTGTTTCCGTAATCACATAAAATTTACGACATGTGACTCCGTGTTCTGTTAACCATTTCTCCTCATATTCGGCAAAGTCTGTACAAATTCCACCGCCATATTTTTCAAATTCCTCAGGGGATTGGAAATGATAATATTGTTCAATGTCTTTATTGGAGGGATGCTTTTTCAATTTTCCATCTTTAATGACCCCATATTCAAATGCATCATCAAGATGATCATACAATTCTTCACAAAGTTTCTTTACCTCTTTCGAAGATTTTGGTTCCTTTGATTCTGTATAAAAGTCATTTTCCATTGTAAACATTTATATCACCTCTTTGTTTAAGAGTTCAAAAGACATAGAAACAGCGGGGCATATGCCCCGCATATTTCCATATGTTTCGCATTGTGTTATTTCAATTAATACGGCTGAGAGAACCAACGACCAATCTTGGGTTCTGTTGCTTCTGTATATTTCTTGTAGCCGTAAGCAGTGTCAGAGTTCTCTTCCAGATCAATATCGGTTACGCCGCTTTTCAGCTTGCTGTTGCCACCGGAGATAATGGATTCCGGATTGAAAGAATTGAATTTAGAATCGAAAAGGTCCTTGTAAGAAGAAGAACCAGCATCATAGCTTTCCTGATAAGGTGTAGCACCTTCATCCAGTGAGAAGCCATATTCGAAATCCTGTTCGAACATAAGTCATTACTCCTTTACTTCAGTATTTGATAATGCATTATCTTGTTTGTCATATAGCATCTTCAAATAGTCGTTGATGTATAACTGATTCACACTTATAATCAAACGATATGTCGATGTATAGTTGACTGTTGTGAAAATGATCTTCCGATGTTCCCAATCAATGTCATAGCCATCCTCAATCAGAGAATGGTTTTCACGTAACATGACAGAGATAAACAATCTCGGATCGATGTGATTCTGTATGTGATAATCCAACATCCGTTCCAATGTTAACCCCAATACCGAACCGAAGTCGATTTCTCGTTCATTCCAGTCCAATTTGATGATGGGACGAGAATGGATTTTCCATCCATATGGCAATGGAAAATCTCTTTCGTTAAACGTATCCGAAAAGATTGGTATCGAGATCGACGCCGGCTTTGGTTGTAACATGCGGTATGGTCCAGGATTTGGAACGGATAGATCGAACATACCAATGGTGTTAAATTCACATCGTAACGTGAATGTGATCGGACAATCTGTTTCCACAAGATTATTCTGTTTTGTCACCTGGGTATAGTTTAGATCGGAGATATTACACAACAGCGATGTCATGTAATACGTATAAAAAGCATCTGTATGTCTTCCTGAAGAGAATCTATAGGAAACCGGAAATACACAGTTCATATTCAAGTAATCCAAAAATCTCGCAACACTAAGGTGCTCATCCTTAACTGGTATTCCGGCATATCTTGCCGTTTCTTCCAAGAAGCCATCAGGAATTGCCAATTCCAAAGCAGTATCAATGTCAAAAAAATGACCATCTGTTGGGATCTTGTTAATCAAGTAAGACGCCCATTTCAATTGTTCTGTTGCACTCTGGAAGGATAGTACAAAATCGAAGTTGACAACAACACGATTCAGTTTACCACGCCATTCAATCCCATCTGATTTGGAGAAGAATAACAGCTCCATCTCAGACCGATTCCGGAATCTACTCGATGTAGTTTGCCAAAGTGTTGTGCCAAAGGATCCTGCAGCTAACCGATTATCAATTCCGGATAATGAGACACGTGGATTCACAATACACATGGGATATGGCTGTGAACGTATCTGTTTCGGAGTGTGGCGCAATTGTCGGTGGGCAATCTTTGTTGATGGCATGACCGTTGCAAATGTTCCATTGGGAAATTGATCGACAATAAATTGGAGTACAATGCCAGTGACATTACCAATCGTGTGTACCATGTCGGTACCGCTCTGGCATGCCAATGACAATTCGTACCCATGTTGTAACTGCTTGTCTGATGGATCTAAACCGTTATACTGATAACTCATCCCAGGTCTGTAAATGTTTTGATCAGTCAATCCCTCACTAAAGTTGTTTTGGTTCTGATCATTCAACCGTTTGTCATTATAGTCACTCATTGTTCTGTTTTGTAGAGTGCATCTTTCTCGAAATCAGAATTGCAATCATCTTTGTAAAATTCTCAGTGTCAAAGTATCGAATATACTCCATGTTGAAATCCAAGATAGAAACACATTTATTCAGTATCATAATTGGTCTCCACATGTTCGTGATTCCATATTTGTCATATGCGTATAATTTTGGATTATATGCATATTTGGGATCAAATTTTTCGATATGTGACATCTGTGTGGATGGAGTACTGATCAGATTGTAAGACTCCAATAAGGAATAGTAATCCAATGGTAGATAACTGAGAACTGTCTCCCATTGATTGGGAGGAAGATAACCGTTCACCATCTGTGCTGTTTGAAGTACACTCAATGTGACGCTGTCTGAGATATTTCCTAATGTAACGAGATCAGAATTGAGATAGCTTTTTAGTGAGGAGATAAAAGTTTTTTCATCCGATGTCATGGAAACACCTCCCTTATACAATTTTCACATACATGTTGAATACGTCATTGTCATCACATACCAAAATCCCATCCATACCGCAGGATGGGATTGTCACTGGATTCGTTATTCGGAGCAATGCTTCAAATCCAGATGACAACTGAAATTGGTTAGATGTGAAATCAATCGAAGAGAAGATGGGTGATGTTACAGTGACCATGTCTCCATCTTCGAATGTTCCTTCCGATTTGATTCTGCAAACAGATGTATGTGGGATATTGTAATTGATTGGGTAATATTGTAGTAACATTATTCTTCTCTTAGCTGAGGAAGCGGAGCGATGCCACCATTCAGAGATTCACCGATGGCATAACCGGAGTCATTCAGAGAACTTGCCAATGCATCTGTTGCAGCCGCAATTCTATTTGCGGAAGTCTGCATCTGTTCCATCGCATACTGAGATCTCTCACCATTTCCAGCAAACTTAGCAGCATAGGCAGATGCACTCTTTTTGGTAGAATCAGAATCTAAAGCATCCGTAACACTTTCACAGAATGTCTTCAATGTATATGCGGTTCTGATATAATCAGCAATATCCGTTACAGTCGCATCATATGCCGGTGCCACTTTACTGTTACCGAGCGCAGCAGTTGCATATTCCATCGTAATGATGAATTTATTCAGATCGCTCTTGCTATAATCTGTATCAGACATTGCAACATATTCTGTCACAACAGAATTATTCATATTGCCTTTTAGACCAAAGGAAGGAAGAATATCCTGAATTCCCTTCATATACAAACCGGCATTTGTTCTGAGTGATGTACCATCTTTAAAACCCTGACTCATTGCTGTTTCATCAGAATATGCCTTATTTACAATTCCCTTTGCGGTTGCTACAGCAAAGTCTTCAAGGCCTTGTGATCTGACATCATCTGGGACACCAACCATTCTTGAAGCACCGCAAATTGCTTTCCAGCTTTTATCTGCAGCATCTGCAACTTTTGATGTCGACTGTTTCAATAGATTCATAAAGCCATTTGCTGATCTGGAAAATCCTTCCTTAGCAAGTGCAAATGCTTCGTTACGATCCGTAGGAATCCCTGCAGCAGTTGCAGCTTCCTGAATATAAGCAATTTCATCAGCATCGAGATCTGTAATTTCAACAGCAGCTTCATAAATTGCCTTGGATACATTAATCTGACCAAGTGCTTCTTGAATATATGCATCCTGTTTACATGCGTCACCGGTTGCATAATCAAGCATCAATTCTGAAAACTTCATAAGTGTAAAGTCCTTTCCATATTGGATTTTCACACAATGCATGATTGAGAAAGAGCCCCCTAATTCTCAATGGCCTGTGTAAATTAACATTGAGTTGAGATGATATATTATAGGTTGTTAGTTAAGATTCATCATCTTCAGTATCATTGTCGTCTTCGTCAGCACCTTCATCAACATGCCATTTCACTTTATCAAATTTCTTAGAATCATCTGATGATTCGTGATACCATGATGATTTCATTTCGCCAGTAATTGGATCGATATAGAATTCCTCAATATCTTCATCTTCATCATTGTCTTCTTCATCGTCTTTTTCGGAGTCTTCATCATCTTCATCATCTAATTCATCTTCTTCTGATTCTTCTTTTTCCTCATCATCATCTTTTTTCTTTTTGGATTTCTTCTTAGACTTTGATTTTGAATCTTCCTCATCCTCTACTTCTTCATCATCACAATCTTCACATGCATCTTCGTCTTCTTTTTTGGATTCGTGATACCATGATGATTTCATTTCACCAGTAATTGGATCGATATAGAATTCCTCAATGGCATCATCATCTGTTACGATTTCAATATGATCATCATGATCATCATGATATGGTTTTGCACCAACAATCGGTCCGTTGTCATAGCGATTGATCAAATCATTCGCCTTCTGTTTATAAGAGTTGATGAGTTCCACCTTGAGTGAACGCTTTTGCATGCCTTGCTCTACAAGTTTCCGATATCTAGGATCTCCCTCTTCTCTCGCCATCATCAATGCAATAACAGATGTTGCGATATTCATAATTGTATCATCTGTATATCGGATACCATTCACTTGTACTCCGTTCTTTTCCGCGAGTTCTTGAAGATCCTTTTGTTTACGAAGACGAACCATGATTTCACCAATCTTAGCAAACATGGCATCTTCTCCATCTTCCATTGTGATCTGTTCTGTTTCATTCTCTTCTGTGTAAGACTCAAACAACCACATCTTCTTTGCCAGTTCACGACTATGTCGAATAACAGCAGGTTGAGAACGTTGACATTCTGTAATCATATCCTGCTGCAGATTGTTAATCATCTTAACGGTCTTCTTTAATAAAGACTTTGAAATCTTTTCTTGTTTTGGATCACGCAACTGTTCCAGATTCTGTTCAATATTGGTGATATCCTGATCAATGACTTTCTTTAATCCTTGATAAGAGCGTTTTACATCAAGACTGTTGGGATCCACTTCATTCTGTTTATAATAATTCTCTCTCCGTTCTTTCAATTCTTCAAAGACTTTTGTCATTTCCTCAACAACGGTTTCTCTGTCTGCACGTTTCATCAAGGTCTTATACAAATGCTCCAGATCTTTTGAGGAATTCGTAATGAAACTGTAGTATGTATTTTCTGCACGACCAGTCTCTTTGTATTCATCAATATCTTGCTTTGGATTTGTCTTCTTCAATTTGCTTTCTTGATAGATCCATGCCTCTTTTACGGGTTCTTGTTTTACTGGCTTGTCACGTTTCACATGGTCGACTTCTTTTAAATATAATCTCAACAGATTTGTCATATTCTGAATCAATTCCGTGGTAATTTGTCCCATACCTAACAGCTTTGCAACAATCTGATCTAACTTTTCAATTTCGACCACATCATGTTCTGGATTCCCAAGATTTGTCAAGTAGCGTTGTCTTGCATTTTTGATGAATTTATAAATGTCGGTCAATTCACCAATCACTTGCGGGTTCTCGGGATTCTTTTTCAATGACTTTACAATACCGATAAAATGTTTCTCAAATTGAATCAATTGTCTTTTATAATTAGATTTCAATTTATGGTCAGCTTGCCACTGTGCAAATGATTCACCGACAAATTCATCACCACATTCTTCAACATCATCAATCTCTTCTTCCTCTTTTTTCTTTTTCGATTTTCCTTTCTTATCACTTTCTTCTTCCTCTTCTTCACCTGAATCTTCGTCATCATCTGATGAATCTTCCTCATCTTCAGTATCAGTATCTTCATCATCTTTGTCGTTCTTCTTGGATGATTTCTTTTTATTTTCCTTTTCGTCATCATCATCGATATCAACTTCAATGGGCTCAATTGTTGTTCCCATATCATTGTCTAAATCGTATTTGTCATCATACTTTTCAGCAGTGTCAACATCTTCTCCATTAACGTCTGTTTTCTTTGATTCCTGGAAGAGACGATTCATGCGATTTAATCGTGAATTTCGTTGTTTCTGTTCTTCTTCCAGAACCTGTAATGTATTTCCAAAATCGATCATATCGATAAACTCCTTTCTGTATACAAAAAATTTAACATTGCGTTTGCCCCGGGATTACCCGGGGCATCATACACACTTATGAAAGATATCTTGCTTCGAACAATTCACTTTGGAATTCTGATAATGTGGTTTGGTTGAAATTGGGGATGATAATGGATGGGTCATTGAATAACAAATCATATTGTTTATTCAGAATCTTCATTCCGATGTCATATAAGATTTCCAACTTCCGATTGGTTTCTTCATCCGCGATACGAATTAACATTCGATATGTTTTGACATAATTGACAAGCTGTGAACCAACATGTTGCAATTCGACTTCCTCGATTCCTTCCACATCATATTCCGAATTATCTCCGTGAAGAATCATCATAACAACTCCTTTCTGATGGAACAATTCAACAATGCATTTCGCATGTTCATAAAAATTATATAAATATAAAGGTTGTGATTTTATGTTTGATATTGAAAACGAAGAAGCTTTACGGAACATCATTGATCAACGTGATGAGCAGTATTATGTCATTCCATTATATGTAAACATCAACAATTGCAAGTATGCATTATGGGAACTTAACCAGGTTACTTCATTCTCCCCGTCTATTATGAAAGTGGGATTTGGATCTTCTGTCAGTGTGTTCATGAAACAATCATTCTTGACAGAGCACATGTACGATTTCCCAATTGTGAAGATGTTTCATCATTTTGATTATGAAGAAAATGTGAATACAGAATACGTAGTCTTTGAAAGCGGTTTCTTAACAGATGAAGAGGTAGAACAATCAGTCATGCATGAACAAATCCAGACATACGTAAAAGCGTTATCCGAACGCGTTGAAAAACATGTTACGGAATATCGTATACAGTTGAGAAAACAGATTGCAGAAGAAATGTCAAAAGATGTTTATTATGATTTCTCAAATGATGATTATGATGATGATGAGTAAACTTTTTTCTTTTGGACATATGTATTGTTAAATTGACCGGAGGTCAATTTAATATAGTAATAATAAAGGAGAATAAGACAATGAAAGATGTGCTGTTTGTTACAGTCTATTTGGTATTGATGAAAATCTTGACAAAAGTAATCGAATACCATTCCACAAAAGCAATTCTCAAACGAATTAAACGGAACTATGCTGCAGATACAATGGAACGGTTAACGGAATCTCAGAGAAGTACGGCAGAATCCGCAAAGCTATTGATTGAGGTCTTTTGGACATTTGTGGCGGGGATTGGACTGGTATTGACCATGGCCATATATTTCCCCCAGTGACATACAAAAATTGGAAAGTGAGGAAAGAGAGATGTCAGATACAATTACAGAATTCAAGGAAGCCTTATTGAGCACGGGGTTGTTCAAACGTATCCCCAGTGATGCAAGTCAATTCCGGTGTAAAACATGTCCATTCTGTGGGGATGTGAAATGGCATATGTATGTGAAGATTAAGTTAAGTGATGACACGCCTGTTCTGTATCACTGTTTTAAGTGTAATGAAAGCGGTGTTATCAATAAAGAGTTCTTGGACTATTTTGACTTGGGAGATACCATCAAGATTCCCAAACAAACAACCCGTAAGAAGTTAGATGTTGCAGCAGTATCCACAATTGTCAACAGCATCTCGTGCACAGAACAGGATGATGTGCGTCTTGTAACAGAGTATATCCACGACAGAGTTGGACATTATCCCACCTTAGAAGAACTGCAGATGTTTCAGTACGTGGGTAATCCGTTTCAGTATGTCAAGGAGTATTTAGAACCTGAGATTGAATCAGATTATTACTTGAAGAAACGTTGTTGGTTTAAGTTGACAAACGGTAATATCAATGGTAGAGCATACGACAGTTCAGAAGAGATGCGTTGGTTCCGGTATCATACAAAAAATTGTGTTGGTCGTGGCTTGTATACCATGAAGACACCAATTGATTTGTATCGTCCCATCAATGTGTGTATTGCAGAGGGAATCATGGATGTGATTGGTTTATTCTACAACAATCCTATCCCCAATGCATTTCATATCGCCATCTTGGGAAAAGATTATCATGCGGGAATCCAACATATGCTGAATATGGGAATCTTTGGAGAATCTGTCAATATTAGAATTTACAAAGATGCAGATGTCGGCATCCATAAGATTCACGTCAATCCCAATCTGAGAAAGCTGTTTAAGAAAGTAGAAGTGTACCAAAATACGTTAGCATCCGATTATGGTGTATCAGAAGACAAATATGAAATCGTAAGAGTAACAAAATTATGAACACTTCAACCCACCCCCATATGGGGGTGGGATCACGGTGAAGTGTTTGAGTATATGTATCGGCGATGATCACAAACCAGCAAGTCGGGTTATGAGCCCCTCGCATGGTGGAACCAGTCACCTGTATTATGACTGGTAAATCAAAGTGATGATGTGTTTTAATCATGTATGATTTTTTGTTGGGTAAAATGCGGATGCAAATCCCAACACATAACTCATGTAATATACAGTTCATTCGACAAATAAAGATATAAAAGTAGTGGGGGCTTAAGCCCCCACCTTGAATGTCTTATTTTCGAATTTTTTATAAGCATCGAAGTAAAGCTCTCGCTTGTCCCCGTTATACGTACATTCATAGTACATGCCATCTGGTAATGTGGTTGACAATAATGCTTTATTGTTCTGAAGACATTTCACTTGCCATACAACATACACACCAAAGTTCACGGGCATATCAGTCTTATCCAAATGCTCCATGACATATTCTCTCACCTTGTCTGAGCATAATGTAATAAACTCGACATCATTCATCAGCAATCATCTCCCGGGCATAAACCATGTGCAACGCGATCTGCCAATTCTGCTCTTTTCCCATTGTTCCACCGCTCTATACGTGGCACAATGTAACCAGTTATACGTCTACACCGTTCTACAGGAAGATTAGTTTCCGGTTTGTTTTCAAGCGTATACCTCATGTCCACATAATCGTCATCTTCTTCGTGTACGATTGTAAGTTCGAGATCCGTCACATTGCAATTTGGAAACTTCTGTGTTACGTAGTCAGCATAGATCTTCTTTTCTTCGGCACTCATCGCGCCACCTTTGACTGTTACATTCATAAATGTTACCCTCTTTCTAAAAAATACAATTGAAGAAAAATCAATTGATTACAAACACGTTTAAAATGGATAGAGGGGCTATTAAGCCCCTCCTCCAGTATTTGACAAATTCTAGACCCTTAAGTTTTCCGTCGCGAAGAACTAAGAGTCTATGTGTATATTGTGTCTTTATCTATCTTCTAATCTACTTGTCTAATTACTATATTTACAAATTTGCTGTTTTCACTCTCTATAGTATATTATATATAACCTTTTCTTATCATCCCGTCAATATACTGTAACAACTTTTATTATGAAATATTACAAAGAATACAGATAGTGATTTTCTATTATTTTAAATCTTCATATATATATAATTAATATGATAGAGAGATAATATCAACCTATCTACATACTTTGTCTAAGCTACGACATTAAACTAGCCCTACGAACTCATATGCGTAGAGGGTAAGCCGTAAGGTGATCCGGAAAGGAAAGTTATGAGAAATGCGAGAGATATTTACGAAGCTGCGAAGAGGGTCAATAAAGCCCAGCTTGAACTTGAGAAAAGCAAGTTGAAGCTTCAGAAGAAACTCGGAAAACTTTCTGATGATGACTATGAGATTGAGAAAAAGGACATAGAATCAACGTATGAGTTTGTCAAGTCCGTTCTCAAGACAATCCATGGTATTTATAAGATCATCAAAAAATAATCTGAGTTCTGCTGCTGCGATAGAGCACCCTCCCTTTCGGGAGGGAGCGCTCTCTGCTTTGTAAATTCTTTTTTTATTTTTTTGATTTAGACAAGATCCCATTTAGATGTTTCAGAATTGTAAGCCCTTAGTCGAACTCCATCTGAAGTATCTTCAATGATTAATGTCCGCATGGATTCATCTTGATTTGTCTCTTCATTTAACAACTTTGCATCATTTACAATATTGACATCATGAATCATTTGCATTTGAATCGGAATATGTTTGATATTTGTCACATCATTCTCAAATACAAAACCATGTACACGTGGGAAGACACATGCCCAGTTTCCTGTGGGATTTTGCAATTCCGTAATCTTGTCAATCGATGTGCCTCTACTTACCAATTTCCAGAAGTTGGGTTGTGCATAGATCGGAGAGACATCTGTATGACCAGATGCATTGTATGCATACGGTGAATTTGTATAGATATCATATTGCAAAATCCCATCATCAAATAAAGAAGCTTTTTCATTGACATTGGAAGAATAGATATCGATCTGATCCCATTTTAGTTGTTCACGTTCGATATAGAATGTTTGTGTCAAGGGATCAATATGATATTTTTCATGAACTTGAGAATTGGGATTGAATGTCCACATCATAGGCCCAACATCGGGAACATCCCAAACAATGGTAGTGTTGCCATTACTATTAATCCCATTCTGATATGGCAATGTATTCTCCGGTAACATCGATTTTTTACCATCTGACAGAATATTGTTGAATCCACGAGTAATGATTCCAGCATAGAATGTGGTATGTTCGTCATCCAACCAACGGAATGCAAGATAACAGTCTGCTTGTAATACATCTTTCAATGTTTCAAATACGGCATCCATGGTACGAGTGTTTGCGGCATATCTGGAAATGCCGTTACATCTCCACTTACATAGATCCACCGAAGTTCTTGTTGATGTGGATGAGATCGTCGTATCCGATTGGATTGGTGTTTTATTCGTATCGATTACATTAATAAAGGAAGCGGTAGATAAGACCTTCAAATCTGTCATAGCCGTTTCATTATCGTCATATCGATAGCATCTCATGCTTCGATTGGATGGGAGAATGGATGCCATGAATGCATCCGTTGTGGATTGAAAATGATTGTCCGTGGAAGTGGATTCAAACTTCGCAATACAGGTCGATTTTTTCCATTCTGAATTGGTGTATTGATAAATCCACAATCCATCATTCAAACGAACGAGCGCAAACAGATCACTGAAAAGCTCACCTTTTGTATTGGATCGATATTGCTCTACATCCGGGATATACAATCGACATTTGAATCCCTTTCCTTTTCCTGATACGGGAGCTGTACCATATGTTGCTGTATAATTGTTGAATCCTTGAGAGAAGTCGAAGTTACTAATTGCAATATCAGGATATGTTTTATCATCGTCATCTTCTGTCTTTACGGCAGAAACAGTAAATCCCGTAACACCACCTGATGAGCTTACAGATGTCACATTGTACTGGAATGCAAAACCCCCAACAAAAATCAATCCATAATCCCCGTACATATATCCCTCACCTGGATCGGAGATGGTTCCTTCTTTCACAACCAACGGATCTACTTTTGGATTCAAGTTTGTTTTGATATAATATTCTTCATTGTTCATATCCACTGTCGACAAATCATCTAATGTTGTAAATACAAAATCATTATCCGATGTGGATGTTGCTCCAATGATACGATCCGCAGTGGGACGGATCCATCGATTCCCCAATGTATTATACAAACGATCTTTGTCATCTTCTGTGTAATTGACTTCAGTTCTGACGTATTTGGGATCAACAACGGAGATTGGAGAAATCCCACTAATTCCTGTTAATTGTACAACAGATGTGGGAATGTCACAGATTCTCGCCAAAGTTCGATCTGGTTTTGGATACGGTGTGTTTTTGTTATTCGCATACGTATTATCATCATTTGACAATAGATAGATACGACCAACGTCATCCATGTTTTTAATCGCATACATATCAAATTCGAAATTGTGTTGTCTCTTGATATCCTGATCTGCGCCGTCATCCGCTGCCCAAACAGTTTGTGTGATATGCCAAACGCCATCACTGATACGAACATCACCAGTTGGAGAAAATTCTTGTAGGATACCAAAATAGGAGAACTTACCAGTGGGACTGATTCGAATATTGGCTTTACAAATATAATTACCATCATTATCATAACAATCCACGATCTGGTTGGTTCGGATAATATCTTCCGAGACGTCTTGATTCTTCTTCATAACAAGCCCAAATATGACATCGACATGCAAATACATATCATCCTCATATTCTTCCGGTAGATACTCTTTCCAATAACAGTATGCCTCATACAATAAGTCTAGTATTGCAGCTTTGAAATCCGTTTCCGTTGTAATGGTTACATTATCCGGGAATTGATACTTTTCTGGATGTGCTTGATAGTCCGTATAGTTCCTGCCCTCTCGATACTCGATGAAATAGTTTTCACAAGCCCATCCATAGTATGGATATATTTCTTTATATTCATTTTCACCACTCTCATTCCATTCCGTTTCCATTCTAATTTCATATTCTGCATCTGTTTCACTGTCATTCTTCGGGTGATGTGCCAAATATAATTGGTACAATAGATCCATCCTATTTGCTTTATAATAAGCGAAAGACCTCTCTCTGATATAGTTCAGATAATGATACGGTAACGTTGCATCTTCTGGTACCTCACCACTGACATGTTGATAGTGGTATTTGAAATCATATACAATTTCTGATTCTTTTCCCAAATCGAATAATAACGCTGCAGTTTGTCTTGTTTCTGGAGATCCTTCCACATAGGATGGTGGATCATGCATTGCGTAAATCGCCAAATGTTCTGGTGTGTGATCCTCTTCTATATTCTGTAAATGCTCCGGTAATCCAGTCCACAGATTTAAATCATATGGGTAAGAATGATACATATCAGAATATGGATTCCCAGAATTGATCCGAATACCGGAACGACCAACATCTGTTGTGACATCGATCCACGGTTTCAAACTGTCGTCGAATTGAATGTCGAAGACGCTGATCAATGGATTACTACCACGACTCATACAGTTCTGATCAAACACACTCATTCTGATTTGATATGTGGAATCATCTACATATTCCCAATTCTCATTCGGTGTCATATACAAATTGGAATGATCACCGTGGATGGTGATATCATAAATATGATCGTTCATATAAATTGTTTTATTTTGAATGGGAATCTGGAAATCTGCGGATGTATTGTCAAATTTATCTTCATGATCTTTTGGATGGCAAATTACATATACATCAGATGTTGGGGAATCGTCAGGTGTTGCATCACAATTACCATCCACGCCGACATATACTTTTCCATGGAGAATTGAAGCATTTCCTTCATTACCACAACAGAACAATTGACTTCCGTTCACGCTCTTTGCATAATATTGAGATGCCAGTGGACTTTCATGAACGTCTGTTGTGCTGGATGTGAACCAGAATGCGGGATATCCAATGTATTGATCATCCGTCACTCCCAAAGTGTGGTATGTACCATTCCCTTCAGATTCCAGCGGTAATGTTTGTAAAGATTCTGATAATGGATAATAAAAGACACTGTCTCTTACCGCGGTATCAAACGCAATTTCAATTCGTTGATTGTATGTGCCGAGATCTTCATCCAGTAATTCTAAATACAAGGATGTGGTACGGATCCATCTCGTGGCAAATACATCGGATGTGGTATTACTTCCACTGAATGGGATAATTTCTGTTGAACAATTTTCAAATCGAAACCGATAATGTTTTTTGTGAGGCGTATCATCATTTAATGTTGCATGATCTGAATAATCATCGACATCCAAGGATGTTGGATAATTCGTAGATGTGATTCTTGCAAAACAGAAGCCATCGACTTGACAACATTGTGGAAATGCACTTGGTTCCAAGGACAAGATGTGATCTACATTTTCTTTGAATGATAATTTATTTAATGCTTTATAAGATGCGGATCGTTTATCTGTCTCAATTACAATGTCGGAACCAATATTGTCGATCTGTCCAACATATTGATCTCTTGTCAATGGATCAATTAATGTTTTCTTTTTATCTGTTTTCATGAGCCAATGTTTTCGTTCTTGCTCCGTGATGATTGCCAAACTGTTATAGCCCAAATACCAATGTGTCTTATGAAGACTCATACAAACTCCTCCTTATCGTCTAACTTTGATCCATGTATCATTTTCTTCATCAAACATATACAGTGTATTGCGATACAATAGAATTGTGTATTTTGAAACATCCATATGGGAATACTGATCTTTCATATGAAATCCATCAAATGATGTAATCAAAACACCATCTGGAATCTGAAAGAAATACACCAAATGAGAAGTGATCGTCCGATTGTCATTTGTAAGATAATATTTAGATGGATAATATCTTGTGGAAATCGCCTTCTTCAATCCCGTTGGTTGATCTCCAACCGGTGTGACTTCTCCCGTGTCTTGATTATAATTTGCAATCACTTCATCTTTTTTCCGATACAATGAGATTGCAGTTTTATCATCTAATACATTTGGATGATACATACACCGGTCATCGTCTGTTCTTTCAATGTCATATCCGTGATATCTCCAGATGTCACAATTCAACAAGATTTTGGTTTGTGTTTGTGTCCATATGGAAGATGGGAAGTCCATAAATGTAAACAGATGTGAACCCACCAATTGTACAATGTCATCTGAACATTGTTGGTATAGATCCCGTCTTGTCGCAAATGGATCATACATGAATACATTCGGTTGTGTGATGACAGTTCCATGATGTGTGGAATAACCATCATACATTCCACCAAAGATCAGATTTGTTGGTTTATGATAACTTGGATGAATGACCGCTTTGTGATATGCTGGATATTGCACTGGATCAGATGTTGGTAAAATCGATCCCATTGTGCATTCATCGATGCACCACCAATCCTCATCTGTCATATCAGGATATACCGCGTAATAGCAATCTTCCTTCACCCACTGCTCTTCGTCTAAGATGGAAGTGAGCGCTTCCGCAAATGAGATATCACTTGTATCGTTGTGCTTGAATGGCTCGATATTCTTTTGATAACCAATACCATCTGATGTTGCAAAATCACTACTGTCACCAACCTGAACGACAGAACCTCTCGTGAGAGATTGTAAAAAGACAGACACAAAGGATCGTGAATCACGTGTGGTTGGTGTATCATATAGATTTCCAACATCTGGTTCCCCGGTCAATTGACATGCTGGTTCCCAATATGTCATATGTGTTTTGGTGATTTCACCGTTTTCATCTTCAATATCTCGCCATGTTTCCACAAATGTCCAGATCCAGATATTGCCAAAGATGTCATATTTCAATGTGAACAATCCGTCCAATACACCATCTGTTGTTCGTTCTCGTTGTTTCCAAATGTCATCTGGAATGGTGAATGTTAAACGACATCCATCTCCATGTGAATATGTTGAATTTCTGGAGATGATGGAAGACGTTAATGTTGTTACTTGAGAATCAAAATTTGTCAATGGGATTTGTAACATGGTTCTATTTGGATCGCCCATATCAATTCTCGTGATTGCACCAGATGTATCGATCTCTGATACAACGCCTTTGAAGATCTGTCCTGCTAAATAGACTTGTAACAGATCGCCAACACGGTATCCAGTATTGGATGATACAATATTCCATTCATATACAACGTCGTCCTCTGATGTTGTATGGATACCATGTTTCACTTGAATGGAAGTATTTGGTTGAACCACCTTCCCATAGTGCTCACACAAGTAATCATAATCAAATACAACATCAAGATCCGTCATCCAATGATTGATGATATTTTCATCATGCACAAACACACCATAATTTGTTAATTGTAATATGAGATTCTGTGCATCGACATCATAACATGTATCGGTTCTGACGTAGTTATCATCCAATAACAATGCTGGTGCTTTATCACGAATGGAAATTAGTTGATTGATTTGTGTTGGAATATCACAAATCCGTGCAAGTGTCAAGTCTGGTTTTTTCACAAGTGATGACGCATTGTTATCATATGCAATTGAATCATTGCTTAAATAATAGACACGAGCTGTTTCTAATTCCGAATCAAAACCAACAGCGCCAAGTGAGAATGTTCGTTTCCCATGATAAATGAATATGGGTTTGTCTTTGTATTTTGTCAAATTGACATCCCCAAATTCAGATCGAGAAGCATAACCAATATCGGATTTGGCGTTCATGATCGAAAGCACCTTTGATTCAATCGTATCATAAGTGCGAATATCTTCATAGGTGAATGAGATACAAGATTCAATTTCATCTGAGATGGACTGTATCTCCGTCTGTGGAATTGCTCCATCAACTAACAATGCAGCAACACGTTTGTCCATTGCATTTTGAATATTGTCATGCACCACATCTTTTACCGCATATAATTCGACATGTGGTCGATGGGTTGTTTTCGGTAATCGATTATCATAATACGGGGGTAATCCATCAAAATCACCAAGATGAAAGATCGTACCATTCTTTTCCATCACACCATTTGTAGAACCCTGTGGTGCATCATCGATATGGATTCCCAATGCAACATTGTTTCGAATCCAATCATATCGATTTAATGTATCCTGGTCTAGTATGATTTGGAAAATGGGATGCAAATATCGATACTTCGCTGGTGTGGATACATATGTTTCTCGTGTCAGATATCCATTGATATACCCATAAACTGGATTTTGATATCTGGTTCCATCATAATCCCAATCACCTTCTTCTGGTGCTCTGAACTTCCATGCAGTATCACCCCATCTGTCATCGTCCGTTAATTTCAGTTTGACATCATCAGATGTAAATGGAATGTTTACCACATCCATGTGATTTTGTTCACTTGTCGCATCACCATTCCTGTATTTGACAAACTGGATTTGAGAAATATATTGATTCCGATTATTCTCTTTTGCAGTATCTGTATCCCCTGTCAAAAACAATCCCTTTGTGTAAATCCGGATTTGCCATTCTGTTGGATTGTTTCCAGTTGGTGTAATTTCGCCGGGGATGTTTTCATTTCCATATACGAATGGATATAACCAATGTTTTCCATGTCCATCTGATCCAGCTGTTAAGATCGGATGACCGTGCATGTCCACATTGTTTATCATCTTGAATTCTGGTAAAGTTCTTCTCGTGGAAAAGGTGAGCCATACGAGTGGCAATTCTTCCATCCAATATTGCAATTCTCTTGTATTTAATGTTGTTTCTGTTGTATGATCTTCATCCAATAAGATTCTGGCGACGGGTTGTTCATCATCGTTATCCAGATAGAATTGACTCATGGATCCCGTATCATTGGTGGAAGTATTTTGAAACCAATACGTGGTTTCCCCACCTTCTGGATCAGTGGCAATTAATGGATAATCCACATCATGAATGTGTAAGATTGGTGGAGTAGATGTTTTCCAAACAAGATGTGGATATACATACGATTCCGATGAAGCTTGTGCTCGAGGTAATAACATTTTTGTGACATTCTCAAATTTGAGATATGCCCTGTCATCACTTAATACATTCTTCTTTAACAATCCCATGATGGCATTTTCTTGCTCATACGTATTCAAGTTATCGTCATATTGCAATGTAAAATACTCACGAAACGCGTGATTCAAAATGATATCGCCCAATGGTGGGCGATTCAATCTCATCTTTCTTGTTTCTAATAACAATTCCGATCCCCAATTTTGTATGTTACCGGAATATTGGGTTCCGTTTTGATGTTCATATCCCACACTCTTTTTGGTATGGGAATCAAAAAATCGTTCATCCATATGTAACTTCTGACGCATGCTGTCAGGAGAGACATGTGGTGACTGACGACGTACATTCATATGATCACCTGATTTCATTTTTCTAATTTCGTAAACATATAATTCACATGATGAAGTACAACACAATACTTTGTACAATTCATTCACATTTTAAGAAGGAGGAACTTATTATGCTCGATTATTGTATCAGCAACATGGACAACCCGCTGGATAAGATTACGGTAGATATGGGTGAAGACAGACCACTCGTCGACTTCGTTATCAAGGCCATTTCCGGGTTACAAATCATCAATCAGCTCCGCTTGTATCCCATCGAGGGAGCAGAAAACTCTCCGTTTGTCGCCATCGGCAACTGGAATTGGAACCCGTATCCGTTGTCCAGTGATATCCAGACCAAGCG